>Ga0335070_10000014_pt1 | contig 306932 bp, 293 predicted proteins | sample Lox_Sample_13_FD_206722 | JGI IMG/M metagenome (GOLD analysis project Ga0335070, IMG submission 206722) | Soil microbial communities from Loxahatchee National Wildlife Refuge, Florida, United States - Lox_Sample_1.3 | ecosystem: Environmental > Terrestrial > Soil > Wetlands | place: USA...
GCGGCGAGGTCGAGGGACCCGAGGGGGAGACCGCCGAGGAGACGCGTCCAGAAGGACAGAGGGAGCCGGGAGAGAAGCGTCGGCGCCGACGCCGGCGCCGAAGGCGCGGCGGCCGGGGCCGTGGAGAGCGGCGCGAGGGAGAGCCGCCAGCGCCCGGTGCCTCCGATGGCGGGGGCAGCCCGGCGCAGACGGACGGCGCCCCGAGGCCCCCCGAGACGCCCGCGCCCCCTGCGCCGGGGCCGACGAGCGGGGGCGGGGACCAGGGATAGGGCGTGCCGGCCGAGGTCGCCGGGCTGCGGTCCTCCAGGGTAGCCGCGCTCGTCGCGCTCGCCGTCGCCGGGGCCTGCCGGCCCTCGCCCAAGGCCTGCTACGTCACGGCGGTGTCCGTGGCGGGAGAAGGGGCGGCGGACGTCCGGGGGCTCGAGCGCGACGACCTCCGGCGCGCGGCCTTTGCTGCCTTCGCTGGCGCCCCGGGTTTCTCGGTGCCGCCGGCGGAGCCCGGAAGCGGGGTCCCGCGTTGCCGCGCGACGATTGCGCTCCTGGACGCGCGGCTGCCGGTCGAACCGGCGGGCCGCGTGGAGGTGGTGCTCGGCCTCCGGGTCGCGCGGGGAGACGAAGGGGAGGACTACCAGGAGACGGTCCGCTACGGCGAGGCGGTGCGTCCCGGGGAGGACCTGGGGAGCGCGCTGCGCCGGGCGGTGGACGGTGCCGCCGGCCGCGCGGTGGCGGCCCTCGGGCTCGCGCTCGGGGAGGCGGCGAAGCCCACGCCCGAGGTGTTGCGCGACCTGGAGTCGAGCGACGCGCGGACGCGCGACCTTGCCGTCCGGGTGCTTGCGGAGCGCCGCAACCCGGCCGCCGTGCCGGGGCTCGTCCGCCGGCTCTCCGACCCCGACCCGGACGTCGTCGAGCGGGCCGTCGGGGCACTCGCCCAGATCCGGGATCCGCGCGCGGTCGGCCCGCTCATCGGCCTGACGCAGCGGAGGGAAGGCGACTTCGTGACCCAGCTCGTGCTCATCATCGGCGACATCGGGGGACCGGAGGCGGAGGCATATCTCGGCACGCTGGCCGAGGGGCATCCGGATCCGGCGGTGAAGAAGGCCGCGCGCGACTCCCTCGCCACCCTTCGCCGTCGCGGCGCTTCCCCTCCGCCCGCGCCGGCGCGGCCGTGAGGCGCGCCGCCGCTGCGCTTTGAGGGTAAGATGCGCCCCGTGCCGAGGCTCGCCCTCCTGCTCCTCGCGGCTGCCGCCGCGGCCTGTGCCCACGCCGGAGACCTGCCGACAGGCGCGAGCGCCCCCGAGCGCCCCGGCAGGTATTTCCCGCTCGCCGTGGGCAACGAATGGACCTACGTCGACCGCTCCCCGCAACTGGCGGTGGGAGACGCGCGGCGAAGGACGGTCCGCATCGTCTCCCTCGACCGGGACGGCTACTACGTCGACAGCGCGCGCGGTGCGCTTCGGGCGGGGCGCGACTGCATCGAGGACCGCAGCCGCCGGATCCTCTGCACGCCCTTCGAGGTCGGCCGGCGCTGGTCTTCGGTGGTGAGCGTCGGCTCGACCGAGCACTACGAGATCGCCGGCGTCGGGGAGACGGTCCACGTGCCGGCCGGGACCTTCGAGGGTTGCGTCCGGGTGCGCGCGAGGACGCGAGCCGGACCCGACGCGGAAAACGTGCTCGAGATCTCCTACGCGCCGGGCGTGGGCCCGGTGCGCATCGAGACCTATGCGGTGGTGCAGGGCAAGGTGACGCCCCAGGTGATCGGTGAGCTCGCGTCCTACCGGACGGAGGAGCGGCGATGAGAGAGGTGGGGATCGGGATCGCCGGGTTCGGCACGGTGGGTGGAGGCGTGCTCTCCATCCTGCGGAGCCACGCTCGGGAGATCGAGGCGCGGCTCGGAGCCCGGATCTCGGTGCGGCGCGTCGCGGTCCGCGACCCGGGGAAGGAGCGCATGGTGGACGTGGAGCGATCGCTCCTCACCACGCGTTACCAGGACCTTCTCGACGACCCGCAGATCGCGGTGGTGGTGGAGCTCGTGGGGGGCACGACGGAGGCCTACGATCTCGTGGTGGGCGCCCTGCAGCGCGGCAAGCACGTCGTCACGGCCAACAAGGCGCTGCTCGCGTTTCGCGGCGACGAGATATTCCGGACGGCGCAGGAGAAGGGCGTCGACGTGTACTACGAGGGCGCGGTCTGCGGGGGCGTGCCCATCATCCGGACGCTCCGCGAGGCCCTCGCGTCCGATCGAATCCAGGCGCTCTATGGCATCGTGAACGGCACGACGAACTTCATCCTCACGGCGATGACGGAGCGCGGCGAGCCGCTCAACGTGGCCCTCGCCGAGGCCCAGCGCCTCGGCTACGCCGAGGCCGATCCGACGCTCGACGTGTCGGGCGGCGACGCCGCCCAGAAGCTCTGCGTGCTCGCGCAGCTCGCGTTCGGCGCGCGCATCAAGCCGGAGGACGTCCTCACCGAGGGCATCCTGGGTCTCTTGCCCGAGGACTTCGCCTGGGGTCGAGAGGCGGGCTATGCGCTGAAGCTCCTCGCGGTCGCCCGGCGCTGCGGACCCCACGGGGGCCCGGGCGGGGATCTCATCGAGGCCCGCGTGCACCCGACCTTCATCCCGGCGGGCTCGATGCTCGCAGGCGTGCGCGGCGCCATGAACGCCGTCCTCCTTCGCTCGGAGGCGCTCGGCCCGTCGATGCTCTTCGGGCAGGGCGCCGGAGCCATGCCGACCGGCAGCGCGGTGGTGTCGGACATCATCGACCTGACGCGCAACATCCTGTCGGGGAGCCCGGGGCGCGTGCCCCTGCCGCCGGTGCAGCCGCTCGTGAGTCTGCAGTCGAGCGCGGAGGTCCGCTGCCCGTACTACCTGCGCTTCAACGTGAAGGACGTTCCCGGGGTGCTCGCCCGGATCGCCCAGACCCTGGCGGACCGACGCATCTCGCTCGCCGCAGTCCAGCAGAGGGAGCACCAGCTCGAGGGCGCGCCGGTAGCGGTCGTCATCATGACCCACGCCGCGCGGGAGGCGGACCTGCGGGCAGCCATCCGGGAGATCGACAAGTTCGACGCGACGCTCGCGCCGACGCGCTTCATTCGCATCGAGACCGTCTGACCCGCCTGGGGAGGGGACCCGCGACGCCATGGTCCGAATCGAGATCCGGGTCATCTACGGCGACACCGACCAGATGGGCGTCGTGTACTACGCGAACTACCTGCGCTACTTCGAGGCGGGCCGCAGCGAGTTCCTGCGGGCGAAGGGCCTGACCTACCGGGACTTCGAGGAGCAGGAGAGGCTGCTCCTTCCCGTCGTGGAGGCGGGGGTCTCCTACCACGCTCCGGCACGCTACGACGACCTCCTCGGCCTGGAGATCCGGCTGACCGAGGCGCGTCGGGCGACGGCGCGGTTCGAGTACGACGTGCGGCGGGGGGAGGATCGGGTCGCCTCCGGGTTCACGGTGCACGCCTGCGTGGACACCCAGGGGCGGGTGCGGCGGATGCCGCGGGACCTCATCGACCGCCTCGCCGTCGGCGAGGACCTCGCCCGCTAGGCCGCCGGAGGCCGCATGGACCGCAACCTCGCTCTCGAGATCGTTCGCGTCACCGAGGCCGCCGCCCTCGCCTCGGCCCGCCTGATGGGGCGCGGGGACCACGACGCCGCGGACCGGGCCGCGACCGAGGCCATGCGTCGCGCCTTCAACGACATCGATATCCGGGGCGAGGTCGTCATCGGCGAGGGGGAGCGGGACGAGGCGCCGATGCTCTACATCGGCGAGCGGGTGGGCGGCGGAGGCGAGAGCGCCCCGGAGATCGAGATCGCCGTCGATCCCCTCGAGGGAACGAACCTGTGCGCCACCGGCGCGGCGAACGCCGTCAGCGTCATCGCCATGGGGTCGAAGGGTTCGCTGCTGCGCGCCCCCGACACGTACATGCAAAAGATCGCCGTCGGCCCCGGCGCCCGTGGCGTGATCGACCTCCTGCGGCCGCCGCGCGAGAACCTCGAGGCCGTGGCCCGGGCGGTCGGCAAGCGCGTCGACGAGCTGACGGTCGTCATCCTCGATCGCCCGCGTCACGCGGAGCTCGTCCGGGAGGTGCGCGAGGCCGGGGCGCGAATCAAGCTGATCGGGGACGGCGACGTCGCCGGGGCCATCAACACCTGCCTGCCCGACACCGGCGTCGACATGCTGATCGGCACCGGCGGCGCGCCGGAGGGAGTCATCAGCGCGGCGGCGCTCCGGTGCATGGGGGGTGACATGCAGGGTCGGCTCGCCTTTCGCACCGACGGCGAGCGGGAGCGGGCGCGGGCCATGGGCCTCGGCGACCCGGACCGCGTGCTGCGCATCCACGAGCTCGCCCGCGGCGAGGTCATGTTCGCCGCGACCGGCGTCACGAACGGGGACTTCCTGAAGGGGGTGCGCTACACGGGCGACGGCGCCCGCACGCACTCGGTGGTCATGCGCAGCCGGACCGCGACCGTCCGCTACATAGAGGCGGAGCACCACTTCCCGCAGAAGCCCAACTACGGCTGGTAGCCGTGACCTGATTCGGAGGAGCCATGGCGTCGAGGATCTCGCGGGAGATGGTGGTCCGCGTGCCGGTGGACCGGTTCTACGACCTCGTCGTGGACTACGAGCGCTACCCGGAGTTCGTGCCCTCGGTCCGCGGCTGCAAGGTCGTCCACGTGGCGAAGGGGCACCGAGACGTGGAGTACCGCGTCGACCTGGGCGTCCGCACGATCCAGTACGTGCTGCGCCACATCGAGGTGCGTCCGGAGAAGGTCACCTGGTCGCTCGTCAAGGGAGACATGATGAAGGTTTCGAGCGGGGCCTGGGAGCTCATGCCCCACGCCGGCAACACGCTCGCGCGGTACACGGTGGAGGTCCAGGTCACGAAGCCGCCTCTCATCCCGCAGGCGGTGGTCGACCGCGTGAGTGACGAACTCACGAAGGTGCAGCTCCCGCGCACGCTCGAGGCGTTCCGGGCGCGCGCCGAGGCGGGGCTTCCTTGACCCCCCCGAGGCGCCCGTGCTAGTCGGGTCGAGGCGGTACCGCCCCGGCCTTTGCAGACCGGGTCCGGGCCGTTAGGAAGGATTCGGAGGGCCAAGGGGGGCACCGGCCGGCCTCCCTGGCGAGTGCGATGCTGGACGCCTTCGTCATCGAGGAGATCAAGCGCCGCGAGCGCGAGCGCGACGATCGCCCGGCGGTGGAGATCCCGCTGCCGCCACCTCCCGGCGGCGGCGAGGAGCCCACGGACGCGCCCGGCACTCCGGACCGGGGCGTGATCATCATCGACTACGGGGCTGCGCCTACGCGCTGATGCGGTCCCAGGCCGCCCGAATCTCCTCGGCCGTCCAGGGGCCCGCGCCCGCTTCCTTCTCCACCCCCCCGGTCGTCTCCATCCGGTAGAGGAAGATCTTGCCCCCCTGGACGCCGAGCACCTGCCCGGTGATGCCGTCGGAGAGGTGGCTCGCGAGGAAGATCGCGGCCGGAGCGATGAACTGCGGCCCGAGGTCGCCCTCGTTGGCGCCTTGGAACATCTTGAGGTCGCTCGTCATGCGGGTGAGCGCCACCGGGGCGATGGCGTTCACGGCGATGCCGAAACGCTCGAGCTCGAGGGCGGCCACGCGGGTGAGGCCGTAGATGCCGGCCTTCGCGGCCCCGTAGTTCGCCTGTCCGAAGTTCCCGATGAGGCCGGACAGGCTCGAGGTGTTGATGATTCGTCCGCCGCCCCCCTGGAGCTTCATGGCGCGCGCCGCCACCTGCGTGCAGAGGAAGGTCCCCCGCAGGTGGACGTCGAGCACCCGGTCGAAGTCGTCGTCCGAGAGGTTGAGGAGCGTCCGGTCCCTGAGGATCCCGGCGTTGTTCACCCAGGCGTCCACGCGCCCGAACTTGTTGAGCGCCGTCCAGAGGATGGCGTCCGCGCCCTCGCGGGTGGCGACCGAGTCGTGGCTCGCCACCGCCTCGCCCCCCTGGGCCTGGATCTCGGCCACGACGCGGTCGGCCGGTTGCCCCGCGTGCCCTCCGCCGTGGCGGTCGCTGCCGAGGTCGTTCACGACGACGCGCGCTCCCTCGCGAGCGAGCGCCAGCGCGTGGGCGCGGCCGATTCCTCCACCGGCGCCGGTCACCACCACCACCTTCCCGTCGAGCAGCTTGGCCATTTTGCTTTCCTCCCCGTGACGACTTGGGCCTCTAGCCCGCCGGCGCGGGATGGTCAAGCGATCGCTGCTCAACCCTTGCGAGGCGTTGACGGGAAGGCGCGCAAACGGGCAAATAGCCTCGCCCAGGAGGGAGCGGTCATGACCGAGATCATCAACGTCAGCGCGAGGGAGATCCTCGATTCCCGCGGCAACCCGACCGTGGAGGTCGAGGTGGCCGTGGCGTCCGGCGACGTCGGCCGGGCGGCCGTCCCCTCCGGCGCCTCCACCGGCGAGCACGAGGCGCTGGAGCTGAGGGACGGGGACAAGCAGCGCTACCTCGGGAAGGGCGTGAAGAAGGCGGTCCGCAACGTCTCCGAGGTCATCGGCCCGGCGGTGGTGGGGATGGACGCATCCGACCAGGCGGGGCTCGACGCCCGGATGCTCGCCCTCGACGGGACCCCGACGAAGGCGAAGCTCGGGGCGAACGCGATCCTCGGCGTCTCGCTCGCGGCGGCCAAGGCCGCGGCGCAGGGGCACGAGCAGCCGCTCTACCGCTACGTCGGCGGGGTGAACGCCCGGACGCTCCCGGTGCCGCTCATGAACATCCTGAACGGGGGCGCCCACGCGGACTCGAACGTCGACATCCAGGAGTTCATGGTCGTGCCGCTCGGCGCGCCGACCTTCGCCGAGGCGCTCCGATACGGGGCCGAGGTCTTCCATGCGCTGAAGAAGGTGCTGAAGGGCAAGGGCGCGTCGACCGGGGTCGGGGACGAAGGCGGCTATGCCCCGAGCCTCGACAGCAACGAGCAGGCGCTCTCCCTCATCCTGGACGCGGTCAAGCAGGCCGGGCTCAAGGCCGGAAAGGACGTGGCGCTGGCGCTCGACTGCGCGGCGTCCGAGTTCTTCGACAAGAAGACCGGCAAGTACGCGTTGAAGGGGGAGGGCAAGACCTTCGATGCCCGGGGCCTCGCCGACTGGTACGCGGGTCTCGTCGAGAAGTACCCCATCGTCTCCATCGAGGACGGCTTCGCCGAGGACGACTGGAAGGGGTGGAAGCTCGTGAGCGAGAAGCTGGGCGGGAGGATCCAGCTCGTCGGGGACGACCTGTTCGTCACCAACGTCGAACGCCTCGCGAAGGGCATCGAGCAGGGCATCGCCAACTCCATCCTCGTCAAGGTGAACCAGATCGGGTCCCTCACGGAGACCCTCGAGGCGGTGCGGATGGCGCACCGCGCCGGGTTCACGAGCGTGATGAGCCACCGCTCCGGGGAGACGGAGGACACGACGATCGCCGACCTGGCGGTCGCCTGCGACTGCGGCCAGATCAAGACCGGCTCCGCCTCGCGGACCGACCGCATCGCGAAGTACAACCAGCTCCTTCGCATCGAGGAGGAGCTCGGCAAGGCCGCTCGCTACGCGGGGCGGAACGCCTTCCACGCGCTCTCGAAGTAGGCCCCTCGGGGGGGCGCCGGCGTCAGGCGGCGCGACCCGCAAGGCGCGCGCCGCGCGCCGGCCGGGTCGTTTGACTTCGCAGAGGTCGGTCGTTACCCTCTCCCTCCCTGAAGGCGGAGGGTCGGAGGACGCATGCGGAAGGAATGGGTGTCGAAGCGGCGGGGCCAGCCGAACGTCTCCCAGATGCACTACGCCCGACGGGGCGAGGTGACGGACGAGATGCGGCACGTCGCCCGGCGCGAGCGGCTCGCTCCCGAGCTCGTCCGCGCCGAGGTGGCGCGCGGCCGGATGATCATCCCGGCGAACGTGAACCACCCCGAGCTCGAGCCCATGGCGATCGGCATCGCCGCCACCTGCAAGATCAACGCGAACATCGGCAACAGCGCCGTCGTGAGCGACGTCGAGGGCGAGCTGGAGAAGCTTCGCATCTGCCTGAAGTACGGGGCCGACACGGTGATGGACCTCTCCACCGGAGGGGACATCCCCCGCATCCGCGAGGCGATCCTCCGCCACAGCCCGCTGCCGGTCGGCACGGTCCCGATCTACGAGGCCATGGCCTACGTGAAGGACGTCGCCGAGCTCACGCCGAAGCTCCTGCTCGAGGTCATCGAGAACCAGGCGCGGCAGGGCGTCGACTACATGACCATCCATGCGGGGCTGCTTCGGGACTTCATCCCCAAGGCGGCCCACCGCATCACGGGGATCGTGTCCCGGGGCGGGGCGCTCATGGCGCAGTGGATGCTCGCGAACGGCCAGGAGAACCCCCTCTACGCCTACTTCGACGACATCTGCGAGATCTTCAAGCGGTACGACGTGGCCTTCTCCCTCGGAGACGGGCTCCGCCCGGGCTGTCTCGCGGACGCCTCCGACGAAGCGCAGTTCGCGGAGCTCGCGGTGCTCGGCGAGCTGACGCGGCGCGCCTGGCACCACGACGTGCAGGTCATGGTCGAGGGGCCGGGCCACGTCCCGCTCGACCAGATCCCGATGAACATGGACAAGGAACGGGAGCTCTGCGACGAGGCCCCCTTCTACGTGCTCGGCCCCCTCGTCACCGACGTGGCGCCCGGCTACGACCACATCACGAGCGCCATCGGGGCGACCATTGCCGCACAGCACGGCGCGGCGATGCTCTGCTACGTCACGCCGAAGGAGCACCTCGGGTTGCCCAACGCCGACGACGTGCGGCAGGGAATCGTGGCCTACAAGATCGCGGCGCACGCCGCAGACATCGCCCGCCACCGCCCCGGCGCGCGCGATCGCGACGACGCCATCTCGCGGGCGCGCTACGCCTTCGACTGGAACCGCCAGTTCGCGCTGTCGCTCGATCCGGACACGGCGCGCGCCATGCACGACGAGACGCTACCGCACGAAGCCTTCAAGTCGGCCGAGTTCTGCTCGATGTGCGGGCCGAAGTTCTGCTCGATGAAGATCCACAGCCACCTCGGCGAGGCGGCCGGGAAGGCGGAAGAGGACGCGCCCCGCGCGGACCCGCTCCGCGTCGTCGCGCACTAGGGGCTACGGGCCGCTGCCGTTCCGGGTGGGCTTGCCGGCCTTCACCCATCCCTGGATGCCGGCCGGCATCACGTAGACCTTCGCGTATCCGAGCCGGGCCGCCTCACGGGCAGCCGCGTGGCTCGCCGTTCAATGCGGGTTCGCGCAGTAGAAGACGAGCCGGACGGACTTGTCCCCGGGCAGAAGCGCCGCGAGCTCTCCCGAGACGAGGCGCGCGCCGGGGAGGTGGTTCTTCTGGTAGACGTCGGCGGGGTTCACGTCGTAGAGGGCCACGTCGGCCGCTGCGCGCATCGCATCCACCTCGTCGAGCGAAAGCAGCTCGAAGGGGTCGGCCGCCCGGGCGGCGAGGGCGAGCGCGGCTCCGGCCGCGGCGGCGATGATCCTCGTCATGGAGAGGCCTCCTTCGGGGAATGCTAACGGGGCCGTGGCGTCGGCGCAGCGGACCGCTAGCCGCCCACCGCGACCATGGGCGGGAGGGGCCCGGCGCCGAGGTCGTGGCGCTCGGATTTCCGCGAGACCGCTTCCCGGATGCGGGCCTCGAGATCCTCGAGCGAAGCTCCTGCGCGCAGGACCTCGCCGAGGGCCACCTCCTCGCGGCCGCCGAGGCAGGCCCGAAGGGTGCCGTCCGCGGCCACGCGGACGCGGTTGCAGTCCGCGCAGAAGTTCTCGGAGAAGGCGCCGATGAAGCCCACGAGGCCGCTCACCGGACGATCCCCGTCGACGCCGCTGCCGCGCATGTGCCGCGCCGGACCCCAGCCGCGGGTCGCGTCGGGCTCGAGATGGATACCCTGGCTCGCGAGGAGCCGCTCCATCTCCGGTACCGGCACCGCCACGCCTCCCCCGAAGGGCATGAGCTCGATGAAGCGGGCGACGGCCCCGTGGCGCCATGCGAAGCGGGCGAGGTCGCCGAGCTCCGCCTCGTTCTCGCCGCGAAGCACGACGGCGTTCAGCTTGAGGGAGGCGAAGCCCGCCCGGGCGGCCGCGGCGAACCCGCGCCGGATCCGCTCGAGGTCGGCGGCCGGCCCGGCCAGGCGCGCCATCCGGTCGGGGTCGAGCGTGTCGAGGGAGACGTTCAGCCGGGCGAGGCCGACCTCGCGCAGGCGTGCCGCCTGCTCCTCGAGGAGCTGCCCGTTCGTCGTGAGCGCGACCTCCTCGATGCCGTGAACGGCGAGCAGGTCCCCGACCACGTCGGGCAGGTCGCGGCGCAGGGTGGGCTCCCCGCCGGTGAGGCGGACCCGGCGCACGCCGATCCGGGCGAACGCGGTGGCGAGCTGCCGGATCTCGGGGCGCGTGAGCGGCGTGCCGCCCGACCAGCCGAGACCGTGCGGGTTGCAGTAGCTGCACCGGAAGTTGCAGCGGTCGGTGAGGGAGAGGCGCAGGTAGGTGATGCGGCGGCCCTGAGCGTCCGAGAGCGGCGGCTGGGTGGCTCCCGTCGCGGTCACAGGGGCCGGCTCTCCAGGCGGGCGATGGCCTCGAGGCCGGCCTGGCCGATGGCGGTCATCGCCTGCACGACGCGGGGGTCGAACTGGGTCCCGGAAAACCGGGTGATCTCCGCGATGGCCTTCACGAACCCCTGGCTCTTGCGGTACGGGCGATCGCTCGTCATCGCGTCGAGCGTATCCGCCACGGCGAAGATGCGCGCCCCGAGGGGGATGGCCTCGCCCCGGAGGCCGCGCGGGTAGCCGGAGCCGTCCCAGCACTCCTGGTGGGAGAGCACGATCTCCGCCGGCACGTGGAGGAAGCCGATGGAGCGTAGGATGTTCCACCCCACCTGCGGGTGGCGTCGCATCTCCTCCCACTCGGACGGGGAGAGCGGCCCGGGCTTCAGGAGAATCGCGTCGGGGACGCCGATCTTTCCGATGTCGTGGAGGAGCGCGCCCCGGGCGATGTCGTTGCGCTGGGCGACCGGGACGCCCATCCGGTCGGCGAGGGCAAGGGTGTAGCGGACGACCCGCTGGGAGTGGTCCCCGGTCTCGTGCTCCCGCGCATCGAGGGCGGCGACGAGCGCGTAGAGGGTGCTGTTGTAGGCGGCCTCCACCTCGACGAGGGCACGGCGAAGGTCGGTGGTCTTCTCCTTCACCGTTCGCTGCAGGCTCTTGCTGTAGCGGAGCCGGGCGAGCTCGTCGCGGCGCCGGGAGAGGGCACGCTCGATGGCCCGGACGAGCTCGGTCGTCTTGGGCGGCTTCAGCAGGTAATCTGACGCGCCGCGTCGAAGGCACTCGACCGCCGCCTCCGTGTCGCCGTAGGCGGTCAGCATGACCACGGCCGTGTTCGGGTGCTCACGGCGCAGCCGGTCGAGGAGCCAGATGCCGTCCTTGTCGGGCATCTTCACGTCGCTGATGACGAGGTGGGGCTCGGCCTCGCGCGCGGCCTCGAGGGCCGCCTCCGCGCCGGTGGCCGCGTGGCAGGCGTACCCCTCCTCGGACAGGACCACGCCGATGGCGTCCCGCACCACCGCGTCGTCGTCGACGATGAGGACGCGGGGCGATTCCTCGACCGCAGGGTCGTACAACGGGTCCGCCCTCCAAGTGAGCCCCTTGGCGAGGGGCAACGCCGTTTTATACCATGCACGGAGAAGGCCGCCGCGCTAAGGACTGCCGCGGGAGGTAGCGAGACGTGTGCCGCCGGGCGATGGCCGGCGGCGAGAGCGCCCCGCCCCATGCGAACCCCCAACAGCGGACGACTTCCCGTGCTGGACGACCAGGCGGATCGCGCCGCGGCCCAGGCGGAGCTCGCGGCGCTGCGGGCACGCGGCCTACCGGCCAACGCGCGCAAGCCCTCCTGGCTCCGCGTCCCCGTGCCCGGCGGCGAGCGCTACGGGCGGGTCCGGGAGACCCTGCGCGGACTCTCGCTCCACACGGTGTGTCAGGAGGCGATGTGCCCCAACGTGGCCGAGTGCTGGGGCGGGGGCACGGCGACCGTGATGCTCATGGGCGACACTTGCACGCGCGGATGTCGCTTCTGCCACGTGAAGACCGCCGCCAGGCCACCGCCGCTCGACGCCGACGAGCCCCGCAGCGTCGCCGACGCGGTGCGGGCGCTGGGGCTCGACTACGTGGTCGTGACGAGCGTCGACCGCGACGACCTGCCGGACGGCGGGGCCGCCCACTTCGCCGAGACCATCGGCCGGTTGAAGGAGATCCCGGGGCTCCTCGTCGAGGTGCTCACCCCGGACTTCCAGGGCGACCTCGAGGCGGTGCGGAGCATCGGGCGTGCCGCTCCGGACGTCTTCGCGAACAACCTCGAGACCGTCCGCCGCTTGACCCCGGTCGTCCGCGACGCCCGCGCCGGCTACGAACAGACGCTCGGCGTCCTCGCGGCCATGAGGCGGGAGTTCCCGGGCGTCGTCACGAAGTCGTCGATCATGGTCGGCCTGGGAGAGGGCGAGGCCGAGGTCGGCGAGGCCATGGACGACCTGCGCGCCGCGGGGGTCGACGTGCTCACGCTCGGGCAGTACCTGAGGCCGTCTTCGTGGCACCTGCCGGTCGTGGAGTTCGTGACCCCGGAGCGCTTCGAGCTCTACCGGGAGATGGGCAAGCGCCGCGGGTTCCGGTACGTGGCGAGCGGCCCGCTCGTCCGGTCGAGCTACCGGGCCGGGGAGCTGTTCCTCCAGGGCGAGCTCCGCGGCCGACGGGCGCCGCGCTGAAGGAGGGAGCCGACCATGCGAAGGGTTCGGGACATCGAGGAGGCTCGCACGCGCGCGCAGGCGGGCGGGTCGGCGGCAGCGCCCTCGTACGAGAGCCAGTTCCCGATGCGAACCGCGCTGCGCGAGGACGGAGCGGCCGACCCCGCGGAGGTGGGGTTGTCCGACGAGCAGGTCCTGCGCCTGCACCGCTGGATGGTGCTCGGGCGCGAGCTCGACGAGCGCATGATCATGCTCCAGCGGCAGGGGCGGATCGGGTTCTACGTCGGGGCCATCGGCGAGGAGGCGGCGGTCATCGGGGCCGCGGCCGCCATGGAGGATGGAGACTGGATCTTCCCCTCGTACCGGGAGCACGCGGCCGCGCTCATGCGTGGGATGCCGCTCGTCACGTTCGTGTGCGACCTCCTCGGGAACGCCGGGGACCGGATGCTCGGGCACCAGATGCCCTGCCACGAGACCTGGCGGCAGGGGCGCTACACCTCCATCAGCTCGCCCATCGCTACCCAGATCCCGCACGCGGTCGGCGCGGCGTGGGCGGCGCGCTTGCGCGGCGACGACATGGTGACGCTCACCTACTTCGGCGAGGGCGCGACGAGCGCGAACGACTTCCACGCGGCGCTCAACTTCGCCGGCGTCCACCGGGTCCCGGTGGTCTTCCTGTGCCGGAACAACGGCTGGGCCATCAGCCTGCCCCGGGAGAAGCAGACGGCGTCGGAGACCTTCGCCCAGAAGGCGGTGGCCTACGGCATCCGCGGCGAGCGGGTGGACGGCAACGACCTCTTCGCCGTGCGCTCGTCGACGCGGCGGGCGCGCGAGCGCGCCGCCCGGGGCGAGGGGCCCACCCTCGTCGAGTGCGTGACCTATCGCGTGGAAGGCCACTCCACCTCCGACGACCCCCGCGCCTACAGACCCCCGGAACTGGTCGAGCCGTGGAGGAAGAAGGATCCCATTCTCCGGCTCGAGCGGCACCTCGCGGTGCGCGGCCTGCTGCCTCCGGAGCAGGCCGAGCGCGTCCGCTCCGAGGCGCGGGAGCAGATTCTCGCAGCCATCGACGAGGCCTCGGGCTACGCGCCCAAGCCGGCGCTCGAGACCCTGTTCGACGGCGTGTACGCCGAGCCGCTCTGGCAGCAGCGGGAGCAACTCGCCGAGCTACGGGCCGCCGCGGCCGCAGACCCGGCGGTGGCGAGCGGGCCCGGTCCCCGCTGAGGAGGGCGCCCTTGCCCACGCTCAACATCATCCAGGCGGTGAACGACGCGCTGCGCATCGAGATGCGGCGCGACCCGAATGTCGTCGTGCTCGGGGAGGACGTGGGGAAGTTCGGGGGCGTCTTCCGCGCCACGCAGGGGCTGCAGGAGGAGTTCGGTTCGGACCGGGTCATCGACACGCCGCTCGCGGAGAGCGGGATCGTCGGCACGGCGCTCGGGATGGCCCTCTACGGGCTCCGGCCCGTGCCCGAGATCCAGTTCGCGGACTTCATCTTCCCGGCGATGGACCAGATCGTGAACGAGGTCGCGAAGTACCGGTACCGGTCCGGCGGCCAGTACGCCTGCCCGCTCGTCATCCGCTCGCCCTACGGCGGGGGGATCAAGGGAGGCCACTACCACTCGCAGTCCCCGGAGGCCCACTTCATCCACACGGCCGGGCTGAAGGTGGTCGTGCCGTCGAACCCGTACGACGCGAAGGGGCTCCTGCTGAGCGCGATTCGCGACCCGGATCCGGTCCTCTTCTTCGAGCCGAAGCGCGTCTACCGCGCAGCCCGCGGAGACGTCCCAGAGGGCGACTACACCGTGCCGCTCGGGTCCGCGAACGTGACGCGCCCGGGCAAGCACGTGACTGTCATCGCCTGGGGTGCCATGTGGCACGAGGCGGACGAGGCGGCGCGAGCCGCGGCGGCGGAGGGCGTCGAGGCCGAGGTCATCGACCTCCGGTCGCTCCAGCCCCTCGACATCGACACCCTCGTCGAGTCCGTGCGCAGGACCGGCCGCGCCATCGTCGTCCACGAGGCGCCGCGCACGTGCGGGTTCGGAGCGGAGATCTCGGCGCTCCTGCAGGAGCGCTGCTTCCTCAGCCTCGAGGCCCCCATCACCCGCGTGACCGGCTTCGACACCCCGTTCCCCTACACGCTCGAGAACGAGTACCTTCCGCGCGCGCCGCGCATCCACCGGGCCATCCGCGAGGTGGTTGCGTACTAGGGCGTTGCCGGCGAGGGAGTGCCATGGCCTACCAGTTCGTCCTGCCCGACATCGGCGAGGGAGTGGTCGAGGCCGAGGTCCTGAAGTGGTTCGTCCGCGAGGGCGACGCGGTCGTCGAAGACCAGCCGCTCGTCGAGGTGATGACCGACAAGGCGACCGTGACCATTCCGTCCCCGAAGCGGGGGAGGGTGACACGGCTCCTGTGGAAGGAAGGGGACGTGGCCAAGGTCCACCACGCCCTCCTGGAGATGGAGGTCGAGGGAGAGGGGGTCGCCGCGACCGGCGCCACCGAGGCGCAGTCGCTCGCACAGGAGGCGCGCGCCGCGGTGACGGCGGCGCTGCCCGGCGGGGACGGGGACGACGACGCCCCGGCGCAGGAGCGCCGCAAGGTGCTCGCCACCCCTGCCGTCCGTGCCCTGGCCCGGGAGATCGGCGTCGAGCTCGCATCCGTGCGCGGAACCGGGCCGGGCGGACGTGTGACGAAGGCCGACCTCGGCGTGCACGCCCGCAACGGGAAGGCGGGCGCCCCGGGGGCGGCGTCCTCGGGCTCGGTCGAGATCGTCCCGGTGCGCGGGCTGCGCCGCCGCATCGCGGAGAAGATGGCCCGGTCGAAGCGCACCGCCGCGCACTTCACCTTCGTCGAGGAGGCGGATGTCTCGGAGCTCGTGCGGGCAAAGGAGCGCATGGCGCGCGCCGCGAGCGAGGAGGGGGTGAAGCTCACGTTCCTGCCGTTCGTGGTGAAGGCCGCCGTCTTCGCGCTCCGGCGCTTCCCGTACCTGAACGCCTCCTTCGACGAGGAAAAGGGCGAGATTCACCTGAAGCGCTTCTACGACGTCGGCATCGCGACCGCGACGGAGGACGGCCTCTCCGTTCCGGTGCTCCGGCGCGCTTCGGAGCGATCGATCCTCGAGGTGGCGCGGGAGATCGAGCGGCTCGCGGCGGACGCGAGGGCCGGGAAGCTCCGCCCGGAGGACGTCGGCGGCTCCACTTTCACGGTGACGAGCCTCGGGGCGCTCGGCGGGCTCTTCGCGACCCCGGTCATCAACTACCCCGAGGTGGCGATTCTCGGCGTGCACCGGATCCGGCCCACGCCCGTCGTGCGCGACGGCCAGGTCGTGGTCCGCGACGTCATGCACGTCTCGCTGACGAGCGACCACCGCGTCGTGGACGGCGACCAGGCGGCGGCTTTCGTCTACGACGTGATCCGGCACCTCGAGGACCCGAGCCTCCTCCTCCTCCGGATGGCCTAGCCGTCCGCGTCCGACCCCTGCGGCGCAAGGCGCGGACGGCACGTGCGAGGGCGCCTTGATCGACACCCACTGCCACCTCGACAAGGCGGAGTTCGACCGGGACCGCACCGCCGTCCTCGAGCGGGCCCGGGACGCCGGGGTGGAGGTCCTCCTGGTCCCCGCGACCGGCCCCGGGGGCTGGGACGGCGCTCTCGAGCTCGCGCGGGCGACGCCCGGGGTCCACGCGGGGCTCGGCATCCACCCGCAGATTCTCCCCGAGACGGACCCGAGGGACGACGACCGGCTCCTCGCCGAGCTCGAGGAGCGGCTGCGCCGCGGCGGCGCGGTGGCGGTGGGCGAGTGCGGCCTCGACGGGCCCACCGCGGCGGCGGGTGCCCCCATGGACCGGCAGCTGGCGGTGCTCGACGGCCAGCTCGCCATCGCGCGCCGGCTCGGGCTCCCGGTCATGCTCCACGCGCTGCGCGCGCACGAGCCGCTGCTCGCGCTCCTCGAGCGGGAGGGGCTGCCCTCCGGGGGCGTCCTGCACAGCTTCTCGGGAAGCGCGGAGCTCGTGCCCCCCTTCGCGCGGCTCGGCCTCCACTTCGCCTTCGCCGGTCCTGCGACCTACCCGCGCGCGAAGAAGCCGCTCGCAGCGGCGCGAGCGGTGCCGCGGGAACGGTTGCTCCTCGAAAGCGACGCACCCGACCAGACTCCCTGGCCGAGGCACGGGCGGAACGAGCCCTCGTACCTTCCGCTCATCGCGCAGGCGCTCGCGGCGGCCGTCGGCCTCGACGCCGGCGACCTCGAGGCGGTGACGACCGCGAACGCGCGCCGCCTCTTCCGCCTCGAGCCGGCGCCGCCCGCCGGTTCGGCGAGGTCTTGATGGACGCCGTCCCGCCTCGGCTCGATCGCAACGCCCGCCTCCTCGGTCTCGAGGCCGTCGAGCGGCTGCGCGCAGCCCACGTCGTCGTCCTGGGGCTCGGGGGGGTGGGCTCCTTTGCGGCGGAGGCGCTCGCGCGGGTCGGCGTCGGACGGCTGACTCTCGTCGACGGCGAGCGGGTCGACCCGACGAACGCGAACCGCCAACTGCACGCGCTCGACGGGGAGTTCGGCCGCTTCAAGGCCGAGGTGCTCGCGGAGCGGCTCCGCCGGGCCGCGCCCGAGGCCCTGATCGAGGGCGCGTGCGAGGCCTACTCGGAGGCGAGCGCTCCGCGGCTGCTCGCGCCGGGCGTCTCGTACGTGCTCGACGCGATGGACACCGTGGTGGCGAAGCTGCACGCCATCGCTCGCGGGCTCGAGCTGGGAGTTCCGGTCGTCACGGTGCTCGGCGCCGCTCGACGTCTCGACCCGACGGCGGTGGTGGTGACGGACCTCTCCGAGTCGCACACCGACCAGCTCGCCAAGGACGTCCGGAAGTACCTCCGGCGGCGCCACGGGATCCGGGCCTCGGCGCCGCTCGGCGTGCTCGCGGTATGGTCGGGAGAGGCGCCGCGCCCGGCCATCGCCCTCCCGGGCGACGAGGCGGGGATCCCGGGGGTGCGGGCGCCCGAGCCGGGGCGGCGCGCCGCCAAGTGCTTCGGGAGCGTCGCCTTCGTCACCGGGGCCTTCGGGCTCGCAGCGGCGGGAGCCGTCGTCCGCGAGCTCACCGGGGTCTCTCCGGCGTCGGCTCGGCCGGTGACCGACGCCGAACGGTCCCGGCGCCGCAAGCGGTCGGGGAGCCGCCCCTGACGGGGCGTGACGGGTCGCGGCGGGTGGGGGAAGCGCCGTATATCTCAGGGAGCGCACGGGAGACATCGGGAATGGAAACGAAGACCTTCGACGCGATCGTGGTGGGGGGAGGGCCGGGCGGCTACGTCGCGGCGATCCGCCTCGGGCAGCTCGGGAAGCGAACGGCGCTCGTCGAGCGCGAGTCGCTGGGTGGCGTGTGCGTGAACTGGGGTTGCATCCCGTCCAAGGCGCTCATCGCGGCGGCCAACCTCGTGGAGGACGTCCGCCACGCCGCGTCGCGCGGGATCCTCGCAGAGCCGCCGCGCATCGACCTCGACCGGCTGCGCCAGTTCAAGGACGAGGTGGTGAAGAAGCTCGTGGGAGGGGTCGCCCAGCTCGAAAAGGGCAACGGGGTGGAGGTCGTCCGGGGGACGGGGACCCTCACGAGCGCGACCTCGGTGGAGGTGGAGGGCGCCGCCGGGAAGGCGCGCCTCGAGGCGCCGGCCATCCTCGTCGCCACGGGGGCGCGTCCGGTGCAGATCCCGGGTTTCGAGTTCGGGGACGGGGTCTGGAGCGCGAAGGAGGCGGTGGACGTCCCGGAGATTCCCGGCCGCCTGGTCGTCATCGGCGGCGGCGTGATCGGGCTCGAGCTCGGGACCGTGTACGCGAAGCTCGGGTCCCGGCTGACCGTGGTCGAGGCCCTGCCCGGGCTGCTCACCGGCACGGACCCGGACGCGGTCCGTTTCGTCCAGAGGGGTCTCAAGGCGCGCGGCGCCGAGGTCCTCGTGAACGCGAAGGCGAAGAAGCTCGAGCGACAGGAGAAGGGCCTCCTCGTGACCGTCGAGGCGGACGGCGCGGAGCGGGTGATCGAGGCCGACAAGGTCCTCGTGGCCGTGGGCTTCCGCCCCAACACCGAGAGGCTAGGCCTCGAGGCCACGGGCGTGAAGCTCGATGCCCGCGGGTACGTCTCGGTGAACGAGCGGTACCAGACGAGCGTCCCGTCGGTGTACGCGTTCGGAGACGTCACCGGGCCGCCGTTCCTCGCCCACAAGGCCTCGAAGGAGGCGGAGATCGCGGCCGAGGTGGTCGCCGGGAAGAGATCGGAGCGCGACTGGGTAGCGCTCCCGGGCGCGATCTTCACCGACCCGGAGGTCGCGTCGGTCGGGCTGTCCGAGGAGGAGGCGCGCCGGCAGGGGCTCGAACCGATCGTCGGCAAGTTCTCCTTCGGCGCCCTGGGCCGTGCGCTCGCCATCCAGCACGGGGAGGGGTTCGTGAAGGTCGTGGCCGACCGGGAGTCGAAGCTGCTGCTCGGGGTGACGATCGCGGGCCCGGAGGCGTCCGACCTGATCGCGGAGGCGACCCTGGCGCTGGAGATGGGCGCGTACCTGGAGGACGTGGCGCTCACCATCCACGCCCACCCCACCTTGCCCGAGGCGTTCATGGAGGCCTGCAAGGCAGCGCTCGGCGAGGCGATCCACATGCTCAACCGGCCCGAGCGGCCGCGGAAGGGGAAGGCGGGCGCCTCCGCCGAGGCGTGAGGGGCGGCGTGCGGACCCTTCGCGTTCACCGGCTCGGGCGCGTCGAGTACGCCGACGGCCTGTCCCTCATGCAGCTCGCCGCGGCGAGGCTGCGCGCGGGCGCGCCCGCGGAGACGGACTGGCTCTTCCTGCTCGAGCACCCGCCGGTCTTCACGCTGGGGCGCGGGGCGGATGGGTCGAACATCCTGGCCTCGCCGGAATGGCTCAGGCAGTCGGGGTTCGAGGTGCACGAGACCGATCGCGGCGGGGACGTCACCTACCACGGGCCCGGTCAGGTCGTCGCGTATCCGGTCGTGGACCTGTCGGGCCGGCCGGACGTCCGGCGGTTCGTCGGGGACCTCGAGGAGGCGATGATCCTCACCTGCGGGGACTTCGGCATCCGGGCGGCGCGCCACCCCGAGCACCGCGGCACCTGGGTGGGGGCGCGGAAGTTGGGGGCGGTCGGCGTTCACATCTCGCGGTGGATCACGACCCACGGAATCGCGCTCAACGTCGAGCCCGACCTCGCGCACTTCCGCGCCATCGTGCCCTGCGGGATCGCCGATCCGGGCCTGGGCGTGACGAGCCTCTCGGCCGAGCTCGCGGCGGCGGGGCGCGCCTCCCCGAGGCCCCGGGACGTCGAGGAGCGGCTCGCCCATCACATCTCCGAGCTCCTGGGGCGGCGCAGGGAGGACCGCGCCTTCGACCTCTCGACGGTGTCCGTGGTTCCGGTGGCGGCGGACGGGCGCGTCCTCCTGCTGCGCCGCACCGAGGCCCGCGGGGGCTTCTGGCAGCCGGTCACGGGCCGCATCGAGCCCGGGGAGACGGCCGCCGGGGCCGCCGCCCGCGAGCTCGGGGAGGAGACGGGCATCGCCGCAGCGGTGGAGCCTCTCGGCTACAGGCACGGGTTCGCGCTGGATCCGAGCCTGCGCGGCGAGCCGGAGGCGGAACTCCGGACGGCCGTGGAGGAGGCGTTCGTGGCGCGCGTGCCGGCCGGCGCGGAGGTCCGCCTGTCCGCCGAGCACGGCGCGCACGCCTGGGTGGCGCCGGCCGAGGCAGAGGCGCGGGTGCGCTTCGAGGGGCTGCGCAAGGCCATCCGGAGCGCGGTCCGCCGCTCTGCCTAGCGCGGTCGCCGGGCACGTGATCCTTGCCCCGTGGCGCGGTTCGTGGTTCTTTTTCTCCCCCCGACCGCCCCTGGGATGGAGAAATGATCACTGTCGAGAAAATCGGTGGCACCTCGATGTCGCGGTTCGACGAGGTGCTTCGCAACATCATGCTTCGCGACAGCTCGCGGGTCTACGGCCGGGTGTACGTGGTCTCCGCCTACGCCGGCGTGACGAACGAGCTGCTGGAGCACAAGAAGACCGGCGTGCCCGGCGTGTACGCGAAGTTCGCGGCAGGCGATAACTACGCGGCGGCGCTCGACGCCCTGCTCGGGAAGCTGAAGGCCATCAACCAGGGCTTTGCGGGCGTCGGGCTCGACCTCGGGGTCGCGGACGGGTTCCTCGAGCGGCGCATGCTGGGGCTCAAGGGGTACCTGGACTCGATGCGCCACGTGCTGGCGAGCGGCTACCTCCGGCGGGACAACGTGCTCCTCGCGGCCCGGGAGATGCTCGCCGCGATCGGGGAGGCCCACAGCGCCTTCAACAGCGTGGAGATCCTCCGGGCGAAGGGCGTCCGCGCGCTCTTCATGGACCTCACCGGCTTCGATGACGACGACGCCATCACCATCGACGAGCGCATCCACAAGTCGTTCGTGGGCGTGGACCCGAACAAGGAGGTCGTCATCGCGACCGGGTACACGAAGGGCGTCGAGGGGATCATGCGGGAGTTCGACCGCGGCTACTCCGAGGTGACGTTCAGCAAGATCGCCGTCGAGATCCGGCCGGCCGAGGCCGTCATCCACAAGGAGTTCCACCTGTCGTCCGCGGACCCGGAGATCGTGGGCGCCGGGAACACGGTGGTGGTCGGGGCGACGAACTACGACGTCGCCGACCAGCTCGCCGACGTGGGCATGGAGGCCATCCACCCCAAGGCGGCAAAGCCGATGGAGCTCGCCGGCATCCCTATCCGCCTCAAGAACACCTTCGAGCCCGACCACCCCGGCACCCTCATCACCAAGGACTACGTGGGTGAGAAGGCCCGCATCGAGGTCATCGCGGGCACCACGAAGGTCATGATCGTCGAGATCCATGACCCGCTCATGGTGGGGACGGTGGGGTTCGACCTCGGACTGATGGAGATCTTCAAGAAGTACGGCATCTCGTACATCCTGAAGGCGACGAACGCGAACTCGATAACCCACGTGGTGTGGGAGAAGTCCGTGACCCCGGCGTTCGCGGAGGAGCTCGAGAACGCCTACGAGCAGGTGACCGTGGCGCCGGCGGCCGTGGTCTGCGTCATCGGCTCGAACATGGCCATCCCGGGCGTGCTCGCTCGCGCGGCCCAGGTCCTCGCCGACAACGACGTGAACGTGAACTGCTTCTCCCAGTCCTACCGCCAGGTCAACATGCAGTTCGTCATCGACCGGGGCGCGTACAAGCGGGCCATCGTGGCGCTGAACCAGGCGCTGTGCCTGGGGCAGAAGAAGCCGGGGTAGGGGCAGCAGACTAGAGGTCGAGCGCGCCCGAGTCGACGAGGCGGCACACCGCCTCGACGTCGCGGTGGAGCTCCCGGTCCTCGTCGAGGTGCGGGACCTTCGCCCGGATCAACTCGTGCGCCCGTGCGACCTTGGCGGCGGGCCGCAGAGGCTTGCGAAGGTCGATCGCCTGGGCCGCGACGAGCAGCTCGATGGCGAGGCAGGTTCGCACGTTCTCGACGAGCTGGCGCGCCTTGAGAGCGGCCGTCATCCCCATGGAGACGTGGTCCTCCCGCCCGGCGGACGAAGGGATGGAGTCCACGCTCGCCGGGTGGGCGAGCACCTTGTTCTCGGAGACGAGCGCGGCGCTCGTCACCTGGGCGATCATGTAGCCGGAGTCGAGCCCGGGGTTGCGGGCGAGGAACGGCGGCAGGCCGGAGAGGGACGGGTTCACGAGCTGCTCGACGCGCCGCTCCGAGATGGTGGCGAGGTGCGAGGCGGCGATGGCGAGCACGTCGAGCGCGAGGGCCACGGGCTGGCCGTGGAAGTTCCCCCCGGAGACGATGTCGTCGCGCTCGGCAAAGACGAGCGGATTGTCCGTCGCCGCGTTCACCTCGCGCGCGAGGACGGCCCGGCAGAAGGCGATCCCGTCGCGGGCGGCGCCGTGGACCTGGGGCATGCAGCGAAGCGAGTAGGGGTCCTGGACCTTGTGGCAGTCGGGCCCCTGGTGCGAGGCGTGGATCTCCGACTCGGCGAGGAGCGCCCGGAGCCGCGCCGCGGCGAACGACTGCCCCGGCTGGCCGCGCGCCTCCTGGATGTGCGCCTCGAAGGGGCGGTGCGAGCCCTTTAGCCCCTCGAGCGTCATCGCGCCGGCGAGGTCCGCGAGAGACGCCAGCCGCTCGGCGCGCAGCAGCGCGAGGGAGCCGACGGCGGCCATCGCCTGGGTCCCGTTCACGAGGGCGAGGCCCTCCTTGGCGGCGAGCGCGACGGGAGCGAGGCCGACCTCCGCCAGGGCCGACCGGCCGGGCATGCGCCGCCCCCCCACGTAGGCCTCCCCCTCGCCGATCACGACGAGGGCCAGGTGGGCGAGGGGAGCGAGGTCCCCGGAGGCGCCGACCGAACCGCGCTCGGGAACGACCGGGACGACCCCCCGGTTGAGCATCTCGACGAGCAGATCCAGGGTCTCGGGGCGAATCCCGCTCCGCCCCTTGGAGAGCACGTTGACGCGCAGGGCGAGGAGCGCGCGCGCCTCCGGGATGGGCAGGGGCGAGCCGACGCCCGCGGCGTGGGAGAGCACGAGGTTGCGCTGGAGCCGCTCCAGGTCCTGCCGCGGGATGTGGACCTCGGCGAGGGTCCCGAAGCCGGTGTTGATTCCGTAGTGCGGGATGTCCTCCGCGGCGTGGGCGTCGACGAGCGCCCGCGCGGCCGACACGCGCTCGCGGCTCGCCGGTGAGAGCTCCACGTGAGCGCCGCCCACGGCCACGGCCTCGACTTCCTCGATCTGGAGCGTCTCCCCGTCGACGACCACGTGCATCATCGCCATGCCTCCTCGGCCCGCGCGGCTCTCGGGCCGGCGAGCCCTTCCATAAGCCGGTTCCGGCGCCCGGGGAAGCGGGAAGCGGCGGGCGGTCCGCCGTGCACTCGAGGCGAGCCTCGGGCACCGCTCCGGGTGCGGCGCTGTGCTATGCGCGCCCACCGTAGCCCGCGGCGGCCGGGTGGGCTAGGCTCTCGCTGTCCCGGAGGGTTCGTGCGGATCCAGTGCGAGCGATGCTCGACCACCTATGCCTTCGACGAGGCCCGGCTTCCGCCGTCCGGTGCGGCGGTCCGCTGCACGCGCTGCGGTCACGTCTTCCGGGCGTTCCCCGCCTCCGCCGGCGAGAAGACGTGGCTCGGGCAGCCGCCCGGGCCCGAGGTGGCCGACGCCCGTGGCGCCCCTCGCTCGCTCGCGACTCCCCTCCCGAGCGCCCCGGCCGAGGCACCGCCGGAGCCGCCGCAGCCGGCACCGGGCGACATCACGGTGTCGGGGATCGCTGCCGACATCCGATCGCGGAGGCGCCGCGCATGGATCTGGCCGCTCCTCCTCGCCGTCGCCGGGGCCGGAGGAACCGCCGGCTGGCTTGCCTGGCAGGGGCGCGTCCCCACGGAGGCGCTCGAACTCCGCGCGGCGGGCGACCGACTGCTCGTCCGGGACGACCGCGCGAGCCTGGAGCAGGCGGCGGCGAAGTTCGGGGAGGCCGTGGCGATCGCGCCCGCCTACGGCGCAGCACGGGCGGACGAGGCACTCGCCCTGCTGCTCCTCGCGGACGACGCGGCGGCCGAGGCCGGGCCCGCCGAGGAACGCTTCCGGGAGCTCGAGGCGAGGCGCGCGCTCGAGGAACGGGATCGCGCCCCGGGCTGGAGCGCTCGGGAGGCCGATCTCGTGAAGCGCATGAGCGTCGTGCAGGCGGAGGCGCAGCCGGCCCGGGAGCGGTCGCGCGCGTTGCGCGAACGAGCCGTGTCGCTCCTGCGGGGGCTCACCCAGGGCGGGAAGGGCAATCCCGATATCTCGCGGGTGCTCGCGGTGTACTACGGGCTCGACGGAGAGGCGGAGCGGGCCGCCGAGGTGGCCTCGCGGGCGCCGAAGGACCCCTGGGTCCCCGTGGCACTCGGTGCCGCGGCGCTGAAGCGGCACGCGGGGATGGCGCCGGACGTCGCGGCGTCGCTCAGCCAGGTCGTCGCGAGTCACCCCGAGATCCTGCGGGCGCAGATCATCCTCGGCCTCTCGCTCTATGCCCAGGGCCGGCGGGACGCGGCGGTGGCCGCGCTCGACGCGATCCTCGGCGCCAACCCGGAGCACGAGAGGGCGAAGGCGCTCAAGGCGGAGATCCTCGCCCCCCCGGCGCCCGCGATGCCACCGGTGGCAGTCCCGGCTGGGGCACCGCCGCCCCAGCCGACGGGCAAGCTGCCGCGGCTCCGAGCCGGTGAACGGCGGGCTTCGGCGTCCCGGGGGGGCTGAGAGTGGCCGGCGCTACAGGAGGCTCGCGACGCCGACGACGAGGCTGCCGGCGGGAACCGCGGACGACCCGACGAGGAGCGTGTCGTTGAGGCGCCGGCCGGTGGCCGGATCGGCGATGCGGGTCGGGTAGCCCAGGTTCACCCGGACGCGGGCCACGCCGCGGGCAAGGCGGTAGAGCACGATGGCGGTGCCGTCGAGCTCGACGCGCGCGACGAGCCCCACGTGGGCCGGGGGGCCGCCGGGGCGGTCGGCGAGGAAGACCACGTCGCCGGGGAAGCTCTTCAGGCCGGCGTGTATCGTGCCCCGCCGCTCGGCGACGGCGTGGATCGAGCTCACGTCGCGGGCCGCCGCCGGCAGGGGGTGGCCGGCCTGGTCGAAGGCGGCCCGGACGAGCGCGGTGCAGTCGGGTCCGTAGTCGCGACCGTCGACGACGACGGAGCGGCGGCCCACGAGCGACTCCGCCGTGTCGACCGCACGCCGGACCTCGGGGCGGGGCGCCTCCGCCGAAGCAAGGGCCGGGTCGGCGCCGCGCTCGTAGCGGGAGCCGACCCGGCCATCGCCGGCGGGCGGGGGCAGGGTGGAGCGGCTGGTCGCGTTCGCGCCGGCGCAGCTTGCGAGGCCCAGGGCCATCCACGCGCCGAGACGCCGAGATGCCGCCATGCCCGGCATGCTACCTGGGGAAGAGGTCTCGTCCAGTTTATCGCACATCGAACGACACGCCCCCACACCCGGTGTCCGAGGCCCCTGGTAGGGATATCCCTGAGATGTCGCGCCGCTACCAGCTTCGCCCGGCGACCGGAACGGGAGCCCCGTTCGACTCGGGCGGCCACCTCAACGACGAGCAGCTCGCGGTCGTCGAGGCCGGCGAGGGACCCGTCCTCGTCATCGCGGGCGCGGGCTCCGGGAAGACGCGGACGCTCACGTGGCGCGTCGCGCGCCTCCTCCACGGCGGTCTCGACCCCGAGGCGCTCCTGCTCCTCACCTTCACGAACAAGGCGGCGCGAGAGATGTTGCGGCGCGTCGAGGAGGTGGCGCGGCTCGACACGCGGCGGATCTGGGGCGGTACCTTCCACCATGTCGCCCACCGTGTGCTCCGCGAGCACGGAACGCTTCTCGGGTACGAGCGGGGCTACTCGATCCTGGATCGCGAAGACGCCCGCGACGTCATGAGTGCGTCGATCGCCGACTGCGGCCTGGCGGTGGGTGCGAAGCGCTTCCCGAAGGCGGACGTCCTCCTCGACCTCGTGTCGATGGCGGTGAACACCCAGACGCCGCTCGCCGACGTGGTGGTCGAGCGCCGCGCCCAGTTCGCCCCGCTGACGGACGACATCCTGCGAGTGGCGCGCCGGTACGCCGAGCGCAAGCACGCGATGAACGCGATGGACTTCGACGACCTGCTCCTCAACTGGAAGATCCTGCTCGTCGAGCACGAGGAGGTCCGGCGCTCGCTCTCGGGCAGGTTCCGGCACGTGCTCGTCGACGAGTACCAGGACACGAACCGCCTGCAGGGGGACGTCGTCGACCTCGTCGCCTCGGGACACCGGAACCTCTGCGTCGTCGGCGACGATGCGCAGAGCATCTACTCCTTCCGCGGGGCGCACTTCGCGAACATCCTGGAGTTCGAGAAGCGCTACCCGGACGCGCGCCGGTTCCACCTCACTGTGAACTACCGGTCGACGCCGGAGATCCTGGAGCTGGCGAACGCCTCCATCTCCAACAACCTGAAGCAGTTCCCGAAGGACCTCCGGAGCGTGCGCCCCTCGGGGGCGCTGCCGGCCGTCGTCCCTTGCCGGGACGTGGAGCAGCAGGCCGCCTTCGTGGCCCAGCGGGTGCTCGAGCTGCGCGACGAGGGGTTTCCCCTCTCGGAGATCGCCGTCCTGTACCGCGCGCACCACCACTCCATGGAGATCCAGTTCGAGCTCGCGCGGCGTGGCATCCCCTTCGTCGTCCGCAGCGGCGTGCGGTTCTTCGAGGCGGCGCACATCAAGGACGTGCTCGCGCACCTCCGCTTCGTGCACAACCCGGGCGACGAGCTCGCGCTCAAGCGCCTGCTCAAGCTCGCGCCGGGGATCGGAAGCATGACGGCGGACGCGGTCTGGGCCGCGCTCGCGGCGAGGCGACGTGGAGGCGGCGGGACGGTCGACGAGCTCCTCTCTCCCGACGTCGCGGCGCAGGTCCCCGCGAAGGGGCGGGACGGCTACCGGCGCGCGGCGGAGCTCCTGCGGGGAATGTCCCGGCCGCCGACGAAGGACCTGCCGGGGGAGTGCATCGACCGGGTCCTCGAGGGAGGCTACGAGGAGTACCTCCGGGCCGCCTTCGTCAACGCCGAGTCCCGCGTGGAAGACATCCGCCAGCTCGCGGACTACGCGCGAGGCTACGAGGACGCCGAGACCTTCCTCTCCGAGATCGCGCTGCTCACCGAGCTCACCGCCGAGACCGTGACCGAGTCCGACGAGGCCGACGAGAAGATGGTGCTCTCGAGCGTACACCAGGCGAAGGGGCTCGAGTGGCGGGCGGTCTTCGCGGTCTGGCTCGCCGACGGCCGATTCCCGAGTGCACAGGCACTGCGAGACCCCGACGGCGAGGAGGAGGAGCGCCGGCTCTTCTACGTCGCCTGCACCCGGGCGAAGGACGACCTGACCCTCTCGTATCCGCTCGTGGCCGCGCCGAGGGACCGGGAGCGGGTGGTGCTCAAGGCGTCTCGCTTCATCGAGGAACTTCCCGGAGAGCCGGCCGTGTACGACCGATGGCAGCTCGAGGACGGCCGGGGCACCCCGGCCCTCGAGCCGGCGGCGCGCCCTCCGCTGCCGGCGATGACTCTCCCGGCCCTCTTCGCGGCGGACGCCGGCGAGGAGGGGGGCGGCGACGACGAGGTGCCGTTCTAGGAGGGGCCGGCGCAAGGGCGCGCAAGGGCGCGCCAGGCGCACATCCGCCCACGGTCCGGAAGGGGAAGGGCGGCGGACCCTGTGCTAGAAACAGGGCGATGTCCGCGACCACCGGCCGCGACAAGACCATCATCGGGATCGACCTCGGGACCACGAACACGTGCGTGGCGCACGTGCGGAACCGGATTCCCCGGGTCGTCCCCACCGACAAGGGGAGCCTCATCCTCCCGAGCGTGGTCGCGCTGTCGGACCGCGGCGAGTTCCTCGTGGGCGGCGCCGCGAAGGACCAGCTGCTCACGAACCCCAAGAACACCATCTACGGCGCGAAGCGCCTCATCGGGCGGAAGTTCAACTCCCGCGTCGTCCAAGACCTCCGCTCCTACTACTCCTACGACATCGTGGAGGGGCCGCAGGGGGAGGCGGCCGTCTCGCTCGGCGGGCGCGTCTACACCCTCCCCGAGATCTCGGGGATGGTGCTCGCCCACCTGAAGAAGATCGCCGAGGCCTTTCTCGGCAAGCCGGTCCCCGAGGCGATCATCTCGGTGCCCGCCTACTACAACGACAACCAGCGCCAGGCCGTGAAGGAGGCAGGGCGCCAGGCGGGCTTCGACGTGAAGCGGATCGTGAACGAGCCGACCGCGGCTGCGCTCGCCTATGGATTCAACCGGGGGCTCGACCAGAAGATCCTCGTCTATGACCTCGGGGGCGGGACCTTCGACGTGTCCGTTCTGCAGCTGCAGCAGAACGTCTTCGAGGTCCTCGCGACCGGCGGCGATACCTTCCTGGGTGGCGTGGACTTCGACAACCGCATCATCGACTACGCCCTGGACCAGTTCTGGCGAGAGCACAAGGTGGACCTCGCCGAGTCGCCCATCGCCATGCAGCGCGTGAAGAAGGCCGCCGAGGCCGCGAAGATCGACCTCTCCCTCATCCCGCACACGAACATCGACCTGCCCTTCCTCGAGGAGCGGAAGGGCAAGCCGCTGGATCTGAGGCTTTCGCTCTCCCGCAGCCAGCTGAACGAGCTCACGAGCGACCTCGTCGACCGGACCTTCGAGCTCTGTGACCGCGTGCTGGCCGAGAAGGGGATCCGGCCGGAATCGGTGGACGAGATCATCCTGGTCGGCGGACAGAGCCGCATGCCGCTCGTCCAGGACAGGATCCGCGAGCACTTCGGCCGGGCGGCCCGAAAGGGCGTGCACCCCGACGAGTGCGTCGCCCTGGGGGCGGCCCTCCTCGGCGACTCGCTCGACAGCATCGATTCGGTCACGCTCGTCGACGTCCTCTCGATGCCCATCGGGATCGCGGCCCCGAACGACCGCTTCCGGAAGGTCCTCGAGAAGAACCAGCCCATCCCCGCGACACGGAGCTTCCGCCTGCCTCCGCCCCGCGAGCCCGGGAAGCCCATCGAGATCGACATCTACCAGGGCGACAGCGACCAGATCGTGGACGACGAGTTCCTCGGGTCGCTCCGCCTGCCGGCGGCGGCCACGGGCCGGCGCATCGACTTCCGCCTCGACGAGGAGTGCCTGTTGCGCGTCAGCTTCGACGACCCCCAGAGGGGGATGGTCGAGATCGACTTCGCGACCCGGGACACGCCGGAGGCGGTGAAGCGCGCTCTGGCAGAGTCCGCCCGAGGGCGCGCGAGCGGATTCTCGCCGGAGCCGCGCCGGGGTGGCCTCTTCGGATGGCTCAAACGGGCCTGACCGTGCGGTTTCCCTCCCGCCCCTGGCTTGCGGCCATGGCTGCGGCCGTGAACCGGCACCCGGACCTTCCGCGAGCCCTCGACGGGCTCGGGAAGGACATCGCGGCGGTGGTGGAGGCAGACCCGCCAGCCCTCCCGCGGAGCGTCGCGGCGTGGGGGCGTCAGGAGCGAGGCCGCATCGCGGAGTGGCGCCTGCTCGAGGACGAGGACGAGATCCTCGAGATCCGACCGGCGTACGTGGTGCGCGCGCCCTACCGGCTGTGGAAGCAGCTCCTCCGTGGGGAGGCAGACCCGGTGGAGGCGGCCCTGTCTGGGCGGGTGCGCGTGCAGGGCGACCTCGAGGCCCTCGTGCGCCGCGCTTCGTTCCGTTACATCGTGGAGGAGGTCCTTCGCGAGGTGGCGACCGAATTCCCGGACGAGGTGCGTGCGTGAGCGAGCGCAAGAGCGTGGGCGGCATCCTGATGGAGCAGGGCATGCGGATGGTGGGGCGCGCGGCGAAGGCGGTGCTCGACGACCCACGGGGCCAGGAGGTCCTCGCTTCTGCGGTGGGCCTCGCGCAGCGGGGGCGGAAGCGGCTGGGGGTCGTGCAGGAGAGGGTGCTCAGGGCGGCAGGACTTCCGGCCAAGTCCGACTATGAGGAGGTGTCGCGCCAGATCGCGCGACTCAAGCGAAAGATCCGGGAACTCTCACGGCAGGTCGACGCTGCGGAGCAGGCGCCGGACGCTTCGGGCTTCGATGACTCGGCCGCGAGCCGCGACGAGGGGAGTCGTTGACACCACACTACCCCGCGGGCATAGTACGCGCCCGTTCGGTTCCGGGCGCATAGCTCAGCGGTAGAGCACCGTCTTCACACGGCGGGGGTCGCAGGTTCGAGACCTGCTGCGCCCACTCAGAAAGTCAAAAGAGTATGGGCGGTTAGCCTGGTTGGCTAACCGCCCTTTCTCTTGCAGGCACCCGAGAAGGACGCCTTGAGGTGGCATTTGAGGTGGCAATACCGCCCCCTTCCTGGGGCCCCCGAGCGCCCCGGAAGGGTCCTAGGGTTTCGACCGGGAGCTCAGGGTCACTCCTTGCTGCTGCCGGGTCCGGCTAGGCTGAAGTCCAACTTGTCGAGCGCGACGGTAGTCTCCGAGAAGCTCTCCAAGAAGGCCCGGATCACGCGGTCGCGCTCCGCATCATACCGAAGAAGCGTGCCGCTGTAGGACGGGAGCGGCTGCAGCTCATCGAAAATCAACATCGAGACGCCTAGGGGCGGCGCGTCCTGTGCTTCCTTCACGGCACCCACCTGCACGGACTCGGTCTTCGCGATGAAGTGACCAGCGACGGCCGCACCAGTGGCCCGCCTGAGCTGCTGTACGTCCCAAGCGAACGCCGCCACGTGGGGTATCGGACATCGATCTGGGTGCGCTTCTTGGCCCGGGCAGGGTCTTGCGCTCCCGGTTCGGGGTCACACCTTCGGTACGGCGGGGCAGTTCACGCGGAGGAAGTCCCTGTCTCGTGACCGTCCCCACGGGGAGGTGTACATGTTCACCGGGTCGCGTCGAGGTTTTCGTCTTGGAGTAGTTCTAGCAGCAGTCTTCTTCATCCCTACTCTCGTCATTCTCACGTCATGTGGTTCCGATCCGACCGGTGGCCTCACGGCCAAGTCGCCGGAGGCCACCAACGAGCTCTTTAATGGGGTGCCGGACAAGCAGAATCATCCCTACGTCGGTACCGCGATCTACACGTCACTGAACGCCCCGGGCTGGCACCAGGGGTGTACCCTGACCTTGGTGGCTCCAAAGATCGCGGTTGGTGTGGCCCACTGCTGGTGGGGCGTTGATCCTAATAACCTGCCCGAAGGTCTGATAATGGCGATCACATTCGACCCGGTTGCCATTCGAAACCCGGACGCGGCCGGATTTGGCGAGTTGGTGGCTCGCCACCTGATTCCGTACCCGTCGTACACATGGGTTATTGATCCGCTCTTCGACATGAACAATTGGCCATCAGATGAGGTATTTGGACACGACGTGGCCTTGGTCTACTTCAAAGAGAACGTCTGGCTGGACGAGTATGCCGTGCTTCCGCCAAAGGGCCTTGTCGAAGCTCTCTTCACAGCAGGGTACCTGGACGGCAAGCAATTTGAGTACGTTGGGTACGGCGCCAACATAGACCCGACCGACTACTTGGCGATTGGTAATTTGTTCGGAACGGGAACCCGCCGGCGCGGCCTGGCCGACTTCAATGACCTCTGGGCGGGAACGTTGTTTACTCTCGCGGACCTGACCAAGGGCGAGGTTTTCTGCGAAGGTGGCGACTCGGGTGCCCCGGCTCTTTTCCCATCGACTAACTTGATGGCGGGACTGATTTCAAGCGCCTATTACGATACAACATGGGATGTCTTGTTCAACCTCGGGGCTCGATTGGACGGCGATATGGCCCAGGGCTTCCTGAGCCAGCACGTGCCGATCCCGAACACGATCGAGATGTGCCACAACGGCCGTCAGTCCATCTCGGTCCCGGTTAGCGGCGTTGTTGCCCATGCGAACCACGGGGACACGATCGGCAAGTGCAGCAGCTGCGATGGCAAGTAACTAGGGCGAGGCAGCATAGGCGGGCGGTCCTGGCGACGGGGCCGCCCGATCATTTGCTGCCGTGCACTCTCGCAGCGGAGCCACCCTCACGGGTATCGGACATCGGTCTGGGTGCACATCGGTTCGGGGCGTGACCCGAAGCGGGCTTTGCGTCGCCACCACAAGTTGAGACCTTCGTAGTGAAAGGAGGTTCCCATGACTCTCCGCGCGTTGTTCATGGCGTTTGTAGTGGCGATCGTGGGCTGCGGCGGGACAGAGACCGACGAGCAGACCGCTGCGGTAGTTCCTGGCGAAGAGGCAGCACTCACTCAGTCCGGCCACACTATCTCGGGCACTGTTATAGGCCTTTCTCACGGCAACGTCGGCTTGCGTAAGCCCCCCTTCCTCCCGGGCGACGCAGTGATGAGAGTGACGACTTCCGCTTCTGGGACATACTCGTTCACGGGAGTCGCGGACGGAACCTACCGTGTTATCCCTTTGGGTACTTGCAATGCGGGGTCGGTCGGCGGTGGGTCGTTTGAGATCTTCTCTCCACCGAGCATAGAGGTGACCGTGAGCGGTCGTAACGTCACTGGCGTGAACTTCAAACGGGTCGGCTGCGGGGGTATTGCCCCTGGGTAACTTCTCGTGGGCCCCGAAGTGCACTACGCCAGGTGGTTTGATCCCATGCCCGCAGGCGCCGCCTGGGCTACTTGGGCGGCGCCCCCTTGGGCATCGATGCCCGTCACCACGGCTGTGCAAAGGTAGGCGGCGCCTCCGGGCGCCGCGCCCACGCTCTCAGCCCGGCGCCTACAGCCACGCAACGTCGGCAGCGAAGGGGTCGGGTAGGGGGGCACGCTCTGCGTCGCCTATAAGTCAACGTCGAGAGAGCGCACAAAGATTATCAAGCGCGAACGAATGCAACGCAACGGGAGCAGACGCCACCTTGAGGTGGTGGGTTGAACGCGCAAGGTTCCGAACCGACAGTGCGACCCCGGGCGAGGTTTCTGGTCGTCCCTCTGCGACGCCATCGAGGATGTGGGTGCAAGTTGCCTTCGGTAGGCGAACCGCGTGGTCGCCGACCCCCAGAGAAGCCCCACCACCCTGCGAGAAGATGATGGGGCGGGTCACGTCCTACGCTGGCTCGTTCTCTAGTGGCGATGAGAGCAGGCGGCACTTGCGTACTTCCCTGCCCGACGTGTTCCAGTACCCCACCGAAGCAGTGTGGGTCTGCCGGCAATGCCGCCGGGAAGGCAGGCGCGGGGACCCGGCCCTGAGCTTCCACATCCACGTACTCCGCGAGGAGAGGCAAGGGCCGCGCTGTCCGGGATGCCCTCCTGCCCTACGGTGCTGGCCCTAGTCCCAGATCGGCTTACAACTCTGGGTGCTCCGACCCCGTACGATGAATGTCGATGGATCGTCGGCGATGACCGAGGCGTAGCCGTCCAGCGGATTCAAGGGATGCGCGGCGGGCGGCGTGATCGGAGTGACGTACGACCACCACACTACGAACCGAAGCGCGCCGACGATGTTGTTCGCCGCGACGGGAATGCACGACTGTGGCGGCGTGGTCCAGACCCAAATCTGCCGCGGACCAAGGGTCATCGGATTCGCAATATCGCAGAGTTTGGCTCCGCTGACTGCGTAAACGACAAGCCGGTCGATTGAAATCGATGCGTCGTTGTCGTTCGTGAAGACAAGCCCGGTGAACGTGCGGTTCCCCCCGGCCGCGAGAGCCGTACTTGACTGCGCTCCACTGCAGGCGAGAGCGTGCCCCTGCGGTGCCATCGCGAGCATGTCTGCCTTCTCAGTCGGCGCAGACGTTTCACTGGCAGACGCGTGGCACCCAGCGAACAAAGCGGCCCCAAGTGCAAGAACGAAACCTCGGGCTCCCCTGGTCACGGTGTCCTCCCCGTAGTTCTAGCGTCCCGCACGGGACGCAGGCGCACTCTCCGCGCACTCTTGGTGAAGGTGTGCATCAAGCGCGGGGGCGCCAGTGGGGCCGAGGGTGAGACCCCACACGGGAGTCCCTTTCGAGCCCGTACCGCGACGCTGAGGTAGGCCCAGACCCGCAACGCGTTGACCTCGGACAGCCCCGTCGGGTGCTTCGCACGGTGGGCTTCCTGGTTCGAGACCAGGTGCGCCCACAGAAGAGCCCGGTTCCGTGGGGTTGCCACGGCTTCGGCTGAGCCACGCGGCCCACGCAGACCCTCGACCACCCCGTTCCTGGCGAGATCGGCCGTCGTGACATTCGCGTGCCGCAGACGTACCTGTGCGCACGACGAGGGCACGGTTGCGGGGACTCGCCGAACACCTGAGTCGGGATGACACGTTCGTCGCCAGATGCATGTCCGGCCCGCCGCGACGCGCTCCCCTGGCGGGCCGACCCCCGCGGGTAGCGGAGATCAATTCGGTCCGCGCTGCGACCCAAACTGGGCTTTGCGCTGCCAGGCCGGGTTCACAGGTTGGTAATCAGAGGAGGTCTGCCATGACTCTGCGTGTCTTGTTCGTGGCGTTCGTCGTCGCGAGCACGGGCTGCGGCGGGACGGAGGTCGATGAGGAGAACGCCGCTGCGGTGCCAGGCGGGGAGGCAGTGCTCGGTCAGGGCGGCCACACCATCTCAGGGACCGTCGTCGGCGCATCTGGCGCGTGCGCCGTCTACATGGGCTTGCGAACCGGGTATCCCAACATCCGCGTTCTGCACGCCGCGACGCCATCCCGCACGACCGGCGCCTACTCGTTCACGAACATCGCCGATGGCACCTACGCAGTCTACGCGTCCCACGCGTGCGCCCCGGCAGGTCTGGTTTGCCCGCGCCGGGACCCACCGGTCACCCCAGGTGTCTGGCCTGTGTGCCGGAGAGTAACCGTCAGTGGTGCCGATGTTTCCGGGGTGAACTTCACGGTCGGTTGCGGTATGGGCCTCATCAACATGTGCTATGGGCCGTAGTCGGCCGTTCCTTCGTCCTTCGGGGTTCGTCGATCACGCGCAGGACCAGATCGTTCCGGTCAGGGACCTCTCGGAATCTACGCGGATAGAGCAGTGAGGCGGGCTCGCCTCGGGTGCCGCCACCTCGGGCAGGCCCAACTGGCCCGACCGGTTGGGCGCTTCACACATCGAAACACTTGGTAAACGCAGCGGCGTTCCCGCGTGGGGTACAGTGCGCGTCGGCTTCTGTTTCGGGAGAAGCCCGGGGCTCAGCCGGCGAGCTGCCATTCCCCCTCCCGGCACGGCTCGCCGGCTGCCCTGCCCTGCCTTTCCGACCGCGATTGCCGAGCCCGGTGCCCGGGAGCGGGGCGCGCCGTTCCTTTCCCACTCCTTGGCTCGTCACGGGATGCGGAGCGGAAGGAAGGCGCGTCCCCTCCGTCGCTGGCGCAACCTTCGCGATCCTATGGACGGACGAGCCTCCCCGCAGGAGCGCTCGGGGAGCAGTGGCTGTGAGGCATGACTACCGCACGCCTGCCGCATGCCGCCCAAGCACCTCCCGGTGCATCTGACGGAACTCGCCCGTCGGAGTGGGCGCGGATGCAGCCGTTCAGCCGTGCTCCAGCGGCTTGCCGGTATTCCCGGTCGGCGTTCCCTGATCCGCGGGCAGCCGTGGAGCGATTGCGCAGAAGGGCTTCACCAATCGCAGCAGCGCGTCGCACCCCACCGGCTTTTCCAGCCAGGCGACGATCCCGCGGGGAGCCCGCGGGGGTGGTTCCCCCGACATGACAACAACCGGGATCATGGCAGCCTTGGGGATTTGCTGCTTTCTCGACAGGAAGTTCCAGCCGTTCATCCCGTGCAGACGAATGTCGAGCAGGATGATGTTCGGGTTGTCCTCCCCCTCGAGTACCGCGAGGCCGGCGGGTGCATCAGACGCCTGAACGACCTGGTAGCCGGCATCTTCGAGGACGGTCGCGATCAACTCGCGATACACCGCGTCGTCCTCGACGATGAGGATCCTGGCAGCCCGTCGATGTATCAGGGGTTCCAAGGGCACGCCCCACGCGATTCTCGCGGCAGTGTAAGCGGATGTGGGGCGTTTGCCCTAGTCACACGGTCCGGGGGCAAGGAAGCGCCAAGGTCGGTTTCGGCGCCATGCTGCCGGCCCCAGCGCGGTGTGGGTCCCTCCGCTTGAGTCGCAACTGGCCGGCGGCCGTTGCCGGCCTGGCTGTGCGCAACGTCGCCGAATCGCGCCTTCGAGAGAACCGGTTCGAGCGTCGGGAGCGGGTCGGTCCGTCGCGGCGGAGCAGGAGGTGCTCATCCAGGCGCGTCGCAGACCCTAGCGCGAGACGGGCCGCGGCCCGGTCTCGCACTCGACCCTGATCCAGTAGGAGCCCAGCGACTCGGCTCGCAGGTGCTCCAAACGAGGCTCGACGGCCGCCGCCATGCCGCTCGCGACGAGGTACTCGCCGGGCGTGGTCTCTCGAACGATGCGGACGACCCTAGGCGAATGGTCCCTCGACGCTCCCTCGTGGTGACCGTACTCGATGCACTCGCCCGGGCGCAGCCTGCGCGACTCTCGGGCGCGGCTCATGAGCACGAGTACGAGCGCGCAGAGCAGGAACCCCATGAGAACAAGTGTGCGATAGACCAAGCGCCGCGCCCCCGGCTGTCGCCTTCTGCGGATCGTCCCGTCCGTGCCATGACACGTACACGCTCAGACCCGCGGGGTTCCTCGCCGAAAGCCTCCGATCAGTGAAGAAACGTTAAGGCGAGCGGGATCAAGGCAACCCGCCAGATGTCGCTCGGAAAATGCCGACGTGGCGGAACCGTCGGGCCTCAACAAGACCGTGCTCGTCGTCGAGGATGACGAGCCGCTGCGCGAGGTGATCGCCGACACCCTCGAAAAGGAGGGGTTCCGGGTGCTCTCGGCGGGCGACGGGTTATCTGCGCTCTCGCTCGCCAAGGACATCAAGCCGGACCTCATCATCCTCGACCTGATCCTGCCCGGCATGAGCGGGTGGAACTTTCGAATGAAGCAGCGGGGGGACCGGGTCCTCCGGGCTGTCCCCGTGGTCGCGATGTCGGGCTGGTTCTTCTCGGAGCCGCGCGTCGCTCAGCTGAAGCAGGAGCCATTCGCGTTCGACGGTTTTCTGCTCAAGCCTTTCAGCCTCGACGCCCTGCTCCAGACCGTGAAGCACCTCGTGGCGTGAGCGCGGGGGCCCGGGCCAGGTCGATCCGGGCGAGCGACGGGGAACTCCCCTACCTACAGGCGGAGCAGCTCGCTCCGCATGCATTGGCGGCCCCCGCCTGGGAGGCGTAACAGAGATTGGTCGAGGCGCAGTAGAAGGGGTACGCCGCTTGGCAGCAGGCGCGGTTGCCGCAATACACCTCCCCGGTCGCGCCGCACGTGCCGGCGGGGGCGACCGTGCAGCTCACCTGGAGCGGGGTTACGCAGGCCACGCATTCGGTCCCGCAGGCGAGCGCCGCGCCGGTCGGGTTCGCGTAGCAGAGATTCGAGCCGGGGCAGTAGTACGGGAACGTTGCGGAGCAGCAGACGGAGCTTCCGCAGTAGACCTCCCCCGTCGAGGCACACGACCCGGCCGGTGCCGAGGCGCACGTCGGCGCGACGGGGGTCGGCTCCACCACGACGAGGAGCGTCGTCTGCGCAGGGACCTCCACTCCCGATCGCGCGTACTTTGTCTGCCCGGCGGCGACCGTGTCGACGACGTACGTCTGGGTCGTAGCAGTGAAGCCGCCCGGGAGCGCCGCGGCCACGGCAGGCCGCGTCGCGACCATCACCGAGACGTCGATGGCGCCGAGGACGTAACGGCCTGCCGAGGTCTCCGGAAAGCCGAAGCCCCACGGGATGCCCACGGCCGGCAGGAGCCCAAACACCGACGCGCCGTACCGGGCGAAGTCGTCCGCGAAGCCCGTCCCTCCCTGCTGGGCGATGAGGGCGTCGAGACACGCGTAGCTCGTCACACCGTTCGGGCCATCGTTGCAGGAGCTCACGAGCCCCTGGTACACGGCGAGGCCGTAGCGCCGGTTCAGGAAGGCGCCGAATCCTCCGCCGAGCCCGTAGCTCGCGGAGGCGAGCGTCGGCCAGTTCACGTAGCTCACGCCGCCGCCGCTCTGGAGGTAGGTCGGGACGCGCACGAACGTGTCGGAGTCGTATCCCGAGTCCACGGCAGGCACGACGATGTCCTCGGTCATCATGGCCGAGGTTTCCTCGAGCCAGGTGTCGTGGACGGTCGCGCGTACGACGGCCCGCTGGTAGAAGTTGATCATGTGGGTCGACTCGTGGAGCAGCGTCGAGATGTAGTAGCGGACGTTGCTCGCCAGGTTCGATCCGTTGATGAAGAAGGCGAGCGCCTGGTTCGAGGTCGCGACCGACGTGGCGAGGAAGTTGTTCGAGGAGTCGAAGTAGCCGCCCCAGGGCGTGCCCGCCGGCACCTGGAGGATCACGACGTTCACGTCGAGGGGGGCACCGGTGCCGTCCTGGATGAGGTCGTTGAAGGAGGAGGCGGCCGGCCCCCAGACGTCCCCGAGGAGCGCCGTCAGCTGCGCGTATCCTCCGGCCTGTCCGCAGAAGGAGCCCTCGAGCTGGGAGAGCATGGTTTCGGTCACCGCCCCGGCGGCGATCACGTTCGGATCGAGCCAGAACACCGCCGAGCGCCCCGTCGGCAGCAGACACGTGTAGTGGACGGTCGCCGTGTAGGCGACGGGTGACGGGACGCCGTTGTTGTCGTACCAGGTCCGGGACGTCCCCACGGCCGGCGTCGGCTGGGGGAGCGCCGGCGCGGCCCTCGCCGAGGGTGCGCGCCCGCGCTCGGCCACGACGCGTCGGGCATTCCCGAGGTTCCGCAGCACGAGGGCCGTGTGCGGGTCGGCCTCCGACGCCAGGACCTCGGGGCCGGATGGCCGGAGCACGCGCAAGCCCCGCGGGCCAAGCCCGGCCGAAGGTATCGTGGCGGCGGGCGACGCGAGGCCGTTCGAGAACAGCAGCGTCACGCTGTCGGCGGAGGTGACGCCTCCGACCGAGACGTCGATCGTCGCGGTCGAGGAGGTGGCGTTGTTGTAGCGCCAGATACCGACCCCGTTCCCCGCGTACGTGGACGCGTCGGCGGCCGCGCAGAGCGCACCGGAGCAGTAGGGCACGAGGGCGTTGTCCTCGGCGGGCGGGGTGGAGGGCTGCAGCACGGTGGCCGGCGTCGTCGCCTGCGACGAGAGCCCGTTCGAGTCGGAGACCGTGACCGTGACCGCGTAGGTGCCGGCCGAGGCGAAAGAGTGAGTGGCCGTGGTTCCCGTCGCGGCGGGCGTCCCGTCCCCGAAGTCCCACGAGTCCGAGAGGGCGAGGCCGGCGGGGCTCGACGCACGAGCCGAGAACGCGGCCACCTGTCCCACGTACAGCGTCGACGGGGTCGCCGTGACCGCGGCGATGGCGGGAGGCCCCGGGAGCTCGGCGAAGTTCTGGCCGATGACCCCGTTCCCGCTCACCGTGATCCGGAGGCTCGAAGGCCGGAACACGTACCCGGCCAGGGCCGGCGAGACGACGTAGGTGCCGTTCTTCAGACCCGTGAAGGCGTAGCTCCCTGCGCCATCGGTCCGGGTCGTCGCCGCTGCGTCGCCGGAGAGCGCGACCATCACCCCGGCAGACGCGACTCCGCTGACCCTGCCCGAGATGATGTACGTGGGGGCTGCGCCGCCCCCGCAGGCCGCGAGGAGCGCAGCCGCGATGAGCGCTCCCGTGCGAGTCGCCGGCGCGCCGAAAGCGGGGGCTGCCGGACCACCTCGGTCGGTCGTCACGCTTCCTCCCGGAGACCTTCGCAGGACCTCGGTCGCCTTATAGCCTAGGACCGACAGTGGGGTCGACTGCGGGTATCGGTGCGACGACCGAGCGCCCGCCGGCCCGGGGCGGCCGAGGCGTGCGGCCCGCCGGGGGAGCGTCCCGGCTGGCGGCGGCGTGCGGCCCGCGCGTGGACGCCGGGCGTTTCAGGGGCCGCGGGCGGCGGCCTGTTGCGCCTGGATGGCGGTCAGCGTGATCGTGAAGACGATGTCCTCGACGAGGCAACCTCGACTGAGGTCGTTCACCGGCCTCGCGAGCCCCTGCAGCATCGGGCCCATGCTCACGACGTTGGCGCTCCGCTGGACGGCCTTGTAGGTCACGTTGCCGGTGTTCAGATCGGGGAAGATGAGAACGGTGGCCCGGCCGGCCACCGGCGACCTCGGGGCCTTCTGGCGAGCGACGTCGGGCATGACGGCCGCGTCGTACTGCAGCGGGCCGTCGATCGCCAGGTCGGGCCGGAGCTTCCTCGAGAGCTCGGTCGCCTGGCGCACCTTCTCCACCTCTTCGCCGGCCCCGCTCGTCCCGGTGGAGTAGGAGAGCAAGGCGACGCGCGGCTCGATGCCGAAGGCGCGGGCCGACTCGGCACTCTGGACGGCGATGTCGGCGAGCTGGACGGCGGTGGGATTGGGATTCACCGCGCAGTCGCCGAAGACGAGCACCTGCTCGGGAAGGCACATGAAGAAGACGCTCGAGACGAGGCTGCAGCCAGGGACCGTCTTGATGATCTGCAGCGCCGGCCGGATGGTGTGCGCAGTCGTGTGAACGGCCCCGGAGACGAGCCCGTCGGCCTCCCCGAGCGCCATCATCATGGTGCCGACCATGATGCTGTCGCCGAGCTCGCCGGCCGCGATCTCCGGCGTCATCCCCTTGTCCTTTCGGCGCTCGACGAGGGCGTCGACGTAGCGCGAGGCGACCTTCGCGGGATCGACGATCTCCACCGACGAGGGGAGGGTGAGGCCCTGCTTGGTGGCGACCTCCCGGATCTCGTCGGCATCGCCGAGCAGCACGCAGCGCGCGATGCCCCGCTCCTGCACGATGCTCGCGGCGACGACGGTCCGGGGCTCGGTTCCTTCCGGAAGCACGATCCGCCTGTCCGCCTCGCGGGCTGCCTGCACGAGGCGGTGGCGGAAGGCCGGGGGGGAGAGGCGCGGCTCGCGGCTCGCGCCGCAGAGCGTCCGCAGCCAGCCCGAGTCGACGCGGTCGGCGACGGCGGTCATCACCCGGTCGACCCGCTCGGCGTCGTCGACGGGGATCTGCAGGTTCATCGAGGCGACGGCGCTCGCCGCCGCGTAGCTTCCTGCCGGGACCGCCAGGACGGGGAGGCCCGTCCGCAGGGCCTGCTCGCACATGGCGAAGACGTGCGGCTCCGGCTCGACGCCTCCCGTGAGGAGCAGCCCGGCGAGGGGCATGCCGTTCAGGACGGCGAGCGCCGCTGCGACGACGATGTCGCTGCGATCCCCGGGGGTGATGAGGAGGGTCCCCGGCCGGAAGACCTTGATGGAGCCCGGGACCGCCATGGCGCACAGGGCGACGTTGCGGATCCTCCTCCGCTCGTAGTCGCCCGGCCGCAGCACCTTCGCGCCGAGAGCGTCGGCCAGGTCCTTGACCCGGGGAGCGGCGAGGGCGCCCAGCGCCGGGACGACGCCGACCGGCCGCAGGCCCTCCGCCTCGAGCGCCGCGGCGTAGGCGCGAAGGTCTGCCGGCGCGACCTCCTCCTCCTCGACGGCAGCGTCGATCCAGTGCGTGCGCGGCTCCGCGACCGGCGCGGGTCGGCCGCGCGGCGAGACGCGGTTCACGAGGCAGCCGACCGGGCGGCCGTCGCCGACGGCGCCGAGGCCGCGGGCCGCGATGGCCACGGCGCTCGCGAGCTCCGCCGCCGTCTCTCCCCGGGGAGCGGCGACGAGGACCGGCTCGGCGTCGAGGGCCTTGAGCATCAGCGCGTTGACCCGCGTGCTGTAGACCATGCCCGGTTCGGGCCACATCCCTTCGACGACGAGGACGTCGGCTCCCGCTGCCGCCTTTCCGCAGAGCGCCACGACGCTCTCCATCAGCGTCTGGTCGTCCCCGTTCGCGAGGAGGTCCTCGGCGAGGCCGCGCGCGACGGGATCGGGTACCCGCAGGTTGGCGCCGAGCTTCATCAGCGCGACGGAATGGTCCTCGCCGCGCGCCGCGATGGGCTTCGCGAAGGCCACCCGGACCCCCTGCCGGTCGAGGGCGCGGACGAGCCCGAGGCACGCCGTGGTGAGGCCGACCTGGCGCCCGGCCGGTGCGACGAGGAGCGTGCGGGCCATCGGGGTCCTCTTCTCGTTCGCGACGCCGCTCAGGCGGCCACGCTCTTCCACGCGGCGATGATGCTCGCGGTGTCCATCGCGATCTCGAGTTCCTCGTTCGTCGGGATGACCGCCGCGAGCGGATGGCGGCTGCTCGTGATGCGCCCGGTGTGCTCCCGGCCGTGGTTCTCGTTCCCGGAGGCGTCGAGCTTGAGGCCCAGGAACCCCAGGAGCTCGACGATCTTCGCGCGGACGCGGACGGCGTTCTCTCCGATCCCGCCCGTGAAGACCAACGCGTCGAGACGCCCGAGCGACACCACCATCCCTGCGGCGGCCTTCGCGACCGAGTGGCAGAACTTCTCGATGGCCAGTGCCGCTCGCTCGTGGCCCTGGTCGGCCGCCTCCTGGAGCGTCCGCATGTCGTTGCTCAGGCCCGAGATGCCGAGGAGCCCCGAGCGCTTGTTGAGCGCCTCCATGACGTCGTCCGCGGAGCGGTGCAGCGCCTTCTTCATGTGCGCGATGATCGACGGGTCGATGGACCCGCTGCGAGTCCCCATCACCACCCCGTCGAGCGGCGTGAGCCCCATGGTCGTGTCCATGCTGCGGCCGTTGCGGACCGCCGCGAGCGAGCAGCCGTTGCCGAGGTGCGCCGTCACGATCGCGTGGTCGTCCGGGTCGAGGGAGAGCCGGCGGACGGCTTCCTTGGAGACGTAACGGTGGCTCGTACCGTGGAAGCCGTACCGCCGGACCTCGTACTTTTCGAACCACTCGTACGGGACGGCGTAGAGGTAGGTCTGGGGCGGCATGGTCTGGTGGAAGGCGGTGTCGAAGACGGCCACCTGGGGAAGATCGGGGAAGAGCTCCTGCGCGATCTGGATGCCGAGCAGGTTGGGGGGGTTGTGGAGCGGCCCCAGGGGAATGCACTCCCGGATCTTGGCGACGACCTCGGGCGTGATCGGGATCGAGCCCGAGAATCGGGCGCCGCCGTGCACCACCCGGTGCCCGACGCCCGCGAGGCCGGACGCGACGCCGACCCCCTTCAGGAGGTCGACCATCGCGCGCAACGCCGCGTCGTGGTCGGCGTGATGGAGGTCGCGCGTGTGCGTCGCCCCGTCGAGCTTCCAGTCGAGGGTCGCGTGGGCGGACCCGAGCCGCTGGGCGACGCCCGAGATGGCTTCCTGGCCGGTGTGGGAGTCGATGACCCCGAACTTTGCCGAGGAACTCCCGCAGTTGAGGACGAGAACGTTCATCCGAACTCCCGGTACTGCGACCATCCGGCAGGAAGCCCGCCGCGCCGGCGCGCGCAGTCAACGCGCGGCGCGGAAGCTCTTCGGGATGGACCGTTGGCCGTAAGCCTCGACCGGCGGATGGCTTCGGATGCCTACAAACTCCCACTTCTGGGGTTCAAACCGCAAGAGTCGAGGACGAGGGACGACGCGAAGCCGGAACGCTGGGCCGCGCCCCCGCTCTCCGCGAGGAGGTGCGGTGCGCGTAGGCCTGCGGAATGCTGGACTTTCCGTCTCGCCGACGGGTGGCCGGCGAGTCGACCCCGGGCGAGGCAAGCCGCCGCCGGCAGAAGCGCCCGGCGGCTTCGCGCTTGACCGAGGTCAGGCGAGAACCGCCGTGTCTACGCCACGGCTTCACGTCCGCGCGGGGAGCGGAGCACGGACCTCCCGATTGCGCGGCTCGCCGAGCGGCGAGTCCTCAGTTCGCGGGCTTCGGCGCGGGGGGCGCGGGCGGCGTCGCCGTGCCCGTATCCATCTTCACCGCCTGGGCGGGGCTGCACGTGTCGTTGTCGGCCGAGCAACTCACGGAGTACATCGCTCGCTTGTCGCAGCCGGAGACCCCGATCACGAACTGCGCCTGCTCGACCTTGCCCGGAACGTAGGTGCTCGACAGCACGTTCGCCGTCGCTCCCGCACACCCGAGTTCGAAGCGCCCGGTCTGCAGCGCGTTCTGGACGGCCGGGTCCTGCTTCCCTGCGACGAAGCCGCTCTGGCTCGCGCAGGCGAGGACGAGAAGCGCACCTGCGGCGACGAGCGAGGCGGTTCGGGGTGTACGCATGGCTTCCTCCAAGGGTTCATGCTCGAAGATCAGGCGAGAGGCTAATTCGACGACGGTCCTCGTGGTACCGCCCTTGCGGGTTAGACCCAGCGCATGCCGGGGCTTCGTCCCGCGCGGGCGCGCTGCATGCCCAAGTCGGATAGGCCGACCCTCCGAATCCCGAGCACGCGGGTCAGCCTGGCCGCGGCGAAGGGGCTCGCGCGAACCGCGTGAATAGTCCGCCCCGTCCGGGTGTTCCGGGTGGCGGCCGAGGTCGGACACGATGTCCGCGCGGCGGCTCAAGGGCCGGAACCGCCCCGCTTCCGGGGTGTTGATCACAAGACGAGGTCACCTCATGGCACCTGTATCCACACCTTCGCGGACGTTGGTTCTCGCTGGCGCGGCGCTCGCCTCTCTGGCGGCAGTCGGGTGTTCGTCGGGGACCACCGGGAGTGGCGGCTACATCGCCGAGTCGATCGCCGTCGCCGATGTCGACGGCGACGGCCATCCCGACGTGCTCTCCGCGATCCTCGCGATGGATCCGACACAGAGCTTCCTGAGCGCCCGGCTGCAGGTCCCGTCCGCCCCGGGCACCTTCGCCGCCCCGGTCCAGAGCTCGGCCGCCGGCGCCCCCGTGGCGATCGCGGTGGGTGACCTCAACGGCGACGGGCTGCCCGACGTGGCGGTCGCGAACGCCCAGCCCGTGAGCGGCAGCTACTCGGTCGACGTACAGTTCCAGACCGCTGGAAGCCCGGGGGAGTTCGGGACGCCTCTCCAACTCTCCCTGGGCGCGCTCTTGCCGCGCGACGTCTTCCTCGCGGATCTGAACGGGGACGGAAAGCTCGACATCGCCGTCGCCGCGGCCGGGGGAAACGCCGTCCAGGTGTTCTTCCAGCAGGCGGCCGGGGCTTTCGGGGCGGCCGTTCCCTTCGCGGTCGGCGGCGAGCCGACGGGGGTCGCCGCGGCCGACCTCACGGGTGCGGGGCAGCTGGACCTCGCGGTCTCCACCGAGAACGGTGCCGTCTCCGTGCTCCTGCACGGAGCGACGCCAGGCACCTTCCAGCCGAGCGTGGACTATCCCGCCGGCACCTACGCGGCGGCCGTCCAGATCGCGGACATGAACGGGGACGGGCATCCCGACCTGATCGTCGCGGACTACACGGGAGCGGTCCTCGTCCTCCTCCAGAGCGCGGTCGGGGACGGGACCTTCCAGTCGGCCGTCCGCTACCCGGCCCTCGACTACGGCACCTGCTCCGTCGCCGTCGGCGACCTGGACGGCGACGGTCGCAATGACGTCGTGGTCGCGAATGCGGGGCCACCGGGGTATCCGGGGTCCGTGGCGGTCTTCCTGCAGAGCTCGACGACGGCGGGCGTCCTCAACGCGCCCGTGCTCTACCAGGGGTACTGGGGCCCGCAGTGGGTGTCGCTCGGCGACCTGAACGGTGACGGGTTGCTCGACATGGCCGTCGCGGACGGGGCGCCCTACGTCCGCTTCCAGAACCCGGCTGCGCCGGGGAGTTTCTTGCCGCCGACCTGGCTCAAGGAGTGACGCCCGCCTCCGACGGTGAGCCCCCCGCATGGGGCGCGCGCGGTCCCGGTGCCCCCCTGCGGCTCCTCGATTATCAGGGGGCTGGCGGTTCGCAGGTCCTTCGACCACTGCCCTGGCCGCCTGGGAGGCCGTGATGAACGCCCGGATCGCAGGGAGCCTCGCCGTCGTCGCCCTTGGCCTCGTGCCTGCCGCACGGGCGGGCGAGGAAATGGCGCACGACGCGCAGAAGGCGAGTCCGCCGTCGCCGATCCTCGAGAAGCTGAAGTCGCTGTCCGGCGAATGGCAGGGGACGGCGCATCCCGCGGGAGACGGAAAGGCGGTCCCCACGGTCGCCACCATCAAGGTCGTGTCCGCGGGTTCCGCGGTCATGCTGGTCACCGACCCGGGCGGTCCGCACGAGATGGTGACGCTCTTTCACGCCGACGACGGACCCATCCTGGCGACGCACTACTGTGCGGCGATGAACCAGCCGCGGATGAAGGCGACCCCGGACAGCACCCCCGAGCGGATGACGTTCGAGTTCGTCGACGGGACGAACCTCAAGACCCACCCCGGTCGCATGCAGCGGCTCACCGTCTCCGCCAGCGACCCGTCGCGCCACACGCAGGAATGGGTCTTCCTCGACCGCGGGAAGGCCTCCACCATGGTGTTCGAGATGACGCGGAAGAACTGACCCGCGGTCACATGCGGCCGGCCACGGCGATGCCGATGGCGATCGCGACCGCGATCATGATGAGCACCGCGAGCAGGAGCGGCAGCCGCCGCGAGAACCGGGAGCCCATCGCCACGATCCTCCGCGAGGGAGGGTAGGCCTTCAGGCGAGGCTGGTAAAGGCGCCCCGCGCGGGGGCGTCCGCCCTCACGGTGCCCAGTCGGTCGAGCAGCCGCCCTCGCCGAATGTCCGGAACTCCCCCGAGGCGGGATAGCGCCAGGTGGAGCCCGAGGCGTCTAGGGCCTCGAAGTGGTAGGTGCGGCAACCCGAGCCCGTGGGGACCGTCGCGGCATAGGTGCCAGACGCGGCCGAGCCGAGGTCGACCGCCATGGCGAGGGCCGCGCCGTCGACGACCGCGGTCACCGAGCGCGGGGCGGCTGCGTCCACGTAGTTCGCGAGAAAGGTCACCTCGTTCGAGGGGAAGAAGACGTGGCTCCCGTCCACGAGCGGGGGAGCCGAGCCGTCGAACACGCCTCCGAAGTCCTGCGTCCAGTAGTTCACGTACGGCGACGTCGCGACGCTCGCGTACCCGGTGCCGAGCGCCCGGTAGACGGAGCGCATGATGTTCGCGCGGTGCCCGTCGCAGGTCAGGTCGGCGCAGCAGGCCGACCCGTCCTCGTCGCAGAGCCACATCCACATGGCGTAGCGGGGGTCGACCGGCCCCGGCGACCCGGCGGCGATGTTCTCCCCGATGGTCCCCGAAAGCGTGTAGTAGCTCTCGATTCGAGTGCTCCACAGCGTGCCGTCGCAGGAGTTGTGCTGGAAGCACGGGTAGGTCGCCATGTCGAGCGAATGGGCTCGCGCCGACTCGTTCAAGGCCTCGTTCCACCGCAGTGGCCCGACGGCCGGGTAGGACGCGAGCGCGTTCACTGCCGCGAGAGACGCCGGATAGTCGGCCGTGTACTTCGCCCGGTAGTCGAGCGGGGCGAGGCGGACGGCATTCGTGAGCACGAGAAGCGCGCGCTCCTGCCAGGAGGGGTACCCCTGCTGCGGAACGCCGTAGCCGGTCGCCGTCCCCCCGCCCGAGCCCCCGCCGCCGCCCGAGCCTCCGCCGCCCTGGCTCCCGCCTTGCGTCAGCCCCGGGAGGCCCCCGCAGCCGTTCACGAACAGGCCCAGGGCGAGGAGCGTGGCGACGAACAGGAACACGTGGAGCCGGGCGCGCGCGAGCGTCATGATATCGAGGCTACCCGTCGGCCGCTCGCCCGTCACCGTGGGACCGGCTCCCACCTCGGTGCCGGGGACCTGACAAGCGGCCCGAGCCCCTGCTAGAAAGCCCGCATGAAGGTCGGATACCTGGGGCCACCGGGGACGTTCAGCGAGGAGGCCGTTGGCCGCTGCGACGTGCTTGCGGGCGCCGAGCGCCGCCCCTACCCGACGTTCGGCGACGCCTACGAGGCTGCGCTGCGCGGGGAGGTCGACGTGGCGCTCCTCCCGGTCGAGAACTCCATCGAGGGCAGCATCGGCGCGACGCTCGACCTCATGGTGCACCGGCCCGGACTGCGCATCCGGCGCGAGCTGGTGCTTCCCGTCGAGCAGCACCTCCTCGCCCGCCCGAACACGCGCGTCGAGGAGGTGCGGCGCGTCCTCTCCCATCCCCAGGCCCTGGGCCAGTGCACGGGCTACCTGCGGAGGCGGTTCCCGGGCGTCCCCACCGAGCCCACGCTCTCCACGGCCGACGCCGCTCGCCGTGCGGCGGAGGAGCCGGCGACGGCGGCCATCGCCGGGCGCGGCGCGGCGGAGAGGTACGGACTCGCCGTCCTCGAGGCGTCCATCCAGGACTCCGCCGAGAACTTCACCCGGTTCCTCCTCCTCGGGAGGGAGGACGAGCGTCCGTCAGGGAGGGACCGCACGAGCATCGCCTTCACGCTCGACCGCGACCGTCCGGGGGGGCTCTACGAGGTCATCGCCGAGTTCGCGACCCGGCGGGTGAACCTGTCGCGCATCGAGAGCCGGCCGACGAAGACCGCGGTCGGGCACTACGTCTTCTTCCTCGACTTCGAGGGGCACCGGGCCGATCTCGAGTGTGCCGACGCGCTCGCCGGGGTGCGCCACCGGGTCCACATGCTCCTCGTCCTGGGCTCCTACCCCCGCGCCTGAGGCGCCTACGCGCTCCGCGCGGCGTGGCCGAGTGCCCGGAGGTGCTCGGGCCCCGTCCCGCAGCAGCCGCCGAAGATGCGGGCGCCGGCGCGCAGCGCCGGCCACAGGCGGGCCGCGAAGACCTCCGGGGGGACGGGGGCCGCGGGCAGCCCCGCGCTGGGCTTCACGGCGATCGGCACGGCCACGCGGGCGGCGGCTCGGGCGACGAGCGCCGCGAGAGGTGCGCCCGCCTCGACGCAGTTCGCCCCGACGGCGTGCGCGCCGTCCCGCCAGAGAGCCGCCAGGCACTCCTCGGCCGGAGTCCCGTCGACCGCCTCGAGTCCGCGAGGGCCCTCGCGGAAGTGCATCGTGGCGACGGCGGGGAGGCCGGTGCGCCGCGCGGCGGCGAGCGCGGTCCGCGCCTCGGAAAGCAGCGGGTGCGTCTCGGTCCAGAGGAGGTCCGCGCCCGCTGCAGCGAGAGCGCGGAAGGCCCGCGCATAGCGCTCCGCCAGCCCGGGGGGACCGTCCCCCGAGGAGAGGCCCGTCGAGCCCACGCAGCCGGCGACGAGGCGCGCGCGGGCGGAGCGGGCGAGGACGACCGCGCTTCGGCAGATGCCGTCGGCGTGTCGGGCCAACCCGCGCTCCGGCAGCCGCGCGGCGTTGAACGTGCAGGTGAGGAGCACCGCCGCACCCGCCCGGGCGTGGGCATGGTGCACCGCGGCCACCTCCTCCGGCCGCTCGAGGACCCACTCCTCGGGGAGGTGCCCCGCCGGGAGGCCCCGGGCGAGCAAGGCGGTCCCCATGGCCCCGTCGGCGAGGAGCCCGGGGCTCACGGGAGGGCGACCTCCTCCTGGTCGCGGGCGGGGTGGGCCGTCCATCCGCGCGCGCGAAGGCGGCTCGCCGTGGCCTCGAGGGCGGCCGGCTCGCCGTGGACGCAGAAGGTCCGCGCGGGCGCGGGCATCCCGCTCAGCCAGCGGTCGACATCGTCCCGGTCCCCGTGGGCCGAGAAGCAGGAGAGGCTCGCCACGCGCGCCCGGACCGGGACCTCCTGTCCGTGGATGCGGACGCGAGCCGCCCCCTCCTGGAGGCTCCGTCCGCGGGTGCCTGCAGCCTGGTAGCCGACCAGCAGGACGGTCGTTCGATCGTCCGGCAGGAGGCGCGCAAGGTGGTGGAGGACGCGTCCCCCCGTCGCCATCCCGGAGGCGGAGATGATGACGCACGGGCCGCGGACGTCGTTGATGGCCTTGGACTCCTCGGGGGTGCGTGCGAAGGCGATGCGGCGAGTCTTGAAGGGGTCCTTGCCCCTGGCGAAGAGGGCCGCGGCTTCGGGTCCGTGGTCCTCCCGGTGGGCGCGGTAGATCGGCGTCGCATCCACCGCCATGGGCGAATCGACGAACACCGGAAGCGTGGGGATGCGCCCGGCGTCCTCGAGCTCCCGGAGGAGGAAGAGCAGCTCCTGGGTCCTGCCGACGGCGAACGCGGGCACGAGGAGTGTCCCCCCGCGGGAGACCGCGTCCGTCACCTCCCGCGCGAGGGCGTCCGCGGGCCGCTCCGGAGGGTGGGAGCGGTCGCCGTAGGTGCACTCGACGACGAGTGCGTCGGCGGCGGGAGGCGGCTCCGGGTCGGTCAGCACCGCGTTCCCGTAGCGGCCCAGGTCGCCCGAGAAGAGGATCCGAAGCGCCTCTGGGCGATCGCCTTCGGCCTCGGCGGTGAGGAGCACGTGGGCGCTTCCGAGGATGTGGCCTGCCCGGGCGAGCGAGAGGCGGACCCCCGGGATGACCTCGAGTTCCTGGTGGTAGGGGAGGGGCTCGAGGAGGCGCAGCGCGCGAGCCGCCGCCTCCTCGTCATAGAGGGGAAGGGCCGCGGGAGCGTGCTTGGAGTAACCCTTCAGGTTCGCGTAGCGAGCCTCCTCCTCCTGCAGCCGGGCGGAGTCGGGGAGGAGCAGCCCCGCGAGGTCGGCCGTGGCGGGCGTGCAGTACACCGGTCCGCGGAAGCCCTCCCCCACGAGCCGCGGCAGCGCCCCCGTGTGATCGATGTGGGCGTGGGTCAGGACCACCGCGTCGAGGGAGGTCGGTGCGACCGGGAACGGCGCCCAGTTGCGGAGCCGGAGCTCTTTCAGGCCTTGGAAGAGGCCGGCGTCGACGAGCACCCGTCGGCCGCGCGCCTCGACGAGGAAGCGGGAACCGGTGACGGTACCCGCGGCGCCGAGAAAGCGGATGGACGGCATCCGGCGTCGATTCTACAATGCCGCATCGCGTTTTGGTGGCGCGGAGGCGATCATGCGGCGCAAGATCCGGGTCGTGGGCGCGATGATCGAGCAGGAGGGGAAGTACCTCATCACGCAGCGCCCACCGACGGCCTCCCTGCCTCTTCTGTGGGAGTTCCCGGGGGGACGGGTCGAGGCGGGGGAAACCGACGAGCAAGCGCTCGCGCGCGAGCTCGACGAGGAGATGGGAATCGCGGTCCGCGTCGGGGAACGCGTCATCCACGTGGAGCACTCCTACGCGAGCTACGACATCGACTTCTGCGTGTACCGCTGCGAGATCCGGGCCGGTGCGATCCAGCACATCCGCGTCCACACCCACCGCTGGGTTCGCCCCGACGAGCTCGACCAGTACGAGTTCCCTGCAGCCGACGAGAAGACCGTCGCCAAGCTGCTCGGCCTCTGATCGAATTGACACGCCGGATCGCGTGGTTAGCTTCGACGGCCAGAGGAGGGCGGAGCGACCCATGTCAGACGGGGGACGAGAGAACCAGGCTGCCGGCGGCGAGCCGGAGGGGAAGGAACCGGCCATCCGCGTCACGGACCGGCGTCGGTTCGGTCCCGACGGGGAGCCGCGGGAGGACCCTCCGGACGCGGCGCGGGCACCGGCGGCCGCGCGGGACGAGGGTGCGGCTGCGCGCTTCGAGGAGCTGCAGCGGGCCTACGCTGCTCTCGTCGACGAGAACCGCGCCTATCGGCAGAGGCTGGAGAGGGAGAAGGACCGGGTGGTCGCCGCCGAGCGGGCGAACGTCATCCAGGCCCTTCTCGAGGCGCACGACGAGCTCGAGCGCGCCTGGAACGCGTCCCGCTCGAGCGGTTCCGGGGAGCCACCCGCGCTGCGCGATCTGCGCGAGGGAGTCCGGCTCACCCTCCAGGGGCTCGCGAAGCGCGTCACCGACCTGGGCGCGGTGCGGCTCGAGCTTCGCGGGACGCCCTTCGACCCGACCACCGCGGAGGCGGTCGACCTCGTTACCGTGGCGGACGCGGCCCAGGACGGGCTCGTCGTCGACGAGGTTCGCCCGGGGTGGCGGCTCGGGGACCGGGTGCTGCGCCCGGCCCGGGTGCGGGTGGGCCGGCTTCCGCAGGCGTGACGCCCGGGCCTCGGCGGGAATACCGGGCGGCCTGGTCGCGGTTCTGGGATCGGTTCCAAACGAATGACAACAGCGGAGAAAACATGAAGAGAGTCCTCACCGGGTTCGTATTCGCGGCCGCCGTGGTGGCCATCACGCTCGCGTGCAGCCGGCAGGGCCGGGCCGACGCCGGCGCGCCCGCCGCTCCTGCCCAGCAGCTCTGGCACGAGGCGGCCACGGCGACGCCGCCGGCGCAGCCGCCGGTGCAGCCCTTTCCGTCGCTCGCGCCGCTCATCAAGCAGCTCAAGCCGGCGGTCGTGAACATCTCCACGTCGACCGTGGTGAAGAACCATCCCCGCACCGCCCCCGCGCCGCGAAATCCCGGCATGCCGGAAGGACCCTGGGGCGACTTCTTCGAGCGCTACTTCGGCCAGCCCCGCGAGATGCCGGAGTTCCGCTCGAACGCGCTCGGCTCGGGGTTCATCATCAACCGCGACGGCTACGTGCTGACGAACAACCACGTGGTCGGCGACGCGACCGAGATCAAGGTGCGGCTCGCCGACGGCCGGGAGTTCTCGGCGAAGGTGGTCGGCAAGGACCCGCCGACAGACGTCGCGCTCGTGCGACTCGAGAAGGCCCCGACGGACCTGCCGACCGTGCCGCTCGGAGACTCCGACGCGCTCGAGCAGGGGGACTTCGTGCTCGCGCTCGGGAACCCCCTCGGCCTGCGCGAGTCCGCGAGCTTCGGGATCGTGTCGGCAAAGGACCGGACCATCAACGCCGGTCCGTTCGACGACTTCATCCAGACGGACGCCGCCATCAACCCCGGCAACTCGGGTGGCCCGCTCTTCAACATGCGCGGCGAGGTCATCGGCATCAACACCGCCATCGTCTCGCCCCAGATCGGGCAGGGCATCGGCTTCGCGGTCCCGATCAACCTGGCGAAGCAGAGCCTCCCGCAGCTCGAGAAGGGCGGGAAGGTCGCGCGCGGGTACCTGGGCGTGACGGTTCGCGAACTCACTCCGGACCTCGCGCAGGGCTTCGGGCTCGCGGCGTCGACGAAGGGCGCGCTCATCGAGCAGGTCGTCCCGAAGACCCCGGCGGCGAAGGCCGGCCTCAAGGTCGGGGACGTCGTGGTGGCCGTGAACGGGAAGCCCGTCGAGGTACCGGGGCAGCTCACACGGGCGGTGGCGGCGGTCTCTCCGGGGAACAAGGTGACCGTCACCGTGCTTCGCGACTCGAAGAAGGAGGACTTCGTTCTCACCGTGGCGAAGCGGCCCGACGAGGAGATGCTCGCGCGGGGCGAGGCGCCGGAGGAGGGCGAGGGCGGCGCGGCGGCGACGGAGGCGAAGGGTCCGAAGCTCGGGCTGCGCTTGCAGGCCCTCACCCCCGACATGGCCCGGGAGCTCAAGTTCGACGGGGAGGGCGTGCTCGTCGCCGACGTGAGCGCGGACGGACCGGCCGCCGCGGCCGGCCTGCAGCGCGGGGACGTCATCCTCGAGGTGAACCGCCAGGCTGTCTCGAAGCCGGACCAGGTCGCAAAGCTCGTCGCGAAGGCGAAGCCGGGCGACGTCGTCCTGCTGCGCGTGCGCCGGGGCGCGAACGCGACCTTCGTACCGATCCGCCTCCCGGAGGCGGAGGCGCCAGCGCCCGAGAAGAAGTAGGCGAGCCAAGAGCCGACGTCGCGCACCTTCAACCGGCGGTCGGCGCCCGCCCGGGGCGCGCGCTGGACACCATCGCGCGACTCGGACGTGGCATTCCGTGGTAGGAAGCCACGCCGGTGAGCGGAATGTCGCGGGCGGAGTGGTGGGCCGGAGCGATCGGGCGGCTTTTCGCGCTCGCGCTCGCGTTCGGGTCGCGCCCGGTCGGGTGGAGGCGGCGGAGCCGTCCGCCGGAGGGCTCCCGGGGAGCGCGCTCCTACAGGACGCGGGACGCGATCTCGGCGCCAGTTCGGGGGTCGACCAGGCGGAGCGCCAGGAAGCGCGCCTTGACGCCCTCGTAGAAGCCTCCGTCGCGCCGCTTCATCTTCCAGGTCCCCTGGACCTCGAAGACGACCTCCATCTCCACGTTCCCGGTCCGGAACGGGGACTGGAACTCGAGGTCGCCGACGCTCGGCGGGAGCTCCCCCTGCAGCACGACGAGCCCGATGATCGGACGGCCTCGATCGTCCTGGCGGAGCGGGGCGCCATGGGTGAGGGCGAGCCCGCCGCCGTCGATGAACGGCACGAACTCGATCCGGAAGCGGCCGCCGCCGGAGCGAGCCCGGACGAGCTCCGCGGCGCCGTCGCCGACCCGGGCGACGAGCTTCTTGCCCTGGAAGGCGCGGCGGGCCGACGCCACGTTCCGCTCGCAGTCGGCGCGCGTGTAGATGTCCCGGCAGGAACCGATGTAGCGCTCGAGGAAGGCCGCCAGGCTCTCGAGGGGCTGCGCCTGGCGGCGGATGGCGTCGAAGGGCTCCTCCGCGCGCGACGGCTCGGGGGCGGCGGCGAGGACGACGGTCAGAGCGATGACGAGTGCGGGCACCGGGCTCCTCCGGGGGTCGTTTCATCATGCGGCGCGCCCCCGGGTGGGAGGGAAGTGCCCGGAGCGCCGAGAGGTGGTCGCCCGTCGGATCTTTGACGACACGCGGGGGGTGCCCTAGCGTGCCGAGGAGGGGCGACGGGGAGTTCATGCTCAAGTTCCTCTGGAGCCGTTCGGAAGGGGAGGCGGCGCGCCGGCGCGGCCCGGAGCGGCGCGCCGCGCCGCGGCTCGACAAGGCCTTTCCGGTGTGGCTCGAGGGAGACCGCGGCTTCGGAATGGGCGTGGCCCGCAACATCTCCGAGGGCGGGATGTTCGTCGAGACGACGACGCCTCAGCCCATCGCCTCCCAGGTTCGCATCACCTTCCCGTCGTCCTCGGGAGAGATGACGGCCGTCGCCGAGGTCCGTTACGTGTGCCACCTCGTCGGCCGGGCCTCGCCCGCCGCCGAGGTCCACGCGTCGGTGCACGGGATGGGCGTCCGCTTCCTCCACTTCGAGGCGCAGCCGGATCGCCCCGTCACCGTCCATTGAGCGCATCCTGTTGCCCTGGCCGTGCCGACGCGTTAGCCGTGTCTGCCATGCTCGCGATCGAGACCCGGGGGCTCTCCCGCAGCTTCGACGGCAAGCCGGCGGTCGACGGGCTCGACCTCCGCGTTCCCACGGGCGCCTTCTACGGGTTCTTGGGGCCGAACGGCGCGGGCAAGAGCACGACCATGCGGATGCTCACGGGGCTGCTGCGCCCGAGCAGAGGGGAGGCCCGGGTGCTGGGCTCCGACATCGAGCGCGACGCTTCGGCGGTGAAGACGCGCATCGGCGTCGTTCCGGACGGCCTCGCGCTGTTCGAGCGCCTCTCCGGGGCCGAGATGCTGCGCATCCACGGGCAGCTGTATGGCCTCGACCGGGAAACCGCTGCCGGGCGGGCGGCGGAGCTGCTCGACGCGCTCGAGCTCGCCTCCGAGGGGGGCAAGCTCGTCCAGGACTTCAGCCACGGGATGAAGAAGAAGCTCGCGCTCGGGTGCGCCCTCATCCACGGCCCCGAGCTCCTGTTCCTCGACGAGCCCTTCGAGGGCATCGACGCGGTCGCGGTCTCCGGCATCCGGCGCATGCTGCAGGAGCTCGTCGCGCGACGCGCCCTCACGGTGTTCTTGACGAGCCACGTCCTCGAGGTCGTGGAGCGGCTCGTCACCCACGTGGGCATCCTCCACCGCGGGCGCCTCGTCGCGCAGGGCACGCTCGCCGAGGTGCGCGCGAGCGGGTCGCTCGAGGAGACGTTCATCCGGATGGTCGGCGACGAGCGCGCCCGTGCCCCCGGTCTCTCCTGGCTCCGCGGAGCGAGCCCGTGAAGGGCGGCGCCAGGGCCGTGATCGAGTTGCGTGCGCGCCTCCTGTGGCGCCGCCTGACGGGGAGGGCGGGCATCGGCGAGGGCGTGGCACGAGTGACGCTCCTGCTCGTCGCCGTGCCGGTGGGCCTCTTCTTCGCGGTATTCCTCGGACTTGGGACGTGGCAGGCGGTGCGCGCCCCCGGGGGACTGCGGACCGAGGTCACCGCCGTCGCCGTCTACTTCGGCATCTGGCAAACGTGGACGGCCGTGAGCCTCTCCCTGAACGAGCGCGAGGGGATCGACCTCCGGCGCTTCCTGGTCTACCCGATCCCGCCTTGGCGCGTGTACGCGCTCGGGCTCGGTTCCGGGCTCGCCGCCGACCCGGTGACGCTGTTCTGGGGCGTCCTCCTCGCCGGGATCTTCGCCGGGGCGGCGATCGCGCGGCCGGGCGCCTGGCTCCTGCTGCTCGGCGCGCTGCTCGTGCTCTTCGCGCTGGCGACCGCGCTCTACGCGGCGCTGCTCGAGGAGTTCCTGGCGCTCGTCCTGTCGAGCCGTCGCTCGCGCGAGTGGGCCATCGTCCTCTCGGTCGCGGCGTCGGTCGCGATCCTCCTCTACCTCGCCGCCTCGGCGACGAGGCCTCTCCAGGCGCTCGCGGAGGCGCTCCCCGCCCTGCGGATCGCCCGCTGGCTCGCCTGGCCCGGCGCGTGCGCCGCAGCCGCCGCGCGCCACCTCTACGAACGGGAGCCAGCGCGGAGCCTCCCCTGGCTCGGGCTCCTCGCCGCCGGGGCCGCGGGCGCGGGCCGGCTCGCCTTCGCCATCGCGCTCGGGCAGGCGCGTGGGGCGGGAGCGGGCGCGGCGCGGGCCGGGGGCAAGGGGGACGCGAGACTCCCGCTTCCCGTCGGCGGGCGCCTCGGAGCGCTCGTCGAGAAGGAGTGGAAGTACCTCCTGCGGCACCCCCTCGCCCGCATCTACGCCGTGCTCGTTCCCGCGGTGGCGGCGCTCGTCGGGCTCGGGCTCGAGCCGCGCATCCCGCGCGAGGCACGGGACGTGATCCGTGCCCTGCCGCTGTTCGGCCTCGCGGCGTACGCCCACGTCGCGAGCCAGGCGTTCTGGCTGAACTCCCTCGGCTGGGAGCGGGGGGGCGCCCGGCTGGCGTACCTCGCCCCGGTGGATGGGGCGGAGGTGCTCCTCGCGAAGAACGCCGTCCTCTACGCCTACTCGCTCGCGCTCTTCCTCGCCTCCTCGCTCCTCGTGCTCGTCCCGGGGCGTCCGCTGCCGAGCTGGGCACTGCCCGCGGCCCTGGCCCTCCACGCCGGGATGGCGCCCTACCTGTACGGGGCCGGAAACCTGGTCTCCATCCTGAACCCCAAGGCGGCCTCCTTCGCGGTCCAGCGGAGCGCGACCGTACCGGCGCTGTCCGGCCTCGTCGGCCTGGGCATCGTCTCGACGGTGGGCGGCCTCTTCTCCCTGCCGGTGCTCGTCGCCCTGCGCCTCGACTCGCCGTGGACGCTCGTCGGCGGGTGGGCCGCGCTGTGCGCGGTCGGGTGGATCGCCTACGCCCGCGTCTTGTCGCGGGAAGGCGCGCTCCTCGCGAGCCGCCGCGACGCGCTTCTCCCCGCCGTGTGCGGGGACGACGCCTGAGGCGGGGACGCGGCGCCGGCCGCGGCGCCTACTGCGAGAAGCCCTCGAGGAGGTAGTGGGCCTCGATGCGCTTGAGCGCGAGCACCATGGCGGCGGTGCGCATGTCGGTCTGCCGGCCGATGGCGAAGCTGCGGGAGTCGTGGGCGTCGGTGCGCTGCGTCGTGTCGAGCGCGATGTCGCGGATGATGGCGTAGTTGGACTTGATCGCCCGTTCCAGGCGCCGGTTCACCTCGGCCTCGGTCCAGTGCTCCATGCGGAGGTTCTGGAGCCACTCGTAGTAAGAGACGGTGACGCCTCCGGCGTTGCAGATGATGTCGGGGATGAGGTCGATCTTGCGGGCGCGCAGCACCTCGTCGCCGTCGGGGGTGGTGGGGCCGTTGGCCGCTTCCGCCACCACCTTCACGCGCATGCGATCGGCGACGTCGGCGGTGATCTCCCCGCCGAGTGCCGCGGGGATCGCGATGTCCGCGTCGAGGAACCAGAAGTCGCCCGGAGGGAGCGCGCGGGCGCCCGAGAATCCCGCCACCGAGCGCCGCAGGTTCTCGGGGTTCCCGTAGCAGTGGGCGAGGAGCGCCGGGATGTCGATGCCGCGCTCCTCGTACACCGTCCCGTAAGCGTCCTGGACGGCCACGATGCGGGCTCCCATGGCGTGGAGGATCTCTGCCGACGCCGAGCCCACGTTTCCGAAGCCCTGGATGAGGACGCGGGCGCCCTTCAGGCTCACGCCGCGCCACCGGGCCCACTCCTCGAGGCAGTAGACCGTGCCCTGGCCGGTGGCCTTGGTGCGGCCCTCCGAGCCGCCGATGCGCACGTCCTTGCCGGTCACGACCCCGCGCATGGCGTGGGGCATGCGCGCGCCGTCGGTGTACTGGCGCATCATGATGGCCATGATCGCGGGGTTCGTGTTCACGTCGGGCGCGGGGATGTCGACGTAGGGCCCGATGAGGTTCTTCAGCTTGTAGATGAAGCGCAGCGTGACGTGCTCGATCTCCTCCTTCGAGTAGGACTGGGGATCGATGCGCACGCCGCCCTTCGCCCCCCCGAAGGGGATGTCGGCGATGGCGGTCTTCCACGTCATGTCCGCCGCGAGCGCCTTGAAGAGGTCGAGCGACACGTCCTTGTGGTAGCGGACCCCGCCCTTGTACGGGCCGCGCACCTGGTTGTACTGGATGCGGTAGGCCTTGAACTTCTTCGGGCCGCCCTTCTCGATGCGGAAGAGGCCGCGCTTGGGGATGCGGAGCACGCCCTCCCGGAGCGTGACGTCGGCCTTGAGCAGGGCGCGCCGGTGGAGGACGAACTGGCCGTTCGCGAGCGGCTCCAGCGCTTCGCCGGCCTTCACGGAGGAGGCGGGCAGGTCCTTGAAGTGGGCCTCCTCGTCGGCAGACAGCGGGACGAGGCGGTCGCGCGTGTCGATGGTGATGTAGAAGATGTGCTCGAAGTCGGGCTCCTCGAGCTCGAGCCGGACCCGGGGGGTGAGGCGGATGAGGTCGGCGGCCCTGTAGAACGCCTCCATGGACTCGTCGAAGACGCTCTTGCGTTCCTTGCGGGGAGCCTTCATCCGGGCACCCTCCTTCAATCGTTGGGGCGGAGATTGTTGGCGGCGATCGTAAGGCCGGCTTCGCCCCGGATCAATCTCGCGACCGGCGAAAAAACGCAGAGCGGTCCGCGGGTTGCACGAAACCCGGAGCGCCCGGGCGCTCAGGGGTCCGTCCGCCGAAGCCCCATGCCGACGCGGATGAGCCTGCACGCCCGTGCCGTCCCCGCCTCGACGAGGCTCGCCCCCCGGGCGACGGCCTCCTCGAGGGCCATCGGGCCGGGCACTGCGCTCGCGAGCGCGTCGATGCCGCGGTCGAGGACTGCCTCCGCTCCGTCGCCGAGCCCCCCGGAGACACACACCACGGCGACCCCGCGACGCTTCGCGGCCGCCGCGACGCCCACGGGTGCCTTGCCCATGGCCGTCTGGCGGTCCGTCCGGCCCTCGCCCGTGACCACTAGGTCCGCCCCCTGGACGACCTCGTCGAAGCGGGTGGCCTCCAGGACGATCTCGACGCCGGGCCGCAGCCGGGCGGGGGTGAAGAAGAGAAGGCCCGCGCCGAGGCCGCCGGCGGCCCCGGCGCCGGGGAGAAGGGCCACGTCGCGGCCCGTCGCCCGGGAGGCGACCGACGCGAACACCCCGAGCGCGCGGTCGAGCTCCGCAACGACCTCAGGGGTCGCGCCCTTCTGGGGGCCGTACACGGCGGAGGCGCCACGCGGGCCCGTGAGAGGGTTGTCGACGTCGCAGGCGACGACCATGGTGGAAGCGGCGACCCGCGGGTCGAGGCCGTCGAGGTCGATGCGGGCGAGGCGAGCGAGCGCGGCGCCGCCCTCCGGGATCTCCCGGCCGTCCGCATCCAAGAAGCGGGCGCCGAGCGCGCGAGCCATTCCAGCGCCGCCGTCGTTCGTCGCGCTGCCGCCGATCCCGATGATGAGGCTCGACAGGCCCGCGTCGAGCGTCGCGCGCACGAGCTCCCCAGTTCCGAAGGTGCTCGCGATGCGGGGGTCTCGCCGCCCCGGGGGCACGAGCGGCAGGCCCGAGGCGGCGGCCATCTCTACGACGGCGGTGCGACCGTCGCCGAGGATGCCCCACGTGGCCCGGACCGGGTCTCCCAGCGGTCCTCGAACGGTCCGCTGCTCGAGGTGGCCGCCGGTCGCCGCGACGAGCGCTTCCACCGTCCCCTCGCCGCCGTCGGCGATGGGAAGCGTGCGGACGTCCGCGTCCGGGAACACCGAGAGGACCCCGCGCCGCATCGCCTCGGCCACCGCGACCGCGGAGGCGCTGCCCTTGAACGAGTCCGGCGCAACGACGACGCGCATCCTCTCCCTCCCCAGGAGGCCGCGGTCGCTCGCCGCGCCCTGCGCGTGGATATTGGCACGGCCGCGCCCCCTTTCGGGAGCAGGGGGGCGCCCGCGCCCAGCGGGGCTACGTCGAGCGGCCCCGCCTCACCGCCCGGAGGAAGAAGGCGCCGGCGCCGGCGACGGCTGCCGCGAGGGCGACGTAGGGCGCCGCCGCGCGCCAGAGGGGTATGCGGTTTTGCTGGGCGAGGACGGACAGGTATTCCGCAAGGGCGCGGCGGTCCTCGTCGCTGCGCGTAAAAGGCTGGTCCATCCGCGGCTGGATCTGGGAGAGCCGCCCGATGTTGGCGTAGGCGTCCCGCGGATCGCCCCAGCGCTCCGGGGTGAGGCGCGGCTCGAGCGGGTTCTTGCCGTCCTTTCCGTGGCAGGACATGCAGAAGCTCCGCATCACCGCCTCGCCCTGCGCGAGCCGCGGCGAGGCCTCCTCGGCGGTCCCGACCGCTGGCAGGAGTGCCCAAGCGACGGCTGCGGCCCATCTCCGACTCCGTGCGTCCATGACGCGACAACAGGTAGCGCGGTCGGCGACCCAGGCAAAGCGCAAACGAGAGCGGCGGCGGCGGCGCGAGCGCCGGGGCGTCCCGCGCCGGCCTGGCACCAATAAATACCATTATATACCCCTATTCGGGTCCCGCGACCGGCGCGCGCCGCCCGTCCGCGGGCGCCCCCGAGACGTCAGAGCAAGTTGACGGACAGCGTGAAATCGAACGTGAAGAGGAGGCTCACGTTGACGGGGCACCTGTCGATCTCGCCGACGTGTCCATGTCGATGGAAACGGTGTGTCCTCCCTGGATCGCGGACTGCACGAAGCTCGCGAACGAGGGGTAGTTTTCCGGACATGGACCCGGCGGCGGGAGCCCGATCCGCTATTTCGCGGGCGCCGCGAGCGGCTTCCCCTTCTCGACGATGTAGCTCGCGAGGAGGTGTGCGGGGCCGGCCTCGGTGTGGGCGGCGTGGACCGTGCCCGCCGGGATGAACGCGACCTCGCCGGCGTGCAGCACCCGCGGCGCCTTGCCCTCGACCTCGAGGACGAGGCTCCCGTCGAGTACGTAGGCGACCTCATCGCCGAAGTGGGTGTGGCGCCCGACGCTGCCGCCGGGCGCGAAGTCGACACGGACGACGACGACCTCGCGCCCCGGGACGCCGAGGTCGGCCCGCTGGAGTTCCGTGCGCGTGAAGCCGGGCGCCTGGGCAAAGGCGGCGCCCAGGCCGACCGCCGCGCACACCACTGCCGCCCCGCTCCTGCGAAGCCATCGTCGCCGCATGGGTCCCTCCCTTTCGAGGACGCGCTTCGAGGGGCTCTAGCCGGGCGGCCGGAGACCCGCAACCCGCCCGCGGAGAACGTGCCGGAGGAGAGGCGCTCCCGGATGGCCCGGGCGGGGCGGAGTACGCCCTCCGGGGGGCTTGCCTCGGCCCGAGGGCGTGCGCTGCCTGGAGAAGGCGGAGGCCCGCATGTACGAGAAGCGCCCCTGGCTGGCGGCCTACGGGAACGTGCCCGCCGAGCTCGCGTACCCCGACGTGACCCTGTACGAGGCGCTCCGGCGGACCGCCGAGCGCGTTCCCGACGCCATCGCCTGGGAGTTCTTCGGCCGGAGGGCGACCTACCGGGAACTCCTCGCCAACGTCGATCGCTGCGCGGCGGGCCTCCACGCGATGGGCGTGAAGGAGGGCTCGAGGTTCCTCGTGGCCCTGCCCACCTGCCCCCAGGCGGTGACGGCGCTCTACGCGGGGAGCCGGATCGGGGCGACGAGCGCGTTCATCCACCCGCTCTCGCCGGCGAAGGAGATCGCCTTCTACCTCCGCACGAGCCGGAGCACGCATGCCGTCGCGCTCGACGCCCTCTATCCCGCCTTCCGCGAGGCCACGCGCGAGGTTGCCCTGGAGAGGATTCTCCTGACCGGGATCGCGGACTACCTGCCCCTGCCGAAGGCCGTCCTCTTCCGCCTGACCAGGGGGCGGGCGATCCCGCGCGTTCCGCCGGACCCGGCAGTGGCGTGGTGGAAGGACCTGATGCGCGAGCGCCATCCGGCGCCTCCCGGGACGGCGATGAAGGCGGACGACGTCGCGGTGATCCTCTTCAGCGGCGGGACGACCGGGACCCCCAAAGGCATCCTCCTCTCGAACCGGAACGTCGTGGCGGAGGCCATGGAGGCCTCCTCCTGGGGACAGGTCGCGCCTGGCGACTCGATCCTCGCGCTCCTGCCGCTCTTCCACGGCTTCGGGCTCGGCGTGTGCGTGAACGCGTTCCTCCTGGGGGGCGGGAAGGTGGTGCTCGTGCCGCGGTTCGACGCCCCCCTGGTGGCGAAGCTCATTCGGACGAAGCGGCCGTCCTACCTCGTCGGCGTGCCGACGCTCTTCGAGGCTCTCGCCCGCGACCCGTCCCTGCGCGGGGCCGACCTGTCGTTCCTGAAGGGCGCCTTCTGCGGCGCGGACCGACTCCCCCGAACGGTGAAGGAGCGCTTCGAGGCCATGGTCGCGGCCGGAGGCGGGAAGCTCAAGCTGCTCGAGGGCTACGGCCTCACCGAGACCGTGACCGCGGTGATCTGCATGCCGCTTTCCCAGTACCGGGAGGGAAGCGTCGGCGTGCCGTTCCCCGACGTGCTCGCCAAGGTCGTCGCGGTCGGTGCCGCCGACGAGCAGCCGCCCGGGGAGGTCGGGGAGCTGTGCATCTCCGGACCGGCCGTCATGAAGGGGTACCTCGACCGCCCGAAGGAGACGGCGGAGGCCCTGCGGAGGCATCCGGACGGCAAGATCTGGCTCCACACCGGCGACCTCTTCGCGGCCGACGCCGACGGGTTCTTCTACTTCCGCGAGCGGCTGAAGAGGATGATCAAGTCGTCAGGGATGAACGTCTATCCCGGTCAGGTCGAGGAGGTCCTGCGCCGCCACCCGTCGGTCGCCGAGGCGTGCGTCATCGGCGTCCCGGACGAACGCCAGGTGGAGCGCGTGAAGGCCCTCGTCGTGCTGAGGGCGGGGACGGCTCCGAGCAGGGCGCTCGAGGAGGAACTCATCGCCTGGTGCGGTCGCCATCTCATCAAGTGGAGCTGCCCGCGCGAAGTGGAGTTCCGCCAGGACCTGCCGCGGACCCTCGTCGGCAAGGTCGACGTCCGGCGGCTCCAGGAGGAGGTGCAGGTGGGCGTCCAGAGGGTCCGCTCGATCCCCCTCGAGGCCTAGCACGGCGACCCTCGAGAGCATCGTTTCCGGAAAAATACGACTAAGAGTCGCGGCCCGGACTCGCCCCAAGCGGTACTCACGGAGAGTCCCGCTCCGGGTGTTGCAGGGGCCCGGGCTCTGGTACGGATGAGGGCGGCGGGCGCGAGGTTGCCTTGGGGACCCCAATCCCCCCGCACAGGCCCCCGGGGCGACCCCCGCGCCCGCCACTCGAAGTGTAGATCGCGCCCGCGCCCGTGGGCGGACCGTCGTGAGCGTCGACCCGCTTGGGAGCACCGGGGCGAACCGACACGTGAGCGGGCGGCGCACCGGGAGCTAGCGCGGGCGGGGCCGCAGCAGGAGAAGCGCGGCGAGCGGCAGCAGCGCGAGCACCGATCGGAAGACGGCGCGGCGAACGAACTGCGTCGCCAATGGGTTCGGGGGCCGCCACATGAGTTCCAGCTCCCAGGCGCGCGTGCTGTAGGTGGCGAGAGAGGTCAGGTCCCCCTCGACGAGGCGAACGTTGCACTTCTCCGCTGCCTCCGACGACCAGAGCACATCGATGGCGCGCCCCTTGCGGTCGGACCTTGCCCTCTCTCCCGCAAGCTCGCGCGCGAGCTCCTGGCGGAAGCAGTCGAAGTCCTGCCCGACGACGATCCGGTCGTGCACGTATGCGATGACGTGGTAGCCGGGGACCAGGAGGGCGAGTGCCAGGAAGAGCCAGAAGGTCAGCACGTAGAGCCGGGGCACCGTGGCGCGACGGGGCTCGCTGTGCATTTGCTGGCCTCCCGGCCCCGAGCCTAGCACCCGGCTGCCGCCGCTACCACGGAACGCGCAGGACGAACCTGCCGCGGTTCCACGCACCGTCGAGGACGACGGCCGCCTCGCACCCGATCCCCATCCCGAGCCAGACCTCCCTCCAGGGACGAGGGAGGAGCCAGGTCACCGCGGCGTGGCCGACGATCCAGACGGAGAAATAGCCGACGAGCTTGACGTTCGAGGGGTGCGGGCCCAGGACCGGGTTGTTCTCGGCCGCGCCGGCGCTGAGCGCCGCAGACGTCTGCCCGAGGTCCAAAAGCGACAATCCGACGAACACCCCTTCGAGGACGTAGTCGTGAGTCTCCCAGGGTTCGGGCCATGCCGCGAGCGTCGCGGCCAGCACCACTCCCGCGCCTATCATGCCGTACCCTCACCCGCCGCGCGCTGCAGCCCACGGGACGGTAACACTCGCGGTGCGAGTGCGTCCAGGCCGGAAGTGGACGGTCCCCCGATTGCCATCCGCGCCCCTCGCAACGTGCGCATCGCGGGTGGCGGGCGATAGAACCGATCCGGGGCGGGCCGCCGGACGATGCGCCAGTCCCGATGGACGGACCTTCCCACACCGGCGGTTCCCGGGCGGGAGCGCCGCTCCCGCGGCCGATCCGCGCCTCGCGGGCGCAGCGAGAGGCGCCCCGCGCATGGCCCCTGCCGGGTTGGCACCCGTCTGGGCACCGTCGAGCGAATGGCCAGGTCGCACGATGAGTCGATGTGCTTGCACGCCTGCTGCGTGTTCGCGAGCTGGAGGGCACGATGAACGCACGTCGGGGGGTGCTGGGAGCGGCAGTCGCATCCTGGATGGCGGTTGGCGTGCAGGGGACCGTGGCGCCCGTCGCGCCCGTCCCGAACGATGCGAAGGTGGCGACGACGGGATCACCCCGGAGCGGAAGCGCCGAACAGCTCCGACTCGTTCGGGGTTCGGCCTATTACTTGAGCGGCGCCCCGGCGGTCGGCGCGGGGTGGAGCCTCTCGCGTCAAGGCGCAGGACGGTACGTCATCACCTTCGCGAGCCCATTCTCCGGAGCCGTGTCCGCAGTGGTGTCCAGCCGATACCCGACCGTGAGCTGCTCCGCGACGGAACAGTCAGACTCATCTTCGACAGTTTCGTGGCCCGCCTGGACGCCCAAGTCCCATGGTTTCGATCCCTTGAGCCCGGTGGGCCGACTCGTGGACGCGAAATGTAGTGCCTAGGACGCATGGTGCTACCCCGAAGGATCATTGCGGGATTCGCTGGGAGAGTGCGATCTTCAGCACGTGTTCATCCGCGTGAAGCGTAGCGTCCAGTCGAGCGGGACGTACGAGTACCTCCAGATCGTCGAGTCCGTGCGCGACGGCGCCCGGGTTCGGCAGCGCGTAATCGGCAACCTGGGCCGGCGAGATCAGGTCGTCGCGGATGGCACGTTGGACGGCCTTCTGCGCTCGCTCGCGAAGTTCAGTGAGCGCCTGCGCGTGGTCGAGCGAGTACGCGAGGAGGGACTGCAGGCTCACCAAGCGCGCAGCTGGGGCCCGGCGCTGGTCTTCGAGCGGCTCTGGCGGGAGCAGCGCATGCCCGAGCTGCTGCGCAAGCTCGCCGATGGACGGCGCTTCGGCTTCGATGTTGAGCGCGTCGCCTTCGCGCTCGCTCTTCAGCGGCTCTGCGCGCCGGGCAGCGATCTGCAGGGCTCTGCCTGGCTGCGCACGGTGGAGGCTCCCGGCTTCGATGGCATCGCGCTGCACCACCTCTACCGGACGGTCGGGTTCCTGGAAGAGGTGCGCGACGAACTCGAGCGAGCCCTCTTCTTCCGAGACCGAGATCTCTTATCCCAGAGCGTCGACCTCATCTTCATCGATACCACCAGCACCTTCGTCTATCGCTTCGAGGAAACGGGGTTGCGCCAGCGCGGCTACTCGCGCGACCGCATGCCCGACCAGCCGCAGGTGGTCATCTGCCTGGCGGTCGACGCGCAGGGCTGGCCCATCGCCTGGGACATCCTTCCGGGCAGCACCGCGGACAAACCGGCCCTGGTGGCAATGATCCAGAAGTTGCGGGAGCGCTTCCGTATCCGCCGGGCGGTGGTGGTGGCCGACCGCGGCATGATCAGTAAGGACACCATCGCTCTGCTCGAGGACCACTCCGAGGCGCCCTTCGACTTCATCCTCGGTTGCCGGATGCGCCAGCAGAAGGAGGTGAACGAGGAAGTGCTCGTCCGCGCCGGCCGCTACCAGAAGGTCGCCGACAACCTCGAGGTCAAGGAGGTCCTGGTCGAGGATCGCCGTTACGTCGTCTGCCGCAATCCAACCGAGGCGACGAAGGACGCCGCCGCTCGGGAGGCACTCCTCGCCAAGCTGGCGGCCGCCCTCGCGCACAGCCCGAAGTCGGTCGTCGGCAACAAGGGCTTCGCCCGTTTCCTCAAGGTCAACAAGAGCGCCATCACCATCGACCGCGAGGCGATCGAGCGCGACCAGAGGCTCGACGGCAAATTCGTGCTCCGCACCAGCACAGACCTCCCCACCGCCGAGGTGGCTCTCGCTTACAAGAGCCTTTGGCGAGTCGAGCGGGCCTTCCGCGAAACCAAGCAGACGCTCGACGTCCGGCCTCTTTACCACCACCACGACGACACCACGGTCGGACACATCGTCGGCTGCTTCCTCGCGCTGCGCCTCGAGGTCGATCTCCAGCGCCGCCTCGATGCGGCCGAGGTCTACTGCTCCTGGCCTGATCTCATGCGCGACCTCGACCAGGTGAAGGCGGTCGAGGTGTCTCTCGACGAGCGGCGTTACCGACTCCGCACCGAACTGCGCGGCCACGCATCCGCCGCCTTCACTGCCGCTGGCGTGCGCCCGCCGCGCGTCGTCGAGCACATCCCAGACCCGCCAGCGGTCACCGACGAGATGGCACGGGCGTAGTGCCTAGAGCTCTGTGCACGCACTCAACCTCTCGGATTCAGGCCGCTCTCGGAACCGAACTGTCGAAGATGAGTCTGAGCCGGGCATCACCGGGCGCGCGGGCTCCGGGATGGCGCCCGGGAGGCACCGGCCGATCTCCCGCAGGTCCTCCACGTTCGTGTGAACGTAGCGAGCGGTCATCTTGAAGTCGCGATGGCGCAACGCCCGCTGCAACCGAACGCCGTCGAAGCCCGCCTGGGCGAGCAGCGTCCCGTAGGTGTGGCGCGTGTCGTGGACGCGCATCGGGCGCGGGATCGCGCGGGGCCAGAGACGCATGTCGCACTTCGGGCAGCGCCGCTCCGCCTCGTCGGGCAGGCGCCAGGTGTGCTGCTTCTCGTTGCGCGCCTTGCACCGGCGGCAGATGTGGTCGTACCCGTCGACGATGCCCGCACGCGCCAGCGCCGTGCGCGTGAGGCGCGCCATGTCGTTGTCGACGGACCTCATGCTGCCGTCCGATGCCGGGAAGAGGAGCTCCGAGCCGGACGTCGCCATGGCGTGCTCGATATACGGGACGAGCTGCGGCGGGATGGGGAGCGTGTCGACGTGGCCGCCCTTCGTGGTCGGCCTGAGGTACGAGCGCTGGATCGTCGCCGTCATCCCGGCGAGGTCCACGTCGCTCTTCCGGAGCGCGAAGAGCTCTCCCTTGCGGAGACCCAGGTAGAGGGCTGTCGCGAAGACGTCCCGCCACTGATCCGGGACGTTCGCGAGGAAGAGCTCCACCTCGGAGGCCTTGAGGGTCACGTACGCGCGCTCCACCTGGCGGCGAGAGTCGACGGCCTCGAGGGGATTCGGACCCGACCAGAGGCCCGCCCTCGCGGCCTTCCGGAACACCCCGAGGAGCACGCGTCGAAGCATGTTGATGGTGGTGGGGCTCTTCCCTTCGCGCTCCATCTCCCGGAACCGCTCCTCGAAGCGGACGGGGGTCGCGCGCGCGGCGGGCAGCTTGCCCAGGTCCTGCCTGAGGACGTGCTTCCCGAGCTGTGACCGGACCTTCGGCGCGCTCGCGGCCGGGCATTTCTCCTCGAGCCACCATTCGCACAGGTCCCCGACCGTCAGGCTGGGGTCGCCCGGGAGGGGCTCGAGCCCCTGTCGCTGCCGCTCCGCCCTGCGCTCCAGGTCCTCGGCGAGCCGCAGCGCCTCCGCCTTCGTGCGCGCGCTGGTCCGCAGGTTTCGCCATCCGACCGCGTCGCGGTAGCGGATGTACCAGCGGTCGCCGAGCTCGACTTCGATGCGCTCGCCGCCGGCGCGGAGACGGTCGGCCTCACTCTCGGAAACGTACCGTCGCCGTGCCTGGCCGCGTGGCCCGGACACGTGCACGAGGAACCTGCGTCGGTAAGCGCTCGCCATCGTCCAGACCTACTCTCCCGGGATCCCGCTGTCACTCGACCGGCGCAGCACCCGGGCGGGGGCCTCGTCGCGGGTCGCGATCGCCCGGATCTTCTCCGGGTCGAAGCGGAGGAGCCCCCCGAGCCTCGTGTAGGGTAGGCGTCCTCCGGCCACTGCGTTTCGAACCCACCGCTCCGACGCCTTCAGGAACTCGGCGACGTCCTTCGTCGTCCAGACCTTGTCGCTCATCGCACCCATCCCATCCAGAGTGAGGCAGGGCGTGCCCTACCGTCTCTCCTTTGTGCTTCCTGGCTCGTCGAACCCCGGTCCCTGCGTCTGGACGGCCTCGCTCCGCCGGTAGAGGACGTGCTGAAAGTACTCGTACCGGTCCATGCCGAGCTTGCGCCGGTCCCCCTCGAGCGTCTCGGCCACGGCGCGTGGCAACCCGTAGTACCGGTGGTAACCGTCCACGACCCTGACGACGTGGGCCGTGGCATCGAGGCCGCGGGCCGAGGCCTCCGCCTTGAACGTGTAGACGACGTCGAGCGGCATGCGGAAGGTCGGTGCTGTACCAAGACATCGCTGACAGAAACCGTCTCAGGACATCGCTTACAGGTGACGCTGTGGCATGCCCTGGAGAGAGCAGCGAGTCATGACCCAGAAGCTGCAGTTCGTTGAGAGGGCCAGCGCGCCGGGAGCGAATGTCTCGGCGCTGTGCCGCGAGTTCGGCATCTCCCGCCAGACCGGCCACAAGTGGCTGCGCCGCTTCCGGGAGGCGAGTTACCCGGGTCTCGTCGAGGAGAGCCGCCGGCCGGTGACGAGCCCGCTGACGACCGCCGAAGAACTGGTCGTCCGCATCGTGGAACTGCGGGATCGGCACCCGACCTGGGGTGCGGACAAGATTTCCCGGATACTGCGGCGTGCGCACGGCGAGGACGCGCCGAGCCGGAGCACGGTTGCCCGGATCCTCTCGCGGCTCGGGAAGGTGAGGCGAAGGCGGCCTCGCGTGAGGATCTGGACCGTCGACGAGCGGCCGCACGTCGAGGTGAAAGGCCCGAACGACCTGTGGACGATCGATTTCAAGGGCTGGTGGCTTGCTCGGAACGGAGAGCGATGCGAGCCGCTGACGGTGCGCGATGCCTTCAGCCGGAAGGTCCTCGCTGTCGTCCTGCTCGCTTGGCCGAGGCTCAACCACGTCCAGCGGGTACTCACCGCCCTCTTCGAACGACACGGTTTGCCCGCAGCCATGCTGAATGACAATGGTTCACCGTTCGTGTGCACTCGTGCCCGCGCTGGGCTGAGCCGCCTGGGGGCTTGGCTCATCTCGCTCGGGATTCGCCTGTACCGCTCCCGCCCCGGCTGTCCTCAGGACAACGGCGGCCACGAGCGGATGCACCGGGATCTGAGCGAGCTCCAGCTCAAGCCCGCGGCCTCCCGCCGTGCCCAGCAACGTGAGTGCGACCGATGGATGGTCGAATTCAACGAGGTGAGGCCTCACGATGCTCTTGCCGGAAAGACGCCTGCGGAGGTCTATCGCGACTCGGAGCGGCGTTCGCTCCAGCCGCTCGCCCCGAGCTATCCGCCCGGGTGGGAGACGCGTCATGTCTCGAAGGGGGGCACCATTACCGTCAACGGCGACCATGTGTTCGTGAGCTCAGCCCTGGTGGGCCAGATCATCGGACTCAAGCAGGAAGGCGTGCTGCGCTGGCGAGCCCGCTTCTTCGAAGTCGACCTCGGCACTCTCGAGATCGTCCCCGACATCGAGGTAATCGACGGCGTCAGGTCCACTGTCACCGAGTCGCAGGCGACAGGTGTCAGCGCCCCTGTAACCCCGAAAGAACTACTGAACGATCGAGCCGTAAACCCCTGAAGGGGACTGCTGTCACCCTGCAGTCAACTGTCAGCGATGTCTTGACTGGAACCGAGCGACCTGGGTCAAGGCGCGAGAAGGGGAGCGGTCGGTCGCGACGACGGCGACGGACGCGGCTCAGGAGGAGGGGAGCCTCAAGAGGGTGGTGTAGGGTGGGGTTGACCTTGGTGCGGTTTAGGTTCTACAGCTAGGGGGGAGCGAAAGGGAGCATCCGATGAGCCCGAAGATCCCCGTCGAGCCGCCGCCGACCTCCAGCGAAAAGTTCGCCCAGACCTTCCGGTTGCCCGTGGACCTCGTCTACTTCCTGAAGCACGAGGCGAAGGCACGCGGCGCAGACCTGAACGCCACCGTCTTTCGCTACCTCGACGGTGTCCACCGCTGGTTCGGGTTGCCGCGGGCCGTGGCCGAGCTGCTCGAGGCCGACCGGAAGGCGCTTGAGCTCGACCGCTACGAGTACCTGCTCCACGTGCTCTACCACCGCGCCCTCGAGCTCCGGGAGAAGCCGCCGGGGTTCGACAGCTCGTCCGCGTCGAGGAAGCGGTAGACCGAGTCGGCCGTGGCCAGGGCGAAGGGGGCCATTCTCACCGACCGGGACCGGGTGCTCCTCTCGTACGTTGGGGTGGCGCGCTACGCGACCGCCGACCAGGTCCACCGGCTCCTCTTCGAGGGAAGGAGCAAGAAGCAGACGTACCGCCGGCTCGCGAAGCTCTGCGCGCCAGGAGGAGGCCTCGGGGAGGGTGCCTGCCTTCGCCGGCTGGAGTTCCGCCGCGCGGAGGGCACGGCGGTCCCGGTGTGGGCGCTGTCCTCGTACGGGAGGGGGATCGTCGGGCCTCTCGTCCCGTATCTCCGTCCCCCGGCGGCCCACGACATCGGCCACCGCTTCCTCGAGCACACGCTCGTCCTGAACGAAGTCTTGCTAAAGCTCGTCCTGAAGCTCCGCAGTTCCGATCTGGCGCCTCTCGCGAGCCTCCCCTTCCGCTGGCTCTCCGAGGAAGACGAAACGCTCCAGTTCAAGCGCTACGAGCATCAGGGGGCAGCGGCAGCGAGGGTCTCGGCGGTGCTCAAGCCCGACGCCATCGTCGAGGTCCCCCACAGGCAGCGGAGGCTCTTCCTGGAGGCTGAGACGGGGACCCAGAGCATCGCCACGGCCCACCCAGCGAGGAGCGGCGCAATCGTGGCGAAGCTCCGCCGCTACGCCTCGTTCTTCGGTGGGCTGACCGAGGCGAGAAGCCCGGAGACCTGGTACCGCCGTGCCTACCCGGACGGATTCCTTCCGCGGGTCGTCTTCCTTGTCCACTCGGACGAGCGGAAGATGCACGTCGAGGAAGCGGTCAAGGCGGAGATGGCGTCGAGGCGAGCTCCGGAGTTCTCGGTTCTCGTCTTCACGTTCGCGGAGGCTGCGACCGTACTTGCGCCGTACGTCCTCGAGGGGCGACGCCAGTCGACGGGCGGCCCCGTGACGCTGCGGCACTTGACGGTGGACTCCGAGCAGGTCGACCGGATTCACGCCAACTATCTGGTCGTGGTCATGGCCAGCCGCAACTGGGAAGCCGCGGCGAGACGGATGGGCGCGACGCTACCCAGCGAGAACGGACTGCAGTCGGCGCTGAGGGTCCTGCGGGGCTTCATCGGGAAGGAGCTGGGCTACGACGAGAGGCACCCGCCCACCGGATAGCCAGGCTGACGATCGGCGCTGAGGGAACACGCATGGCAGAGTCGAACGAAGGACAAGTCACGTTCGGGTGGAGCGGCAACGAGGGAGCGGACACTGCGTCGGCGTCTGGCCGACGGACCCCGGGCAGACGACGGTCTCCGGCTCCGGAGCGGCTGCCACCCCCGACCAATGTCAGCGAAAACCCGTTACCGGCGGACAACGAGCTCTGGGACGTCCGCGCGGCCGCCCGCTTCCTGAAGCGCAGCGTGAGCTGGGTCTACCACAAGGCCGAGGACGGGACGCTGCCGGTCCGGCGGCTGGGTGGCTGGGGCGTTCGGTTCATACCCGCAGAGCTCAGGGCCTGGGTCGACTCGGGCGGCGGAGGTCGGCCCGGTCGGTAGAATCAGGCCGAGGAGCCGCGAGGCGAGCTATGGGGTGCGTGTACCGGCGAGGGAGAGTCTGGTGGATCAAGTACCAGGACTCGAATGACGAGGCGGCTTACGAAGCCACCCCCGCTCGCACGAAGTCACAGGCCAAGGAACTCCTCCGGGAAGTCGAAGAGCGCGCTTTTCGCGAGCGGCGCGGGCTCGAGCCCCGCACCCTCAACCCGGAAGGCTGGACAGTGGCCGACCTGATGAACTGGTGGCTCACGAACTACAGCGCGAACTCGGAATCCCACGCGAGCAACACGGGGACGGTCCGGAACCACATCCTGCCCTCGCCGATGGCGGCGAAGCGTCTCGAGCGGGTGGGGCCGGGCGACGTGGAACGACTCCTCAACGAGAAGGACCGTGAGCTTTCACCGGGTACCGTGAACCACGTTCGCCGGTTCCTGGTCCGCGCCTTCAACAAGGCGAGGAAGGCGCAGAAGTGGCTCGGCCGGAACCCGGCCCAGGAGACCGAGACGCGACGAGTGCCGGAACGGATCGCGAGCATCCTGACCCCGGAGGAGGTCCTCCCGTTCTTCCAGGCGCTCGTTCCCGAGCAGCGGCCGGTCTTCGCCACCGCGATCCTGGCGGGCCTCAGGAAGGGCGAGCTGTGTGGGCTCCAGAAGTCGGACGTCGACCTGGCGCGCCGGCTCCTCTTCGTCCGTCGCTCCTATGCCAGGCCCTCCACGAAGAACATGAAGCAACGCGTGGTCCGGATCCCCGATGAGCTCGTGCCCTTCCTCGAGCAAGCGATCGGGGAGTTCCCCGGCCCGTGGCTCTTTCCGGACGACCACGGTGCCATGAGGACGATGACCTGGCAGCCCGAGGACATCCTGCGGCGGGCGCTCAAGCGCGCCGGCATCGTCACGGGCTACACGCACAAGTGCCGGCGGAAGGGCTGCGGTCACGAGGAGCCTCGGCCGGACGCGGAAGTGCGCCGCTGCCCCAAGTGCAACTTCCTCCTCTGGCCGAAGGCACACGTACGCGCGATCCGGTTCCACGACCTCCGGCACACCTACGCGAGCGTCCTCCTCATGCTCGGGGCGAACCTGGTGTCGGTGCAGAAGCTCCTCGGCCACTCGGACCCGACCATCACCGAGAGGCGCTACGGCCACCTCTTGCCCGACTTCATGGCCGCGGAGGTGAACAAGCTGCGGTTCGGCCTCGGTGCGCTCGCGACGGTTCCCGCTCGCAGGAATTCGCTCGAACTTGCAGCGAATGTCCCGCCGGCGGTTACACCTGGGTTACAGTCCGAGCCGCAGACGAAGAAAGAGGCCGAAAGCCCTCCGAAACCTGGAGTGAATTCGGCCTCTTGTGTGGCGCGCGGTACAGGATTCGAACCTGTGGCCTTCGGCTCCGGAGGCCGACGCTCTATCCAGCTGAGCTAACCGCGCAAACCGCGTAACGTCAGGCCGCGCGCCAGCCTAGAACGTTGCCGGCGCGCCGCTGTCGCCGCTTCATACCACGTGATCCGAGGCAGCCCGCAACTCTTTCGCGCGGGCCGCCCCGACGGCCGTCTGCGTCAGGGGCAGGCCGCCGGAGGTTCGCTACCGTGCACGCGACGCAGCCAGGCGACGAAGGCGTCGCGCTGGTGGAGATCCTTCCGCATCGTGAGCGACCCCGGTGGGAGCCGCGCCAGGACGGACTGCGTCCCGTCGCCCCCCGAGGCGATGAACTCGTTCGTCCCCACGGCGTACGTGCGGTTCAGGTCGAGCGGGGCTCCGTCGCACGTCCTCGCCTCGCCGCCGTCGAACCGCAGCCCGGCGAGTTGCGGGAAGCCCTTCTCCGCCCCCTCCAGCGCCCGGAGCAGTTCGACGAGGGCCGCCCCCCGGACCCGAACCACGGCCAGGCTGTCCTCGAAGGGCAGGGCCTCGTAGACCTGCCCGAGCGTCAGGGCACCCGGCGCCAGGTCGGTCCGCAAGCTGCCTCCGTTTATGAGCGCGAAGTCGGTCCGGAGAGCTTCGCGCACCGCCTGCGCGACGGCCACGCCGAACGGCGAGGGTCCCCTGCTATCGCGGGCGAGCGGCCAGGGCAGGCTCACGCCGAGCGGCTCCCTCAGCGAGGACCGGGCGGCGGCGAGGAACGGTTCGACGGCGGAAGCCACGCGCGCGTCCTCCGGGGCTCCGCCACCCTTCCCGTCGCCCGCCGCCCGGATTGGCGGGTGGAACCGGGCGGGGCGTCCCGTGCACAGCGTCACCCAGCCCGCGGCCTCGGCGCGGGAACCGGCCTGGACGAGCGCCACGCCGTTCACGCGATGGTTGACGAAGCCGTGAGTGTGGCCGCCGAGGAGCGCGTCCACGAGCCCCGGGGGTAGCGATCGCGCGAGCCGGAAGAGGTCGCGCCCGGCTTCGCACGACGAGAGGTCGTCCGGGTCGCCGAGATCGGTGCAATAGCCGCCGAGGTGCACGACCCCGACCACGACCTCCGCCCCCTCTCGCCGGAGCGCGGCGGCCTGCCGGGCGGCCGCCTCCGCCTCCGGCAGGAAGGCGAGCCCTTCGACGTTGCGGGGCATGGTAAGGGAGGGCGTGTCCCTCGCCGAGAGGCCGAACACGCCCACGACGGGGCCGCCGGGCGGGCGGAGCAGCCGGGACGGGTAGAGGTTCTTCCACGCGGGAAGCTCTCCGGTGGACGCGTCGCGCAGGTTCGCCGCGAGGAACGGGTAGGAGGCGGTGGCCATCCGCCGGCGAAGCGCGGCCGCGCCGTAGTCGAAGTCGTGGTTCCCGATGGCGGCGGCGTCGACCCCCATCGCGCCGAGGGCGGCGACGACCGCCTCCCCTTCCGACAGCCGCGCCGCAAGCGTGCCCTGGAGCGAGTCGCCGGCGTCGAACAGGAGGGACGGCCCGCCCGCGCGGATGGGGCTCATCCGCGCCGCGAGGCGGGGAAGCTCCGCCGCGTGGCCGTGGACGTCCGCGAGCGACAGCACCTCCACGCATCGCTCCGCTGCCACGAGCGCGAGGAGGAGCGTGGCGTGGGGCAACATGGGCCTCGACTCCGGTTCGAGGCGACTGTAGCACGCCGCCGTCCGGCGCCGCGGGCGACAAGGCCCCCGTCTTCATGGCATCGTGGAAGGGGTGAGAAGCACGGCCAGGAGAGGGTGAACGTGGTCCAGGGCGCGACGAAGAGGCGCTGCCGAACCGCCTTCGCGGGCGCGCTCGCATCCGTGGGGCTCCTCGCGGCGGCCCTCGCCTCGCCGGCCTCGCGCCTCGCACCCGCCGCGATGGCCGCGGCCCAGCTGACGGGCGTCTTCGCCCTCGCCCTCTTCGCCCTCGAGGTCGCGCTCCGCGAGGAGCCCTAGGTCCGCCTGTCCCTTCGGGGTCGACCCGTTGTGTGCGAGAGGGCGGGGCGTGACCCGCAGGTATTCCCGGGTCGTACCTTTCCCAAGGGACGCGAACCTTGACCCACCCGGATCCCGCTGGTATTCGTCGCGAAGGCGGGGGCACGCGGACCCGGGAAGGGTGTCCATGGCAGTCAGAGCGATCGCGATCGAGGACGACGAGGCGGTCTCCCGCCTCATCGCCCAGGTGCTGACGGCGCACGGGTTCGAGGTCTGCGGGACTGCGGCGACCGGCGAGGACGGCGTGTCGCTCGCGCGGCGCGAGAAGCCGGACGTGGCCCTCGTCGACCTCGGCCTCCCGAAGATGAGCGGCGAAGACGTCATCGCCGCCATCCGCCAGGAGCTGCCCAAGACCGCCTGCATTGCCCTCACGGCCGTGGACATCCCGGCCCGCGTCCTCGGGGCGCTGAGGGCCGGCGCGGCCGGGTACATCCTGAAGCCCTTCCACGCCGGCGAGCTCGCGCGCGCCGTCGAGGAGGTGCTCCGGGGGGACGCGGCCCCGATCAGCCCGCGCGCCGCGAAAGTCCTCCTCTCCGAGCTTCGCGGCGACCCCCCGGACCAGCGGGGGCAGGGGCCCGCGCTCTCGAAGCGAGAGCTCGAGGTGCTGGAGCTTCTCGTCCACGGCCACACCTACGCGGACGTCGCGCAGGCGCTCGGGATCGCCGAGGGCACGGTGCAGACGTACGTGAAGCGCATCTACGAGAAGATGGACGTCTCCACGAAGGCCGAGGCGGCGCTGCTCGCGGTCGCCCGCGGCCTCGTGAAGCCCTAGGGCGACCCGAAACGGGTGGGCGGGCACGCCCCTGCCCGTTATACGTGCCTCCGCTAAGGGCATCCCGTCGACGCACCGCGCTGCCGTGGCGCGCCTTGACTTGTGAAGGTCGGTCCCTATAATGAGGCGCTTTTCCGCCCGGGGATGTGGCGCAAATGCGCGTCAATATTGACGAAATCAAGGAGTCGGGCACCGAGAGGACCTGGGACGTGACCCGCGAGGCGCTCGACGAGGCAGTGGCCGGGGATCCGGCCGGCTACCGCGCGGCCGAGGCGGCCCACGTCGAGGCGCACCTCGAGCGGCTGGGGCGGCGCGTCCGCCTGGTCGCGCGGACCGGTGCCGAGCTCACCGCTTTGTGCGGGCGCTGCCTCGCGCCCGTCCGGGTGGCGGTGCCGGTCGCCTTCGAGCTCACGATGGTCCCGGCCGAGGAAGCCGACGAGGAGCGCGCGGCGAGGCACGAGAAGGGCGACGCGCACCGCGACGGGAGCTTCGCGCCCTACGACGTCGACGAGGAGACCTACCGCGGCAAGGTGATCGACCTCGACCCGCTGGTGCGGGAGCAGCTCCTGCTCGCGCTTCCCCGCTACCCGGTCTGTCAGGAGAACTGCAAGGGACTCTGCCCGGTGTGCGGGCAGAACCTGAACGAGAAGGACTGTGGCTGCGAGCGGCACGTGCCCGACCCGCGCTGGGCCGGTCTGGAGAAGCTCAAGCGGTCCTAGAGGCGTTTCTGAACAGCGACAAGGAGTGACCCGTGGGCGTCCCCAAGAAGCGAACGAGCAGCATGCGCCGCAACCGGCGCCGAGCTGCGAACTTCAAGATCAAGCCGGCCAACGTGACGAAGTGCCCGAAGTGCAAGGAGCCCGTCCTCTCCCACCGGGCCTGCCCGGCCTGCGGATACTACAAGGACGCCCAGGTCACCGAGGGCGTCTAGGCCGGGATGGCCCCGGGCGCCGCGCCGGTCGCTGTCGACGCCATGGGGGGCGACCACGCCCCCACCGCCGTCGTGCAGGGGGCCGTTGACGCAGCGCGCCAGGGCCAGGCGGTCGTCCTCGTCGGGCACGAGGAGCGGGTCCGCACGGAGCTCAAGCGGCTTCGCGCGAGCGCGAGCCTGCCCGTCGAGGTGATGCACGCCCCTGAGGTCGTCGAGATGGACGACCACCCCGGGCGGGCCATGCGCAGCAAGAAGGCGAACTCGATCCGTGTCTGCCTCGAACTCGTGCGAAGCGGATCGGCTTCGGCCATGGTGAGCGCCGGGAACAGCGGCGCGGTGATGGCGGGCGCCATCCTCGTGCTCGGGAGGTCGGGGCACGTGGAGCGCCCCGCCATCCTCTCCGTTCTCCCGGCCGTGAAGGGCTCTCCCGTGCTCCTCGACGTGGGCGCCAACGTGGAGTGTCGGCCGGTCCACCTCGTTCAGTTCGCGCTCATGGGAGACGTGTACAGCCGGCGCGTGCTCGGCGTCTCCCGCCCGCGGGTGGCGGTGCTCGCGAACGGCGAGGAGGCGACGAAGGGAACGTCGCTCACCCGGACGGCGGCCGCAGCGCTCGAGCGCTCCTCGCTGCGGTTCCAGGGTTACTGCGAGGGGCGCGACCTCCTCGCCGGCGACCTCGACGTCGTCGTGACCGACGGCTTCACGGGCAACGTCGCGCTGAAGACCATGGAGGGCACGGCGCGGGCCATCGGGGTGCTCGTGCGCGAGGCGCTTCAGCGCGACGTGCCCTCGAAGATCGGCGGCATGCTCGCGAAGAACGCGCTCGACGCGATGCGCCGGAGGATCGACTGGCGGGAGGTGGGCGGTGCGCTGCTCGTCGGCGTGAACGGCGTCGCCGTCATCAGCCACGGAGCCTCCGACGCCCGCGCGGTCGGAAACGCCATCGGCCGCGCCCGCGAGGCGGCGCGCGCGCACTGTACGCGGGAGATGGGCGAGGCCGCCGGGCTGGCCGCCGAGCTCCTCTCGATCGGGGGAGAAACCCGAAGCAGCCAGGGCCGGCGGCGGCGGGCGCCGCTCGAGGCCTGAGGAGGAGGGAGCATGCGGTCGCTCGTCGTAGGCACGGGTAGCTACGTCCCCGAGAAGGTCGTCACGAACCTGGATCTGGAGAAGCTCGTCCAGACGAGCGACGAGTGGATCGTCGAGCGCACCGGGATCCGGGAGCGGCACATCGCGGCCGACTCCGAGGCGACGAGCGACCTCGCGCTCAAGGCCTCGCACAAGGCCCTCAAGATGGCCGGGGTGCGCCCCGAGGACGTGGACCTCATCGTCGTCGGGACGGTGACGCCCGACATGCCCTTCCCGTCGGCGGCGGCCGTGCTGCAGAGCCTGCTGCACAACAAGAAGGCGTTTGCCTTCGACGTGTCGGCAGCCTGCGCGGGCTCCCTCTACGCCCTCTCCGTCGCAGATCGCTTCGTCACCTCCGGGGTCTGCCGCGCGGCGCTGGTCGTGGGCGCGGAGATCCTCACGCGCATCACCGACTGGACCGACCGCAACACCTGCATCCTGTTCGGGGACGGGGCGGGGGCGATGGTGCTCGTGCCCACGAACGACTCGAACCGGGGGCTCCTCTCGACCCACCTCCACACCGACGGCTCCTACTGGCCCATCCTGAACATGCCCGGGGGCGGGTCCCGCCACCCCATCGGCCAGAAGCTCATCGACGAGAAGCTGCACCACGTGAAGATGAACGGCCGCGAGGTCTACAAGGTGGCCGTCCGCGCCCTGGAGGAGTGCTCCCGCGAGGCGCTCGCCGCGAACGGGCTGAAGCCCCAGGACGTGACCTGGGTCATCGCCCATCAGGCGAACAAGCGGATCCTCGACTCCACCCTGGAGAGACTCGGCATCCCCGCCGAGAAGTGCTGGATGAACCTGGCGAAGTATGGCAACACCTCGTCGGCGAGCCTTCCGATGACCCTCGACGAGGCCAACCGCGCCGGATGGTTCAAGCCCGGGGACCTGATTCTCATGATGGCGATCGGCGGCGGGATGGCCTGGGGCAGCGCACTGCTGCGTTGGTGAGGGTCTCATGCACAAGCTCGCGTTCATCTTCCCGGGACAGGGGTCGCAGTCGGCAGGCATGGGCAGGGCGCTCGCCGCGGAGTTTCCCGAGGCGCGGGCGGTCTTCGAGTCCATCGACGCGGCGCTCGGCGACAAGCTCTCCGCCCTGTGCTTCGAGGGGCCGGACGAGGCGCTGAAGCTCACCGCCAACACGCAACCCGCGATCCTGGCGGTGTCGGCGGCGGCGGCCGCCGTGCTCGCCTCGCGGGGCGTCAAGCCCGACATCGTGGCCGGCCATTCGCTCGGGGAGTACTCGGCGCTCGTGGCGGTCGGGGCGCTCTCCGCGGCGGACGCGGCCCGCGCGGTGCGGGCGCGCGGCACCTTCATGCAGGAAGCGGTGCCGGCCGGGGCCGGCGCCATGGCAGCCGTCGTCGGCCTCGATCCGGAGCGGATCCGGATGGTGTGCGAGTCCGTGTCGGCGGCGAGCGGCAAGGTGGTGTCGCCCGCCAACTACAACGACCCCAACCAGACCGTCATCGCCGGGGACGCGACCGCGGTGGCGCTGGCCGGTCAGAAGCTCAAGGAGACGGGGGCGCGGCGCGTGATGCCGCTGCCGGTCAGCGCACCCTTCCACTGCGCGCTCATGGAGCCGGTGAAGGCCCGGCTCGAGCCGGTGCTGCGCGCCATCCGCTGGACGCAGCCGTCGGTGCCGGTCGTGACGAACGTCGAGGCGAGGGCGAACCGCGCCTCCGACCGCATCGTCCCGCTGCTCCTCGCGCAGGTCTCGGCCCCGGTTCGCTGGATCGAGAGCGTCCACGAGCTCGCCCGCCTCGGCGCGACGCGGATGATCGAGGTCGGCCCCGGAAACGTGCTGTCCGGGCTCGTCAAGCGCATCGACAAGGCCATCGAGGTGCACCACGTGGGCGATCCCGACTCCTTGAAGAAGACCCTGACGGCGCTGGGGGCCTGACCATGTACGACTTCCGCGGGAAGACGGCCCTCGTGACCGGAGCATCGCGCGGCATCGGCCGCGCCACTGCCATCGCGCTCGCGCGCGGCGGAGCCGCGGTGGCCGTGAACTACGCCGGGAACGAGAAGGCGGCGGAGGACACGCTCGCCCACTGCCGGCAGGCGGGCGCCGCCGACGCCCGCCTGTTCCGCTTCGACGTGGCCGATGCAGCCGCCTGCAGCGCCGCCGTGGACCGCGTGGTCGCCGAGATGGGGGGGCTCGCCATCCTCGTCAACAACGCCGGGATCGCCCTCGACCAGCTCGTCATGCGCGTGAAGGACGAGGACTGGCGCCGCCAGCTCGACGTGAACCTCACCGGGGCCTTCCATCTCATCCGGGCCGCGACCCGGCCCATGATGAAGGCGCGGGGCGGGTCCATCGTGAACCTGACGTCGGTCGTGGGAGAGACCGGCAACGCCGGCCAGGCCGCCTACGCCGCGACCAAGGCGGGCCTCATCGGGCTCACGAAGTCCGTGGCGCGCGAGCTCGCGTCGCGGAACGTGCGGGTGAACGCCGTCGCCCCGGGCTACATCGACACCGACATGACCGCGGCGCTCCCGCAGGCCGCCAAGGATAAGATGTCCGAGGCCATCCCGCTCGGCCGCCTCGGGACCTCCGAGGACGTCGCCAACGCGGTGGCGTGGCTCTGCAGCGATCAGGCGTCCTACGTCACCGGCGAGGTCATCCGTGTGAACGGGGGCATGTACATGTAGGCTCGCCGCGGAATCCCCCGCGGAACGCATCACAAACCAGGAGGAAGCAACCGATGACGACGGGCAACGTGGAGCAGAAGGTCAAGAGCATCATCGCCGAGCAGCTGGGCGTCTCCGAGGACGAGATCAAGACCACCTCCAGCTTCATCGAGGATCTGGGCGCCGACTCGCTCGACATCGTCGAGCTCGTCATGGCCATGGAGGAGGAGTTCGAGGTCGAGATCCCGGACGAGGAGGCCGAGAACATCAAGACCGTGCAGGACGCGATCAACTACATCAACACGCACAAGAAGTAGCCCGCCGGCCGCTCGGGCGCGGGGCGTCGCCACGGCCGCAGGGCCGCGGAGGCGGGTCCGCGCCGCGCGGAGAATCTCGCAGGAGGTCGCAACATGTCCAGGCGCCGCGTCGTCGTAACCGGTCTCGGGATGGTCACGCCGGTCGGCGTGGGGGTCGAGGAGAGCTGGCAAGCGCTCGTCGCCGGAAGGAGCGGGATCGGCCCCATCACGCAGTTCGACGCGTCCACATTCCCGACCCGGATCGCGGGCGAGGTGAAGGGGTTCGACCCCGAGAAGTACATGGAGAAGAAAGAGGCGCGGCGGAACGACCGGTTCATCCAGTTCGCCCTGGCGGCGTCGCAAATGGCGATGGACGACGCCGGGATCGACATGGCGAAGGTGGTCCCCGAGCGGTTCGGCGCCATCGTGGGGTCCGGCATGGGGGGCCTCGCGACGATCGAAGACACCTACAAGACCTTCCTCGAGCGCGGCGTCCGGAAGATCGGACCCTTCTTCATCCCGAGCCTCATCATCAACCTGGCCCCCGGGCAGATGGCGCTGCGCTACGGCCTCAAGGGGCCGAACTTCTCGCCGGTCTCGGCTTGCGCGACGGCGAACCACTCCATCGGCGACGCCTTCGTCTACATCGAGCGCGGGATGGCCGACCTCATGTTCGCGGGCGGCGCCGAGGCGACCATCACGCACCTGGGCATCGGGGGCTTCTGCGCCGCGCGTGCCCTGTCGGAGCGCAACGACGCTCCCGAGAAGGCGAGCCGCCCGTTCGACCAGGCCCGCGACGGCTTCGTGGCCGCCGAGGGAGCGGGGATCGTGGTCCTGGAGGAGTACGAGCACGCGCGGCGGCGAGGGGCGCGCATCTACGCGGAAATGGTCGGGTACGGGGCCACCTGCGACGCGAACCACATCACCGCCCCGGCGCCGGAGGGCGAGGGTGGCCAGAGGGCCATGCGCATGGCGCTGGCGGAAGCAGGCCTCAGGCCCGAGCAGGTGGGGTACGTCAACACCCACGGCACCTCCACGCCGCAGGGGGACATCGCCGAGTGCCAGGCCATCCGCAAGGTGTTCGGATCGTGGGCCGACGGCGGCCTGTGCGTCTCCTCCACGAAGTCGATGACCGGCCACATGCTCGGAGCCGCGGGCGGCGTCGAGGCGATCGTCTCGATCCTCGCGCTGTCGCGGGGCGTGATCCCGCCCACCATCAACGTGGAGCAGCAGGATCCGGAGTGCAGGCTGGACGTCGTCCCGAACGCGGCGCGGGAGAAGAAGCTCCAGGCGGTGATCTCGAACAGCTTCGGGTTCGGCGGCACGAACGCGGTCGTGGCGTTCAAGCCGGTCTAGGGAGGCGCCTTGCCAGAGAGGGTCGTCGCCGGGTCGGACCACGCCGGGCTCGGGCTTCGCGCCGAGGCGGTGCAGGTCGCGCGCGAGCTCGGGTTCGAGGTCGAGGACCTCGGGCCTTTCTCCAAGGAGAGCGTCGACTACCCCGACTACGCCCAGCGGGTGGCCGAGGCGGTGGCCGGCGGCCGGGCCCGGTTCGGCATCCTCGTCTGCGGCACCGGCATCGGCATGTCCATCGCCGCGAACAAGGTGAAGGGGGCGCGGGCGGCCCACTGCACCACCGAGTACGAGGCGCGGATGGCGCGCGCCCACAACGACGCCAACGTGCTCTGCGTGGGCGAGCGCGTCATCGGGGCGGGGCTTGCCGCCGCCGTCGTGCGCGCTTTCCTCGCGGAGCCCTTCGAGGGCGGGCGCCACGAGCGGAGGGTGGCGAAGATCCGCGCCCTGGAAGGCTGAGGGCATCGGCCCCGCTCGGTCGTTGCCCGTCCGCGCGCGGCGCGGTATGAACCGCCCCTTCCGAGGAGTGCAAAAATGACGGCAACCGAGCGCCTCGCCGAGGTGGACCCCGAGATCGCGAGGCTCATCCGCGAAGAGACCCGACGCCAGGCCGAGGGGCTCGAGCTCATCGCCAGCGAGAACTTCGTTTCGCCGGCCGTGCTGGAGGCGACCGGCTCGCCGTTGACGAACAAGTACGCCGAGGGATACCCCGGCAAGCGCTATTACGGCGGCTGCGAGGTCGTGGACCAGGTGGAACAACTGGCCATCGACCGCGTCAAGCGGCTGTTCGGCGCGGACCACGCGAACGTACAGCCCCATTCGGGCTCTCAGGCGAACATGGCCGCCTACTTCGCGGTCGCCCAGCCGGGCGACACGCTGCTCGCGATGAGCCTGAACTTCGGCGGGCACCTGACCCACGGCTCTCCGGTGAACTTCTCCGGCCGGCTCTTCAAGATCGTGCCCTACGGCCTCCGGAGGTCCGACGAGACCGTGGACATGGACGAGGTCGTGCGCCTCGCCCGCGAGAACCGCCCGAAGGTCCTCGTCGTCGGGGCGAGCGCCTATCCGCGGCTCCTCCACTTCGACCAGTTCGCCGCGGTTGCCCGGGAGGTGGGCGCCGCGCTCGTCGTCGACATGGCCCACATCGCGGGGCTTGTGGCGGCGGGGCTGCACCCGAACCCGGTGCCGCACGCGGACATCGTGACGTCGACCACCCACAAGACGCTGCGCGGCCCGCGCTCCGGCATGATCCTCTGCAAGGAGGCGCACGCGAAGGCCGTGAACAGCCAGATCTTTCCCGGCATCCAGGGGGGACCGCTCGAGCACGTGGTGGCCGCCAAGGCGGTCGCCTTCCACGAGGCCCTGCAGCCGTCGTTCCGGGCGTACCAGCAGCGCATCCTCGACAACGCGCAGGCGCTCGCCGAGGGCCTGAAGAGCGCGGGGCTGCGGCTCGTGTCCGGCGGGACCGACAACCACCTCATGCTCGTCGACCTGCGTCCGAAGAAGCTCACCGGAAAGGCGGGCGAGGAGGCGCTCGGCAAGGCCGGCGTCACGGTGAACAAGAACATGATCCCCTGGGACCCGGAGAAGCCCTTCGTCACCTCCGGGATCCGGCTGGGCACGCCGGCGCTCACCACGCGGGGCATGGGTCCCGCGGAGATGACGCGGGTGGCGTCCCTCATCGGACGGGCGCTCGACGCCCCCGGCGACGACGCCGTCCTCGCCCGCGTGAAGGGCGAGGTCCGGGAGTTGACCCGCCAGTTCCCCCTCTACCCCGATCGGATCTGAGGCCCGGCCGGCGACCGGCCGGCGAACGCATGCGCTGTCCCTTCTGCGCCCACCTGGAGGACCGGGTCGTCGACTCGCGCGAGACGCAGGACGGACAGGTCACGCGCCGGCGGCGGGAATGCCTGGGCTGCGGGCGTCGCTTCACGACCTACGAGCGCGTCGAGGAGACGCTTCCCGCGGTGGTCAAGAAGGACGGCCGGCGGGAGGCCTACGATCGGCAGAAGGTCGTGGAGGGGCTCCGGGTGGCCTGCCAGAAGCGGCCGGTGGCGGAGGAGCGCATCCAGAGCGTCGCGACGGAGGTCGAGCGGAAGCTGCAGGAGACCGGCGAGCGGGAGGTCCGCTCGAGCCTCATCGGCGAGCTCGTCATGGAACGCCTGCGCGAGCTCGATCCGGTCGCCTTCGTCCGCTTCGCCTCGGTGTACCGTGCCTTCCGCGACGTCGGGGAGTTCACCGCCGAGGTGGAGGGCCTGAAGGGCAAGCGATGAACAGGAGGCCGTCAGCCGCGGAGCGCATGGCGCTCGCCCTGCGGGAGGCCCGTCGCGGCCTCGGGCGCACGAGCCCCAACCCGGCCGTGGGCGCGGTGCTCGTGAAGGGCGGGAAGGTCGTCGCCCGGGGTCACCACGCGCGCGCCGGCAGTCCCCACGCGGAGGTCGTGGCCCTGCGGCGGGCCGGCGCCCGTGCCCGCGGCGCCGACCTCTACACCACGCTCGAACCGTGCGACCACTGGGGCCGCACGCCGCCGTGCAGCGTCGCCATCATCGAGGCCGGGGTCCGGCGCGTGTTCGTCGGTTCCAGCGACCCGAACCCGCTCGTGAACGGCCGCGGCCTGCGGCGCCTGCGCCGCGCCGGCGTCGGCGTCGTGACGGGGGTCCTGCGCGCCGAGTGCGACCGCCTGAACGAGGCCTGGTTCCGGTTCATCGTCTCGGGGCGTCCCCACGTCACGCTCAAGGCGGCGGTCACCCTGGACGGCAAGATCGCGACGCGGACCGGGGACTCCCGCTGGGTGACGGGCACCGCCGCGCGCGCGCTCGTGCACCGGCTGCGCGACCGCGCCGACGCCGTGCTCGTGGGCGCCGGCACGGCGCTCGCGGACGACCCACGGCTTTCCGCCCGGCTGCCGGGCCGCGCCGGGCGCAATCCTCTCCGGGTGGTCCTCGACTCCCGCCTCGGGCTTCCGCGCACCCTCCGCCTCTTTCGCCGGGGGTCCGGCGGGGACACGCTCGTCGCCTACGTCACCGGACGCCCTCCCGGGGCGCCCCGCGGCGTCGAGTACGTCCGCTTCCGCGGCCGGGCGGGGAAGGTCGACCTCGGCGACCTTCTCCGCGAACTGGCGCGGCGGAACGTGACGAGCCTCCTCGTGGAGGGGGGGGGCGAGGTCCACCGCGCGTTCCTCGCGGCGGGGCTCGTCGACCGGGTCCTCCTCTTCGTCGCCCCGAAGGTCGTCGGGGGCGACGGGATCCCCTGGGTCGGCACCCCCGGGGTGCTGCGCATGGCGGACGCGCTCGCCCTGGAGGACGTCGACGTGCGCCGCGTCGGTGGCGATATCCTCGTGTCCGGCCGGCCGGCCGGTTCGCTGGCCAGTCCCCGGGGGCGGGGGTAGGATCGGCCGGCCATGTTCACCGGACTCGTCGCGGACACCGGGACGGTGGAGCTCGTCGAGCCGCGCGCGGGCGGCGCCCGGCTCGTCCTGCGGCCGCGCTCGATCCCCGTCGACGACCTCGCCCTCGGGGAGAGCGTGGCCTGTTCCGGCGCGTGCCTGACCGTCGTCTCGCGAGGCGACGGACGGGTGGCCTTCGACGCGGTCCCGGAGACGCTCTCCCGGACGACGCTCGGGACGTGGCGCCCGGGCACTCGCGTCAACCTGGAGCGGGCGCTGCGCCTGTCGGACCGGCTCGGCGGGCATCTCGTCCTCGGTCACGTGGACGCCGTGGGGCGCGTCGTCCAGCGCGCACCGGAGGGAGCCGGAGCGCGGCTCGCCGTGTCCCTGCCGCCCGAGATCGCGCCGCTCGTCGCGGAGAAGGGCTCCATCGCCGTGGATGGCGTGTCGCTCACCGTGGCTCGCGCCTTCCGCGACTGCTTCGAGGTGGCACTCATCCCGGAGACCCTCTCGCGGACGACCCTCGGGGACTCGACCGAGGGCACCCGCGTGAACCTCGAGGCCGACGTCGTGGCGCGCCACGTCGCGCGGCTGCGAGAGTTCGCGGCCCCGGGCGTATCGGAGGAGGCCCTTCGCGCCTGGGGCTACGGGGGAGGCGACGCGTGATCCGCCACGGGGAGCATGCGGTGGAGCGGATCGAGGTGGCGCTGGCCGCGATGCGCCGGGGCCGCATGATCATCCTCGTCGACGACGAGGACCGCGAGAACGAGGGCGACCTGTGCATCGCCGCGGAGAAGGTCACCCCCGGGGCGGTGAACTTCATGGCCAAGCACGGGCGCGGCCTCATCTGCCTCGCCCTGTCCGAGGAGAAGGTGAAGGCCCTCGACCTCCCGCTCATGGTGCCGGAGGGGCAGAATGCCTCCGCCTTCGGCACCGCGTTCACCGTCTCCATCGAGGCGGCGCGGGGCGTCTCGACCGGCATCAGCGCTAAGGATCGCGCCCACACGATCCTCACCGCCGTCCGCGAAGCCGCCAAGCCCGAGGACCTGGTTCGCCCGGGCCACGTGTTCCCGCTCCGGGCGCGGCCCGGGGGCGTGCTCGTGCGGGCCGGGCAGACCGAGGGTTCGGTCGACCTCGCGCGGCTGGCGGGGCTCAAGCCGGCCGCGGTCATCTGCGAGGTCATGAAGGACGACGGCACGATGGCCCGGATGCCCGACCTGCAAAAGCTGGCCCGGGACCACGACCTTCCCATCGCGTCGGTCGCCGACCTGATCGCGTACCGGATGATGAAGGACTCGCTCGTCCGCCGGGCGGCCTCGGCGCCGCTGCCGACCGAGTACGGGGACTTCACGGCCGTGGCCTACGAGAACGACGTCGACCGCCACCAGCACGTCGCGCTGGTCCGCGGGAACTGGCGGGCGAACGAGCCGGTCCTCGTCCGGGTGCACTCGAAGTGCCTGACGGGCGACGTCTTCGGGAGCGAGCGCTGCGACTGCGGCCCCCAGCTCCACGCGGCCCTCAAGCAGATCGCCCGCGCCGGCAAGGGCGTCCTCCTCTACCTCGACCAGGAGGGCCGGGGCATCGGGCTCGTGAACAAGCTCAAGGCCTACAACCTTCAGGACCAGGGCTTCGACACGGCCGAGGCCAACGTCCGCCTGGGCTTCAAGCCGGACCTGCGCGACTACGGCATCGGCGCCCAGATCCTGCGCGACCTGGGCGTCGGGAAGATGCGGCTGCTCACGAACAACCCGAAGAAGATCGTCGGTCTCGAGGGCTACGGGCTCGAGGTGGTGGAGAGGGTCCCCATCGAGATGCCCCCCTCGCGCTCGAACCGGGCGTACCTCGCCGCCAAGCGGGACAAGCTCGGCCACCTGCTCACGCTCTCGACGCCGGCGGCGCGGCGGCGCGCTCGCAGCCGCTCCCCGCGGCGCGCTCGAGGAGGAGGAACGTCATGAACGTCCACGAGGGGAACCTCGTCGCCGAGGGGCTCCGCCTCGCGGTCGTGGTGTCCCGCTTCAACTCGCTCGTCACCGAGCAACTGCTGCGCGGCGCGCTCGACGCCTTCCAGCGGCACGGAGGGGACGAGGCCCGGGTCGACGTCTTTCGCTGCGCCGGGACCTTCGAGATCCCGGCGGTGCTCCGCCGGGTCGTGGCGACCGGACGGTACGACGCCGTTCTGGCGCTCGGCGCCGTCATCCGAGGCGGAACGCCGCACTTCGAATACGTCGCCGGAGAGGTCTCGAAGGGCGTCGCCCAGGTGGCCCTCGAGGCGCCCTGCGCCGTGGGTTTCGGGGTCCTCACCTGCGACACGATGGAGCAGGCGCTGGAGCGCGCTGGCGTGAAGGGCGGCAACAAGGGCGCCGAGGCCCTGGTCGCCGCGATCGAGCAGGCGAACCTCTTTCGCGGGATCGCCCGCCCCGCCGGGAAGCGGAAGTAGGCGCGGCCGGGATGCTGCACGCGAAGCGCACCAAGGCCCGCGAGCGAGCGCTCCAGGCGCTCTACCAGATCGACGTCTCCGCCACCGACCTCGAGGAGGCGCTGGCCCGATTCTGGCGCAACTTCGAGCCGGTGGAGATCGAGGTGCGCGAGCTCACCGAGGGGATGGTCCGCGGCGTGGCGGAGCACCGCCGCGAGATCGACGAGGCCATCGAAGGCGTCTCCACGAACTGGCGCCTCGACCGGATGGCGAAGGTGGACCGCAACATCCTGCGCCTCGCCGTGTTCGAGCTGCGCTGGCGCACGGACGTGCCGGTCAAGGTCTGCATCGACGAGGCCATCGAGCTCGGCAAGAAGTTCGGAAGCGAGAGCTCCGGAGCCTTCGTGAACGGGGTGCTCGACCGGATCGCGGCCGAGCTCCCGCCCGACCGGCGCGGCGAGGGAGCGGGCCGATGACGCTGCGCCTCGTCCCCGGGGACCTCTCGCTCGCGGCCCTCGACGCGCTCGAGGTCGAGGCCGTCGCCGCCTTCGTCGGAGAGGAGAGGCCGCTGCAGGGGCTTTCCGGTCTCCTCGACTGGAGGCTGTGCGGCGCCATCTCCCGCGCCATCCTCGACGGAACGTTCGTGCCCGGCCGGGGGGAGGCGATGCTCTTGCCGTCGGGGGGACGGCTGCCGGCGCCGCGCGTGTTCTGCTTCGGGCTTCCGGGCGAGGACGCCCCGGCGCGCGAGGCTGCGATCCGGCGCGCCTGCGATGTCGTGGCCCGGGCGGGGGCTCGCTCGCTTGCCCTCGCCCTCCCGGCCGGCGCCGCGGGATCCGCCGTTGCGCGGGCGTTCGTCGAGGCCGCGGTCCAAGCCGGCTTCGCGAGCCAGGTCCTGCTCGGCGATGGCCGCGCCCTCGCTCGCGACCTCGCCGCGGCGGTGCGCGAGGCGAAGGTCGACGCACAGGTCGTCGAGAGCGGTCTCCGCCCGGAAGGGCGCGGCGCCGCGAGCTTGCCGGGGCGGGGCTCGGTGGTACGCTAAAAGGCGGGGCCGCGCGCCCCGCCCGAATGGCCGATCGACGCTCAGAGAAGGCTCTCGCGGAGTTCGTCTCCGAGGCCCAGGAGATCATCGACACCCTCGGGCGCGATCTGCTCCACCTCGAGTCGGCGCGTCACGGCGGCGAGGCCGATCCCCAAGTCCTGAACGCGGTCTTCCGCTGCGCGCACACGCTGAAGGGGCTCGCCAGCATGGCCGGGGTCGAGCGGATGGCGCGGCTCGCCCATGCGCTCGAGGACCTGCTCGACGACCTGCGCATGGAACGCCGGCGGCTCGACGCGGGTGCGCTCGATCTGCTCCTCGAGGCCCCCGAGGTCTTCGCGCGCATCATCGGCGAGGTGGCCGAAGGCGGAGGCGTCGCCACCGCCGGTGCCGCGGAGGCGCTCGCCTCGCGCCTGCGCGAGGCGGCGCCGGCACCCGCGGCCGCCGCGCCCGACCTGGCTCAGTACGACTTCGGCGGCGAGGTCCTCGGAATCCTCACCGAGTACGAGGAGCACCGGCTCAAGGCCAACGTGGCGAAGGGAACCGGGCTCTACCGGGTTCGCGCCTCGTTCCCCATCGAGACCTTCGACCAGGGGCTGTCCGAGCTGCAGGCCGCCTTGAAGCCGCTCGGCGAGGTCATCTCCACGCTGCCGGCGCCCGGCGGAGAGGACCCCGCCGCGATCGCCTTCGACCTCCTGTTCGCCTCGCGGCAGGCGCTCTCCGAGATCCAGGGAGCCGTCGGGGCCAAGGCGACGGCGGGGGAGGTCCCGCGCCGAGCCCCGCCCGCGGGCGCGGCACCGACGGAGGCGCCGCGTCCGCCGCCGCAAGGGCCGGAGGAGCGCCCCGCCGCGGGGAGCAAGGCGGCCCTGCCACCGCCGGAGTCCCCCGAGGGCACGCTGCGGTCGGCCTCGCAGGCGGTCCGCGTCGACATCCGGAAGCTCGACGGCCTCATGAACTCCGTCGGCGAGCTCCTGCTCATCAAGACGAGCCTTCTCCGGCTCGCCGAGCGGATGCGGGCCGGCGAGGAGGTGGCGTCGCTGGGGCTCGAGCTCCAGCGCGAGGGGAGGGCGCTGGAGCGCCGCCTGCGCGAGCTGCAGGGCGGCATCCTCGAGGTCCGGATGGTCCCGCTCTCGCAGATCTTCGACAAGCTGCAGCGGATGGTGAGGAAGATCGCCCGCGAGACGGGCAAGGAGGTCGACTTCCACGTGGCCGGCGGGGACGTGGAGCTCGACAAGCTCATCGTCGAGGAGCTCTCCGACCCGCTCATGCACCTGCTGCGAAACGCCATCGACCACGGGATCGAGCCGCCCGACGAGAGGGCGCAGGCCGGGAAGCCACGCGCCGGGCGCCTCGAGCTCAAGGCAGTGCAGCTCGGGAACGCCGTCGAGATCACCGTCGCCGACGACGGGCGCGGGATCGACGAGGAGCGGGTGGGGCAGGTCGCCGTCGAGCGAGGGCTTGCGACGCCCCAGGCGCTCGAGGAGCTCTCGCGGCGCGAGCTCCTGAACCTGATCTTCATTCCCGGCTTCTCGACGGCGAAGCGGGTGACATCGCTGTCGGGGCGCGGCGTGGGCATGGACGTCGTGAAGAACAACATCGCGGCCCTGTCCGGCATCATCGAGCTTGGCAGCGAGAAGGGGCGGGGCACGCGGTTCGAGGTCACCCTGCCGGTGACGCTCGCCATCGTTCGCGCGCTGGTCGTGGAGGCGGCGGGGCGCCCCTACGCCATGCCGCTCAACAGCGTCCTCGAGATCGTCCAGGCCGCCCCCGGCGACGTCCGCACCATCGAGACGCGCGAGGTGCTGAGCCTGCGGGGCACCACGCTTCCGCTGCTGCGGCTCTCCTGGTTCCTGGGGCTCCTCCCGGACGCGGCGGCACGCCGTCCGCAAAGGCCCTACGTCGTGGTCGTCGGGCTCGCCCAGCAGAGGCTCGGCATCGCGGTGGACGACCTGCTCGGCCAGCAGGACATCGTCGTGAAGCCGCTCGGGCGCTCGCTCGAGGGAGTGCAGGGCATCGCCGGCGCGACCGACCTGGGCGGGCGACGCACCGTGCTCGTGCTCGACGTCGGTGCCATCCTCGAGGAGGTGTTCGAGGGAGGTACCCTCCGGGAAGCGACGGGGTAGGAGCGGGTGCGACAGACCCGTGCCGCCGGCCGGGCGAATTCTGGGCTGGCCGGTCGGGCGCTGTAGGATCGCAAGCGTTCGCCATGGAATCGCCCGAGGCCGGAAAACCGCCGTCGCCGGGGGCCGGCGCAGCCGCGCCCGCCCCCCGGGACCCGCTCGCGGAGTTCTTCTACCGGGAGGACGAGGCTTCGCCTGGCGTCCCGAGCCTCGAGCCCGGAGCCGCTCCGTCGCGGCCCGCCGGCCCGGCGCGCGCGCGCCGGGAGTTCGTCGCCTTTCGCCTCGGCGAGGAGGAGTACGCCGTGGACATCCAGGCCGTGCGCGAGATCCTGCGCGCGCCGGTTCTCACGGAGGTTCCGCGCGCCCCGCGCCACGTCGCCGGCCTGGTGCTCGTCCGGGGAGAGGTCGTCGCCGTGCAGGACCCCCGCCGGAGGCTGGGGCTCGCGGGCACCCCCGGTCCCTCGGCGCGCGTCATCGTCTGCGAGGCCGGCCGCGAGCGCGTCGGCCTGCTCGTGGACTCCGTGTCGGAGGTGCTCCGGCTCAACGCCTCCCAGATCGAGGAGCGGGCACAGGGTATCGCCAGCATCGACGCGGACTACATCGTCGGCGTGGGCCGCGACGACGAGCGGATGGTCGTCCTTCTCGACGTCGCCGCGCTCATCGGCGACGAGGCCCCCGAGGCGAAGGAGGCGCCGTCGCCATGAGCCCTGCTCCCTCCGCGCACGACGACGGCGCGCCCAGCATCGCCGAGCTCGTCATCTTCCGCGTCGGCTCCGAGGAGTATGCGGTGGACGTCCGGCGGGTCCGCGAAGTGGTCGCCCCCTTGCCGGTCCGGAGGATGCCCAGGGTCCCCGAGTTCATGGAGGGCGTGGCCGACCTGCGCGGGGAGATCATCCCGGTCATCGACGTCCGGCGGCGCTTCGGACTGCACGCGGGAACCCCCACGCGCAAGACGAAGCTGATGGTCGTGCACATGGGGGGCTCCAAGGTGGGGCTCGTCGTGGATGCGGTCTTGGAGGTCATGCGCGTCTCCCGGGCTGCGATCCGCCCGGCACCGCCTCTTGCCGGACGCGACGCCCCGGGGCTCTTCCTCGGGGTGGTCGGGGCGCACTCGGGCGGCCGGCCGGGGCGCGAGGGCCGGTCGGGCCTGAAGTTCCTCCTCAACGTGAAGGGGCTGCTCGACCCGATGGCGTCCCGCGACATGGAGAAGGCGCGCGCGCTCGCCTCGAAGGCGGCCGAGCCGTGATCGGCCCGGGTCCAGTCGGCGGGCCGCCGGCGGGGGACGCCCACGAGGAGGATCGCTACCGGGCGGTCCACGCCTTCGATCCGGCCGACCCGCAGCAGGGCGAGGCCCTGCTCCGTCTGCTCTCCGACGCGAGCTGGCGTGTGCGCGCAGCTGCATCGGAGAGGATCGCGAGCCACCCCCGCCCGGCAGAGGTCCTGCCGGCGCTCCTGGAAGTTGCGACGGCCGGCGGCAGCGCCGGGGCGAGGAACGCGGCCGCGGCCGCCCTGGCGGGGCTCGGCGCCGCCGCCGTCGGCGCCCTGCTCCCTCGCCTTGCCGCCGAGCGCCCCGAGGAGCGCTGCATCGCCGCCGACGTGCTCGGCGAGATCGGCGATCGCCGTGCGGCGCTGGCTCTCGGGGACCTGCTCGCCGACGGCAACGCGAACGTCCGCGCCAGCGCGGCCGAGGCGCTCGGCAAGGTCGGCGGCGCCTATGCGGTGGACGCGCTCCTCGGCGCGCTGTCCAGTGACGACACCTCGCTCCGCGTCGCCGCCCTCGAGGCGCTCCTGCGCCTCGGGGTGGCGCCGCCGCTGGAGCGCCTCGCCGAGCTCGTCGAGGACCGAAGCGCCCGCGCCTCCGCCTACCGCGTGCTGGCGCTCTCTGGCGACGCCGGAGCCCTGGCGCTGCTCGCGGGCGGGGTGGGCGAGATGTCGAGAGGCGCTCGCGAGGCCGCCTACCTGGCCATCGCGCGCCAGGCGGCGACGCGGCCGGAGGCGCTCGCGCCTCTCGCCGACGCGATCCGCGAGGCGTCGGCGCAGTCGCCCTCGATCGCCGCCTGGGCGAGCGAGGCGGTGGCGGTCTCCGACCTCCTCGTGGCCGAGGGGGCGGTGCGCGTCCTGGGGTTTTCGGGACACATCCCGAGCGCGCTCCGCCTGGCTGCCGCCGCCGAGGAGGAGGCGCTGCGTCCGGCGGTCGCCTCCGCCCTGCTGGCGCTCGGTCCCGAGATCGCGAACGTGCTCGGGGACGCCCCGTCCCGGCTCACCCCGCCCGCGCGCGTGACCGTGCAGGCGGCGCTCGCGCGCGTGGGCCACCGCGCCGCCATCCCCGACCTGGCCGCGGCGGCGAGTGCGGCCGAGGGCCCCGTTCAGGCACAGGCCATCGAGGCCCTCGGGGGATGCCGGGACGAGGCCGCGGTGGCCCCGCTCGCTCGCCTGCTCGACCACCCCGACCCGGAGGTGTCCGGCCTCGCCGCGGCGGCGCTCGGAGAGCTCGCGCGGGGCTCCACCGCGCTCCGGGACGCGGTCCTGGCCTGGTGCCGCCCGGGTGCCGAGGGACGAACCCCCGCCGCGCTTCTCCGGCTCCTGGGCGAGGTCGGTGCCGAAGGGGACGTGGAGGTCGCGAGGCGCGCGCTGCGCGACCCGCGACCCGCCACCCGGGTCGCGGCGGTGCAGGCGCTCGGGGCGCTCGCCGCGCGCGCGGTGGCGGGAACGCTTCCCGCCGAGGTCCTCGAGGCGCTCGACGACCCGCAGCCGCGGGTGCGGGCCGCGGCGGGAGCCGCCGTCGCTGCGGCCGCGACCCTCGGTTCGCCGGGCGCGGCGGACGTCCAGCGCGCCCTCGGAACCGCCCTGCGCGACGAGGTTCCCGCCGTGCGAGCCGCGGCGGCCCGGGCCGCCGGGGCCTGGCGCGTCGAGCGGCTCGCCGGGACGCTGGCCGCGCTCGTGGATGCGCCGGAACCGGACGTGGCGTCGAGCGCGCTCCGGGCGCTCGCGGAGATGGGCAAGGCGGACGCGGCGGTCGTGGAGCGAGCCGGCGCCCGCGAGGAGGCCGAGGTGGCGAAGGAGGCCATGGCGGCGGCCGTTGGCCTGCCGGAGGCGGCCGCCCACCGGGTCCTGCTCGCGGGCCTGGTCCACGGCCGCTGGGACGTGCGAAGGGCCGCGGCCCGCGGCGCGGCCGCCCGGCGCGATCGCGCGCTCGAGGGCGCCCTGCGCGACCTCGCGGGCGTCGAGGAGGATCCCCTGGTCGCGGAGGCGCTCGCCGAGGCGCTGCGCGCCGTCGGGGACTAGGCGCGGGGACCGGGCGATGCTCACCACGCAAGGCCCTCGGATGAGCCCGGTGGAGTTCCGCCTCCTCCGGGACCTGATCCACGAGCATGCGGGCCTCTTCTTCCGGGAGGACATGCAGTACCTCGTCGAGCGGCGCCTCGGCCCCCGCCTCCGCTCGCTGGGGCTCGAGAGCTACGCCGAGTACCATGACCTGCTGCTCCACGACCCGCAGCGGATCTCGGAGATCGAGCACGCGACCGAGGTGCTCACCACCAACGAGACCTACTTCTTCCGGGATCCGCTGCAACTGCGGTCCTTCGCCGAAGAGATCCTGCCCGTCCTCGCGGCGGCGCGAAGGTACGAGCGCCGGCTGCGCGTGTGGAGCGCCGGGTGCTCGAGCGGGGAGGAGGCGTTCACCGCAGCCATCCTCCTGCGCGGCTCGGGTCTCTTCTCGGGGTGGGACGTCGAGGTCCTCGGATCGGACATCGCCCGCCGCGTCCTGTCCGTGGCCCGCGCCGGCTGCTACGGAGCCCACGCCTTCCGCGGAGTCGACGCGGAGGCGATGCTGCGCTGGTTCCGGCCCGCCGGCGACCGGTGGATGGTGGACGACGCGGTCCGCCGCATCGTGAGCTTCGCGCATATCAACCTGCTCGACGAGGCGGCCGTGGACCAGGTCGAACCCGTCGACTGCATCTTCTGCAGGAACGTGCTCATCTACTTCGACCAGGAGGCGCGCCGGCGCGTGGTGAAGAGCCTCCACCGCCGGCTCCGGCCGGGGGGGTACCTCCTGCTCGGCCACTCCGAGTCTCTTCTCAACGTCACCGCCGATTTCGAGATGGCGCAGCTCACGGGAGACCTCGCGTACCGCAAGCCAGAGGGGCGGAAGTGACCGATCGCGAGCACAGCCTGGCGCGGCGGACCGTCCGCGCGATGGTGGTCGACGACTCCGACCAGGGAGCCCGCCTGGTCGCCGAGATCCTCCAGGGCGATCCGGGAGTCACGGTCGTCTCCCGACCCACCGACGGCGACACGGCCCTCCAGGAGGCGATGCGGCTGCGCCCCGACGCGATCTTCCTCGACCTCCAGATGCCGCGGATGGACGGCTTCACCTTCCTGCGCATCCTCATGGACCGGCAGCCGACGCCGGTGGTGGTGGTCACGAGCCGCGGAAGCAAGGCGGACGTCTTCCGCGCCCTGGAGCTCGGTGCGCTCGACTTCGTCGTCCGCCCCGCGGAGCCCGCGGCGCTCGACGACTTCAGGGACGAGCTGCTCGCCCGCATCCGGATGGTGCAGGCCCTGCGCCTCGACTCGCTGGAGCGGCGCGCCGCCGAGGCGCGCCGGGAGGAGCCCGCGCCCCCCGCGCGTCTCGCCGTCATCGGCGCCTCGACGGGCGGCCCCCCGGCGCTGCAGCGACTCCTGCGGGAGCTCCCCGGCGACCTGCCGCTCGCGGTGCTCGTCGCCCAGCACATGCCCGAGCGGTTCACCCGAACCTTCGCCGAGCGGATGGGGCGTACCTCGCCCTACCGGGTCACCGAAGCCGAGGACGGGGACGCAGTCACGGCCGGTCGTGTCCTCGTCGCTCCCGGCGGCCGCCACCTCGCCCTGGAACGGGGCGCGAAGAGCCTTCGCGTGCGGGTGCTCGAGCCGTTCGAGGCGGCCGGCCGGCGCTACTGTCCGAGCATCGACCTCCTCTTCGAGTCCGCCGCCCAGGCGATGGGGAACCGGGTATGCGCGGTCGTCCTCACCGGGATGGGCAACGACGGTCGGCAGGGTGTCGAGGCCGTCAAGGCGGCCGGCGGGCTCACGCTTGCGGAGTCGGAGGACAGCGCCGTCGTCTACGGGATGCCCGAGGAGGCCATCGCCACCGGCGGCGTGGACGAAGTGCTGAAGCTCGAGGAAATGGCGCAGCGGATCGGCCGCTTCGCCCGTGGAGGGTGACCGTGGACGGGCCCAGGCCCCAGAGCGCGCTCGTCGTCGACGACAGCCCGGCGATGCGCCGGCAGCTCGCGCACGCGCTGCAGCGCGCGCTGGGGATCGCGGCGGTGGAGGCCGCGGACGGCGCCGAGGCGTGGAAACGGCTCGCCCAGGCGCGCTTCGACATCCTCCTCACGGACGTCAACATGCCGGTCATGGACGGCTTGAAGCTCATCGCGCTCGTGCGCCGCTCCGAGGCGCACCGCCACCTGCCCATCGTCGTCATCACCACCGAGGGCGGCGCGGCCGATCGCGGCCGTGCCATGGCGCTCGGCGCGAGTGCCTACCTCGTGAAGCCGGTGCAGTCCCAGCAGGTCGCGGCGGCGGTGCGGCAGCTGCTCGGGGACTCTACGGGGTGATCCGCTCCATCATGCGGGCGAAGGGGATCGTCTCCCGCACGTGGTGCAACCCGCAGATCCAGGCGACGCAGCGCTCCACCCCCATGCCGAAGCCGGCGTGCGGTACCGTGCCGTAGCGCCGCAGGTCCAGGTACCACTCGAAGGCCTCGGCCGGGAGCCGGTGGTGCGCGAGCGCCCCCTCCAGCACCGCGAGGTCGTCCTCGCGCTGGCCGCCGCCGATGATCTCGCCGTACCCCTCCGGCGCGAGCACGTCGCAGCCGAGGGCCAGCCGCGAATCCGACGGGTCCTTCTTGAAGTAGAAGGCCTTCATCTCCGCGGGGTAGCGGTGGACCATGACCGGCCGATCCGAGGCGCTCGCGACGAGCGTCTCCTCGTCCCCGCCGATGTCGTCGCCCCACTTCATGAGCGGGGCGGCGGGGTCGAGCTTTCCCTCGGCCTGGAGAGCCCGCTGCGCCTTCTGGATGACGTCGACTGCCTCGGTGTAGGTCATCCGGGGGAACGGGGGCTTCACGAGTTCGAGGCGGGAGACGTCCCGCTCGAGTACCGCCGCGAGCTCGTCGCGGTGCTTCGCGAGCGCCGTCTGCACGACGTGGGAGACGAACTCCTCCATGAGCTGCATGTCCCCGTCGAGGTCCATGAAGGCCACCTCGGGCTCCACCATCCAGAACTCGGTGAGGTGGCGGCGCGTCTTGGACTTCTCGGCGCGGAAGGTCGGTCCGAAGCAGTAGACCTTGCCGAGCGCCATGGCGGCCGCCTCCATGTAGAGCTGGCCGGACTGGGTGAGGTAGGCCTTTCCGAGGTCGAAGTACGGGACCTCGAAGAGGGTGCTCGTGCTCTCGCAGGCGCTCGGAGTGAAGATGGGAGCGTCGACGAGCGTGAACCCGCGCGCGTCGAAGAAGTCGCGGATGGCCCGCTCGACCGTGTGGCGGACCCGGAGGATGACGTTCTGGCGCTGGGATCGGAGCCACAGGTGCCGCTGCTCCATGAGGAAGGCGACCCCGTGCTCCTTGTGGCCGATCGGGAACTCGCGGGCCGGGCGAGCCACCACCTGCAGGTCTTTCACGTCGAGCTCGTAACCGAGCGGCGAGCGCGGGTCCTTCTTCACGGCTCCGGTGACGAGCAGGCTCGTCTCCTGGGGCAGGTGGTCGGCCTCGTGGAACGCCTCCGGCGAGACGTTCCCCTTGAACACGATGCACTGGATGGTGCCGGTGCCGTCGCGGACCTGGAGGAAGTGGAGCTTCCCCGAGGATCGCCGGTTGTGAAGCCACCCGTGCAGCGTGACCTCCTGGCCGTCGCTGCGGGCGATGTCGGCGACGTAGACGGTCTCTGGCATGCGATCCTCGCGGTTCGTTGGCGCGCGGAATATACCCCAGGCCCCGCCGCCCGTCCGCGCCTCCCGGCGGCGCACCTCGCCGCCGGCACAAGGACCCCGGCGCGGGGTAATATCCCGGGCTCCATGTCCTCCATGAACGAGCGTTACGACCCGAAATCCATCGAGCCGCGGTGGCAGAAGCGCTGGCAGGAGGCGGGCGTGTTCGCCGCCGGCCGGCGGCCCGAGGCCGAGAAGCGCTACGTGCTCGAGATGTTTCCGTACCCCTCGGGCGCCATGCACATGGGGCATGCCCGCGTCTACACCATCGGCGACGCGCTCGCCCGCTACCTGCGCATGCGCGGGTACGACGTGCTCCATCCGATGGGCTTCGACGCGCTCGGGTTGCCCGCGGAGAACGCGGCGTTGAAGGACGGCCGCCACCCGGCGGAGCGCACCCGGGAGAACATCGACGCCTTCCGCCGCGAGATGAAGCGCGTGGGCTTCAGCTTCGACTGGGCGCGCGAGTTCGCGACGTGCGACCCCGAGTACTACCGCTGGAACCAGTGGTTCTTCCTGAAGATGCTCGAGCGGGGCATCGTCTACCGGCGGACCGGCAAGGCGAACTGGTGCACGGGCTGCCTCACGGTCCTCGCCAACGAGCAGGTCGTCGAGGACCAGCGCTGCGAGCGGTGCGGGTCGTCGGTGGTGGAGAAGGTGATCCCGGAGTGGGCCTTCCGCATCACCGCCTACGCCGACGACCTGCTCGATGGGCTCGACGACCTCCGGGACTGGCCCGAGCGGGTCGTCACGATGCAGCGGAACTGGATCGGGCGGAGCGAGGGCGCGGAGGTGGACTTCGCGGTGGAGGGCTCCGGGGAGAAGATCCGCATCTTCACCACTCGTCTCGACACCATCTACGGCTGCACCTACCTCGTCGTCGCCCCCGAGCACCCCATGGTCCCGGCGATCACGAGGCCGGAGCGGCGTGCCGAGGTCGAGGCCTTCGTCGCGCGGATGAGGGCGACGGATGCGGCCGAACGCACCGGGGAGGGGGCACCGAAGGAGGGCGCGGCCACTGGAGCGACGGTCGTCAACCCCTATACCGGCGAGCGCATCCCGGTGTGGATCGCGAACTTCGTGCTCGCGGAGTACGGAACGGGCGCGGTCATGAGCGTGCCTGCCCACGACCAGCGCGACTTCGAGTTCGCGAGGAAGTACGGGATCCCCATCCGCGTCGTGATCCAGCCGTCGCGCGGGGAGAAGCTGCCCACGCCTGCCGCGCTCGAGAGGGCCTTCACGGACGACGGCGTCCTCGCCGACTCGGGTCCCTTCTCGGGTCTCGAGAGCGCGGCGGCCCGCACCCAGATGGCCGCCTGGGCCTCGCAGCGAGGGCTCGGAGAGCCCCGCGTGCGCTACCACCTGCGCGACTGGGGCTTCTCCCGCCAGCGGTACTGGGGCACCCCCATCCCCATCGTCTACTGCGATGCGCACGGCGCGGTCCCCGTCCCCGAGTCGGCCCTCCCGGTCCTCCTGCCCCCACAGGCCATCATCACCGGGACCGGGGAGCCACCGCTCGCCAAGGTCCCGGAGTTCGTGAACACCACCTGCCCGAAGTGTGGCGGACCGGCCCGGCGCGAGACGGAGACGATGGATACCTTCGTCGACTCCTCCTGGTACTACGCGCGCTACCTCTCCCCGGACGACCCGGAGCGCCCCTTCGCCCAGGACCTCGCACGGCGATGGCTCCCGGTGGACGTGTACGTCGGCGGCCCCGAGCACGCCGTCATGCACCTGCTCTACTTCCGGTTCTGGCACCGCGTGATGGAGCAACTCGGCCTCGTGTTCGAGTCCGAGCCGGTTAGGCGGCTCGTGACCCAGGGCATCGTGAACGGCCCCGACGGCCGAAAGATGTCGAAGCGATGGGGCAACGTCGTCACGCCGGGGCCCATCGTCGACCGCTTCGGCGCCGACACGATGCGGATGTTCATGCTGTTCGCCTCCCCGCCCGAGAAGGACATCGACTGGTCCGACGAGCAGGTGGAGGGGCTCTTCCGGTTCCTGTCCCGGGTTTGGCGCCTCTTCCACGCCCGCCAGGACACGTTCGGCGTTCCGGAGTCCGCCCTCGCGGACGCCGCGGGGCCGTTCCTCGAGCTGCGCCGCAAGACCCACCGGACCATCAAGAAGGTCAGCGAGGGGATGGAGGGCGAGCTCAAGTTCAACACCTCGATCGCGGCCCTCATGGAACTCGTGAACGAGCTCTACGCGCTGGAGCCGGAGTCCGACCCCGAGCGGGCGGCGGTCCGGGAGGCGCTCGTGGCGATCGCGACCCTGCTCGCCCCGTTCGCGCCGCACGCCGGCGAGGAGCTCTGGCACGAGGTGCTCGGGCCGTCCGTCCGCGAGCGCCTGCTCGCGGAGTCGCCCTGGCCCACGTTCGACCCCGCACTCGTGGCGGCCGACACCGTGACCATCGCCGTCCAGGTGAACGGGAAGCTGCGGGGCGAGATCACGGTCTCGGCGTCCGCTGGCGAGGCGGAGGTCCGGGCGCTCGCGGAGCAGGAGCCGCGCGTGAGCGCCCACGTTGCCGGCAAGACCATCCGCAAGGTCGTCCTCGTCCCGAAGCGCCTCATCAACTTCGTGGTCGGGTGATGGGGCACCCATGCGCCCGGTGCGCGGCGCTCGCGGCGCTCCTCGCCGCGGCCGGGTGCGGTTACTCGTTCACCGCCGGAAAGGCGCGGATGCCCGCCGGGGCCGAGCGCGTGTACGTCGTCCCCTTCGCCAACAAGACCGGCGACGCCGAGGTCGGCGCCCAGGTGACGGCTGCGCTCCGGGAGGAGCTCGCGCGGCGCGGCTGCGCCGGCGGGGACGGCGCCCCCGCCCGCCTGGAAGGTGCCGTCGTCCGTTCGCAGTTCGCGCCCACGACTCCCGAGGCGTCGAGCTACCGCCTCACCCTGGAGGTCCAGGTGCGGCTCGTCGTGGACGACAAGGTGGTGGCCGAGCAGACGGCCCGGCGGCTCGAGGACTACCTGGGAGAGGTCGACGCGCTCGCGAGCGAGGGACGCCGGCGGGTGGCCCTCCACCTCGCGGCGACCGGGCTCGCGCGGGACGTGGTGGAGCGCTTCGAGACGCCGTGACTACTTCGCGGGCTCGAGCTTCGCGACCGACCGGGCGAGGCGCGAGATCTTGCGCGAGGCGGTGTTGCCGTGCACGACGCCCTTCGACGCCGCCTTCTCGATGACCCGGGCGGCCACCTTCAGGGCCTCGGCGGCCGGCCCCTTCTCCCCGCGCTCCACCGCCTCGCGCAGCTTCTTCACCGCCGTCTTGACGCGGCTGCGGACGGTCTGGTTGCGCAGGCGGCGCTTCTGAGCCTGGCGGTTGCGCTTCTCGGCCGAGCGGGTGTTGGCCACGCGTGATCTCCCTTGGAAAACGTCTCGAAGGTCGCGGGTTTTAACGCTGCCCGCGCCCCTGCGTCAAGGGGATTGGGCTCCGGGCCGAGCCACCTGTCGCGCGCCGCATTGCCGGAGGCCGCGCCGGGACGCGGGTGACGCGCGGCCCTTAGAGCCATGCGGCGCCGCGCTGCAGGCGAGCCGCGGACGCAAGTGGCTCAATGGCCCGCGGTGCGCCCCGTCGTCACCCGCCCGTCAAATGCGGCTCCGCGCGCCGGCACGCGGGCCTGAGTTATCCACGGTGGGCGGCCGACTCGCTGCGACAGCCGCCCCGCTCACGGGTCCTCGTGCCCCAGCGCAGGGCTGGCCAGGCCCAATTCATTGATTCTGCGATAGAATTTGGTAAACGCCCGATGATGTCCGGGTTTTTTGGCTGGCGGCTGGCGGCCCAGCGCCAGCTGGCTCCGACGAGTTGTCCACGGACTTTCCACGGTGACCCTCCGGGCATGACGCGAAGGGGCTAGTCGTTTCTTGGAAAATTCGCCGAAACGCCTTTCGCCTCTTCCCAGAGACGGTCCATCTCCTCCGGGGTTGCCTCGCCCGGGCGGATGCCGCGACGCGCCAACTCGGCCTCGATGTGCTGGAACCTCTGAACGAAGCGTCCGAGCGCGCGCCGGAGCGCCTCCTCCGGCGGGATCCCGAGCTTTCGCGCCAAGTTGACGCCCGCAAAGAAGAGGTCACCGAGCTCGTCCTCCATGCGCGCCCGGTCGCCGCTCGCGACGGCCTCGTCGAGCTCCGCGAGCTCCTCGGAGACCTTGGCGCGCGCTCCGGAAACGTCGGGCCAGTCGAATCCCACGCGGCTCGCCTTCTCGGTGAGACGCTCGGCCCGGGCGAGGGCCGGCATCTCCCGCGGCACGCCCTCGAGGACGCTCTTGCCCCCGCCCTTCGCCTCGTTCTCCTTGCGCTTGAGCGCCGCCCACTGCCGGAGGAGGGCTTCCGAGTCCCGGACCTCGGGGGCCGGCGTCCCGTCCGCCGAGGCGGTCCCGAAGACGTGCGGGTGGCGCGAGACGAGCTTGTCCGAGATGGCGTCCGCGACATCGGCGAAGTCGAAGCGGCGCTCCTCCTCGGCGATCTGGGCCTGGAAGACGATCTGCAGGAGCAGGTCTCCGAGCTCCTCCCGGTGTGCCGAGGGGTCGCCTTCGTCGATCGCCTCGAGCACCTCGTAGGTCTCCTCGAGCAGGTAGGGGCGGAGCGTGTCGAGCGTCTGCTCCCGGTCCCAGGGGCAGCCGCCCGGCGCGCGCAGGCGCGCCATGATGTCCAACAACCGCTCCACCGCTCGACTGGCTCTGCTCATGGCCCCGTTTTTCTACACCGGGAGGCGCCGTGCTAGCATTTCTATCTGGCTTGAGACTCCGCGCGCTCGCCGCCCTGCTGTTCGCCACGCTGGACCTTGCACGGGCATCGGCTCAGGTCCGCGCGCCCACGATGGTCGAGGAGGACCTCCCGGCGGAGGAGGCGCGGGAGCGGGCCTCGCCCCGCACCACGGAACCACCCCCGGAACCACAGGCGCCGGCCCCGGAGCCGGCGGCCGCCCCGGTGGCCGCCGCGGCGTCCACGGCGGCGGCCCCGGGCAGCGCCGCACCTGGGGCGATGCCCGGCGTCACGATCTCCCCGGAGGAGCTGAAGAAGCTGCAGCGCCCCATCGACCCGGTCCACGTCGAGCCCGAGAAGCTCGGCAGGCTGTGGCAGCGACGGCGGACGGCCGTGCGGGAGCAGGATCCGGGGCGCGCCCGAGCGGCCGGGCTGGAGATCCGCGAGACCATGCTCGAGCTCGGCGTCGAGAGCTTGCCATGGTTCGCCGTGGCCGAGATCCGGGAGGCGGAGCGCGCGCTCCAGGCGCGCGCCGCGGACGACGCCGTGGAGCACGCGCGGTTCGCGACCGAGCTCGCGCCCGACCTTCCGGAGGCCCACCTGGCGCTCGCTCGGGCCCGGCTGGCCCGGGAGCCGACGCGGCCCCTGCCGGCGCTCGGCGCGCTCGGCGCGGGCCTCGCGGCGGCGACGCGCGACCCCCACACGATCCGTGCCTTCGTGGCCGACCTCGCCGCGGCGGCGCTCGCCGCCCTGTTCGGCGCCGCCGTGGTCACGATCGCGCTCCTCTTCGCGAGCCACCTGCGCCTCTTCCTGCACGACTTCCACCACCTCCCGGTCGTCCGCTCCGGCACCCCGGTCCAGGCGACGGTCCTCGCGCTCGTGCTCGTCTCGCTCCCGCTCCTCTTCCGGCTCGGCCCTCTCGCGATGCTCCTCACCGCGGCGACGGCCGTCTGGCTCTACCTCTCGACGCCCGAGCGCGTGACGGCCACGGTGGCGCTCCTCGCATTCGTCGCCATCCCCTACCTCGGGCAGGAAGCGGCGCGAGTCGCGGCGTGGCAGGGGACGCTGGCGGACGACGTCTACGAGCTCGAGCACGGCGACGCCGCGCCCCAGAGGGCCGCCGCGCTCGAGGCGCGAGCCGCGGCCGAGGGGCTGCCGGCCCCGGCCCTCCAGGCGCTCGGTCGCTACCACAAGCGCCGCGGCGAGCTCGCCGCCGCGCGGCAGCTCTACGAGGCCGCGGCCGCCTCCGAGGCGCGATCCGGCGACGTCCTCGTGAACCTCGGGAACGTCCAGTTCCTGCAGGGGGACATGGAGGCGGCGAAGAGCTCCTACCTTTCCGCCATCGACCGGGGCGGCAGCATGAGCGCGCTCGCCGCCGCCCACTACAACCTCTCGAAGCTCTACCTCCGGCTGGCGGCCGTGGAGCAGTCGACGGAGGCGCGCAAGCGGGCACAGCAGGAGGACCCCGACTACCTCGCCCGGAACGGATCCGACGACGACTTCCGCGCCAATCGGTGGCTCGTCGACGTCAGCGTGCCCGTCGAGCGCATTTCCGAACTCGCGGGGCGCGACCCGGCTCCGCGGGCCGTGTCCGAGGCCCTCCGCCGTCGCCTGGCGGGCCCGCTCGAGCGGGTGAGCTGGCCGTTCCTCCCCCTGGCAGTCATCGCGGTCCTCTGGGGGGCGCTCGCGGTCGCATCCCGGCTGACGCCGTCCCGCGCCTGCGAGCGCTGCGGCCGGCCCGCCTGCCACCGGTGCGACGGCGTCGCGGCCGCCATCTGCGGGCAGTGCGTGAACGTGTTCTACCGGCAGAACGTGGTCGACGCGCGCGACCGGATGCGCAAGGAGGCCCAGGTCCGCCGCCACGCCCAGTGGGCGCGGATCCTCACGCGGGCGATGGCCGTGGTCGGAGGTGGGGCAGGGCAGATCGTCTCCGGGCGTGCCCCGCTCGGCGCCCTCCTCCTGTTCTTCCTCATGTTCCTCGGGGCGGTGATCTGGCTCTGGCAGGGGGTGCTGCCGCCCCCGCAGCCGTCCCCGTACGCCGCGGCGCTGAGGCTCACGCTCGCCGTGCCGCCGTTCCTCGCCCTCTACGCGCTCGCCGTGCGGGACGCCTTCCGGCACACCCGCGAGGATTAGGAACGCGATGGCTCTCACCGGCACGCTCAAGGACTTCGGGATCGCGGAGATCCTCCAGCTCATCGGCCAGCAGGCGAAGAGCGGGGTCCTCCACCTCAAGAACCGGACCGACGAGATCCACGTCTTCGTGTCGAACGGGTCCGTGGTGAGCGCGGAATTCGCGGGGCGGAAGTCGCGCGAGAAGCTCGGCAGCCTGCTCGTCCGCGCCGGCCTCATCACCCAGGCGCAGCTCCAGCTCGCGCTCGACGCCCAGAAGCGCACGCTGCGGCGCCTCGGCGACATCCTCATGGAGCTCGGGATGGTCGCCAAGGAGGAGCTCAAGGAGATGACGGCCCTCCAGACGACGGAGACCGTCTACCAGCTCTTCCACTGGAAGAGCGGGACCTACGACTTCGAGCCCGGCGAGGTCGAGTACGACCGCGAGACGGTCACCCCGATCCGGTGCGAGTCGATGCTCATGGAGGGGTTCCGCCAGGTCGACGAATGGCCCATGATCCGGCGGAAGATCCCGTCGACGGCGATCACCTTCGAGCGGGTGCGCGACCTCGACATGGACCAGTCGCGGGCCGCCTGGAGCGGGGGGGAGCCGCTCCTCGAGCCGGACGCGGCCGAGGACGGGGACGCCTCGGCCCTGGGTCGAAACGAGTGGCGGGTCTACGAGCTGGCCGTCCCGGGACGCACGGTGGAGCGCATCGCGGACCTCTCGCGCCTCGGCGAGTTCGAGGCCTGCAAGGCGCTCTTCAACCTCGTCAACCTCGGCGTCCTCCAGGCCATCGCGCCGTCGCGCCGGTCCGCCGCGGCCGAGGTCGGGGCCTACGCGCGGGACTGGCAGCAGAGGCTTCGGAAGGGGGCCTCCAGGCTGCTCGCCACGGCCGTCATCGCCCTCGCGCTCGCGACCCTCGCGTTCCTCGTCACCGAGCGGGGAATGGCGGTCGACCCTATGGGGGTGCACGGGTTCCGCGACAACCGCCCCGAGCTCTTCCTCGCCCGCGCGGAGGTGGAGCGAATCCGCGGCGCGCTCGAGGTCTACCGGCTGGAGCGCGGGCAGTACCCGGAGTCGCTCAGCGCGCTCGTCGACGCCGGGCTGCTCTCCCGCCGCGACCTCCGCTACCCGTGGCGGACCGAGTACTTCTACCGACGGACGGCGGAGGGGTACCGGCTGCTGCCCCCCGTCGAGTGAGGCCCGGGCTCGTGCGTGCCCGGAAGGCCCGGGCGGGTTAAGCTCGCCGGTGGGTCGCGGCTCCCGTCTCCGGCGGCGCGCGGCCCGCGCCGCGCGCGCGACGAGGAGGTCGATTGGCCCAGGCTGCCGAGTCTCCCCGATCCACCCGCATCGAGTTCCCCGACAACGACAAGGTCCGCGCCCTGTCCGGCGCCCACCAGGAGCACCTCAAGCTCATCGAGCGGCGCCTGGGGGTGCAGGTCGGCTCCCGCGGGAACCAGATCGTCGTCGCCGGGGGCGACGAGGAGAGGCGCGGCATGGCGGAGAAGGTCGTGCGCGAGCTGTACGAGCTCGTCGACTCGGGCTACCCGCTCTACCTCGAGGACGTCGATCAGGCGACGAAGCTCGCCGGCCAGGGCGTGCCGCTCAAGGAGATCTTCGGCGACACGGTCTACGTCTCCGCCCGCCACCGCATCATCACGCCGAAGAACGTGGGGCAGAAGCGCTACGTCCAGGCCATCCGCGACCACGACATCGTGTTCGGGATCGGGCCGGCCGGGACCGGCAAGACCTACCTGGCGATGGCGATGGCGGTCGCCCACCTCGTCGACCGCCGGGTGAAGCGCATCGTCCTCACCCGGCCGGCCGTCGAGGCCGGGGAGCGGCTCGGCTTCCTTCCGGGCGACATCGCCGAGAAGGTGAATCCCTACTTGCGGCCGCTGCACGACGCGCTCTTCGACATGGTGGACTACGAGAAGGCGACGGCCTTCATCGAGCGCGGCACGGTGGAGGTGGCCCCGCTCGCCTTCATGCGGGGGCGGACGCTGAACGACTCCTTCATCATCCTCGACGAGGCGCAGAACACGACGAGCGAGCAGATGAAGATGTTCCTGACGCGCCTCGGATACGGCTCGAAGGCCGTGATCACCGGGGACGTCACGCAGGTGGACCTCCCGAGCGGCCGCGCCAGCGGTCTCATGGAGGTCCAGAAGGTACTCCGCGGCGTCGACGGGATCGCCTTCTGCCAGTTCAGCGAGATCGACGTCGTCCGCCACCCGCTCGTGCAGGAGGTGGTGAAGGCCTACGAGAGCTACGAGGGGCGGCCCCGCGACGGCGGCCCTCGCCCGGACGGGGGGGGCGGGGACGGCGGCCCGTAGCGTGTCCTTGCCTAAGGCCGCGGCGGGTGACAGGCTCGATGGCCGTGCCCGAGCAGCAAGAAGCGCCCGTGCGGTCCGCGACGCGGCCCCCCCCCGGTCGGGTGACGGAGCGCCTCGCCGGCGCGGCCCTGCTCGCGGCCGTCGCGGTGGGCGCCGCCTTCGTGCTCTTCCCCGGTGGCGACGCTCCCCGGATCCCCGGCGACGATGCGCTCGGCCAGCCTGCCGCCGCCACGGTCCGGGCCTCCCGGGACTTCACGGTGCCGGACGACGAGGCCACCCGCCGGCGCCGCGAGGAGGCCGCAGGCGCCGAGCCCCGCGTCTACGACCACGACCTGGCCGCCGAGGAGGAGGCCGAGGCCCGGGTCCGGGAGGCCTTCCAGCTCATGCGCGCCACCGCGGCGCAGTGGAAGGCGAGCCGCGGAATCGCCCAGGGACGCAGGGAGACCGCGGCCGAGGCCGCCGAGCTCTCCAGGGTTCTCGCCTCCCGCCGCGCCGAGTTCGCCTCCCGGCTCCAGCTCTGGGTCGACGACGCGGACTTCTCCGCGCTCGACGAGGCAAGGTTCGCCGAGCCGCTCGAGGACGACCTCGTCTCGCTGACGCGGCAGGGGCTCGAGGGGCTCGTGGTCGAGGATCGGGCGCTGCTCGCGGCCGACCGCGAGCGGGGCGTGCGGGTCCGCGAGGTCCGCGCCGGCGAGATCCGGGGAGAGCGCGCGGTCGCGAACCTCTCCGAGCTCCGGGACCTCGAAGGCGCCCGCGAGGGACTGAAGCGCGCGGCCGGCGCCCTCCCGGGGAGGAGCGCCAAGCTGCGCGCCGCCCTCGGCGGCGTGGGCGAGGCGCTCCTGCGCCCGACCCTGGCCCTCTCGCAGGCGGAGACGGAGCGGCGGCGCCAGATCGCCGCGGGCCGCGTGAGCCCGGTCGTCATCCCCGTCCGGCGGGGCGAGGCGGTCCTCGTGGCCGGGGAGCGCATCGAGCCACACCACCTCGTCGTCTTGCGCGGAATGCGCGAACAGGAGCGCATCTTCGACCGCACGGCGATGCGAGTGGGTGCCGGGCTCCTCGTCGGCGCGACGCTCCTCGTCCTGTGGGTGGCGGCGGCGAGCCTCGGGGCCACGCTCCGCCCGCGGAGGCGGGGAGCCATCCTCCTCGCCGGCCTCTACCTCGCGACGCTCGCGAGCTGCGCCCTCGGGCTGGCGGTCGGGGACGCGCTCGACGGTCGCCTGCGCCCGATGAACGCGGAGGCCTTCTCCCTGCTCGTCCCAGCGCCGGCGGGTTCGGCGCTCGCGGCGATGCTCCTGTCGCCGACCGCCGGCGTGCTCCTCGCGGTGGCCGTGGGGGCCGCGGCCGGGCTCCTCGGCGGCCAGTCCGTCCTCTTCGGACTCTCCGTCACCCTCACGTCCTTCGCCTCCGCGTTGCTCGTCGGACGCGTCCAGCGCCGCCGCCACGTGTGGCGAGCCGGAGTCGCCATCGGCGCGCTCAACGCCGCCCTCGTCGCCTGCGGCTGGCTCTTCGCGGGCCGCCTGCCCCTGTGGCCCCCGCCCACCGAGCTCGTCACCGCCATGGGCACCGCCTTCCTCTCCGGGGCCCTCTTCTTCCCGCTGGCGGTCGTCACCCTGCTCCCGCTGCTCGAGTCGGTTCTCGACCTCGCGAGCGACCTGCGCCTGCGCGACCTCGCCAGCCTGAACCACCCCGCGCTGAAGGAGCTCATCGTGCAGGCGCCCGGCACCTGGCACCACTCGGTCGTGACCGGGGCGCTCGCCGAGGCGGCGGCGCGGGCGATCGGGGCGGACCCGCTGCTCGCGCGCGTCGGCGCCTACTACCACGACCTCGGCAAGGGGAAGGACCCGGGGTGGTTCTCCGAGAACACCCGCGGCGAGAACCCGCACGCCGAGCTGCCGCCCACCAACAGCGCGCTCCTCGTGAAGCGCCACGTCGAGGACGGGGTCGAGCTGGCCCGCCGATGGAAGCTCCCTCGACCGGTGGTGGACATCGTCGCCCAGCACCATGGCACGAGGCTCGTGTCGTTCTTCTGGGCGAAGGAGAAGCGTGCGGCGGGTGGCGAGCGGATGACCGAGGTGGAGGCCATCTACCGCTACGCCGGGCCGAAGCCCCAGACCTGCGAGGCGGCGCTGGTCATGATCGCGGACTCCTGCGAGGCCTCGTCGCGGGACCTGCCCGAGGCGACGCCCGACAAGCTCGCGGTCCTCGTGCGGCGGCGCATCGGGGAGATCGTCGACGAGGGGCAGCTCGACGAGTGCGATCTGACGCTGCGGGATCTCGAGGCGGCTGCCCGCGCGATGGTCGAGGTGCTCGACCAGGTGTACCGGACGCGTTCGGGCGACGGGGCCGGCCCCGCGGTCGCGCGGCCGACGGCGCTGCAGGTCGTGCGTCCTTGAGGGTCGAGCTGCGAAGCGACCACCGCGGCAGCGGCGCGGTGGCGCGGCGCCTGCGAGCGCTCGCGCGAGCCCACCTGCGCGCGCTGGCCCGGTCCGACGCGGAGCTGTCGGTGCTGCTCACCGGGGACCGGGCCATGCGGGCGCTCAACCGACGGTGGCGCGGCGTCGATCGACCGACCGACGTCCTCTCCTTCCCGCTCGACGAGCCGGCCAGCCGGGGCCCGGAACTCGGCGACGTCGTGATCTCGCTCGACACGGCTCGCCGCCGCGCCCGGCGCCAGGGACGCCCCGTCGTCGCCGAGGCGGACCGCTACCTGGTTCACGGCATCCTCCACCTGCTCGGCTACGACCACGTCCAGGCGGGAGACGCCCGCGCCATGGCCGCCCTCGAGGCGCGGCTGTTGGGCGAGGGGGGGATGATCGAGGAAGCGAGGCCGGGCGCGGGCGGACCGGCGGGAGCGCGCACCGCGCGCGCGCGAAGGCGGCGCCGCTGAGGCTGCGCGGCGAGCTTGCGGCCGCCACCCCTCTCCACTACAGTCGGCAGCCTCTTTGCCCGGCCGCGCCGGGCCGCCACCCGCGCGAACCAACCCTCCGGGAGGAGCCCATGCCCAGCGCGACCGCCGAGCGATTGTCAGGCCTCGTCACCCGGCTGGAGGCGCTCCGGGGGTCGCTTTGACATCGAGCGGAAGCGGGACCGCACCGCCGAGATCGCACGCCTCGCCGAGGACCCGGGATTCTGGGGCGACAACCAGCGCGCCCAGGGCCTGCTGAAGGAGAAGGCGCAGCTCGAGGCGGCGGTCGCCGCGTTCGACGCCACCTTTCGCGGCCTCGAGGACGCGAAGGCGCTCGACGAACTCGCCGAGGAGGCCCGCGACGAGGGCGCACGCCAGGAGGCGGCGGGCCACGCCGCCGACGTCGAGCGCCGGGTCGGCGCGCTCGAGTTCCAAAGAATGCTCTCTGGCCCGCACGATCGCGCGAACGCCATCGTCGAGGTGAAGAGCGGGGCCGGCGGCACCGAGGCCATGGACTGGGCGGCGATGCTCTACCGGATGCTCGTGCGCTACTGCGAGCGCAAGGGGTGGGAGGTGGAGCCCGCCGACCTCGTCGCCGGCGAGGAGGCCGGCATCTCCTCGGCCTCCTTCATCGCCCGCGGGGAGTACGCCTTCGGCTTCCTGAAGGCCGAGAAGGGCGTGCACCGCCTCGTCCGCATCAGCCCGTTCGACTCCGCGGCCCGGCGCCAGACGAGCTTCGCGGCCGTCGACGTCACGCCCGAGGTCGACGACGACATCGTCGTGGACATCAAGGAGTCCGAGGTCCGGATCGACACCTACCGCTCGTCGGGCGCGGGCGGGCAGAAGGTGAACAAGACCGACTCGGCCGTCCGGATCACCCACCTCCCGACCGGGATCGTCGTGGCCGTCCAGAACGAGCGCAGCCAGCAGAAGAACCGCTCCGTGGCGTGGAAGATCCTGCGCTCCCGGCTCTACGATCTCGAGGAGAAGAAGCGCCAGGCGGTCCGGGAGGCGGAGGAGGCGCAGAAGAAGGACATCGACTTCGGCTCGCAGATCCGCAGCTACGTGATCCACCCGTACCGGATGGTGAAGGACCTGAGAACCGGGGTCGAGACCGGCAAGGTCGACGACGTCCTCGACGGGGAGCTCGACCAGTTCATCGAGCCCTACCTGCTCGGGGTCCGCCGGACCGACCGGCCCGTCGACGACTGAGGCGGTGCGCGCCCGCGCGTCAGGTGGGCGAGTAGAGGATCGGCTGACGGGCGAGGAAGAACCGCTCGATCGCGTCCACGGCCCAGCCCGGCAGGTTCTGGAGGCGCACGCCGCATCCGGGCGGCTGGCGACCGGTCGTCGCCGACTTGCCCCGGATGAAGGCCACCTCGCCCTCCAGGTCGATCTTGCGGCCGTCGGCGAGCCCGAGGCGCACCTGGACGCGCGTCCCCACCGGCGGGGGCATCGTAGAGGCGATGAAGACCCCGCCGGAGTCGATGCGGCGGGTCACGCCCACGAAGAAGTTGTGCTCGGAGACGAGGCTCACGCTGACCTCGACGCGGGCGTTCTGCGCCCTCGGCCGCTCCTCGATGAGCTCCTCGTCGATGAGGGCCATCAGGTCGACGTTCGGGCGGGGCGCCCGCCGCAGCGGGTGCTCGTCGATGTCCGCGAGCGACGGAGGGACGGGCGACGGCGCCCGCGCCACCGGGGCCGTGACCGACGGGGTGGGGGGCGGCGGCTGGGGCATGGGCGCCGCCGCGGGGGAGCGAGGCGCGCCCCGCTCCACCACCGAGAGCGGTCGCGACAAGACCTCGGCCCGGGCGAGCGCCCGTTCCGCGCCGGCCACGGCGGCGAGGGGCTCGACGATCTCCCGCGACGGCGCCACCACCATCACCCGCACCCCGACGCGCGCGGCGCTCTGTGCCGAGGTGAGCGCGCCCCCCCAGCTCGCGTCCGGAGCGGCCGGCATGAGGAGCACGACCACCTGGGGGGCGACCGCGCGCAGCATGGACTCCATCTCGGCGGGGGCCGGCACGCAGAACAGGGCGTACCCCGCGCGCTCCAGATGCATGTGGAGAGCGACCGACACGTCGGGGTCCGCTCCGACCACGAGCACCCGCGACGCCGGAGGGACGCCCGCGGCACTCACGCGGTACGGCCTCCGGTCTCGATGAGGATCCGGCGCTCCAGGTCCGCGCGGTTCGTGGCGTTCCCGAGGGCCGTGTCGAGGGAGATGCGCTTCGCCTCGTGGAGCTTGTAGAGGTACTGGTCGAAGGAGTGCATGCCCAGGTCGGCGCCGGCGGTCTCGATGTAGCTGCGCAGCTCCTTGATGCGGCCGCCGTCGCGGATCATCTCCCGCACCGTCGAGGTGGCGAGCATGGCCTCCACGGCAGGGATGAGCCCCGCGGCATCCGCGCGGATGAGCAGCCGCAGGGCCAGGACCGCCTGCAGGTTGTCGGCGAGCCGCCCGCGGACCGTCTCCTGCTCGTCCGACGGGAACAGCCCCACCACGCGGCCGATCGCCCGGGCGACGTCGGGCGTGTGGAGCGACGTGATGACGAGGTGGCCGGTCTCCGCGGCCTTGAGGCAGATGTCGGCGGACTCCCGGTCGCGCAGCTCCCCGACCATCAGGATGTCCGGGTCCTGGCGAAGGGCGGCCCGCAGCGCGTCGGAGTAGCTCGCGGTGTCGGTCCCCACCTCGCGCTGGATGACGAGCCCCTTGCCCGAGTTGAAGATGAACTCGATGGGGTCCTCCACCGTGACGACGTGGAGCCGCTCCTGCTGGATGATGTGGTGGATGACGGCGGCGATGGTCGTGGACTTGCCGTTGCCCGTGGCCCCGGTGACCAGCACGAGTCCCCGGCGCGCCTCGGCGACCGTCGACACCGCCGGCGGGAGGTTGAGCGTCGCGAAGTCGGGAATGGCGAAGGGGATGGTGCGCATGACCGCTCCCCAGCTTCCCCGCTGCTTGAAGATGCTCGCGCGGAACCGCGACACGCCCGCGAGCGAGTAGCTCCGGTCGACCTCCCGGAAGTCCAGTGGTGCGAAGCCAGAGCCCGGTGCCTGCAGGACGAAGTTGGCGATGGCCTCCGTGTCCGCGTGCGTGAGCGGTGGCACCTTCGCGGCGAGCAGCTCGCCGAACACGCGGTAGGTCGGGGGGTAGCCGACCTCGAAGTGCACGTCGCTCGCCTGCCGCTTCACGGCCAGCTGCAGGTACGAGTGGAACATCTCCTCGCTCAGGGGAACCTGTGGCGCTTCCATGCGCCGAGTCTAGCCCGCGTCGGAGGCCTCCACCAAACGGCAGGCCTCCCACATCCGGCGCGGCCGATCGGCCCGTCGCTGGCACGGACGCACGCCGTGTGGTTCTATGGCCACATGTTCGCCTCCGTCGAAGAGGCCGGCTCGAGGCTGCAGGCCGAGGGCTACCTGCCGTCGCGCGAGATCGCCACGTCGGTGTTCCTCGCCGACCGCCTCGACAAGCCACTCCTCGTCGAGGGTCCCGCGGGCGTCGGCAAGACCGAGCTCGCTGTGGCGCTCGCCCGCGCCGCCGGCCGGACCCTGCTGCGCCTGCAGTGCTACGAGGGGCTCGACGAGGCGAAGGCGCTGTACGAGTGGGAGTACGGGAAGCAGCTCCTCTACACCCAGATGCTCAAGGAGCGGATCGGGGACGCGCTCGCCGGTGCGCGCTCGCTCGCCGAGGCGGCGGAGCGGCTCGACGCCGAGGGCAACGTATTCTTCAGCGAGCGGTTCCTCGTGCCGCGTCCGGTGCTGCGAGCGGTGACGAGCGAGCAGCCCGCCCTGCTCCTCGTGGACGAAGTGGACAAGGCCGACCCGGAGTTCGAGGCGTTCCTGCTCGAGGTCCTCTCGGACCAGGCCGTCACCGTGCCCGAGCTCGGAACGATCCGGGCGCGCCACGCACCCCGGGTGGTCCTCACCTCCAACGCGACGCGAGACCTGTCCGACGCGCTCCGCCGCCGCTGCCTGCACCTCTACATCGACTTCCCCACCCAGGAGCGGGAGCTCGCCATCGTGCGGGCGCGGGTGCCGGACGCCGGCGCCGAGCTCGCGCGCCAGGCGGTGGCTGCCGTGGCCGTGCTCCGTTCGATGGACCTCAAGAAGGCTCCCTCGATCTCGGAGACGCTCGACTGGGTGCGCTCGCTCGTCCTGCTCGGGGCGAAGGACCTCGACGAGCGGGTCGTGGCCGAGACGCTGCGCGTGCTGCTCAAGCACGAGGCCGACGCCGCCCAGGTCCGGCCCCGGCTGGCCGAGGTGGCCCGCGGGGTGGCGTCGGGGCGCGCGTAGCACATGCGCCCACACCGGCGCCCTCCGACGCGGTCGGGCGGTGGACCCGCCGTCGGCGCCGCCCTACACTCGGGACCGGCCCCGCCGAAGACCATGGACCCGAAGCGCGTCCTCATCGTCGAGCCCGACGGCCCATTCGCGCTGTCGCTCGCCTCGCTCTTCCAGGGCGACGAGTTCGCCACGGCGGTGGCCCGCACGGCCGCCGAGGCGGAGCGGGCCGTCGCCGAGTGCCCCCCAAGCCTGCTTCTGCTGCGCGCGGAGCTGCCGGACGTGTCCGGCTTCTACCTCGCCGGCCGCGTGCGCCGCAGCACCGGCGCGGCGGGCGTGCCCATCATCCTTTTCTCCTCCGACTCGGTGCCGGAGGCCTTCGCGGAGCACGCCCGGACGGGCGCCGCCGCCGACGCCTACCTGGCGATGCCGCTCGACACCGAGGCGCTCACGGCGACGGCGCGGCGGCTGCTCGACGCGGGCACCGCCGAGCCCGCGGACGACGCCGTGCTCTGGGATGGCGCGGAGCCGGCCGTCGAGGTCCGGGTGGGCCGGGAGGAGCAGCCCGCGCGCCCCGCGGAGCCGGCTCCGCCCCCTGTGCCGCAGCGCGAGCGCCGCCAGACGCTCACCGACGAGGACCGGCTCTTCCTCGATCGGACCTTCCGGTCGGTCTCGGACCGCCGGCAGGCGCTCATCCTCGAGTCGTACCGCCGCCGCCCGCCGCCGCGTCGCGACCTCCTCTCGTCACCGGAGGGAAGGGTGGCGCTGCTCCGGGAGGAGCTCAAGGAGCGCGAGGCGCAGATCGCACGCCTCTCCGAGCTCTGGGAGGTGCGAGAGCGCGAGGTGGCCTCCACCGGCGAACGGGTGCACAGGAAGGACGTCGAGCTGCAGGAGATCAAGCTGCAAGCCGAGGAGCTGGCCCGCAAGCTCGCAGCCGCCCGCGAGATGCTCTTGCAGCGCGAGCGCGAGCACGGCGCCTCCATCCAGGACCTGCTCCTCGAGAAGTTCGGTCAGGAGAAGGAGCTCATCGAGGTGGTGGCGTCGAGCGAGAGGCGCATCCACGACCTCAAGCGGGAGCTGCGCTCCCGCGACGACGACCTCGCGCGGCGCAAGCTGGCGCTCGAGGCGTCGGCCGAGGAGGCCGCGCGGCTCGAGCGAGCCCTCGCCGAGGCGCAGGCCCTTGCCGAGGCGCGCCAGGCGGAGATGGCCCGGGAGCTCGCCCGCCGGGAGGAGGACCTCCAGGGGATGGGGCGCGAGCTCGCCCAGGTGCGGTCGGCGCTGGAATCGGCCTTTCGGGAGCGGGACGAGGGGCAGGCGGCCTCGCGCGCGGCGGCCGAGGCGTTCCAGGTGCGCGTCGACGAGCGGGAGGCGGCGCTCCGGGAGCTCGAGGAGCGGCTCGCGCGGGAGGGCGAGGAGCGCCGGCGCCTAGAGGAGGCCCTGCGGCGCCGGGAGGAGGAGGCGCTTCGCCCGGCGGCGCTCGCCGCGGCAGTGCGCGCGCCGGGAGCTCCGGCCGGGGAGCAGGGCGACGTGGGATGACCCTCCCGCCGGAGATCCTCGAAAGCCCGCTGCTCGAGCGGTTCCCGCACGGATTCACGACGCGCGTCGGCGGCGTCTCGGAGGGGCCGTTCGAGTCCATGAACCTCGGCGAGTCGGTGGGGGACGACCCGTCCCGCGTCGCCGAGAACTGGGCAAGGCTGAGGCGCGCCACCGGCCTCGACTTCGCCCGCGTTCGCCAGGTCCACGGCGCCCTCGCCGTGCGCGCCGACCGCCCCACCCCGCCGGCGGACGAGGCGGACGCCGTCGTCACCGCCACGCCGGGGGTCGCCGCCTGCGTCTCCGTGGCCGACTGCGTTCCGGTCCTCGTCGCCGACCCGGTGACCGGTGCCGTCGCAGCGGCCCACGCGGGCTGGAAGGGGACCCTCGCCCGCGTCGTGGAGCGCGCCGTCGAGGCCCTCGTGGCGACGCACGGCGCCCGCCCCGCGGACCTGGTCGCGGCCATCGGGCCGAGCATCGGCCCCTGCTGCTACGAGGTCGCCCCCGCGCTCGCGCAGCGGTTCCGGGACGAGCTCGGCCCCGCCGCAGCGAACCCCAGCCCCGGGCAGCCGCGCGTGGACCTGTGGCTGTCGAACGAGGTGGTGCTGCGTCGCGCCGGGCTCCGGCGCGGCCGGATCCACCAGATGCGCCGCTGCACGTCCTGCGAGGACCGCACCTTCTTCTCCCATCGCCGAGACGCCGGGAGGACGGGCCGGCAGGTAGGCTTCATCGCTCCGGTTTCTTGACTGCGATGCGTAGGGACCCGACGATCTTGAAGGTTTTGGCCACGATGCCCGCCAGAGCCGCCGCCGCAGCGCTCCTCGCCTGCGGCTGCGCGGCGGAGGACCCTGCCTTGCGCCAGGAGCTCGCCGCCCTGCGCGCCGAGGTGAAGGCGCTCCGCCAGGAGAGCGACGAGACGGCCCGGAAGGTGGATGCGCTCGCGAGCCGCGTCGATCTGCTCGCCGCCGAGCGCCCGTCGCCGGCCCCGGTCGCCGCGGCGAAGGAGCCTGCTGCGCAGCCCGAGCCGCTCGTGCCGACGAGGCTCAAGGTCGTCCGCCTGAAGCCCGAGCAGGTCCCGGCCAGGGCCGCGCGGCCGGTGGCCGCGAAGGCCCAAGCAAAGCCGCCTCCCGTCCCCACCGCCACGCCGGTGCAGGAGCCCAACGCCGCTGCGCTCGCGGCCCTCGGCGTCGGCGGGGCGGACCTGGCCGCCGAGGCGCGGGATGCGCTCGCCGCCGCGCGCGAGCTGTCCGGGCTCGCCCAGGCGCTCGCGCTCGAGAAGTTCACCGCTCGCTATCCCGGCCACCAGGCCGCCCAGGAGTCCCTCGTCGGAGCGGCGAAGGCGCGCACGAAGGTGGGCGACCCCGACGGCGCCTGCGAGGACTACGCCCGGGCCGTGGCCGACTACCCCGCCGGTGCCTCGATGCCCGAGGCCCTGTCCGGGCTCGCCTGGTGCGAGGCCCGGGCCGGGCGTGCGGACGAGGCGAAGCGCCTCGAAGCGCGCCTCGCCCAGGACTTCCCGACCCGGAAAGCATCCGGGGGTGTCGACGCACACGCCCCGGCAGCAGCACAAGGAGCCGCCCCATGAGCCCCTGGAAGATCGCAGCCCTCCTCGCGGTGGTCCCCGCCGCCGCCCTGGCGCAGTCGAACGCGCTCGACGCCGCCCGGGGCACCGCCCAGACGCAGCAGGCCGGAGTCCAGCGGGAGGCGCAGCTCGTCGAGCCGGCCTTCGCCGAGCCGGCCGCGCCGCAAGCGGCCCAGCCGGCGGTCGCCCCCCAGGCGCCCGGGGGTGCGACCGTGGACCTCACGAAGGCCGCCGAGCAGCTCGAGGGCGGGGCGGGGGAGGAGGAGGTCCCCGTCGAGCAGGCCCAGCCCGCAAGCGGGGGGAGCGCGCCAGAGACCTACACGGTGAAGAAGGGCGACACCCTCTGGGACCTCTCGGGCCGCTACCTCGACAGCCCCTGGTACTGGCCGAAGCTCTGGTCGTACAACCCCGAGATCGCGAACCCCCACTGGATCTACCCGGGCAACGTCCTGCGCTTCTATCCGGCCGGCGAGCAGGCCCCGGCCCGCGTCGAGCCGGCGGCCGCGCCGGCGCTCGCGCCGATGGCGAGCGCCGCCGAGGAGTATCAGGCTCCGAAGGAGCTCGACGACCTGACCCGCGGCAACATCCACAAGGCGGAGCTCCTCGACGAGGAGGACGCCGTGCTCGTCGTGGGGCCCTACAAGGTGGCGCCCCCGAAACCCAAGGGCGCGGCCGTGCAGCGCAACAGCTTCGTCACCGCGAAGCAGCTCGAGAGCGCGGCGACCATCGTCGCCGCCTTCGAGGCGAAGCTGATCCTTTCCACCGGCGACAAGATCTACGCCCAGTTCCGCGACCCGGGGCAGGTGAAGGTGGGCCAGAAGTACAGCATCTACCGCGCCGACGGCCCCGTCATCCACCCGGTGACGAACGAGACCTACGGGTACAAGACCGTGATCCTCGGCACGGCGCGGGTGACGGCGACGGAACCCGGCAAGGCCTCGACGCTCGTCATCTCCTACGTGAACGACGGCGTGGAGCGGGGCGACCTGCTCGGGCCGTCGACGGAGCAGGCGCTCAAGCCCATCTTCTACCGGCCGAACCACGCCTCCGTGCAGGGCTACGTCATCGGGGTCCAGCCGGCCATCGTCACCGGCGCGGCCGAGTACAACGTCGTCTACCTCGACAAGGGGAAGGCCGACGGCGTCGAGGTCGGCAACACCTTCGTCGTGGTCCGCAGCGGCGACCCGCTCTCCGAGCCCATCGACCGCCCGCTCAACACGCCCGGCCTCCCCCGGGAGGTGATCGGGGAGGTCGTGGTCTTCGACTCCCAGGACCGGGCCTCCTCGGCGTACGTCCGCCGGAGCCTCGCCGAGCTGCTCGTCGGCGATCACGTCGAGATGCGGCCGGAATCGCCGGCCGGGAACGCCGGCAAGCAGGGCGGCTAGCCGGGGGGCGATCCCGGGCCGACCGGGCGGCTCGCTTGACCTCGTCTCACCCGGTGCGTATATGACCCGGCCGCATGGCGGGCCAAGGCACGACCCTCCGGGGGGAGGGCGGGGGCCGACGCCGGACCGGGAGCTGTCGCGCGAGGACGTGGTCGAGTCGCCGCGCCGTTCGCGCGGCCCCTCGGCGCGCGGCGCCACTCGGGGGGGGCGCCGCGAGGGGTCTTGGCGGGAGGCGGCGAGGCGGGCCGGTCCCGTCCGCGATCGCCCGGGGAGGTCGGGAGGCGCGGTGAGCCAAAGGACGGGAAAGATGGCCGAGGCGAAGAGCGGCGCGAAGGGCAAGGCAGCCAAGCGGGGCGCCAAGGCGGGGGGCGCGGCGCCGAAGGCCGTGCGCGGCGCCGGTCGGGCCGCCCGGTCCCGTGCGGACGGGGGCCCGAGCCTCGTCGTCGTCGAGTCGCCCGCCAAGGCAAAGACCATCAAGAAGTACCTGGGCCGCTCCTACGACGTCCTCGCGTCGGTCGGCCACATCATGGACCTCCCGAAGTCGAAGCTCGGCGTCGACATCGAGCACGGCTTCGAGCCGCAGTACGTGGTCATCCGCGACAAGTCGAAGGTCGTGTCGGACATCAAGAAGGCGGCCAGGAAGGCGAGCCGCGTGCTCCTCGCCACCGACCCCGACCGGGAGGGCGAGGCCATCGCCTGGCACCTGTCCATGGAGCTCGGTGCTCCGGGCGGAAGCGAGCGAGTGAGCCGCGTCCTCTTCAACGAGATCACGAAGTCTGGGATCCTCGCGGCCATCGAGCGGCCCGGGGCTCTCGATCGAAACAAGTACGACAGCCAGCAGGCGCGCCGGATCCTCGACCGGCTCGTGGGCTACCAGATCAGCCCCATCCTCTGGAAGAAGGTGCGGCGGGGGCTCTCGGCGGGGCGCGTCCAGTCCGTCGCCGTGCGGCTCGTCGTCGAGCGGGAGCGGGAGATCCAGGCCTTCGTCCCGGTCGAGTACTGGACGCTCGACGCATCGCTGCAGGCGGCGCTGCCCCCCGACTTCCGCGCCCGCCTGGTCAAGCTCTCCGGGCAGAAGGCCGAGCTCAAGGAGGGGGAGACGACGCAGGCGCTCGTGCGCGAGCTGGAGCGGGAGCGCTTCGCGGTCGCAGCGGTCGAGCGCAAGGAGCGAAGGCGCAATCCCCCGCCGCCCTTCACCACCGCGAAGCTGCAGCAGGAGGCGGCGAACCGGCTCGGGTTCACGGCGAAGAAGACGATGACGCTCGCCCAGCGGCTCTACGAGGGCGTGGACCTCGGCGAGGATGGGACGACCGGCCTCATCACGTACATGAGGACCGACTCCGTGCGCCTCGCGCCCGAGGCGGTCGAGGCGGTGCGCGCCCACATCGCCGCGCGGTACGGCGAGGACCTCCTGCCGGCGGAGCCGAACGTCTACAAGACGAAGCAGAAGCAGGCGCAGGAGGCGCACGAGGCCGTCCGCCCGGCTTCGCTCGACTTCCCCCCCGAGCGCGTGGCCGCGCACCTGGAGCAGCAGGGCGAGCGCGACATGGGCCGACTCTACGAGCTCATCTGGAACCGCTTCGTCGCCTGCCAGATGGTGCCGGCCGTCTACGACCAGACCACCGTCGACGTGGAGGCCGGGCGCGCCACGTTCCGGGCCACCGGTTCGGTCCTCAAGTCGCCGGGATACCTCGCGGTCTACGGGGAGCGCCGGCCGGACGAGGAGGCGGGCGCCGAGCCCGAGAAGGAGGGCGAGGAGGCGAGGGAACGCGCCGAGGACCGCGCGCTGCCGCCGCTCGAGGTCGGCCAGGAGCTGAAGCTCCTCGCGCTGCTCCCCGAGCAGCACTTCACGCAGCCCCCGCCCCGCTTCAACGAGTCCTCCCTCATCAAGGAGCTCGAGGAGCGCGGCATCGGCCGCCCCTCCACCTACGCGAGCATCCTCTCGACCATCCAGGACAAGGGCTATGTCGAGAAGATCGAGCGCGCCTTCAAGCCGACCCAGCTCGGCCTGGTGGTGACGGACGAGCTCGTGAAGGCCTTTCCGCGGGAGCTCGACGTCGCCTTCACGGCGGGGATGGAGGAGAGGCTCGACGAGGTCGAGGAGGGCGGGGTCGCCTGGCAGTCGGTGCTCGCCGAGTTCTGGTCCACCTTCAAGGAGGACCTCGACAAGGCAGAGGTCGTCATGCGGGACGTGAAGCGCCAGGAGATCCCGACCGACGTGAAGTGCGAGAAGTGCGGGAAGATGATGGTCATCAAGTGGGGGCGCAACGGGGAGTTCTTGGCTTGCCCCGGCTACCCCGAGTGCCGGAACACGATGAACTTCCGGCGCGACGGCGACGCGGTCGTGCCCGTCAAGGAGGAGGAGGTCCCGACCGACGAGAAGTGCCCCGAGTGCGGCGCCGCCATGATCATGAAGCGCGGCCGCTTCGGCCGCTTCTTCGCCTGCACCCGCTATCCGGATTGCAAGGGGACGAAGTCCGTCCCCCTCGGCGTTCCCTGCCCCAAGTGTGGCAGCGACCTCTCCGAGCGCCGCTCCCGGCGGGGGAAGACCTTCTACGGGTGCACCGCGTACCCGAAGTGCGACTTCGTCTCCTGGGATCGCCCCCGCGCCGAGGCCTGCCCCCTCTGCGCGAACCCGTGGCTCGTCGACAAGTTCTCCAAGCGGGACGGCGCCTTCGTCGCCTGCCCGAACAAGGAGTGCGGGTACCGCCGGGTCGCGGACGGAGGCGGGGCGCAGGCGCCCGCGGCCGCGCCGGCGCCGACCGGGACGGCGTGACCGAGGTGGGCCGACGTGCGCGCGTGTGGGCGGCGCAATCCTTGACTCGCTCGGGAAGCGCCTGATACGACAGCTTTCAGGCGCACCCGTAGACAGGCGAAGCGATCCCGGCGCGCCCGACACCCTCCATCGGAGAGCAGAGGATGATCCAGTACCTGGCCGAGTTCTTCAGCGTGGGTGGCCCGTTCATGTTCGTGAACCTGGTCATCCTGGCGGTTGCCATCGCCACCATCGTCGAGCGGGTCATCACCCTGGGCTTCCGGCTGAACCTGAACGCTCGACCCTTCATGGAGCAGATCCAGAAGCTCGTGGCCGCGGGCAACCTGGACAAGGCCATCAAGCTGACGGACGCGGCCCCGAACGCCGCGCTCGCCAAGGTGGTCCGCGCCGGCCTCGCCCAGGGCAACCGGGGACAGGAGGAGGTGGCGCGCGCCCTCGAGGAGCAGGTCCTGCAGGAGACGCCGGCCATCACCCGCCGGATCGCGCCGCTGTGGTCGCTCGCGAACGTGGCGACCCTCGTGGGCCTCATCGGCACCATCACCGGCCTCATCACCACCTTCCGCTCGCTCGGCGTGGCGACGCCCGAGATGAAGCAGGTGATGCTCTCCCGCGGCATCGCCGAGGCCATGAACAACACCGCCTTCGGCCTCATCATCGCGGTGCTCTGCATCGTGGCGCACCTCATGCTCTCCTCGAAGGCGAAGGCCATGGTGGAGGAGCTCGAGTTCAGCGCGCTTCGCGTCGAGAACATGCTCTCGCGGCGGGCCTCGGGAGAGCCGAACCCCCTCGACGTCTCGGCGCGCCGCGCCTAGCCGAGGGATGGCCCCATGCGCCGCTGGGCACGCGCCGAGGAGCACGCGGGCGAGCTGAACATCGTCCCCTACCTGGACGTCGTCACCAACCTCGTCGTCTTCATGCTGCTCTCCATCACCGGGCTCGTGACGCTCGGCGTGGTGAACGTGTCCGCCCCGAAGATCGGCGGCGACACCCAGGCCGTGCAGGAAGCGAACGCGCCCCGCCTCCTGCTCACCGTGGCCATCTCCAAGGGCGGGTTCTACGTGGCCGGCGCCGGTGGCGTTCTCGGCGGGGCTGCCGACAAGCCCACGGTGGACTCGACTTCGCCGCCGACGGTTCCCCTGAAGGACGGGAAGTACGACTTCGCGGGCCTCACCGACGTCCTCGCCAAGGTGAAGGAGCGCTACCCCCAGGAGACGAACGTCATCCTCTCCGCGGACCCGGACATCCAGTACGAGGTCCTCGTGAAGACCATGGACGCGGCCCGCGAGTACAAGGTGAAGCTGCCGAGCGGCGCGGTGGAGAAGCGGCCGCTCTTCTACGACGTCTCGCTGTCGCTCATCAGCTAGCCAAGGACCATGCCCGCGAACGCTTCCACCGCCGCCACCAGGGCCGAGGCCAAGCGCCTCGCCGAGAGCCGGGAGAACCGGCGCCGCCGGCGCCGCAAACTCGACCTCGGCGACATCCACGAGCTGAACATCGTCGCCATGATGGACATGATGACGATCCTCCTCATCTTCCTGCTGAAGAGCTACCAGGCCTCGTCCATCTCCGTGAACATGTCCGAGGACCTCAAGCTGCCGGTCTCGACGACCCAGGTTCAGCCCCAGGACAACATCAACGTGACCATCGCGATGAACGGGGTCACCGTGGGCGACAAGCTGGCCGTGAACCTCGACGGCGGCGTGATCCCCGCCTCTTCCAAGGAAGGCGGACGGGCGGACGCCTTCTACGTCGGAGCCATCTACGACTCGCTGAAGCGCGAGGTCGACAAGCAGAAGTACGTCGCCCAGTACAACCCCAAGGCCCCTTTCATGGGCCGGGTGAACGTCATCGCCGACCGCCGCGTCCCCTACCGGACGCTCATGGAGGTCCTGTACACCGCGGGACAGGCGGAGCTCGGCGAGTACAAGTTCATGGTGCTCAAGGCCGAATAGGGCTCTGACCGGCCCCGGCGCACTCGGCGCACTCGAGCGCCAGGGGAAGGGCGGCCAGGCGCTTCGGCTCGATGGGCTCCCGGCAGCTGCGGCAGATGCCGTACTGGCCCGCCTCCATCCGCTCCAGCGCCGCCTGAATGCGCGCGAGCTCCCCGCGCTCGGTCTCCTCCAGGGACTCGAGGCGCCTGGTCGCCTCTTCGCTCTGCGCCTCGTCGCCGAACTCGATCTCGCGCTCGCCGCGGATCTGCTCGATCCCCGTCTCCGCGTGCCGGGACAGCTCGATGAGCTGCCGCCGGCGGCTCTCCAGCCGCTCCCTCAGGCTGCGAAGTTCCTCAGGCCGCATGGCGGTTCCTCCGTGTCAAAGGATCCCTCCCGCTGCGGCGCGGGGCAAGGCGCGCCGCGCGGGAAATGGGGTACCGCCGCCCCCGCGGGGCCGCGGCGCCGCGCGGCCGGCGGGCCGGCCCGCCTCGTGGTAAGGAAGCGGCCGTGAGGCGCCGGGTCGCGGTCGTTGGGGGAGGGCTTGCCGGCTGCGAGGCCGCCTGGGTGCTCGCCGACGCGGGCGTGGAGGTGGAGCTCTTCGAGATGAAGCCCGGGCGCCGCTCCCCGGTCCAAAGGCTCGACGGCCTCGCCGAGCTCGTCTGCTCGAACTCGCTGCGCTCGGACAATCCCCTGAACGCCGTCGGGCTGTTGCACGAGGAGCTGCGCCACCTGCGGAGCCTGGTGCTCGCCTGCGCCGACGCCGCCCGGGTGCCGGCCGGGGACGCGCTCGCCGTCGACCGCCAGGCGTTCAGCGCTCTCGTCACCGAACGCCTCTCCGGACACCCCCTCGTGCGGGTCCGGCGCGAGGAGGTCACCGAGCTCCCCGAGCCCCCCGCGGTTGCGATCCTCGCGACGGGCCCGCTCACCGCCGACCCGCTCGCCGAGGCGCTCGCGCGCGTCACCGGGGGGCGCCTCGCCTTCTACGACGCCATCGCCCCGATCGTCTCTGACGAGACCGTCGACCGGCGCGTGGCCTTCGCATCCTCCCGCTACGGCAAGGGCTCCGGCGACGACTACCTGAACCTGCCGCTCGACGAGTCGGAGTACCGGGCCTTCGTCGACGCGCTCCTCGTCGCGGAGAAGGTGGAGCCCCATGCCTTCGAGGAGCCACGCTACTTCGAGGGGTGCCTGCCCATCGAGGTCATGGCGGAGCGGGGCCTGGACGTGCTGCGCTACGGCCCCATGAAGCCGGTCGGGCTCGTCGATCCGCGGACCGGGCGCCGTCCCCATGCCGTCGTGCAGCTGAGGCGCGAGGACCGGGCCGGGACCGCCTGGAACCTGGTGGGCTTCCAGACGCGGCTCACCTGGCCCGAGCAGCGGCGGGTCTTCCGCGAGCGGATCCCGGGCCTGGCCGCCGCCGAGTTCGAGCGCCTGGGCCAGGTCCATCGCAACACCTTCGTCGACGCCCCTCGCGTGCTCGGGCCCGACCTCTCGTTGCGAGAGCGTCCACACCTGGTCCTGGCGGGCCAGATCACCGGGGTCGAGGGCTACGTCGAGTCGGCGGCCTCGGGCCTCACCGCGGCCCGCGCCGTGCTCGACCGGCTCCACGGCCGGCCGTTTCGGCCCCCGCCCGCGGGAACCGCGATCGGCGCCCTCTACCGCCACGTCACCGGGGAGGCACACCCCCCCGGCGCCGACTACCAGCCGACGAACGTCGTGTTCGCGCTGTTCCCCCCGCCGGAGGGGCGCCCGCGCGGGAAGCAGGCACGCCAGGCGGCGCACGTCGCGCGCGCCCGCCGGCAGATCGAGGAGTGGCTCCCGTGAGACGGATCCCGTTCTTCTTGGTCGCGCTGGCAGGGCTGGCGGCGGCCGGCGCCTGCTCGCCCCGGGGGCGGCCGTCCGCGCTCGGGCGGCGCATCGGCGACGGCAAGGCCCAGGGCCTCAGGCCGTCCCCGGACGGGAGCCGGATCGCCTGGCTCGACCGCTGCGCCCGCCCGGCCGCCGCGCAGGCGCCCGCCCTCTGCGACCTCGTCGTCGCCCCGGTCGAGGGGGGCGGTCCCTCGCGGGTCGCCGAGGGGGTGAGCTCGCTCGTGTCCGGGTACGCGTGGGGGCGCGACGGGTCGCTCGCGGCGCTCGCGAACCACGACCCCGCCTCCGGCACCGGCGCGCTCGTCGTGCTCCCCCCGGGCGGCAAGCCCGAAGCCCTCGCGCCCGCCGTGAGCTTCTACGGGTTCGGCCCCGGCGGCGAGCTCGGGCTGGTCTCGGCGGGCGAGCTGCAGGTCGCCCGGCCCGGCGGGCGGCCGGTGGCCGTCGCGGCGGGGGGCGGCGTCGCGACCTTCGAGTTCGACCCCGCCGATCCCGGGGAGATGCTCGCCCGCCGCCAGTCGGCGGCGGGCGGGGCGCTCGTGCGGGTGCGCGCCGGCACCGCGGTGCCGCTCTCGCAGGCGCCGGCGGGCGACTACGCCTGGTCCCCCGACGGTCGCTTCGCCGCGGCCACCGTGCGCGGCGCGGGCGGCACCTGGGACCTCGAGCTCTGGCCCATCGCCTCGGACCGCCCCCCGGTCGTGCTCGCGAGGGACGTGCAGGCGTTCTCCTTCGCCCGCGACTCCTCGGCGGTCGCCTTTCTCGCCGGCATGGCGCCGGGGAGGCCCGGCGACCTCTACGCGGCGACGCTCGGCACCTTCGGCGCGAGCCCCAAGGCCGCGCTGGTGGCGAAGGGGGTGGGCGAGTTCCGCTGGGCGACCGCCGCCCCGCGCCTCGCCTGGCTCGAGGCGTTCGACCCGAGGATTCGGGCCGGTGCCCTCGGGGTGGGCGGTCCCGGAGCGCCTTCCTCGAGCTTCGGCAAGAACGTCACGGCCTTCGACGTGTCCCCGTCCGGCGACCGGGTCGCGTTCCTGGAGCACGTCACCGCCGGAGGCTACTCGGTCGACCTCGTCGTCGCGGCGCCGGGCGGGCCGGCCGCGACCGTCGCGCACGGCGTGTTCGGCTTCGACTTCTCTCCCGACGGGCGCTGGCTCTACTACCGCTCGAACTGCGTGCGAAACGCCGAGGCCTGCGACCTGTTCCGGATCCCGTCCTCGGGCATCGCGCCGGGTGGGGGCCCGGAACGCCTCGCTGAAGGCGTGAAGAGCTTCGAGTTCGACCCTTCGCGACCCGAGCGGATCCTCGTCGGGTACGCCCGCAAGGACGTGGTCGCCCTCGACCTCGCCGTTTGGGACCGGGGCCGGCTCGTCCCGATCGACCAGGCGGTCGCGCCGGGCACCGCGCGGTTCTTGCCCCCGGACGGGAACCGGCTCGCGTACGTGGTCGTCGATCCGGAGCGCGCCGGCGTCTACGTGGCGCGCCTTCCCTGAAGCCGCGTCCCGCGAACTGGCCGCACCGTCCGACCCGTGGTACCAGGAGCCGTGGCCTTCGACGCCGCCGCGCTTCCGCCGGAGATCGGGCGCTTCGCCCGGTTCCTGGAGGTCGAGCGCCGTGCGTCGCCGCACACGCTGCGCGCCTATCTCGCCGACCTCCGGGGCTACGCCGCCCACCTGGCCTCCGCCGGGCTGCCGCTCGTCCCCTCGTCGCCCATGGCGGTCCGCGGCTGGCTCTCCAGGGAGGCCGGGAGCTGCGGGCCGGTCGCGCTCGGCCGGAAGCTGTCCTCCGTGCGGTCGCTCTACCGGTTCCTGGTCAAGGAGGGCGTCGCCTCTTCCAACCCGGCGCGGGCCGTCCAGGCCCCGCGGCGACCGAAGCCCCTGCCCGAGGTGTTGCCAGAGGCCGACGTGGCGGCCCTCGTCGAGGCCCCGGACTCGGCCGAGCCGCTCGCTCTGCGCGACCGGGCCTTCCTGGAGCTCCTCTACTCGAGCGGGCTGCGCGTCTCCGAGCTCGTCGGGCTCGACCTCGCGAGCGTCGACCTCGCCGAGGGGCTCGTCCGGGTGGTGGGCAAGGGGCGGAAGGAGCGGGTGGTCCCGGTCGGCCGCCCGGCCCGCGAGGCGGTGGCAAGGTGGATCGATGCGGGGCGCCCCGCGCTCCGGGCCGGGCCGGACGGAACCCGCGGCGGCAACGCGCTGTTCCTCAACTACCGCGGGGGGCGGCTCGCGGCGCGCTCCGTGGCGCGGCGGATCGATCGCTGGGTGCTGGCCGCGGGACTCCCCCGCCACGTCCACCCGCACGTGCTCCGGCACTGCTTCGCCACGCACCTGCTCTCGAATGGGGCCGATCTGCGAGGCATCCAGGACCTGCTCGGCCACGCCTCCCTCTCCACGACGCAGCGCTACACCCATCTGGACTGGAAGCGCCTCGCCGACGTCTACGACGGGGCCCACCCCCGCGCGCGAGAGTAGCCGCCCGCCGTTGCCTATGTGGGGCGCCCGCGGTAGATGGCTCCCCATGCACGGGACCACGGTTCTCTGCGTACGGCGCGACGACCGGGTGGCGATGGCCAGCGACGGCCAGGTGACCCTCGACAAGACGGTCATGAAGTCGGGGGCGCGCAAGGTCCGGCGCCTCGCCGAGGGACAGGTGATCGCAGGTTTCGCCGGCGCCACCGCCGACGCCTTCACGCTCTTCGAGCTCTTCGAGAAGAAGCTGAAGGAGCACGCGCGCGCTCTCCCCCGGGCCGCCGTGGAGCTCGCCAAGCAGTGGAGGACCGACCGGTTCCTCCGACGGCTCGAGGCGTTGCTCCTCGTCGCGGACCGGGAGCACGTGCTCGTCATCTCCGGGGCGGGGGACGTCATCGAGCCGGACCCCACGCCCGGAGGTGCGGCGGCGGCCATCGGGTCCGGCGGGCCCTACGCACTCGCGGCGGCGCGCGCCCTCCTCGCCCATTCCGCGCTGCCCGCCCGGGCGGTAGCGGAGGAAGCGATGAAGCTCGCGGCGGAGATCTGCATCTACACGAACGACCGGCTCACCATCGAGGAGCTCTAAGTGGTCGCCAAGGACCTCTCCCCCCGGGACATCGTCGCCGAGCTCGACCGGCACATCGTCGGGCAGGGCGCCGCGAAGCGGGCCGTGGCGACCGCGCTGAGGAACCGCTGGCGCCGGCAGCGGGTGCCTGGCGACCTGCGCGACGAGATCCTGCCGAAGAACATCATCCTCATCGGCCCCACCGGCGTGGGGAAGACGGAGATCGCCCGGCGACTCGCCCGGCTCGCCGACGCCCCCTTCGTGAAGGTGGAGGCCTCCAAGTTCACCGAGGTCGGCTACGTGGGGCGCGACGTGGACGCCATGGTCCGCGACCTGGTCGAGGCGGCGGTGAAGCTCGTCAAGGAGGAGGAGATGGCGAGGCTCCGCGCCCGCGCCCGGGCCGCCGCCGAGGACCGCGTCCTGCAGTCGCTCGGGACCTCCGGCGATCGGGAGAAGGCGCGCGCCCGGCTCCAGGCGGGCACCCTCGATGACGAGGAGGTCGAGGTCGAGGTTGCGGAGCGGTCGGTCCCGCCCATGCCGGTGGTCGCCGGCCCCGGGATGGACGAGATGGCGCAGGGCCTCCAGGAGATGTTCCAGCAGATGGGGCAGGGGCCGCTCGGCTCGATCTTCGGGGGAGCGAAGAAGCGGCGGCGCAAGGCGAAGGTGAAGGAGGCCGTGGACATCCTGACCGAGGAGGAGGCCGCCCGGATGGTGGACATGGACCGGGTGGTCCGCGAGGCGCTCGGCCGCGCCGAGAACCACGGAATCATCTTCATCGACGAGATCGACAAGATCGCCAGCCGCGAGTCGGCGGGGCCGGACGTCTCGCGGGGCGGCGTCCAGCGGGACCTCTTGCCCATCGTGGAGGGCTCGAACGTCAACACCAAGTACGGGATGGTCCGCACCGACCACGTGCTCTTCATCGCCGCCGGCGCCTTCCACGTGGCGAAGGTGTCGGATCTCATCCCCGAGCTGCAGGGTCGCTTCCCGATCCGCGTGGAGCTCGAGCCGCTCACCCGCGCCGACCTGTCGCGCATCCTCCGGGAGCCGTCGAGCTCCCTGACCCGACAGTACGCTGCGCTGCTCGCCACCGAGGGCGTGGAGGTCACGTTTGCGGACGACGGGGTGGAGGAGTTGGCACGCATCGCCGCGGAGGTGAACGAGCGTACCGAGAACATCGGCGCCCGCCGCCTGCACACGGTGATGGAGCGGCTGCTCGACGAGCTCTCCTTCGAGGCGGACCGGATGAGGGGCGCGCGCGTCACGGTCGACGCGCGCTACGTGCGCGAGAGGCTCGAGGGGATCGCCCGGGACGAGGACCTGTCGCGCTACATCCTCTGAGCCGCGCCGGCTCGGCGACGGCGAGGGGCGCAGCCCCGTGCTATAAGCGGTCCATGGGCGCGAACGAGTCGCTGGTCTCCCGGGCGCAGGCGGTCCTCACCCCGAACTACCGGCAGGCGCCGGTGGCGCTGGTGCGGGGCCGCGGCAGCCGCGTCTGGGACGCCGACGGCAGGGAGTACCTGGATCTCATCTGCGGGATCGCGGTGAACGCCCTCGGCCACTGCCACCCGGCGGCGGTGCGTGCCCTCGAGGAGCAGGCCAGGGAGCTCTGGCACGTCTCGAACCTCTTCTACAACCCGCGGGCGATCGAACTCGCCGAGGAGCTCACCCGCGGGTCGGCGTTCGCGCGCCGGGTCTTCTTCTGCAACAGCGGCACCGAGGCCAACGAGGCGATGCTGAAGCTGGCCCGGAAGTACCACGCCGACCGGGGCCACCCCGAGCGCCACGAGATCGTGGCCTGCGTGAACTCGTTTCACGGGCGGACCCTCTTCTCGCTCACCGCCACCGGCCAGGAGAAGTACCACCACGGGTTCGAGCCGCTCGTGCCCGGGGTGCGCCACGTGCCGTTCGCCGACCTCGACGCCTTGCGCAAGGCGCTCGGGCCCAAGACCGCTGCCTTCGTGGTCGAGCCCATCCAGGCCGAGGCCGGCGTCCTGGCGGCGCCGCCTGGCTACCTGCGGGAGGCCCGCGAGGTCGTCCGCAGGTCCGGCGCGCTCTTCTGCCTCGACGAGGTGCAGACCGGGATGGGGAGGACCGCGAAGCTCTGGGCGCACGAGTGGGAGGACGTCGTGCCCGACCTCATGAGCTCGGCGAAGGCGCTCGCGAACGGCTTCCCCATGGGCGCGCTCCTCGCGTCCGAGGAGGTCGGGGCGCACCTCGGGCCGGGCAGCCACGCGAGCACCTTCGGTGGCTCGGCTCTCGCCGCCGCGGTGGCGCTTGCCACGCTCCGCGAGATCCGCGGCCTCCTCGACCACGCCGGTCGGGTCTCCACCCGCCTTTCCGGGCGCCTCGCCGCGCTGGGCGGGCGGGTGGCGGGGGTGCGGGGACGCGGCATGCTCATCGGCGTCGTGGTCCGGGGGGTGAAGGCTCCGGACGTGGTCCTGGAAGGGCGCGCGCGCGGGGTGCTGGCGAACGCCATCGGCGACGACGTGGTGCGGCTCGCCCCGGCCCTGAACCTCAGCGAGGCGGAGGCGGACGAGGCCGTCGAGCGGCTGTCGGCTGCGATCGCTGCCGCTCCGGCGGGCTAGGGCCATGGCTGGCGGAGCGTCCGGCAAGCGCGACTTCCTGCGCGTGAGCGACCTCGATCGCTCCGAGCTCCTCGCGCTGCTCGAGCGCGCCGCGGAGTGGAAGATCCTCGGCCCCAAGGGGCCGCGCCCGCTCGCGGGGAAGACCCTCGGGCTGGTGTTCGAGAAGGCCTCGACCCGGACCCGGGTCTCCTTCGGCGTCGCCTGCTACCAGCTCGGCGCCTACGAGATGATGCTCTCGCCGCGGGACATGCAGCTCGGGCGGGGGGAGCCCATCCGCGACACCGCCCGGGTGCTCTCGAGGTACCTCGACGCACTCGTCGTCCGGACGTTCGAGCACTCCAAGGTGGAGGAGATGGCGCGCCACGCGACGGTCCCGGTGGTGAACGCGCTCACCGACACCTCCCATCCGTGCCAGCTGCTCGGGGACCTGCTCACGGTGGCCGAGCGCTTCGGACAGGACCGGCTGGCCCGCGGAGACCTGCTCGTCGCGTGGGTGGGGGACGGGAACAACGTGGCGAACAGCTGGCTCGAGGCGTCCGCCGTCCTCGGCTTCCAGCTCCGGGTGGCCTGCCCGCCCGGCTACGGCCCCGACGCCGACCTCCTGCGGAGGGCCGGCGACCGCGTGCGCCTGCTCGGGGACCCGGCCGAGGCGGCCCGGGGCGCTCACGTGCTCAACACCGACGTCTGGGCCAGCATGGGGCAGGAGGGGGAGGCCGAGGCGCGCCGGAAGGCCTTCCGGGGCTACACGCTCGACCGCAAGCTGCTGGCGTGCGCCGACCCGCGGGCCATCGTGCTCCATTGCCTGCCGGCGCACCGCGGCGAGGAGATCGAGGAGGAGGTTCTCGAGGGTTCCCAGTCGGCGGTGTTCGACGAGGCCGAGAACCGCCTCCACGCGCAGAAGGCCCTGCTCGAGTTCCTCCTGGCGCCCCGGTAGGAGAAGAGGCCACGTTGACCCCACGCATGGCCGAAGGCTAGATTTCCCCTTAGGAAACGCGACCGGGGGGACGGTACCCGGGAGGCAGGCGTGCCGGTCGATCGCTTTCAAGGTTTCGTCTTCAATCCCGCGGACTTGTCCGAAGACGTCGACCTCGACCTCGATCGTCGGCGCGAGATCCTGTTCGTGCACGGCCACCTCGCCGACTGGACGCACTGGCAGGTCCTCGGAATCCCCTGGAACGCACCTTCGGATCGGGCGCGCGAGGCCTACAGGGAGAAGGTCAAGGTGTTCCACCCCGACCGCTACCCCGGCCAGCGCCTCGGGACCTACCGTGCCCGGCTGGAACAGATCTTCCGGAGGCTCACCGAGGCGCGGGACGTCCTCGCGAACGACGCGGCCCGCGCCGCCTACGCGAAGCAGAGCGCCCCCCCGGAGGAGTTCGCGCGGGCCGAAGTGCGGAGGCTCGACGATGCGGAGCGGTCGCGGGAGCGGCGCGCGCGACTCGCGCGCACGAACCCGCTCGTCGCCCGCGCGGGCCGGGTCCACGACCTCGTCGAGCGCGGGCGCGAGCACATGGCGGCGGGGCGCTTCACCCAGGCGGTGAACGACTTCTCGACCGCGCTCGCCATCGACCCCGACGTCGGCGAGGCGAAGGCGCTCGCGCAGGAGGCGAAGAAGCGCGCGAACGCCGAGAAGGCCAAGGACCTCTGGGACAAGGCCCATGCCGCCGAGGCCGTGAACAACGTGGAACTCGCCCTCGAGATGGCGACGGCGGCGGCGGCCGCCGACCCCGGAAATCCCCGCTACGCGGTGCTCGCGGCGCGCCTCGCGCTCCGGCGCGGGGCGCTGGGGGACGCGCGCGGCCAGGCGGAGGCCGCCGTTCGCGCCGCGCCAGCGCACGGACCCGCTCACGAGGTGCTCGGCGAGGTGCTCGCGGAGCAGGGCGACAAGGCCGGGGCGCGCCGCGCGCTCGAGCGCGCGCTCGAGCTCGACCCTGCCCTCGACGGTGCCCGCGAGCGCCTGAAGCGCCTCCGCTGGAGCTTCCTCGGATGAGCGAGATCGAACCCTTCGTCGGCATCGACCTCGGGACGACGAACTCCGTCGTGGCCACCGTGATCGACGGAGTTCCGCGCGTGATCGTCAACCGTGTCGGTCAGATCCTCACGCCCTCGGTCGTCGCCGTCTCGAAGAACGGGAAGAAGCTCGTCGGCACCATCGCGAAGCGCCAGGCGATCACCAACGCCGAGAACACCGTCTACGCGGCGAAGCGGTTGATCGGGCGCCGGTGGGGCGCGAAGGAGGTGGAGGACGCGCGGCGGGTGCTCCCCTACCAGCTCGTTCCCGGGCCGGAGGGGCACGACGTCCGGGTCGTCCTCGGGGGTCGGACCTTCGCCATCCCCGAGGTGAGCGCCATGGTCCTCGCGGAGCTCAAGGCGGACGCCGAGGCGTTCTTCGGACGGCGCGTCACGAAGGCGGTCATCACGGTTCCCGCGTACTTCAACGACGGGCAGCGGCAGGCCACCAAGGACGCGGGGCGCATCGCCGGCTTCGAGGTTCTCCGGATCATCAACGAGCCCACCTCGGCGGCGCTCGCCTACGGCTTCGGCAAGCAGATGGAGAAGAAGGTCGTGGTCTTCGACCTCGGCGGCGGGACCTTCGACATCTCGGTCTTGGACATCGGCAAGAGCGTCTACGACGTGGTCGCCGTGGGTGGCGACACCTACCTCGGCGGGGAGGACTTCGACCGCCGCATCATGGACTGGCTCACCTTCAGCTTCGCGAAGGAGAACCAGGGCATCGATCTGCGGCAGGACACCATGGCCCTGCAGCGTCTGCGGGACTCGGCGGAGAAGGCGAAGATCGAGCTGTCCTCGGTCCAGAGCGCTGCCATCCACCTCCCGTTCCTCGCCGCGGCGGGCGAGGGCAAGGCCGCCCTCCACCTGGCGAAGCAGCTCGCCCGCGACAAGCTCGAGGAGCTCACGAAGGACCTCGTCGAACGCTGCATCCAGGTCACGGAGCGGACGCTGCGGGATGCGGGCATCCGCGCGGCGCAGGTCGGGGAGGTTCTCCTCGTCGGCGGCATGACGCGGATGCCCCGGGTCCAGCAGGCGGTGAAGCAGTTCTTCGGGCGCGAGCCGAGCCGGGGCGTGCACCCGGAGGAGGTGGTGGCGCTCGGCGCCGCCATCCAGGCGCACGCGCTGCTCTACCCGCAGAAGGACCGCGAGGTCCTGCTGCTCGACGTGACGCCCCAGAACCTCGGCATCATGGTGGTCGGCGGGTACTTCGCCACCATCATCCCGAAGAACACCACCGTCCCCACGAGCCAGACCCACGTCTTCACGACGGTGCAGGACCAGCAGACCTCGGTGCGCATCGCGGTCCTGCAGGGCGCGAGCGAGAAGGCCATCGAGAACGAGCTCCTCGGCGAGTTCATCCTGGACGGCATCCGTCCGGCCAGGCGGGGCGAGGTGGAGATCGAGGTCGCCTTCGACATCAGCGCCGACGGCATCGTCGGTGTCTCGGCCCGGGACGTGGACACGGGCCAGAGGCAGTCCATCACCGTCACCGCCACCTCCGGGCTCACCGAGAACGAGCTGCGGCGCATCCTCGACGAGAACCTGGACGAGCTGCTCGAGCGCAAGCAGTCGGGGGAGTTCGAGCGCCTGCGCGAGCGCGCCCTCCAGATGATCGGCGAGATCGAGTCGCTCGTGCCGCAGGTCAGCGAGGCGCTCACCCGCAGCCACTACGGCAAGGACGCGCTCCAGAAGGCCGAGGGGGTCGTGGGCCGCGCTCGCGCCGCCATCGCCTCCCAGGACCTGCAGCAGATGGCGACGAACGACGAGCAGCTCGACCGGACCGTCCAGCTCTTCAAGGGTCTCGCTGGGGGCGGCACCGTCCCAGGCGGAGAGGGGTGAGGGGATGTCGACCGTGGCCGAGCTCCTCGACCAGGGCGTGAAGGCCTACACCCGCGGCCATGCGGACGAGGCCGAGCGCTGTTGGCTCGAGGTCCTGGAGCTCGACCCGCGGAACGAGCGGGCGCACGCGTACCTGCGTCAGCTCGGCGGAGACAGCCCGTCCCGTCCGGAGGTTCGCGCCGCCTCCTCCGGGTCGTTCGGTTCGCCCCACGTCCCGGCCGCAACGCCGCCGCAGGTCCCAGACGCAGCGCCGCCGCAGGCCCCGGCCGCCGCGCAGCCGCAGGCCCATGAGCCGCCGCGCTCCCCGGCCCCCCCGCCCGCGGCCCCGGCGCGGACCACCCCGCCGGCGGCCGCTCCGCCCGCGCCGGCGGCGCCCGCAAGGCCCGTGCCCTCGCAGCCGCCGGCCGCGTCCCAGCCTCCGGGCTACGCCAAGTCCCCCTGGGACGACGGCCCCGCGCTCGCCGCAACCATCGTCCTCGAGCCCGGCGGGGGCGTGGAGCTCGACGTCGTGGCGGAGAAGTCGGATCTGCGCCCGCTCGTGCCGGAGCGGCGCCCCGGGCCGGCCACCCCGAAGAACGACGTCGACGTGTGGATGGAGGGGGCGCGGGAGCTCTTCGCGCTCGGCGACTTCTCGGGATCGCTGGAGATGATCGAGAAGATCCTGAGGCTCGATGCGAACCACGCGGAGGCGCGCGCCTACCTGAAGCAGAACGAGGCGACCCTGATCGCCATGTACGAGTCGAAGCTCGGGCCGCTCACGAGCGTGCCACGCCTCGCCATCAGCGAGGAAGAGGTGATGTGGCTGAACCTCGACCACCGGGCCGGGTTCCTGCTCGCGCAGGTGGACGGGATCGTGAACTACGAGGAGCTCTTCGCGTTGTCGGGCTTGCCGCGCCTCGACACGGCCCGCATCCTCTCCGCGCTGCTCGCCGAGGGCGTCATCCGCTGACGACGCGGCGCGGGCCCCTCCCCTGCGTGGATCCATGGTATGACACGCCCGCCGCGGAGCGCGCCGCGCTCCCATCTGCGAGGAGAGTCCGCCTTGGCCAAGCCTGCGACGAAGCCCGCCACCCAAGCCCGGAAGGGAGGGCGAGAGGCCGGCAAGCGCAAGATCGTGCTTGCCTACTCCGGGGGGCTCGACACGAGCGTCATCCTCCGGTGGCTCGTCGAGAACTACGACGCCGAGGTGGTCGCCTTCTGCGCGGATCTCGGCCAGGGGGAGGAGCTCGCCCCGCTCGCCGGCAAGGCCAAGAAGACCGGCGCGGTGAAGTACGTCCAGCGCGACGTCCGCGAGGAGTTCGCCCGGGACTTCGTCTTCCCCGCCCTCCGCGCCGGGGCGGTCTACGAGGGCAGCTACCTCCTCGGCACGTCGCTCGCGCGCCCCATCATCGCGAAGCACATGGTGGACGTCGCCCGCCTCGAGGGCGCCGACACCATCAGCCACGGCGCGACCGGCAAGGGCAACGACCAGGTGCGCTTCGAGCTCACCGCCTACCAGCTCGAGCCGAACATCCGCGTGATCGTCCCCTGGCGCGAGTGGAAGCTGAAGGGGCGGTCCGACCTCATCGCCTATTGCCGCAAGTTCGACATCCCGGTGACCGCGACGCTCGAGAAGCCGTACTCGACGGACCGGAACCTCTTCCACTGCTCCCACGAGGGCGGGATCCTGGAAGATCCGTGGGCGGAGGCGCCGGAGCACATCTACCTCATGACCCGGGACCCGGCGAAGGCGCCCGACGAGCCCCTCTACGTGGAGATCGACTTCGAGGGCGGAAACCCGGTGGCCGTGGACGGGAAGCGGATGAGCCCGGCGCGCCTCATCGCGCGCCTCAACGACCTCGCCGGCGAGCACGGCGTCGGCCGCCTCGACATGGTGGAGGACCGCTTCGTGGGCATGAAGGTCCGGGGCGTCTACGAGACCCCCGGCGGAACGGTGCTCCACACCGCGCACCGCGCGCTCGCCACCCTGACGATGGACCGGGAGGCGCTCATCCTGCGGGATTCCCTCGTCCCGCGCTACGCGCAGCTCGTCTACAACGGGTTCTGGTACGCGCCGGAGCGGCTCGCCATGCAGGCGCTCGTCGACGACGTGAACCGCGACGTGACGGGCACGGTGCGCGTGAAGCTATGGAAGGGCAACTGCTTCGTCGCGGGCCGCAAGAGCGAGCGGAGCCTGTTCGACCCCAAGCTCGCGACCTTCGAGGCCGAGGACGTCTACAAGCAGAACGACGCCGAGGGGTTCATCAAGCTGCACGCGCTCCGGCTGCGGGTGCGGACGAACCGCGACCGCCGGCTCGAGGCGGCGAGGAAGCGCTAGGCGCGTCCCTAGTTCCGGACCACGGCCGTCCAGCGGCCGACGAGGACGAGCGCCCCGGCCTGGTTCCGGGTCTCCGAGCGCACGGTGAGGAAGTCGAGGGGGCCCTTGGAGCGGATCTCCACGACCTCCCCGGTGGTCTCGAGGACGTCTCCCGGGCGGACGACGGAGAAGTGCTCGAACTCCTGTTCGGCGTGGAGTAGGCGGACGAGGTCGATGCCGATCTCCGGGTCGACGCACGCCTCCGCGAACGGGCGCATGGCGAAGGTCACGCCGAAGGTGGGCGGCGCGACGAGCGCGCCGTACCGCGACCGGGCCGCAGCCTCCTCGTCGACGCTATAGGGGTGGGCTTCGCCCGAGGCCGACCCGAAGTGACCGGGGACACCCCCCGCCACGACGGTCGCGAAGTCCCGGATGCGCTCGCCGCACACGGTGTTGTGGAATGGGCCGTAGCGGCGGCCGACGTGGCGCGGGTCGACGGGCATCGTCACTCCTCGATGGCGGCCTCGGCGGCGGCGCCCTTCAGGACCTCCTCGCCGCGCTGGTTCACGGCATCCACCTCGACCCGCACGACGCCGCCCTCCACGGCCACGCAGCGCCCGCGAAAGGTGACGCCGTCCCCGACCACGACAGGCCGGGAGAAGCGGGCGCGGATCTTCCTCACCCGGCCGGGGTCGCCGAAGTACTGCGTGCAGGCGTCCGCGAGCCAGGCCATCGTGCACATGCCCTGGAGGATGGCGTCGGGGAAGCCGGCGACCCGGGCCACCTCCCGGTCGATGTGGATGGGGTTGAAGTCGCCGGAGACGGCGGCGTAGTACACGGGCAGGTAGCGATCCGCCGAGCGCGTGAGCTCGAAGGTGTCGCCCGCCCGGAAGTCCACGAGCTTCTTCAAGGGGCCTCCGACGGGGAGGAGCCCGCGACGGGGGCGTCGAGGGGATCCTCGACGGCCGCCTCGGACTCGTGTTGGCGACGCTTCTCGAATTCCTTCCGCACGAAGTCGATGAGCCGGTCCAGGTAGGCGGTGATCGGCGGGCAGCGGACGCCCGTCCCCTCCAGCAGGCGCAGGAGGTTCATCGGGTTGTAGAACGCGAGGTGGTTCACCGACTCGATGGCGGCGCGCTGCTGCCTGGAGAACCTCTCGAGGAGCGGAAGGCCCAGGACAGCCTCCACCATTCGGTGCGGCAGCGACACCGGCGGGAGCCGCTTGTTCGCGCGCGCGGCGATCATCTCGTAGACGCGCCGGGCGGAGAACGGCGCCGGGTCGACCACGTGCACCGTCGCCCCCACCGCCTCGGGGTTGCGCCCGATGGCAAGCGCCGCCGCCACCACGTAGTCCACCGGGACGACGTTGAGCGGGGCCACTCCGTCGCCCGGGAGCGGCAGAGGAACCGCGAGCGGGGAGGTGACGAGGAGGATGGCGAGGTAGTACGGCCCCTCGAACCGATCGATCTCGCCCGTCTGGGAATCGCCGACGACGATGCTCGGACGGAAGACCGTGGCGGGGATCTCCCCCATGGCGCGCCGGACCAGCACCTCGGCCCTCGCCTTGCTCTCCTCGTAGGAGTTCCGGAACCGCTGCCCCATCTCGAGCTCCTCCTCGAGGATGACGCCCTGGCGGTTTCCGGAGACGAAGGCCGTCGAGAAGTGGTTGAGCCGCCGCAGCCGGCGCGCGGCGCGCGCGAGCTCCAGGACGCCTCGCGTGCCCTCCACGTTCACGCGGCGGATGGCCCCGGGCTCGGCGTCGAGGTGGCTCAGCGCGGCGAGGTGCCAGACCTCCACGACGTCGCGCACGAGCGCCTTGAACTCCGTCCCGGAGAGGCCGAGGTGCATCCGCACGACGTCCCCCTCCCAGACCTCGGCGCTGTTCGCCCCGAGCGCTGCGAGCTCGCGGCGGGCGGCTTCCGCGGCGTGGGGCTCGACGAGCAGGACGAGCCGGTCCCGGCGCTCCGCCGTGAGGAGTCGCTGGACCAACCGCCGGCCGATGAAGCCGGGGTAGCCGGTGACGAGGATGGTCCCAGGACGGTCGGCCATGCCGTTCGGTCAATAGCGCGCCGGCGGCGCGTTGGGAAGCCTGCGGCCGAGACCCGAACGGAGGGCGGCGAGCACGCGGGCCGCCTTGGCCCTGAGCTCGTCCAGCCCCTCGACGTTTTCGACCACGACGTCGGCCCGGCGCGCCTTCTCCTCGATGGGGAGCTGGGCCGCGAGGCGCGCGTCCGCCTGGGCGCCCGAGATGCCGTCGCGCGTCATCAGGCGGGACCGCTGCAGGGCCTCGGGGGCGTAGACCACGACGACGCAGTCGACGGCTCGGTCGAGGCCGGTCTCGAACAGCAGCGGGACGTCGTAGAAGGCGAGGTCGTGACCGCGGGCGGCGAGCCGCGCCGTCTCCTCCGAGAGCCGCTCGCGGACGGCGGGATGGACGATGGCCTCCAGCCGGGCCCGGGCCCCGGGGTCCCGGAAGACGAGGTCGGCCATGGCCCGGCGGTCGAGCTCGCCCTCCGGCCCCACCGCCGCCTCGCCGAAGGCCTTCCGGATGGCGGCGAGCGCCGGGTTCCCGGGCCGCACCGCGTCCCGGGCCAGGCGGTCGGCGTCGATGACGGGTACCCCGAGCTGCCGCAGCGCGGCGGCGAAGGTGCTCTTGCCGCTCCCGATGCCCCCGGTGAGCCCGACGAGGCGCATCGCGGGGCTAGGGAGAGGGTGCGCCGGGCGCCTTCGGGGCCTTCGCCGGCTCGACCTTCGCGGGGCGAGGCGCGGGCGAGGCCGCGGCGCCTTCGGGGGGCTTGAATCGGATCGCCTCCACGACCCCGTCCTTGCCGAAGAACACCATGACGCCGATGGGCTTGTAGATCCACACCGGCCGGAAGTCGTCGGTGAAGATCTTCTGGGGGTCCTTCCCGTAGGTCCCGGTGACGGAGTCCTTGTCGAGCTGGGCGGCGGGGAAGACGTTGATCTCCGACACCACGCCGTCCTCCCCGACGAGGAACTGCGCCTGCCGGGTGCCGGCGATGGCCTGGTCTGCCTTGTAGACGAGCGCGGTGTGCCCCTCGAGCTTGCCCTTCGTGGAGGGCTCGCCGAACCGCGCCACCACGTCCGCCTGGGTGGAGACGCCGGGGGTGATGCCCTGCCAGGGGCGGGCGGATGCGGCGGCAGGCAGCGCGAGAGCGGCCGCAACGAGCGCGTTTGCCAGGTGACGCGAGGTCATGCGCCATTATACCTTTGCGCCCGGCATGCGCTTCCTGGGCCTCTTCGGCGTCCTCCTTCCGGCGACGGCGCTCTCGCAGGGCCTCGTCGGGCCTGAGACCTGCAAGGCCTGCCATCCCCAGGCCTACGACGCCTGGAGGGAGACGGCCCACGCGCGGGCCTCCGACGCCGTGCCGGCCGCGAGCCGCGCCGACCCCCGCTGCACCGCCTGCCACGCCCCCGAGCAGGAGCGAGGCGTGTCGGGCGTGAGCTGCGAGACCTGCCACGGCCCCGGACAGCTCTACGCCGCGAACCACGTCATGCGGGATCACGAGCTCGCCCGCCTCGTCGGGCTCCTCGACCCCGGGGAGCGCACCTGCCTCCGGTGCCACAACGACTCGACGCCATCGCTCGAGCGCTTCGACTACGCGAGGCGCCTGCCGCTCATCGAGCACGGCGGGGACAAGCGCGCCCACAGGGCCGAACCCCCGCGACCGGCTCCCACCCGCTCGCCCTGAGCCGGGACCGCCTCCGGCCCCACGGGGCCGGGCGGCGCCGGGTAGAGGCCATGGCCCTCCGCGTGCTCTCCGCCAGCTTCGTCAGGACCGCCACGTCGCGGGACGACTGGCCTCGCGAGGCACTGCCGGAGTTCGCGTTCGTGGGGCGCAGCAACGTGGGGAAGTCCTCGATGCTGAACGCCCTCTCGCGCAAGGGGGGCCTCGCCCGGGTGTCGAGCACGCCGGGCCGGACGCGCGCGCTCCAGTTCTTCTCGGTCTCCGTGCAGGCCTCGGGGGCCGACCCCGTGACCCGGGTCGCCTTCGCCGACCTCCCCGGCTACGGCTACGCCAAGGTGTCGAAGGGCGAGCGGGAGCGGTGGGGGGCGATGATCGAGACCTACCTGAAGGAGCGGGCGCAGCTCCGCGCCGTCGTGCTCATCGTGGACGGGCGCCACCCTCCCCAGCCGTCGGATCGAGAGGCGCTCGCGTTCCTCCGCGCCGGCGGGCGTACGGTCGTGGTGGCGCTCACGAAGATGGACAAGCTCTCTCGCCACCGCCGGCTGCCCGCGGTCCGGGCGGCGGAGCGCGACCTCGGGCTGCCGCCCGGAAGCACGGTGCCCTTCTCGGCGCTCGAGGGCAGCGGCACCGAGGCGCTGTGGGCGCGTCTGCTCGAGCTCGCGCAGGCCGCTGCGGACGGCTAGGCGCCGCCCGCCCTGCGCGCCTCGATCTCGGCGAGGAGCGCCTCGAGCCTCCGCTCCTCCCGAGACACGTCGAAGCCGACGTCCCGCGCCCCGTCCAGGACCGCGAGCAGGAAGGCGAAGAGGTCGAGGTGGGAGCGGGTCACCGGGTCCTCGGGGTGGTCGAGCAGGTAGTGCGCGAGGCGCCCCTCGGTGGCCGCGAAGTCCCGGAAGCAGACCACCGGGGGCAGGCCGGGGAGCGGCCCTGTGCTCGCCGTGGAAGGGGCGAATGCGAGGCCGACGTCCGCGAGGAGGACCTGGCGACCGTCGTCCCGCAGGACGGCGAGGTACGGCGCGCCGGTCTCGGCGTTCCGGGCCTCTGCGACGCGCGCCACCCGGCGCCACTCGAGGGGAAGGGCCTTCCCCGAGAACACGTCGTAGAGCGCCGGCGCCTCCGGGTCGTAGAGGATCGCCGCGGGGCGCTCACGGGCGAAGCTCTCGAGCGCAGCGCGCTGCGCGGTGCGGTCGCCGATGCCCTCCACTCAATCCTCCGGGGGCGACCATCCCACCTCGACGACCGTCAGCTCCGCCGCGCCGGCCGGGCGCTGCACGACCACGACGTCGCCGTGCTTCTTGCCGAGCAGCGCCCGCCCGAGCGGGGCGTCGACGCTGATGAGGCCGGCCGCGGCGTCGAACTCGTCGGGGCCGACGAGCCGATAGGAGCGCTCGGAGCCGTCCTCGTGCTCCACCGTGACCCAGGCCCCGAAGTAGGCGCGTCCGGAAGGGTGGGGGTGCGGGTCGACCACCGTCAGGGAGTCCATCCGCTCGGAGAGCTCCCGCAGCCGGCGGTCGAGCTCCCGAAGCCGCTTCTTGCCGTAGATGTACTCGGCGTTCTCGCTGCGGTCGCCGAGCGCAGCGGCGGCCTCGACCTCGGCCACGATGCGCGGCCGGAGCTCGGACCAGATCCGCTCGTGCTCGCGGGCGATCCGGCGGAATCCCTCGGGCGTGATGTAGCGCGGGGGCCGGGCAGGGGCGGGGGGCTTCGCGGGGCTCATCGGCTCGTCGAGGTCGAGTCATGGCGGGCCGCGGGCGCCCTGTCAACGCCCTCGCGCATCCTCCCGGTCCCGGGGGGAACTGGCGCACGGCAACGCCTGCGGCTAGTCTCGGCGCGGTGAAGGTGACCGACATCCTCCGGTTCGCCCGCGAGCGGGGCGAGCCGGTCTTCTCGTTCGAGTTCTTCCCGCCCAAGACGGAAGACGGCGAGCGTCAGCTGTTCGCGACGGTGGAGGCCCTGCGGCCGCTCGGCCCGGCGTTCGTGTCGGTGACCTACGGGGCCGGCGGCTCCACACGCGCCCGGACCGTCGAGCTCGTGAAGCGCCTGAAGCGCGACGTGGAGGTGGAGGCCGTCGCCCACATCACGTGCGCCGGCTCGTCCCGCGCGGAGATCGCCCACGTCCTCGACGAGGTCGCGGAGGCCGGTATCCAGAACGTCCTCGCGCTCCGGGGCGACCCGCCGAAGGGCGAGCGGGTCTTCGTGCCGCACCCGGACGGCTTCCGCTATGCGAGCGAACTGGTCGGCTACCTCCGCTCGCGCCCGGCGCAGTGGCGGTTCTGCGTGGGCGCCGCCGCCTACCCCGAGGGGCACGTGGAGACCCCGGACCTGACGCTCGACCTCGCCCACCTCAAGACGAAGGTGGAGGCCGGGGCGGACTTCCTCGTCACGCAGCTGTTCTTCGAGAATGGCCACTACTTCCGCTTCGTGGAGCGCGCGCGGGCGGCGGGCATCGCCGTGCCGATCCTCCCGGGGGTCATGCCGCTCACCAACGTGGAGCAGATCGAGAGATTCACGGCGATGTGCGGGGCGCAGATCCCCGCGGCCCTGCGGGCCGCGATGGAGGTCCGGCGGAGCGACGCCGAGGCCGCTCTCCAGCTCGGGGTCGCCTACGCGAGCCTGCAGTGCGCGGACCTCTTGCGCCGCGGCGCCCCCGGGATCCACTTCTACACGCTCAACCGCTCGCCGAGCTCGAGGGCCATCCTGGCCGCGCTCCGGGCGAGCGAGCCGTGGCGCGACCGCGCCTAGCCGACCGGTCTAGTTCGACAGGACGGGGGCGAGGCGCTCCAGGTCCTCTGCGCTCGCCTTCACGTACTGGAGCCCCACGTCGAAGCGCGCCGGGGAGCCATCGGGCAGCGCCTCGACCCAGGCCACCTCCGCGACCACCGTCACGCTGCCGCCGCCCGGGAGGAACACCTCCACCTCGAGCAGGCGCCCCTTCTTCTGCTTCTCGTCCGAGTAGGCCCGGAACCCGCCGAGCCGGTCGTCGGCGGTGCGCCGCAGCATTCCGATTGCGAACCAGGTCACGGGCCGGTGGAGCACCGGCGCCTGGACGCGCGGGAAGCCTCTGCGGTTCGCGACCCTGCGCATCTCGTTTCCCATGGCCCGAATCGCCCCCAGAAGGAGGTAGCGCCCCCGCGCCGCCCGTTCGGTGCCCGTGCCGTCCCCTAGAATAGGGGCAACATAGCCTCGCGCGCGAGACGGGGCAAAATCCCGCACCGCGAGTGGCGCCCGCGGCGATGTGCGCCTGCCGCGCACACGCTCCCGAGCGGAGCGAGGTGCCCGGTCCCGGGCGCGCGGCGATATCGCGAGCGGTCAGCTGCCGAGGAGGGACTTGAGCGTGGCGGCGAGCGAAGCCGCGTCGGGCAGCTTGCCACCCGGGGTGAGCTTGTCGACGAGGCCCGGCAGCGCCTTCGCGAGGGTCGACGCCACGGCGTCCGGGTGCAGGCCGTGCTGCGCGGCCCACTGCTGGATCTGCGGGTTCCCGAAGACCTGCTGGACCTGCTGAGCCGTGATGGGCAGGTTCACTCCCGTGCCCACCCAGGACTGGGCGACGTCGCCGAGCCCCTTGCTGGCGAGCGTCTGGACGAGTCCCGCGAGCCCGCCTCCCTGCGAGCTCCCCAGGGAGTTCAGGACCGTTCCGAGGAGCGCCGAGTGCGACGCGCCGGCGTTGCCGCCGAGGAGGTTCCCGGCGAGTTGATCGAGCAATCCCATAGCTGCCTCCCGCTCCCGGCCGACCGCCGGATCTGGGTTCGTCGTTAGCTCCGCACGCGGCGATTTCCACGAGCCTTGGCGGGCTGACCCCCAAAGGGGATTGCCAAAGGCCGCGGGCATTGGCAAGCCTCACCACCTCGCCTCACGCCTCAGACTCTTTCCCCGGGAGGGACCCTTGGCTCTGCTTCGCTTCTTCGCGCTGCTCTTCGCAATCAGCCTCACCACCTCGGTGTCCGCCCAGGACACGGTGACGTGCAAGGACGGGACGACGTCCAAGGGCGGCAAGGGCGCCTGCAGTGGCCACGGGGGCATCGACAAGGAGGCGACGGCCGCCGCGCAGGCCCCGGCACCCGCGGGGGAGGCGACAGTCGTCTGCAAGGACGGGACGACGTCCAAGGGCGGCAAGGGCGCCTGCAGTGGTCACGGCGGGATCGACAAGAAGGCGAAGGCGCCCGCAGCCGCCGCGCCGTCGCCGGCCCCGGCGGCAGCGCCCGCGCCCGCGACCTCGGGCGAGGCGACGGTGGTCTGCAAGGACGGAACGACGTCCAAGGGCGGGAAGGGTGCCTGCAGCGGCCACGGCGGCATCGACAAGAAGGCGAAGGCGCCGGCAGCAGCCGCCTCCGCGCCGGCCCCTTCGGCTGCTCCCGCGCCGGCCCCCGCCCCGGCGGCGCCCGCCACCCCGGCTGCCAAGGCCCCGGCGGCCCCGGCCGAGGGCTCCGGCGGGTCCGTGAACGCCGACCCGACGGGCGCGATCGCGAAGTGCAAGGACGGGAAGTACTCGCACGCCAAGCACCACGAGGGCGCCTGCTCGAGCCACGGCGGCGTCGCCGAGTGGCTGGACAAGAAGTAGCGGAAGGCCCCGCCGCCGAGCCGTCCGGTCCCGTATCGGACCCAAAGTAGACGCGAGCGGGCACCGCCGAGGTGCCCCGCTCGCGGGCTCCGCCGTGCCCCGGGCAGGCCCGGGAACGCGCGCCCTGCCGTCGTTCGGATGGGCTGCCGCGCCCGTGTGCCCGGCCGGGCGCAAAAGCGAGCCCAAGGCGAGCGAAAGGCGAGTCTCCAAAAGCCCCGGGGTGTGGTGAGATCTCCTTGGAGGTCCGCGGGAATGCAGGTGGGGAACGGGGTGGCGAGGTGGATGTTGGTCGCGGCAGTCGCCGCGTTCGCGTCCGGGTGCGGGGGGCGCGAGGACAACAGCGCGAGCGCCTACCAGGTTCCGCCCTACGGCCTTCGGGGGCAGATCGTCACGGCGGACGGTTCGCCGGTCGGAGGCGTGACGGTCCTGCTCGTGCAGTCAGCCGACGGAACCGTCATCGCCCAGACCACGAGTCACGCCGACGGGTGGTTCGGGTTCCTGGTGATGGACGGGGACTACTGGATCGAGCCGACCGAGAGCGGCCTCGACATCTCCCCCCCGAGCCGGACGGCCGACGTCGAGGGCGCGGACGTGAGCGTCCCACCCTTCGTCGCCCGCGCAGCCCCCTGACCCGCGAGGCCAGACCCGAAAGGGTGGTGCGGCGGCGCCCCGGCCGCGGATTGCAGCTGCAGGGGGGCTTCCCGGCGGCCCTCGAAACCATCTAGGCTTCCCCGAAGGGGGAACGCATGAAGCCCATGACGCTCGAGGAGGCCGCAAAGGCGATCCGGGCGATGCCCCGCGAAGAGAGACATCGCGCCCTGCAGGCCCTCGCCGACGCCGCAGGGGACGGCCTCGCGAGCGGCCCGAGCGCGGGCTGGACCATCCTCGACCCGCTGCAGTGCACACCCGACATGGCCGCCCACTGCGACTACCGCGGAGGGCCGGGCAGCGGCCGCATCTGCCTCGTCGCCGTCGACGGCCTCGACTGCCCCCACGCGGAGTACGTCCCGTAGCAGCCGGGCGGCTGACATCCGAGTCTCGCCGGTCGGCGGGTTCGCGACGTCCGGCGGTCGTGGGACTTCGCTTCCGTTCGAGCGTGCCGATGCTACGGGCATGAGGCCGCTCTCACCCCGCGTCGCGCCGGAGCCGCGCTCGACGGAGGCGGACGTGAGAGGGCTCGTGCCGCTCCGGGTGCTCCGATCCGCCCGCGCCGTCCCGCTCGCCCGCGAGACGCGCCACGGCCGCGCGACGCTCGTCGTCGCCATGACGGACCCGGAGGACGTGGGCGCCGTCGACGAGCTCGCCTTCGCCTGCGGGATGCCCATCCGCGCCGTTCGGGCCGAGGAGCGCGAGGTCCTGCGCGCCCTCGGGCTGTCTCCGGAGTCGGACGTCCCCGGCCTGGGGCCCATCGACCTCGGCCTCGGCGACGACGAGTCGGCCGAGGCCGCCGACTGGGTCGTTCCGGTGGCGGAGCGACCGTAGCGACGCGCCGCATCACGTCCGCGTGCAGCGGACCCCGCCCCGGTCCATCTCGGCAATGCACTCGTTGCAGGGCACGCAAGCCGACGCGCTCGCCGCACCGCTCTCCATCTTCCGCGGCAGGTCCGGGTCATGCAGCAGCGCGCGGCCCATGCCGACGAGGTCGAATCCCTCGCCGAGCACCCGTTCGATGGTCGGGCGGGACTTGATGCCTCCGAGGAGCACGAGCGGCAGGCGCACGGCGTGGCGCATCCGCCGCGCCTCGGCGAGGAGGAAGGCCTCCTCGAAAGGGTGCGCCCTCACGAGCAGCCGCCCGAACGCGAAAAGCCCCGCCTTGACCCACCACCTGTCCTGCACCGCCATCATGGGCCCGAGCGGAACGTCGCCGCGGAGCATGTAGAGCGGCGTGCGGGACACGAAGCCGGCCGAGAGGACCAGGGCGCCGGCACCCTCCGCCTCGAGGAGGCGCGCCACCTCCAGCGACTCCTCGACCTCGAGCCCGCCCGTAAACCCGTCCCGGAGGTTCACCTTCGCGAGAAGCGCCAGCCGCGGGGCCGAGGCTCGGACCGCTCGGAGGACCTCCACCGCGAGCCGCGCACGGTTCTCGAGCGCCCCGCCCCAGCGATCCCGGCGGCGGTTCGTGTAGGGCGAGAGGAATTGGGAGACGAGGTAGCCGTGGCCGAAGTGGAGCTCGACGGCGTCGAAGCCCGCCTGTTCCGCGAAGCGCGCGCCGTTGGCGAAGTCCTGCACGACGCGGGCGAGATCCGGCTCCTTCATCGGCCGAGCCCAGGCGAGGCCGTAGAGGTTCAGGCGTCGCGAGGCGCCGATCGGCCGCCCCCCGATGACCCGGCGGTTCGCGAAGTAGCCGCAGTGACCGATCTGGAGCGAGGCGGCGGCGCCCTCTCGATGGACCGCGTCCGTGAGCGCGCGGAGGCCCGGGACGACCTCCGGGCGGAGGAGCAGCTGGGTGCCGTAGCTTCGTCCCTCCGGGGAGACCGAGGCGTACGCGACCGTGGTCATGGCCGCGCCGCCTGCCGCCACCCGACGGTGGTGCTCGACGAGGGCGGGCGTGCAGGTGCCCCCGGGGCACATGCCCTCGAAGGTGGCCGGCTTCACGATGCGGTTGCGGAGCCTCAGGCCCCCGATCGTGAAGGGCGTGAATGCGAGCGTCATCGGCCAGCCCGTCCCGCCCGGCCGTGGGGCGCCCGACAGGCCGGCCTCGAACGCAGGGGCATGGGCCATTGTAGACTCGGGCGGCTTGCCGGGGTGGACCGCGGATGCCGCCTCCCCGGCGGTCCCTGGGGCCGCGGGGCTCCGGCACGCTATGGAGGCGGCGCGGTCGCCGCGAGGCTCCACCGGCGGGCGACGCGGCCGGTCCGGGTCGCGCGCCCGGGTGCGCGGCGCGGCGAAGGCCGCACCTCTCGCGTCGGGCCGGACGCGGGAGCCGGCCACTCCTTCGCGCGGACGTCCTCGAGCGCCGCCGCGTTCGCCGGATCCGCGAGCCAGGCTTCCGCGAGGACCTTCCCGAGACGCTGGCCGGCGAGCACGTCGCTCGGGTAGTGCAGCCCGCCGACCACCCGGTCGTACCCGATCTGGAGGCCGCACTCGAGGAGCGCGGTCCGGTGCGCGGGCGCGAGCCGCGAGAGGATGACGGCGAAGAGCGTGCCGCGCGTGGCGTGACCGCTCGGGAAGGAGTATCCCGCCTCGGTCTCGATGGCCGGCTTCACCTGCGGGTCGGCGACGAACGGGCGAGGCCGGGCGAACCTCACCTTCAGCGCGCGAACCACGTCCTGGCCGGCCTTGCCGGCGCGCGCGAGGAGCTCGTCCGTGAGCGGATGAGCGGACGCGTCGAATCCGCTCCCGAGGGCCCCCGCGTAGTTCGCGAGGCCGACCTGGACGTTCCGGGCGGCGCGGCGAACCTGCGAGGGTGTGCGGACCCTCTGCTCCCACAGGACGATCGCGAGGTCGGCCTTGGCGCCGTCCGACCCCGGCGCCGGAGGGGCCTCGACGGCGGCAAGCGCCTGCGGGGTCGGCTCTCCCGCTCGGGTGCCCGGGAGCGCTGCGAGGAGGAGCAGGGACAGTGTGGCGCGGCGGACGTGCATGTGCCCTCCGGGGAGGGCGCTCATCCTGTCACCGGTCGCGCGCTCCGGCCAGACCCCTCCGGGAACGGAGGGCGGACGCCGCGCGGGCCCGACATCGCCGGAGCCGAGGTGGGAGCGCCCCCCACCCGGGCGCGCCTCATACACCCTCTGTGCGATGGAAGGCGACCCACCGGTGCCGGCTAGACTCCACGGCGTCGGTGCCGCTCTCGGCCCCCTCGGCTCAGAGGTGAAATCCATGCATTCCCGGATGCTCGCGTCTCTCGCCCTCGCCGCCGCGGCGTGCGGGGCGTCGTCCACGTCCCCCACCGGCTCCCCGGGCGCCGGGGGGCTGTTCCGCGCGACCAACGCCTGGAACACGGCCGTCGACTCGGCCGCGCTCAGTGCGAGCTCCGCCACCATGCTCGCGGCCCTCGAGGCCGCCGGAGGCTTCGGTGGCGGCAAGATCCAGATCGACTTCTCCATGAAGATCCTGACGGCGGACGCGTCGACGCCCATGGTCGGCTTCACGCCCGCGCCGGGCTACTACACGCCGGACTGCGACACCGGCGTCCAGTTCCCGCTCCCGGCCGGCGGGGCGGTGGAGGGCGAGACGGGCTACGCCTGCACCCAGGGCGGCGACTGCCACCTCCTCGTCGTCCACCCCGGGCAGGGGAAGCTCTACGAGATGTACCAGGCGAACCTGGTCGGGGGCGTTCTTGAGTCGATGTGCACGGTCGTCTGGGACCTCTCGAAGAGCTACCCGCAGAATCTCCGGGGCGACCAGTGCACCTCGACGGACGCGGCGGGGCTCCCGGTGGCCGCGCTCCTCTTCACCGCGGACGAGGTCGCCGCCGGCTCCATCGACCACGCGATCCGCTTCATCCTGCCGAACGCGCGCATGGCCCAGGGGGTGTACGTGCGCCCGGCCACCCACGCGGGCGCGCCGAGCGGGGCGTCGGACCTCCCGCCGTACGGAACGCGGCTGCGCCTGCGGTCGAGCTACCCGATCTCCTCGCTCTCGGCCGGCGCCCAGGTCGTCGCGCGCGCCCTCCAGAAGTACGGGATGATCCTCGCGGACGGGGGGACGATCGCCCTCACCGCGGCCGACGACGCCTTCACCCAGCACAAGTGGGCCGACGTCGGCATCGACTCCCATTCGCTCGGGACGCTGCAGGTGAGCGACTTCGAGGTCGTCGGCGCGGGCGCGACGATCCCGCTCACGTACGACTGCGTTCGAAATGGCCAGTGACGGGCCGTCGGGGGGCGCGCCCCCCCCGGGGGTCAGGCGAGCTCCCGCAGGACGAGGATCACCTCGCGCCGCTTTCCGCTGGCCTCGACGACGAGCCGCACCTCCGCGCCAGGCTTTCGGGTGCGCAACAGCTCGCGCGTCTCCGAAAGGCTCATCCGGGAGGCGTCGACCCCGTCCACCGCGACGATCCGGTCACCTGCCCTGATGCCGGCCGCGTCCGCCGGGCCGCCGGCGAGGACGTCGACGACGGCGAACCCCGGGTTCCCTGCGTTGATCCACATCCCCGACCGGTCGAACGAATCCGCCACCCGGTCGTTCGCGTTCGGCTCGAGGTACATGCGCTTGGCGCCGTAGTCGAAGGTCACGTTGAAGCGCCGCAGCACGCCGCCGCCGACGTTGCCGGCCACGTACGGATCCGAGAAGGCGCCCTTCTCCTGGGCGGAGAGGAGGAGGACCGGGTCTCGCACCACGACCTCGCCGAGGCGGAGCTCGCGGGCGCGGGTCACGTAGCTGCGGGCCGGGCCTCCCACGCCCCACCCGGTGACCAGCACCGAGGTCGTCGCGTACTTCTTGCGGAGGTCGTGCTGCACCACGAACGGGCCGAGGAGGTCGACCGACGACCGGCTCCCGGTGTCGATGTCGAACTTGCCCGGCAGCCCGTCGAGCGCCCCCTCGACCTGGGGAATGTGGTTGTTGAACTGGAACGGGACGGCGATCCCCTTGCCCTGGTAGCGGAACGCCGACGGCAGCATGAGCACGAGCTGGCTCGAGCCGTAGTTCACTTCGACGACGAAGCGCTTGAACACCTCGTATCCGATGAGGCCGTCGACCGAGAGGCCCTCGACGTCGCTGAGCTGGCCCATCGGGTAGACGGCGAAGACCTGGTCGCGCACGGTCGCATCGCCCACGGCCACGGTCTCGACCCGCGCGAGGCCGATGTCCTCCGACTTCTCGCCCACGCCCCGTCCCTGGAGCGCCCCCTCGGTCCGGAGCCCGATCTTCTTCGCCACTTCCGGGGTCACGATGTTCGCCCCTCCGGTGTCGCACAGCAGGCGGAAGGGGCCCTGTCCGTTCAGCTTCGCCTCGATGTAGATGTGGTTGTTGACGAGGGCGAGCGGGACGGCCGTCGACGTCTTGCCCCCGGCGATCGCGAAGTCCGGGGGCGGGGGCGCCGGCATCGCGAACATCGCATCGCCCATGAGCTCGTTCAGGGCGACGTCGGTCACCTCGACGAGCTGGTCGTACTTCGCCTCGCCGTTCGTCGACCGGGACCGGAACGGGAGCTTGATGCCGCCCACCGCCCGGTAGTCCGACAAGAACGTAGTGCGGGTCTCGAGCGCCATCTTCTCGACGAAGCGGTCGACGAGGTAGGTGTTGGCGTCGATCCACATGTCGAACGGGCGCCCTCCCTCGGGCGTGATGGTGAGGACGAAGAGCGAGCGGTCGCCCTCCCGAGCGCTGCGCAGCGTCGCGGTGCTCCTCGCGCGCTCGGGGAACCAGTAGGCGACGCTGCGCCGGAAGGCCTCGTCCACCGCCCCCAGTCGCGTGTCGCCACCCGACTCCTCCCGCACCTGGCGGGACGAGTCCATGGACCACGCGGTCTTCCCGTCGAAGCCCTCCGCGCCACTCGCGGGGCCGAGGGAGAATCGATCCATGTAGCGGCCGTGAACGAGGTCCGTGTACGACTCCCCGGAGCCCGCGAGGCCCGAGGTGGCGAGCGTCCCCTTCTGGCGCATCGTGCGGACGCCGTTCCAGGCGTTGCCGCCCGCCGCATCCTTCGCTCGCGCGAGGACGTCGGAAGGGGCGGGGGACGGATCCGCGCGAGCGGGGCCGGCGGACGGGGCTGCCAGCAGGGCGAGGAGGAAGGGAAAGGCGAGCGGTCTCATCGGGCCTCCGGTTCGGGGGAACCTCGCGTCTACGGCGCGGCGCCCCCGATATTTCACCGGAGCGGCTCCGGCAAACCCTCCGCCCCGGGCGGCGCCGGTGCCTCTCGCACTCGAGGGGAGCTGCTAGGAGAGGACGCCCTTCGGCAGGTAGAGGCGGTCGAAGAAGTCGTCCGCTACACGCGCGAGCTGGGGCACGGCCGCCTCGAGGACCCGGGCGATCGAGTCGGGGTTCTCGAGCACCGCATCGAAGACGAACTCCACCCGCACGGGGCTGTCCACCACCGTGCGCACGAAGCGGAACGCGCGGTTGAGGTCGTTCGCGTGGTGGAGGAGGACCGCCAGGTCAGGGGCCTCGTGGTTCCCGAATCCCATCCCCGTCGTCACGCGCGCGTAGTGCGGATCGCGCTCGTCCGAGAACACGGCATAGAAGCGGTCCGGAGCGGGAAAGGAGAGCACGCCGATCGGGTCGTCGCCGGTCGGCGCCCTGACGACGGTCGGGATGAGCCCGGCGCGCCGGATGAGGTCGAGGTTGCGGTCGATGATGCGCACGGTGGCCCCCCGCGGCGCCTGTACGTCCCCGCCATTAGACGAGGCGAGGGGACGAATCTGACCGACTTGTGAAAGGGCGACCAGAGGGGGAGGCGATTGCCTAACAAATTCCGAGCAAACAAATTCTTACACCACGGCCTGGATCACCCCGGGCGACCGGGACGCGGACACCTCGGGTAGCCTCGGCGCGTGGGCGATCGCACCCTCGAGCGCATTGCTCGCGACGTCGAGCGCTGCCGGGCCTGCCCACGGCTCGTCCACTGGTGCCAGCGCGTGGCCCGCGAGAAGAGGCGCGCATACGCGAACGAGGACTACTGGGGGCGCCCCGTGCCCGGGTTCGGCGACGCGGAAGCCCGCCTGCTCGTGGTCGGGCTCGCGCCCGGCGCGCACGGCGCGAATCGGACCGGGCGGATGTTCACGGGGGATGGCTCCGGGGACTTCCTCTATGGCGCCCTCTTCCGCGCCGGCCTGGCGTCGAAGGGGGAGGCCATTCGCCGCGGCGACGGCCTCAGGCTCCGCGGGGTGTTCGTCACGGCCGCCTGCCGGTGCGCTCCCCCCGGAAACCGGCCCCGGCCCGACGAGCTCGCGCGATGCGCCCCCTTCCTCGACCGGGAGTTCGAGGCCCTTCGCCGCGTTCGCGCCGTGCTCGCCCTGGGTGCCGTGGCGTGGGACGCGGTCGTCGCGCACCTGGCGCGGACCGGGAGAGCGGTCCCGCGCCCGCGCCCGTCCTTTGGCCACGGTGCGGAGCTGAAGCTGGAGGGCGCGCCGCTGGTCGTCGCGAGCTACCACGTGTCGCGACAGAACACGCAGACCGGGCGGCTCACGCCCCCGATGTTCGACGCGATCCTGGCGCGCGCCGTGGCTGCCACTCGGCTTGCAGCCGGGCCGAGCGCGGCGCCTGGCTCGACGCCTTGCGCGACGTAGGCGGCGACCCGCATAGGCCCGAGCTCGATTCGGGGTCGGACTGGCCTTCGCGTTGGTGCCGTCCGGGGCCGGCGCGTGGTAGCGGGCGGGCTCATGGCGTTGGCACGGTGCATCCCGAGCGCTCGGTCCCCGGACGCTCGGCTCCGCACCGAGGCCACTTCCCCCTCGTCCTGGCCGGCCGGGCCGCCGACCCCCAGCCGCAAGCCCGCGGCGCTCGACGTCGCGGTGCGCGCGGGGATGCCGTAGGATGCGCCGTCCCCTGCCGCCCGCGGCAAGAGGAAGGAGCGTCCCCTTGAGCCGGTGCCTCGTCGCTGCGGTCGTGCTGACCCTCGGAGCCTGCGCGACCTCCCGCCCGCCTCCCGCCGGGCAGCCAACCACCCCCGCCAGCGTCGAGGCTCGCCGGGACGCCCTGAAGGCCCTGCTCGCCGAGCACTGGGACTACGTTCTCGCGCAGTCGCCCGAGTACGCCTCGATACTCGGGGACAAGCGTTTCAACGATCGCTCGAGCGACCTCTCCGCGGCGGCGGTCGCGGCCCGAGTGGCCAGGACGCGGGACTACCTGGCCCGATTCGAGGCCATCGACGCCTCGGGGTTGCCCGAGCAGGAAGCGCTCACCCAGGCGCTCATGGTGCGCGAGCTGCGGCGCAGCCTCGACGAGGCCCGCTTCGAGGACTGGAAGATGCCGGTCAACCAGATGGAGGGCATCCACCTGCAGGCGGCGCGTTTGCCGTCGATCCTCTCCTTCCGAACCGTGAAGGACTACGACGACTACCTGGCGCGAATGCGGTCCTTGCCGCGGCAGTTCGCCGACGTCGAGGCGAACATGCGCCTCGGAGTGGAGGCGGGCCTCGTCCCTCCCCGCTTCCTGCTCGAGAAGGTCGCCGCCCAGGCCGAGGCCATCGGCACGGAAAGCCCGGAGCAGTCCCCGTTCGCCGCGCCGCTCGCGAAGATGCCGGAGGACACGACCGCCGCCGAGCGGGAGCGGATCCGGAAGGCCTGGCTCGCGGTCATCCGCGACGACGTGCTGCCCGCGTACCGGGCGTTCGCGCGCTTCGTGAGGGAGGAGTACGCTCCCCGCGGCCGGGCGGAGCCCGGCCTCTGGGCGCTTCCGGACGGTGCCGCGCGCTATGCGAGCCGGGCGAGGCGGTTCACGACGACGCAGCTCGCCCCCGCCGAGATCCACGAGATGGGCCTCCGCGAGGTTGCGCGGATCGAGGCGGAGATGGTGGCGGTGGCGCAGCGGGCAGGCTTCCCGGACCTTGCGAGCTTCCGCGCGGCGCTCGCCAAGGACCCCCGGCTCAAGCCGACTTCCCGCGAGCAGATCCTCGAAATCTACCGCGGGTACCTCGACGGGATATCCCCCGAGCTCCCGAGACTCTTCGGCCGCCTTCCCAAGGCCGGGTTCGTGGTCGTGCCCGTCGAGCAGTTCCGGGAGAAGGCGGCGGCCGCCGCCCAGTACATGCCGCCCGCGCCGGACGGGTCCCGTCCCGGCCGGATCGAGGTGAACACCGGCGACTTCGCGCAGCGCTCGACGCTGGCGATGGAGTCCACCGCCTATCACGAGGGCGTCCCCGGACACCACCTGCAGGGGTCGATCCAGCAGGAGATCCCGGGGCTGCCTCCTCAGCGCCGCCTGTGGCTCTGGTACAACGCCTACGGCGAGGGCTGGGCACTCTACGCGGAGCGCCTCGGCGAGGAGGTGGGTCGCTACAAGGACCCCGCGAGCTACTACGGCCACCTGCAAGACGAGATGCTCCGGGCGATGCGGCTCGTCGTGGACACGGGCCTTCACGAGAAGCGCTGGACCCGCGACCAGGTGGTTCAGTTCTTCCGCGATCACTCGTCCATCGACGAGGTCGAGGTGCAGGCGGAGACCGACCGCTACATCGCCTGGCCCGGTCAGGCGCTCGCCTACAAGGTGGGGGAGCTCAAGATCCGCGAGCTCCGGGAGCGCGCCCGCAAGGCACTCGGCCCGACCTTCGACGTCCGCCAGTTCCACGACCAAGTGCTCGGGGCGGGCGCCCTGCCGCTCGACGTCCTCGAGGCCCGCATCGACGCGTGGGTTGCGGCCCAGGGCGGTGCCCGGCCGACAAAGTCCTGAGCGACGCATCAAGGGTTGTGGGGCTGTCACTTGCGGCACGGAGGCGCGGAGCGGCGTGAGGACGACCGCGGCGGCCACGGTGGCCGCGCTCCCTTCCGGGCAGTCCATGGGGCCTGACCGGGCCCCGGGGTGCGCCGAGCCTTTGCGCTCCGCCTTTCGGTCCAGCCGCGGATGGCCACGAAGAACGCGGGGACGAAGAGGGCGGCGACATAGGTCGACGCGAGCCTGCCGCTCGCCACGGGCCGTCCCGGCGGCGCAGGTCGATCGCCAGACCACGGGAGGCGGCGTCGCCGTTGGCGCCGGCGGCAACCACTCAGGGCGGCGGTTCCGTCGGTGGCCTCGGGAGAGGGCCGACGCGAAACGTCGTCGCGACGTCCTCGAAGGTGGGGAGGTCGAGCTCGTAGTAATGGCGGGCCGGCGCCGCGTACAGGATCCAGTAGACCCAGTCGCCGGAGATCGCGCCCAGGACCAACGCGCGCACGGGCATGCCGCGAGGGTCGACGAAGGCCATCTCGGCGCGGAAGCCCGGCAGGCCCGCCACGGGGACTCCGGAGAAGGCGACGACCTCCGGAGGAGAGGCCTCGCCGCCCAGCGAGGAGGAGACGATGAATAGGGCCCGCCCGGAGCCACTCCCCCCCGAGCCGTAGAGTGGAAGCCGCTGCCAAGCCGCGAGTGCATTGAGGGCGGGCGAACCTTCGGGTCCGAGCGCCGTCACGCCGGCGGCGATGCACTGTAGCCCGGGTCCGTCGCGGCTCGCGGCGATGAAGCCGTTCGTCGAGCTCGGTCCGCGAGATAGCACCATCCAGCCAGGGGGGAGCCTGAGCGAGAAGCCGGCGGAGGAGCGAATGGCGCCCGTCGCCGGCCGCCACGTCGTCGTGGGCGTGGCGCAGGCGCAGAGGGCGACGAGCGCCCCGATCGGCGCGCGCCTCACCGCGCCTCCTGGGCCGGCCCGCCCGGAGGAGGCGGCGCCGGCTGGCGCGGCGGCATCTGCTCCGTCGCGCCGTGGGTGATGGACGCGGCCCCGGACTTCACGCTCACGTCCCCGCTGCTCGAGTCGCGCACGCCGAACCAGAGGAGGTCGCCCTTCGCGTCGACGAGCCCGACGGCGAGCCAGTCCTCGCCGAACTGGGGCGTGTACACGCCCCCGCCCCCGAGGATGGCGAGCAGCGCGGAGGTCACCGTCTTGCCCACCTCCGACGCGGTCCGGCCGGCGGACGAGTTCTCCCCGTGGCCCACGGCGAACACGAACCCGTCGACCCCGTAGGTCGCGGCGAGGCCCGACAGGTCGCCAAGGGAGTACTGGAAGCGGGCCGCCGGCGAAACGAACGGGATTACGTAGTTCGCATAGACGGCGTCGCGCGCAACCGCACCGAAGAGGAGCAGTGCGTCGTCGAGCTCCGCCTCCGTCTCGAGCGAAGACACGACCGGGAAGGCCCGGATGCCCCGGGCCTCCAGCTCCGCCGCGATCGCCTGCGCGAGCTGCTGCTGTGCGGCATGCGTCCACTCCGGAACCTCGCGGAGGTTCCCGGCGGAGTCGAGCTCGTAGACCGGGACCACCGGCTCCACGACTCCCACGGTCGCGAGCGCTCGCCACCGGACCGCTGCCTCGGGATGGGTCCGGGGGCCCGGCCCGCCCGCGCAGCTCGCGAGGAGCGCGACGAGGGTCGCGAAGCGCGAGGCGTCGTGGTGCGTCGACAGGGACGGTCCTTCCAGTTCGGTCGGGACCAGTCTAAGCCATCGCCTGCCGCTTCGCCTGCGTCTCCGGGCTCGTTGCGGTGGCTCGCGGCGTCACTCGACCCCCCGCGGGATCATGACAGCCACCGGTGAACCTGCTGTACTCGGCGGGCCGCGGCCTGCGGAGGGCCGAGCACCGGAGGACCGATGCCGAAGCCCCCTCGACCCTGGACCGTCCTTCCGCACCGCCCCCTGGAGCGACTCGAGGACAACCTGTATGCGATCGAGGGCTACGTCCCCGGAGTCCCCGGGCTGACGCGGAGGATGGCCATCGTCCGCCGGACGGACGGCAGCTTGCTCTTCTACAACGCCGTGCCGGTGGACGAGGAGGCGCTCGCGGCCATCCGCGCGCTCGGGACTCCTGCGATGCTCGTCGTCCCGCAGCATCTGCACATGATCGACGCGAACGCGTTCCGCGAGCGGCTCGGGGTCCGCGTGTATGCGCCGCGGGCGACCCGGGACCTCGTCGCCCGGCGGGTCGCGGTGGACGGAGCGTTGGAGGACATCCCGCCCGATCCCGCCGTGTCGATGGCCACCGTGGCCGGCTTTCGCACGGGAGAGGCCATGGCCATCGTCCGGAGCGGCGAACGCGTCAGCCTCGTCGTGGCCGATGTGGTGTTGAACGTGCCAAACGGGCCCGGGCTCCGGGGCCTCGTCTTCCGGGTCCTGGGCCTCACGGGGGACCGGCCGAAGCTGCCGGCGCCGATCCGCCTGCGCGTGCTCCGCGACCGCGGTGCCCTCTGCAGCCAACTCGAGGGCCTGTCCCGGTTGCCGGGGCTCGCGCGGATCGTGACGAGTCACGGGCCTATCGTGGCCGACGATCCGGCCAAGGCCCTGCGGGAGATCGCGGCGAGCCTCTAGGGGTACGCTCGCGGGCGGGACGCCTCCGGCAGGCCCGGAGGCGCCCGCCTGCCTTCGCTACTTCTTCGGAGCCGCGACCGCGATGACGACGGCCTCGGCGAAAGTGACGTCGACGTCGTCGCCGACTTTCAGCCCCTTGAGGGCGTCCGCGCTCTTCGCCTTGATCGAGAGCTTCCGGCCGTTCGGGCCGACGAGGGTCACGGAGGCCTTCTTCGTGTTGATGGCCGTGATCTTGGCGGCCACGCGGATGACGTCCTCCGCGCCGATGGCGCCCTTCTCGGCCGCCACGGCTTCCACGGCCTCTGCGCCGGCTGGGCCCGACTTCGGGCCCTTGAGCGAGATGGCGACGCCCTCGATCGCCTCGATGCCGACGACGTCGCCGGCCTTCAGCTTCGAGAGGTTCACCTTCGGGTTCACGTGGTAGGTGCGGGTGGCGCCGCTCGGGCCCCGCAGCGTGACGGTGTGCTTCTTCGCGTCGACGGCCTTCACCGTGGCCTCGGCCACGAAGCCGACGGCCTCGCTCACGCCCGCGACGGTCGTCCCGGCGCCCGGGGCTGCAGGAGCCGCCGGGGCGGCCGCGGGTGCGGCCGGAGCCGCCGGGGCGGCCGGGGCGGGCGCCTGGGCCAGCGCGGGCGCGGCGAATGCGGCGGCGACGAGAACGCTCAGCATCTTCTTCATGTCATTTCCCCTTGAGATTGCAGGTGGTTTTGCGCTTCCACGCCGCCGTCATGTGCACGCCGCGTGCCGAGCGCATGTCTGATGATTTCGAGCAAATCTGGCGTGGCCTGCCCCTTCTGGATAAGGAAATGCGCCCCACGTCAGGGCCGGCTGTCCCTGTTTTCCTCACGCGTTTCAGGCAGGGGAAGGGCGCCATCGGTTGCCCTCGTTGGCTTGGCTCACGTGCCTCGCCGGCGAGACCCTCGCCAGAGGAGACCCCGAAGGGACCGACGCTTCTTTGCGGAGGCGCACGACGCGTGCAACGCTGCGGCGAGCGGAGGAGAGGCATGGCGAGCACGAGCGAGCACGCACCGGATCTCTGGATCCGAAGCGAGGCGATCAACTCGTCCCTGAACGGGATCGCGTTCGCGACGCTCGACGGCACGCTGACGTCGGTGAACGCCGCGTTCCTGCGGATGTGGGGCTACGACCAAGAGCGGGACGTCGTCGGGCGCCCCGTCACCGACTTCTGGATGGCGCCGGAGAAGGCGGCCAACATCCTCGCCGCGGTCGGGGTCGGGGGCGAGTGCTACGGCCAGCTCGTCGGTCGCAAGAAGTCCGGCGAGCCGTTCATCGCGGAGCTCAGCGCGAGCATGGTGCGCGACGCCCAGGGGCGGCCGGCCGCGCTGATGGGTTCGTTCATCGACGTCACCGAGAGGACCCGAGCGGTCGCCGCGCTCCAGAAGGACGAGGAACGCCTGCGCCAGGCCATTCGGTGCGCGGAGATCGGCATCTTCGATCACGACCAGGTCGCCGACGTCATCTACTGGTCGCCCCGACAGCGCGAGATCTACGGTGTGGGTCCGGACGAGGTGATCACCCTGGCGGTCTACATGGAGGCTGTGCATCCCGAGGACCGCCCCCGCATCGGCGAGGCGGTTCGGCGCGCTCACAGCCCCGGGGGCGACGGGACCTTCGACGTCGAGCACCGCATCACGCGCCGCGACGGGGCGGTCCGCTGGCTGACGACCCGTGCCCAGACCTTCTTCGAGGGAGAGGGCCAGGGTCGCCGTCCCGTTCGCACGGTCGGCGCGGTCCGCGACGTCACGGAGAGCAAGCTCGCCGAGGACGAGCGACGCCGGCTTCAGGAGCAGCTCGCCCAGGCACAGCGGCTCGAGTCGGTCGGGCGCCTCGCCGGAGGGGTGGCCCACGACTTCAACAACATGCTCGTCGTCATCCTCGGGAACGTGGAGCTGCTCAAGCGCCAGGTCGAGGGTCAGGCCTCGGTGCTGTCCGACCTGCAGGAGATCGAACAGGCCGCCCAGCACGCGCGGGAGCTGACGAGGCAGCTGCTCGCGTTCTCCCGACGACAGGTCATCTCCCCGAAGGCCCTGGACCTCAACGAGCTGCTGTCCGGGCGGCAGAGGACTCTGGCTCGGCTCATCGGCGAGGACATCCAGCTCGCCTTCTTGCCGGCGCAAGACCTCTGGCGTGTGTCTCTCGACCCGTCCCAGTTCGAGCAGATCCTCGTCAACCTGGTCGTCAACGCCCGCGACGCCATGCCACGTGGCGGGCGGCTGACGATCGAGACCGCAAACGTGCGGATCGACGAGGCCTATTGCCGCCTGAATGCCGGATTCCGGACGGGCGATCACGTGCGACTGTCGGTGAGCGACGAGGGCGTGGGAATCGACAAGGAGACCTTGCCCAGAATCTTCGAGCCGTTCTTCACCACGAAACCCCTCGGCAAGGGGACGGGACTCGGGCTCGCCACCGTGTACGGCATCGTGGCCCAGAACGGCGGGGTGGTGCACGTCTACAGCGAGCCCGGCCGCGGCACGACCTTCAAGATCTACTTCCCGCGCCTGCTCGCGGCGGGCGAGACCGGCTTGACGGAGGAGCCACTGCCGCCGCTGCCGGCCGGGGCGTCCGTCCTGGTGGTGGAGGACGACGACATGGTCCGCCGGGTGGCCTCCAGCATGCTCGCGGGGCTCGGTCTGCGACCGCTGCCGTGCCGAGGATGGAAGGAAGCCCTCGAACTCGCCAGTGAACTGGAGAACCGCATCGACATTCTGCTGACCGACGTGGTGATGCCCGAGATGAGCGGAAGGGCCCTGCGGGACAGGATATGGGCGCTCCGCCCCGGCCTCCCCGTGCTGTTCATGTCGGGGTACACGACCAACGTGATCGCTCACCACGGAGTTCTGGAGGCAGGATTGTACGTTCTCCAGAAGCCGTTCAGCCAGGCCGAGCTCGCGAAGGCGCTCGCAGGCGCGCTGCGCACGGCGTGAGTCCGCCGAGGGCGGCGTGGGCGTCGGGGCAGCGGGCAGGAACGGAGTGGTCCGGCCGCTCCTTCAGAAGAGCCAGCCCATCTCCAGGAGCGTGAGGATGGGGACGCCCGTCTTCAGGTAGCGGTCTGCGTTGTCCTTGGCGGTCTGGAGCGTGTCGCTCAACGGCCCCGACAGGCTCGACGTGTAGTTCAGCGAGAAGCCGTAGCCGAGGTTCAGGCCGAAGAAGAGCCCGAAGTCGAAGTCCCACACCCAGCCGATCTGAGGGCCGAGGTACATGCTCTTCACGACCAGCGTCGCCGTCTGACCGCCGACGGACTGGGTGCCCGTGAGGCTGTAGCTGCCGAGAACCGCACCGACGAAGAAGGATCCGCGGAACGGGAAGGCGCGCAGGCCGGCGCTCCAGCTCTGGACCCCGAGCGAGTAGCCGTTGAACGTCGTGTTGTTCGGGTACACCCCGTACTCGAACGAGGCTCCGACGTAGCCCACCACCTTGAGTTCCCCTCCGACCATGACGCTCGGAGGGAAGAGAAGAGTGGCCGTCGCCTTGGGCCCGATCAGGATGCCCGGGATGAGCCCCTCGGTGCGTGGCCCGTCCTTGCGTTGGGCCTGTGCGGGCGGCGGAGGCGCCGGCGCCGCCTCGGCCGCGGGTGACCTCTCCGCCGGCTGTCCGGCCGGGGCGACTGCGGGCGCGGGCGGCGGCGCGGCCGCCGCTTCGACGTCTGCGGTCGCAGCCGCTGCGCCGGACGCCGGGGCCCCCGCCGTCGAACCGGCGGAAGCGGCCGCAGCCGCCGTGGCCGCCGCCGCCGAACCCACCACCGGGGCCGGCTCGGGCGATGGAGTCGCGACGGGGGGCGTGGCTGCGGCAGCGGGCTGCGCGATCGCCTCCGCGGCCGCCGGAGCCAGGGGCAGAGCGCCCTCCGAGGTGGTCGCGCGCACCGCCAGCAGGTCCGCGACCTCGGCCGCCGTTGCCTTCAGCGTGGCGCGCGGGAGCGAGCCCGTCGACGTGAGAGCGAGGGTCCAGGTGCTCGCCGGGGTCTCGGAGTTCGTGATGAGCGCGAGCCACAGCGTCGCAGTCCTGCCCTTCTTGACGACGGATCCGAAGAGGAACCCGCTGACCGCGCGGCCCTGCATCTTGGACAGGTCCACGTGGCCGCCGGTCGTCACCTGGGAGCGCTTGGCGCAAGCGAGGCGGGAGCAGATCTCCGACCGGAGCTGCCCCGAGAGGAGAGACTTCGGGTCGCCCTGGATCGCGCCCATCGCGATCCGGGCGAACGAGAGCGGAGCGCTGCGGGGACTCGGCGTGGGCACGGCGGTGGTGCGGGGCTGCGCGGAGCGCGAATCGGCTCCCCCTATCTCGGACCAGACGTCGTCGACGACCGCGCCCATGGCGGTGCTCGCGACGCGGCCATCGCCCTGCACGGGGAGGTTCCAGGTCTTGGAGGGCCGCTCTGACGTTTCGAGCAGCGCGAGCCAGAGCTTCGTGGTTCCGGGCTTCGCGGTCACCGCGCCGAAGACGAACCCCGAGACGCCCCGGGCGCGCATCTTCGCGAAGTCGACCTTGCCGCGGGTGACGACCTGCGAGCGTGGGACGCACTCGAACGTGGCACAGAGCGCGGACTGGAGGTGTCGAGACACCACCGAGCCCTTGTCGCCCTGGACCGCGCCGATGGCGAGTCGGATAGCAGATGCGTCGGCGGGCGCCGGAGCGGCGAGGACCGCGAGCGCGAGCATCCCGCCGAGTGGCATGCACATGGGACCTCCTCCTCGTTCCAGAGCCTAGATCGCCTGGCGCGGCGGAACACGTTTTGGGGCCTGCGCGGGATGGCCCAGCCGTCGGCGCCACGGCCGCGAGATGTGCGGCGCACGGTCGGCGCATCACACCTCGACACACATGCCCGCCGGTCTCGGGCAGGCGGGTCAGCCGAAGCCCAGGACCGGGTGAGGCTGGTATGGCCTCTCGAGCGCCTCGACCTCCGCGGGCGAGAGGCGGACCGCGAGGGCGGCGACGGCGTCATCGAGCTGGCCCGGCTTCGTGGCGCCGACGATGGGCGCGGTGACGAAGGGCTTGCCGAGAAGCCAGGCGAGGGCCACCTGCGCGCGCGGGAGCCCCCTGTGCTCCGCGACCTGGCCGAGCGCGTCGACCACCGGCCGGTCGATGTCCTCGGTGCGGCCGTACATGGCGTTTCCGAAGCGGTCGGTCTGCGCGCGCTTGGTCGTCTCCGACCTCCAGGATCGGGCGAGGCGTCCGCGCGCGAGCGGACTCCAGGGGACGACGCCGATCCCCTCGGCCTGGCAGAGCCCGATCATCTCGCGCTCCTCCTCGCGGTACAGGAGGTTGTAGTGGTTCTGCATGGAAACGAAGCGCGTCCACCGGTGCAGGTCGGCGAGATAGAGCGCCTTCGCGAACTGCCACGCGTACATCGAGGAGGCGCCCAGGTAGCGGACCTTGCCCGATCGCACCACGTCGTTCAGGGCGTCCAGGGTCTCCTCGATCGGCGTCTCCGGATCCCACCGGTGGATCTGGTAGAGGTCGACGTAGTCGGTCTGGAGCCGCCGGAGGCTCTCGTCGAGCTCGTGGAAGATGGCCTTGCGGGAGAGCCCCCGGCCGTTCGGCTCCTCGCGCATGACGCCGTGAACCTTCGTGGCGACCACGACCGACTCGCGCCGGGCGTTGCGCTTGAGGAACCGGCCGAGCACCTCCTCACTCGCGCCGCTCGCGTAGACGTTGGCCGTGTCGAAGAAGTTGATGCCGAGGTCGAGCGCCTGCCGCAGGAAGGGCTGGCTAGCCTCCTCGTCGAGGCTCCAGGCATGGCGCCCTCCCAGGAGCTCGCCGGATGCAGGTGTCCCGTAGCTCATGCAGCCGAGGCAGATGCGCGACACCTTGAGGCCGGTCCTGCCGAGGTTGACGTAGTCCATCGTGCATCCTCCGTTCGTGTCAGGGCGTGAACGCGTCGATCACCTGCGGCTTCACCTGCACGTCGGCCAGGCTCGAGGCGTCCCACCCGCCGCCGAGCGCCTTGACGAGGAGCACGGCGGTGACGAGGCGCTGACCCTGGATGACGGCCGCCTCCTCCTCGTTGGCGAGCAGGCTCTGCTGCGCCACCACCACGTCCAGGTAGCTCACGAGGCCGCCGTTGTAGCGGGAAGTGGCGAGCTCCAGCTGGCGCCGGGCCGAGGACACGGCGTCCGCCTGCGACTTGCGCGCCGTGTCGAGGACCTGCAGGCCGGTGATGCTGTCCTGCACCTCGCGGAAGGCGTTCAGCACCGTGGACCGGTAGGACGCCACGGCGGCCTCGTAGGCGGCCTTCGCGCCGTCGACCTGGGCGGTGTGAGCGCCGCCGTCGAAGATGGTCTGGGCGAGAGCGGCCGCGAGGGCCCAGAATCCGCTCGCCGGGTTGAAGAGCTGCGAGATGTTGACGGAGTTCCAGCCGCCCTGGCCGTAGAGCGTGAGCGAGGGGAAGAGGGCGGCCGTCGCAACTCCGATCTGGGCGTTTGCCGCCGCCATCTGGCGTTCGGCTTCCGCGACGTCCGGGCGGCGCTCCAGCACGTCGGAGGGAAGGGCGAGGCCGATCCCGGGGGGCTCCGCCGCGAGCTCTCGCGACGCCAGGTGGAAGGCGGGAGCGGGCCGTCCGACCAGGACCGCGATCGCGTCCTCGTACTGCCTGCGCTGGCGCAGCAGCAGCGTGGCCTGGGTCCGCGTGGTGTTGTACAGCGTCTCCTCCTGCGCGACGTCGAGGCTCGAGGCGATGCCGCCGGCGTGGCGAGCGGCGATGAGCTCGAGCCCCTTTCGAATGTTCTCGACGCTCCGGTTCAGGATGGCGATCTCGGTATCTAGTTGGCGCAGCGTGAAGTAGTCGGCCGCCAGCTCCGCCGTGAGCGAGAGCCGAACGTTCTCGAGGTCCGCGGCGCTCGCCTGGTACGAGGCCTGGGCCGACTCGATGGAGCGGCGCACGGACCCGAACAGGTCCACCTCGTAGCTGAGCGTGAAGGGCAAGAGGTAGTTCGACTGGGTCACCGGCGTGAGGGTCGCGGTGCTTCCCGACGGCCGGTTGCCCGAGTAGTGCTCGACCCCGACGAAGGGTGCCGTTCCGACGGTCGGGAACAGGGCGGCGTTCTGCACGGCGGCGGCGGCGCGCGCCTGGTCGAGGTGCGCCACCGCGACCTTCAGGGTCTGGTTCGCCTGGAGGAGCTCCCCCTCGAGCTGCTCGAGCTCCTCGTCGCGGAAGAGCGCCCACCACTTCGACTTGGGCACTGCGTCCTTGGGGCTCGCGACCCGCCAGGGCGCCGGGACGTCCCAGGCCTCCGGCGCCGCCGCGTCCGGCCGGGAGTAGTTCGGGCCGACAGCGCAGCCCGTCGCCGAGCACAGGGCCGCGGCACAGAGCATCGCGCCGCCCCTCGCTTTCGGGCCAAGGCGCCTCATCCCGGCGTCTTGGGGCCGGGCGGTCTTCGCCCGTCCGGCGGGTTGGGGGGCTGCCGGTCCGGCGCGGGCGCGAGCGGGTTCGAGACCTCGCGGACGCGCACCTCCTGGCCGGCCTCGAGCCCGTCGGGAGGGTTCAGGACGAGCCAGTCGGTCCGGGCGAGGCCCGTCAGCACCTCGAGCGACGTCCCGTAGTCGCGGCCGATCGCGAGCGGCTGCAGGCGCACCCGGCGGTTCTCGTCGACGACCGCGGCCCGAAGCCCCTCCGAGCGGAACAGGAGGGCGTTCACCGGGACGAGCAGGCGGTCACCGCCGACGGGAACCTTGAGGTGGACTTGCGCATAGCCCCCCGGGAGCAAGAGGCCCGACGGGTTCGGGACGTCGACCTCGGTCAGCAGCGCGTGCGTGGTGGGGTCGATGGCCTCGGCCGTCCGGACCACCCGCCCCTCGAAGGTTCGTCCCGGAAGCTGCGTGAGGGCGATCGAGGCGAGTAGATCCGGGCGGATGGAGGGAGCGAAGGCCTCGGGCACGTTCACGTACACGCGCATGGGATCGGTCTGCGCCAGCACGAAGAGGAGCTGGGAGGTGCCGCCGTTGCCCGCGTTCACGAGCGTTCCGATGTCGACGTTCCGCCGCGTGATGACGCCGCTGAAGGGGCTGTAGATCCTCTGAAAGGACTTGAGCTCCTCGAGCCGGCGGACGTTTGCCTCCAGGGATCGCACCACCGCGGACTTCGCGGCGAGGTCGCCGGCCGCGTTGTCGACCTCCTGGCGGGACACGCTGTCGGTCTTCAGGAGCTCCCGGTAGCGCCCCTCCGTGATCCGGGCCAGCTTCTCGTTCGCCTCCGCGGTGACCAAGTCCGCCTTCGCGGCGAGGAGCTGCTGGTCCACCTCCGGCGTGTCGATCTCGGCGAGCACCTCGCCCTGGCGGACCCGGCTCCCGATGTCGTGATGCCACCTCTTGAGGTACCCGTTCGTGCGCGCGTAGATGGGGGATTCGACGAACGCCTGCAGGGTTCCCGGGAGGACGAGCTCCTCGGTCTCGATTGGCGGTGCCGGATGGATGACCGCGACGGTCGGGATGGCCTCGGCCTCGGTGTCCTTGGCGAGGGCGCGAAACTGGCTGCGGCGCTGGAGCATCAGGAGCGCGCCGACGACCACCAGGGCCACGGCCGTGGCGGCGAAGCCCAGGAAGATCCTCCGCGCTGGCCCGCGGTCGGGCGAGCTCCCTCCCGCGCTCGGTCGTTCGTTCATGGTGCGATCCCCTGTGCGGTGCCGGTGCGCGTCACGTCGCCGCCCCTTCGGACCCAGGAAGCGGGCGGTGTCGGCGCTCTCGCCAGCCATGGATGATGGAAAACACGGACGGCACGAAGAAGAGCGTGGCCACGGTGGCGAAGAGCAGCCCTCCAATGACCGCCCGCCCCAGCGGTGCGTTCTGTTCGCCGCCCTCCCCCAGCCCGATCGCCATCGGCACCATCCCGATGATCATGGCGGCGGCGGTCATGATCACCGGCCGGATGCGCACGAAGCCGGCCTGGACGGCGGCGTCGAAGGCGCTCTTCCCCTCGCTCATCTGTTCCCGCGCGAAGGAGATCATGAGGATGCTGTTGGCCGTGGCCACGCCCATGCACATGATGGCCCCGGTGAGGGAGGGCACGCTCAGCGACGTGCGCGTGAGCAGCAACATCCAGCAGATTCCCGCGAGTGCACCGGGCAGGGCGGTGATGATGATGAAGGGGTCGAGCCAGGACTGGAAGTTCACGACGATGAGCAGGTAGGCGAGGAGGATGGCCGCCACGAGCCCGACGCCGAGGCCGACGAAGGAGCTGCCCATCGTCTGGACCTGTCCCCGGACCACGACGCGGCTGCCGCGCGGCAGCTCCTTCTGGAGATCCGCGACGAAGGCGTCGACCTCCGCTGCCACCGCGCCCAGGTCGCGTCCCGAGACCGAGGCGTAGACGTTGATCATCGGCTGGACGTTGTAGTGGGAGATGGAGGCGGGTCGCGCCACGGTGGAGGTGGACGTGAGGTTGGCGAGGATCTGCGGAGGAGACTTGCCCGCTCCCGCGACGGCGGTGTTCTGCAGGGCCTGCAGGCTGTCGATCCGGTACTGGGGCGTCTGGACCGCGACGTTGTAGCTGACGCCGTTGCGGGGATCGAGCCAGAAGTTGGGGGCCGTCTGGAAGCTCGAGGAGAGGGAGACGAGCACGTTCTGCGCGACGTCCCGCGCCTCGACGCCCATGTCCTGTGCACGCGAGCGGTCGACCTCCATGCGAAGGGTGGGGGCGTCGAACGCTTGCTGTACGTGGACGTCGACGGCGCCGGGGACGTGGCGGATCCGGTTCGCGAGCTTCAGAGCCGCCCGGTAGTTGCCCTCCTGGTCCTGCCCGACCACCTGGATGTCGATGGGGGCAGGCGTCCCGAAGTTCAGGATCTGCGTCACGATGTCCGCGGGCTGGAAGAAGAACTGGACCCCCGGGAACTCCCGCGGCAGGAGGTGGCGTAGCTTGTCGACGTACTCGGCGGTGGGCCGGCCCCGGTCGTCCTTCAACTGCACGAGGATCTCCGCGTCGGAGGTCCCGACCGTGCCCGAGTTGCTGTACGTCAGGTTGATCCCCGAGTAGGGCAGGCCGATGTTGTCGATGACGGTGAGCAGGTCCTCCTCCGGGATCGTGCGCCGGATGGCCTGGTTCACCTGGTCGGCGAGCCGCGCCGACTCCTCGATCCGCAGCCCGGTGCGCGCGCGGAGGTGGAGCCGGATCTGCCCCGCGTCGACGCTGGGAAAGAAGTCGCGCCCGAGGAGGAGGGCGATCCCGGCCGACAGGAGACAGAACCCGAGGAATGCGACGGCGAAGATGCGCGCGTGCTTCAGCACCGCGACGAGCGCCCTCCGGTACGCCTCGCGGAAGCGCTCGAAGGAGCGCTCGAATGTCTGCTGGTAGCGACGGAGGAAGCCCATCTTCTCGCCGACGTGGTGCTCCGGGTGGTACTCGTCCTCGGCGCTCAGGAGGTACTTCGCCAGCGTGGGGACGATCGTCCGCGACCACCCGTACGAGGCGAGCATCGCGAAGGTCACCGCCTCCGCGAGGGGCACGAACAGGTAGCGCGCGACCCCCGACAGCAGGAACATCGGGATGAAGACGATGCAGATGCAAAGCGTGGACACGAACGCCGGGACGGCGATCTGCTGGGCGCCGTCGAGGATCGCCTGGACCGTGTCCTTGCCCATGGCGAGGTTGCGGTTGATGTTCTCGATCTCCACCGTGGCGTCGTCGACCAGGATGCCGACCGCGAGCGCGAGCCCGCCGAGCGTCATGATGTTGATGGTCTCGCCGAGCGCGCTCAGGCAGAGGATGCTGACCAGGATCGAGAGCGGGATGGAGATGGCGATGATGAGCGTGCTTTTCCAGTTCCCGAGGAAGAGCAGGATCATCACCGCGGTGAGGCAGGCGGCGATGAGGGCCTCGCGCAGCACGCCCTGGATGGCGGCACGCACGAAGAGGGACTGGTCGAAGAAGGTGGTGACGCGGAGGCCCTCTGGCAGCGAGGGCTGGTAGTCCTTCAGCGTCTGCTTCACGCGGTCCACGATGGAGAGGGTCGAGGCGTTCCCGGTCTTGTAGACGCTCATGAGGACGCCGCGCTGGCCGTTCGCCATGACGACGTTCGTCTGCGGGACGAATCCGTCGCGCACGTGGGCGACGTCGCGAAGGTAAATGGTGGAGCCGCTGACGGTCTTCACCGGCAGGTCGTTCAGCTCCGCCACCGACGCGGGGCTGCCGTTGAGCTCCACGTTGTACTCCAGGGACCCCAGCTTGGCGGTCCCCGTCGGGAGGATGAGGTTCTGCGCGTTCACCGCGTTGACGATGTCCACCGCCGACAGCCCCTTTGCCTGAAGTGCGGCGGGGTCGATGTCCACGGAGATGACCCGCTGCTTCCCGCCATAGGGAAAGGGCATCGCGGCCCCCTGGACGGTCGCGAGCTGGGTCCGGATGAAGTTGTTTCCGTAGTCGAAGAGCTGCTGCTCGCTCAGCCGGTCGCTCGTGAGGCCGATCTGCAGGACCGGGACCGTCGAGGCCGAGTAGATGATGACGAGCGGCGGCGTGGTGCCGGGGGGAAGGCTCCGGAGGAACGTCTGCGAGATGGCCGCGGTCTGAGCCAGTGCCCTGTCGACGTTGGCGTTGGGCTGGAAGAAGACCTTGATGACGGCGATGCCGGTCAACGACTGGGACTCGATGTGCTCGACGTCGTTCACCAGCGTGGTGATTCCGCGCTCGACGTTCGTCGTGATCCGGCGCTCCATCTCCTGCGGCTGGAGCCCGTTGTAGCTCCATACCAGGGCGATGACCGGGATGTTGATCTCCGGGAAGATGTCCGTCGGAGTGCGCGTGAGCGCCACGGGCGTGAGGAGCAGGACGACGAGCGCCAGCACGATGAAGGTGTAGGGCCGGGCGAGTGCGAGTCGGACGATCCACATGGCGAGCCGAGCCTAGTCCTTCCGTGGAGGGAGACGCCCCGGTGTGCCGGACCTACCTGAGCGCGTGCCGGGGATCGCCGGCCTCACCGGAAGACCACCGGCCGGGAGGGTGGGGCGCGAGAGAGTCCATGCATCGATACCTAGGAGCTCAAAGTGTTGGCGCTGCACTCGTCGCCCCGGGACGTCCCGGCGAAACGCGGAGAAGAAGAAGATCCATCCGCGGGCGCCGACGGCCGCGCCCGGGAACGCGGGAGTGTAGCGCAGTCGTCGGCCCGGCAGAAGCGCCGGCGGGTCGCCGGCGGGTGGCCCCCCGGGTCAAGGCACGCCGGTCCGTGCCGCATCGCTCGCGCCCGCCAAGGCGCCATGGGCACTCGGGAGCCCCCCGGGCGGTCGCTAGCGCGGCGGGCCGGGCGGGTCGCGCCGGCGTGCGACGGCGGCATCGAGCGACCAGGGGCCCGCACCCGCGACGAGCAGGAACAAGAGCCCCATGACCATCGCGTAGTCGGTGCGCGATTCGGATTGCATCGACCAGAACCCGGTCCGGGCGGTGACGGCCGTCGCCCGCCAGAGCAGCGGAAGCTTCGTGGTCGCGATGGCGACGGCCATGGTCGCGAGGAGGGGTACGCTTGCGAGGCGGGTCGCGAGGCCCAGGACGACGAGCAGGCCGCAGCCGATCTCGACGCCGCCCACGAGCGATGCCATCGGGGCGGGATAGGGGATCCCGATGCGCTCGAACCGGCCCGCGCCCCACTGGGCCGCGAAGAGGAACTTCTTCATGCCTTCGGGGAGGAACACGAGGCCGACGAGGAGGCGCACGACGAGGTTCGCCCGCTGCGTGCCCGGTTCGAAGGTGCGCCGGAGCCATGTCATGCAGGAAGCGTAGCCAGGTCCGGTGCCGCGAGCACCATGGTCCCCTCTTGGAGGGCGGCCGGCCCGCCAGGAGGGAGGACGGGAGCCGGGTGCCCTTCCTAGGAGAGGTCGAAGAAGCGCCCGCGCTCGATGGCTCTCGTGGCCTGGCGGCCGAGGACCTTGACGGCGACGATGAGCGAGGCAAACCGCTCGTCGCGGGTGAACCCTTCCTTGTAGCGTCGGTAGATCTGCTGGGCGATGACGGCGATCTTGCACAACGCGAACACGTAGTCGAAGAGGAGACCGTCCACGGGTCGGCCACTCCGCGCGGCGTAGCGCTCCGCAACCTCGACGCGGTGCAGATTGCCGGGCAGGAGCGTGGGCCCGAGAGGAAGCGCGCGCATCTCCTCGGGGTCCTCCGGGTCGGTCCAGTAGCCCAGCGTCGTCCCGAGGTCCATGAGCGGATCGCCCACGGTCGCCATCTCCCAGTCGAGCACCGCCACGATTCGCGACGGGTCGGCTGGGTCGAGCACCAGGTTGTCGTACTTGTAGTCGTTGTGGACCAGGGCGGCGCCACGCTCCGGCGGCAGGCGAGAGGCGAGCCAGGTCGCGGCCTTCTCGATCTCCGGGACCTCGTCGGTCTTGGCCCGCAGGTAGCGCTCCGTCCATCCCGCGACCTGCCGGCGCACGTACCCCTCCGGCCGGCCCAGCGCGGCGAGCTCCGGCCGGCGAACGTCGAGCGCGTGGAGCTCGGCGAGCCCGTCGACGAGGGCGGTGGAGAGCGCCCGCATGCGCTCGGGCGGAAGCTCCAGGCCCGGCGGAGGCCGGGTCCCGCGGAGGATGAGCCCGCGGACCCGGTCCATGAGGTAGAAGGGCGCGCCGATCACGCCCGGGTCCTCGCACGCGACGAGGGGGCGCGGCACCTTCGGGTACAGGGGCGCGAGCGCTCGGAGCACGGCGAACTCCCGGAGCATGTCATGGGCGCTCTTCACCTTGGATCCAAACGGCGGCCTGCGCAGGACGGCCTCGCGTTCGCCGGCGCGCACGAGGTAGGTGAGGTTCGAGTGGCCCCGGCCGAACTGCTGTACCGTCAGCGGCTCCTCGAAGCCGTCGAGCGAGCGGCGCAAGAAGGCGGCGAGCTTCTCGACGTCGAGGGCCTCGCCGGAGCGGACCTCGCCGGGCTCGTCGATGGGGAGATGGCGCTCGTTCATGGCGCATCTCCCTCACGATACGGAGAGCCCGTATTGCCGGAGGATGCGCCGGGCCACCACGCTGAGGTGCACCTCGTCCGGGCCGTCGTAGATCCGGGCGGCCCGCTCGTGCGCATACCACCAGGCGAGAGGGGTGTCGTCGGTCATTCCCAGCGCGCCGAGAGCCTGGATGGCGCGGTCGAGCACGCGCTGCAGCGTGCGCGCCACCGTGAACTTGATGAGCGAGATCTCCTCGCGCGCCGCGTCCGCACCCTCGCGCTCGATCTTCCACGCGGCGTGGAGCACCATCAGGCGCGCGGCGTGGATCTCGGCGCGGCTCTCCGCGATCCACTGCTGAACGATCTGGCGAGAGCCGAGCGGCTTCCCGGGGGCGAGCTGCCGGCTCACCGCGTGGCGGCACATGATGTCCATCGCCCGCTCGCAGATTCCGACCCAGCGCATGCAGTGGTGGATCCGCCCGGGGCCGAGCCGGTCCTGCGCGATGGCGAATCCCATGCCCTCGCCGCCCAGGGTGTTCGCGAGCGGGACACGCGCCCCCTGGTAGCTCACCTCGCCGTGGCTCGCGTAGTCCTCGCCGCGCTCGCCCATGACGGACAGGTTCCCGACGAGTTCAAAGCCGGGGGTGTCGGTGGGCACGATGATCATGCTGGCGCGCAGATAGGGGTTCTCCGCGTCCGGATGAGTGATGGCCATGCAGATGGCGAAGGCCGCGCCATCGGCGGCCGACGCGAACCACTTGTGGCCCCGGATCACCCAGGCGTCTCCGTCCTTGGCGGCGATGGTGCCGAGCTGCACGGGATTCGAGCCAGGGAACTCCGGCTCGGTCATGGTGAAGCAGCTGCGGACGTCTCCCCGGACCAAGGGGAGGAGAAAGCGCTCGCGCTGCGCCTCCGTCCCGTGCTCCATCAGGATCTCCATGTTCCCGACGTCCGGTGCCTGGACGTTGAACAGGTAGTGTCCGAGGGGGCTGCGGCCCAGCTCCTCGCTCATGTGGGCGAACTCGACGAGGGTGAGGCCAGCGCCACCGAAGCGCTCGGGGACGTGGGCGGCCCAGAGACCGGTCTCGCGGGCGCGCTGCCGGCGTTCCCGGAGGACGGGGACCATGGCGCGAAACCCGTTCCGGCGGACGTCGGCCTCGAGCGGGTAGACCTCCTTCGCCATGAACTCGCGGAGGAGGCCGCGAAGGGCCTTCACCTTTGGGGGGTCCGAGAAGTCCACCGCAGGCTCCTTTCGTTTCCGAGCGAGGCGTTCGTCGGTGCGCGGGCGCGATGAGTCAAGCGAGGTCCCGCAGCTCTGCAAACGAGCCCTCGACGTCGCGTGCGAAGAGATCCACGTCCGGGACCACGTCCCAGTCGGCATTGAGACCCCAGTAGAGGGTCCCCGCGTAGCTGAAGACGACGACGCCCAGCCCCAGGTAGTCCGTGAGCGGGACGAGGCCGTAGTAATCGAGCATCCGGGCGGAGAGAAGGTGGAGCGGTTGCTGCGGCCCGGGGACGTTCGTCACGACCATGTTGAACGGCAGGTTGCGCCAGCTGATCCGCGCCCCGAGGGAGAGCAGCGCCGCCGGCGTCCACCCCGTCAGCTCCGCGAAGAGACGTACGCCGAGCGCGCTCCGATCCTCCTTGAAGCGGCGCGTGGTCCGCTGGATGAAGGCAAGCCTCGCGCGCGCGTCCCCCTCCGCGATCGGCAGCGGAACCATCCAGGCGCCGACGTGGTTTCCGAGCGCGTCCGGGCGCCCGGACCGCCCGGCGATGCTCACCGGCGCCATGACCCGGAACGTGACGCCGCTGGGGGACACGCCGCGGCGTTCCAGGAAGCGACGGACCGCACCTGCAACGGTTGCGAGCACGACGTCGTTCACGGATCCGCCCAGGGACCGGCGAACCGCCTGTGCGTCGTCGAGGCGCGTGGCGGTCCAGTCGAACCGCCGGTGCGGCCCGATCCGCTTGTTGAGCGGCGTCTCGCTGGGGCGGCGCAGCGTCTTCGAAGCGAGCGACCCGAGTCCCCGCAGCGCTGCACGGATGTCGCCGTCGGGCAGCCGCGCGTCCGCGACCAGCGCGGGAGCGCGCCGTGCGAGATCGATCGGTTTGCGGGCCAGCTGCCCGACCTCGTCGAGCGCGAGCCGGAGCGTGGAGGGGGCGGGCTTCGCCGCCCACCGGGGCGCCGGCTCGAAGTCGGTGATCGGCTCGGGCGTCAGGATGGTCTCGAGGAGGTCGACGGATCGAACGCCGTCCACCATGGCGTGGTGCACCTTGTGGATGACTCCGAAGCGCTCGCCACCGGCGACGCGGTCGACCACCCAGAGTTCCCAGAGTGGCCGCGCGCGGTCCAGGGCCTGAGAGAAGACCCGGCCGCAGAGGGCCTTCATCTGTCGCTCGTCGCCCGGGGGCGGGAGGCTCGTGTGGCGGACGTGGTACTCGATCTGGAAGTGCGGGTCGTCGACCCAGACCGGGACCCCGAGCGGCGTGCGCGAAACGACCTGCCGGTAGCGCGGGATGCGACCGAGGCGGCTTGCCACGTAGTCGCGGATTCGCGGGACGTCGATGGCCCCGTCGGGACGGCGCAGCCCACCCGCCTCGAACGTGGAGGCGCCGGCGATGTGCATGTGCGTGGACGGCGTCTCATAGGCAAGAAACGAGCGGTCGAGGCGGCTCAGACGGTCGTGCACGGGCGCTCCCGGTGGGCCGCAGACTATCGTCTCGTGCGTCCCGGGGCGAGCGTGCGAGTATTGGGATCATGGAGCATCGCACGGTGGACCTCGACGGCCCCGTCCACTACGCCGACTTCGGGGGATCCGGCCGGCCCATCGTGCTCGTCCACGGCCTGGGCGGCTCGCACCTCAACTGGCTTCCCGTCGCCCCGGCTCTGGCCGCGCACGGGCGCGTCTTCGCCGTGGACCTCGTCGGCCACGGGCTGACGCGGTCGTTCGGGCGGTCGGCCCGGGTGAGCGCGAACCGTCGCCTGCTCGGCCGCTTCCTCGAGAAGGTCGCGGGCGGCCCAGCCGTGCTGGTCGGGAACTCCATGGGCGGGTACCTGTCCCTCGCGGAGGCGGCCGCCGAGCCGGCCCGGGTCGCGTCGCTCGTGCTCGTCGCCCCCGCCGTGCCGACGGCGGCCGGCGCGCTCTTCGACCGCCACGTCCTCGCCCTCTTCGCCGGCGCGGCGCTCCCGCTCGCCGGGGGCCTCCTCGTCGACTGGCGGCGGCGGCGCGGCCCGGACCAGCTCGTGCGGGACATGCTCGCGCTGTGCTGCGTGGACGCGCGGCGCATCGCCGAGGGCGTGGTCCGTGCGCACGTGGACCTGGCCGGCGAACGCGCCGGGTTCGGCCGGGAAGTCACCCGCGACTTCCTCGCGGCCCAGCGCTCCCTCATGGCGAGGCTGCTCCGGCGCAGGCAGTTTCGCGCCCTGGTGGCCTCGATACCGAGTCCGGCGCTCATCGTGCAGGGGCGGCGCGACCGGCTGGTCCGCGTGGAGGCGGCCCGCGCGCTCGCGGCTCTGCGGCCGGATTGGCGGCTCGAGGAGTTGTCGGACATCGGGCACGTGCCACAGCTCGAGGCGCCGGAGCGGTTCCTCTCGCTCGTCGCCCCTTGGCTCGCCAGCGTGCAACGGAGGAACGGCCCGGCCTCGTGACGCGGTCGCCTGCGCGAGTCGGACGGCGCGGGAGGATCCCGTTCCGCGACCCAGGTTCCGGGGTCGGGGTTCCGTATACACGGTGGGTGACAAAACCACATCGACCGGGCCGGGCGGCCGTGGTACAGCGGCTGGTGATGCGTTGCGCCAGATCAAGTCGCCGAACCACCTGGCAGCGGGCGGGAATCGTCTGCACCCTCGCCGCCCTGACCTCCGCGTGCGGGGGCTCGTCGACGATGCCGACCACGTGTCCCATCGCGTCGCCACCGGCCCACCCGACCTTCGCACAGGACATCCTGCCCGCGCTGCAGCAGAGCTGTGGGGCGCGGCCGACGAGCTCACAGACGTCGAGCTGTCACGGGGACGTCGGGGCACCGAGCCACCTCATCTTCGCCACCGTGCCCCCCCGGACGGCCGCCGACGTGTACGCGGACCTCGTGAACGCCACGCCGACCAACGCCCCGCCCGGATACCTGCGCGTCGCGCCGGGCGACCCGGACCATTCCTGGATCCTCGCGAAGATCACCCAAGACGAGCCGGGTGGATCGGGATACGGCGCCCGGATGCCGTACGGTGCGCCCGACCTCTGTGCCGCGACCATCCAGGCCTTCAGGAACTGGATCGTCGACGAAGCGCCCCCGTAGCCGCGGAGAGTCCCATGGCCGACTTGAGCCCGAAGACGAGCTGGACCGCCGACGACGCCGCGCACTTGGCGCGGCGCGCGGGATTCGGCATCTCGCCGGAGGCGGCGAGCGCGCTCGCCGCGCAGAGCCTCGACGCGGCCGTCAACGCGTGGGTCGACGGCGGCGCCGATCGCACGGAGATCGACGCCGTTCTCGGCGCGACCGCCGACGTCGTGGACGAGCCGGCCCGGAGCGCCTCGACGACGGCCGGAGCCGTCGATGCCCCGGCCGTCCCGGCGCCGCACCCGTTCCTGGTCCAGGGAAACGACGCGTGGCGGAACAACTTCTCCCGGGCCCAGGCCTACCTGGCGTTCCGGATGCAGTACGACCCGTACCCGTTCGCCGAGCGCATGGCGCTGTTCTTCCACAACCTGTTCGCCACCGGGTGGACCAAGGTGAACAACGCGGCGCTCATGCTGGACCAGTACCAGACGTTTCGGGATCACGGTCTCGACAACTTCGACGACCTCCTCGTCCTCGTGTCGAAGGACCCCGCCATGGCGATCTGGCTGGACCTCGTCGCCAACGACGCCTCGGGGTCGAATGTCGCGAACGAGAACTACGCCCGGGAGGTGATGGAGCTCTACAGCCTTGGCGCCGACAACGGGTACAACCAGACGGACATCACGCAGCTCGCGCGGGCTCTGTCGGGCTGGAGCTTCACGGTCGACCAAGCGAACGCGATCTCCGACCCCACGAACCCGAACAGCCTGACCGCCGCCGCCGGCAATTTCCGCGTCTACGACGGGAGCGCGAACCCGGACGAGTACCTCTGGTACATGGGAGCGGCCGCGCATCTGCCCTCGATGCACGGGGCCGGCACCATCACCTACCTCGGCCAGACCTTCGACATCGCCAATCCCCCCTCGGGGATGGTGCCGGGAGAGGACGCGCTGCGGTCGATCGTCACGAGCCGGGCGACGCAGTGCTCGCAGTTCTTGGCGCAGCGCCTGATCATCCACTTCGTAACGGGGAACTACGCCCCGTCCGACCTGACCGACGTGGCCGCCATGATCCGTTCGGCGGGCTTCAACCTGCGGTCGGTGATGAAGACGCTGCTCAAGTCCAACTACTTCTTCGACGCCGCGAACCGGTTTGCGCTCGTGGAAGGGCCGGTCTCGTGGACGGTGCGGGCGGCGCGGGCCCTCGGCTACGACCTCGCGACCGCCGACGCCATGACCCCCAAGGGCTTCCCGGCCTGGTCGAGCGTCACCGACCCGTACTTCGAGCAGGCCGGGATGAAGCTCCTCGACCCCATCGGCCCCAACGGTTGGAAGGAGGACACGGGCTGGATGAACAGCAACACCATCCGGTACCGGACGATGATCGCCGCCGCCGTGGCCCTTGGTGCTGGCGCACCGCAGTCCAGCGACGCCGGCCTCTTCCCCAGCGACGCGACCCGCTGGTTCCCGACGGAGCCAGCCACCCCACAGGACGTCCTGGCACGGATGGTCGCGCTCCTGCAGCCCGCGCCCATTCCGACCGCGGTGAGCGATTCCTGGCTGCAGGCCCTGTGGCCATCGGGTTTCTCGTGGAACGCGACGGACCCGACCATGCAGGCCAGCGTTCGAGAGCTCGCGTACCTCATCCTCTGCTCGCCCGGCGGGCAGGTCTACTGAAGAGGAACCGCCATGCCCATCACTCGGAGAACCTTCCTTCAGGGTCTCGGCGCCACGGGCGTCGTCGCGGCTGCCTCGGGCTGTTCGCTCAAGAGCACGCTGGGAGCCTGGGAGCCACCGATCCCCATTCCGGCGCATCCGGTCCTGGTGATCGTCGACATCAACGGCGGGTGGGACTGGCTGAACGTCCTCACGCCGACGGCCGCCAGCAACCACGCCGCGTACCTCGCCAACCGCGCCACGCTCAACATCCCTTCCTCCCAGGTGACGACCGTGAACGGCGACGCGGGGCTCAACAAGGACCTCATCGGGATGGGGGATCTCTCGGCCCGGGGGAGGGTGGCGTGGATCCCGGGGATCGGCATGAACAACCCCGACCTCTCTCACTTCGTGTCGATCGCGCTGTGGGGCCAGGGCTCCTCCCAGCCGGACGGCACCGGCTGGCTGGGGCGCTTCGCCGACACCGCCTTCAACGCGACCGGTGACGTGCTCCGCGGAATTACCGTGACGGGCGACCTCCCGGAGATGCTCCACGGCGCGACCCGCGACTTCGTCTCCATCACGAGCGCGAGCGGCTACGTGTACCCATCCTGGCTCCGCTCCAACCGGATCGGCTCCCCCTACGACCCGCAGTTGCTCGAGAACGGCTTCGGCGCGGCGGTCACGCCGACGACGACCGACCCCGCCCAGCTGGCGGCGGCACGGTCCGGCAAGCTCTTCCTCGATGCGGAGAACCAGTTCGGCACGAACGGCACCCTGCCAGGCAGGACGCCGACCGTCCCGTACCCGGGAGACGCGGACTACCCGGTGACGAGCGCCGACGGTGGCCGCTTGTCGTCGGAGCTCTCCTATCAATTCAAGCTCATCGCCCAGATGCTCGCGGCGGGCCTTCCCACGCAGATCTTCTTCACGCGGCTCAGCGGCTGGGACACGCACAGCAACGAGGCACGCGACCTCCCGAACCTGCAGAGGGCGCTCGGCGGCTCGATCAAGGCCCTCTACGACGACCTGGCGAAGATCGACACGCCTCTCGGAAACGCCCAGGACCGGCTGATGGTGGTCGGTTACAGCGAGTTCGGGCGGCGCGTCCCCGAGAACCAGGGCGGGACGGACCACGGGACAGCGGGACTCGCCTTCGCGGTCGGTCGGGCCGTTGCCGGCGGCGTCTACGGCAGCTATCCCGACCTGAACGACCTCGACCAGAACCGCAACATGAAGTACACGACCGACTTCCGCAGCCTCTACGCCACGGTTCTCGATCGGTGGCTGGGACAGAGCGCCGCGACGACGAACGCGATCCTGGGGACGAGTTACCCGCGCCTGGGCTTCATCTAGCGCCACACGGGCTTGCGTCCGGCTGCGGTCGTCACCGGCCGGGGCCGCCGAAGCGCGCCGCTGTCGCGAGCCGGACGTGCCGACCTCTCGGGGTATGGGTCGCGCGATCCAGCGCCCCTGCATTCGCGGTCGGCAGTACACTCCCATGCAGGGGCCGCGACCCCAGGGCGGGGCGCGCGGCGCATCGGGTCGAAGTCGTCGCCAGCGCCACCGCGGGAGGGGAACCGGGGATGCTGAACGGCGTTCCGAAGCGACTCGGAATCGCTCACCGGCGCGATCCCGTCGGGGTCTCGGAGGGGCTCCTGCAGGCGGGCCGGGAGGACGGGAGCGTGGTCCTCGCCCGGCTCGGGAGCCGGTCCACGGGGCTCACGCAGGAAGAGGCCGCGCAACGGCTCCTCGACCACGGCCCCAACGTGGTCGTGAAGGACATCGGCCCGAACCGCCTCAAGCTGTTCGCGAAGGCGGTTCTCAATCCGCTCGTCGTCCTGCTGGCGCTGCTCGCGACGATCTCGGTGCTCACCGGAGACACGCGCGCGGCGGTCGTCATGGCGGCCATGATCGCCCTCGGGGTCTCCCTTCGCTTCGTCCAGGAGGCGAGGGCGGATTCGGCCGCCAAGAAGCTACGCGCCATGATCAAGGTGACGGCGACGGCGATTCGGGACGGCCAGCCGCGGGAACTGCCGCTCGAAGAACTGGTGCTCGGCGACATCGTCCACCTGAGCGCCGGCGACATGTTCCCGGCCGACGTGCGCTTGCTGTCCGCGAAGGACCTCTTCGTCATTCAGGCGAGCCTGACGGGCGAGTCCCTGCCGGTCGAGAAGTTCGAGGCGGTGGAGCAGGGCGAGCGCCTGACCCCGCTCGAGCTCCGGAACGTCGGGTATCTGGGGACGAGCGTGGAGAGCGGCACCGGCACGGGCGTGGTGGTGGCGACCGGCGAACGGACCTTCCTGGGCGCGCTGGCGCGCGAGCTGGTGGTCGAGCAAGGCCAGACCGCCTTCGACAAGGGCGTGGCGCGCTTCACGTGGCTCATGATCCGCTTCATCGCGGTCATGGTCCCGGTCGTGTTCGTGCTGAACGGGCTCACCAAGGGCGACTGGCGCGAGGCGTTCTTCTTTGCGCTCGCGGTCGCGGTGGGCATGACGCCCGAGATGCTCCCGATGATCGTGAGCGTGTGCCTCACCAAGGGCGCGCTGCTCATGTCGCGCAAGAAGGTGATCGTCAAGCGACTGGACTCGATCCAGAACCTGGGAGCGATGGACGTGCTTTGCACCGACAAGACCGGGACCCTCACGGCCGGCCGGGTCGTCCTCCAGAAGCACTGCGACGTCGAGCTGGAGGAGGACGACGAGGTCCTCGCTCTCGCCTACCTGAACAGCCACTTCCAGACCGGGCTCAAGAGCCTTCTCGACCGAGCCATCCTCGAGCACAGCGAGGTCCAGCGGCAGATCGACATCGGGGACTACGGCAAGGCGGACGAGATCCCGTTCGACTTCCGGCGGCGGCTGATGTCGGTGGTCGTGGTCCTGCCGAACGGCATGCACCGCCTCATCTGCAAGGGCGCTCCCGAGGAGGTGTTCAGCCGCTGCACCAGCTTCGAGTACCGGGGCGAGCAGCTGCCCCTCGAGGGTCTGCTCCTCGACGACCTCCGCATCGAGCACGACAAGCTCAGCGCGGATGGGTTCCGGGTCCTGGGAATCGCCTACCGGGATTTCGAGCCCAAGGCCGCATACTCCAAGGCAGACGAGAGCGAGCTCGTCCTGCGCGGGTACGCGGCCTTCTTCGATCCGCCGAAGGACAGCGCCCGCCCCGCCCTCGAGGCACTGCGATCGCACGGGGTCTGCGTCAAGGTACTCACCGGAGACAGCGACGCGGTCAGCCGGAAGATCTGCGGCGACGTGGGGATCGAGTCCGGGAGGGTCCTGCTCGGACGCGACGTCGAGTCCATGGCCGACGCGCAGCTCGAGGTCGCGGCCGAGGAGGCGACCCTCTTCGCGCGCCTCGCGCCGAGCCACAAGCAGCGCATCGTGAAGGCCCTGCAACGGCGACGCCACGTGGTCGGCTTCCTCGGGGACGGGATCAACGACAGTCCAGCGCTTCGCGCCGCGGATGTCGGGATCTCGGTGGATTCCGCCGTGGACATCGCGAAGGAGTCCGCGGATCTCATCCTCCTGGAGATGAGCCTTCTCGTGCTGAGGGACGGCATCGTGGAAGGGCGGAAGGTCTTCGCGAACATCCTGAAGTACGTTCGCATGGGGGCGAGTTCGAGCTTCGGGAACATGTTCAGCGTGGTGGGGGCGAGCGCCTTCCTTCCATTCGTGCCCATGGCGCCGCTGCAGATCCTGACCAACAACCTGCTCTACGACTTCTCCCAGGTCCCCATCCCCACCGACAACGTCGACCCCGAGCAGGTTGCCCTTCCGCGCCCCTGGTCGATGGAGAGGATCGCCAAGTTCATCCTGTTCATCGGGCCCTGCAGCTCCGTCTTCGACTACACCACGTACTTCCTCATGTTCTACGTCTTCGGAGCGAACAGCCCGGCCCGGGCGTCCCTCTTCCAGACGGGCTGGTTCGTGGAGTCGCTCCTCACGCAGACGCTCGTCATCCACGTGATCCGGACGAACCGGGTGCCGTTCATCCAGAGCCGCGCGAGTCTCCAGCTGACGCTGACGACCGCGGCGGTGATGGCCGTCGGGATCTGGCTCCCGTACTCACCCTTTGCAGCGGCGCTGGGGTTCACGGCCCTTCCTCCGCTCTACTGGCCGCTCGTCCTCGTGACGCTCGTGCTCTACGTCGTGCTGACCCAGAAGGTGAAGGTGCTTCTCCTCCGGAAGGGCTGGATCTAGGGCAGGCTCCGAAGGGCGGCCGGCCCGAGCCGAAGGCTCCGGCCGCCCCGAGCGGCGCGGACGGCTTCGCCGGCTCGCCCCTGCAAGCTCTTTCCCATGCGTGGGAGCTGCGCCCCGGCACGGCGTACGCGGTCAGCGGACGAGCGCTCGGGTCTCGAGGCCTACCGTCGGCCGCCCCCGTGGAATCCACCCCAGCCGCCGCCCCCGCCGCCACCTCCCCATCCGCCGCCCCCCCAGCTGTGGCCCCCGCCTCCGCCATCGCCTCCCCATCCACCACCGCCGCCGCCCCCCGAATGGTCGAAGCCCCCGCCCCAGCCGCCTCCCCACGAGGACGAGGCGGACCGGGAGTCCCCCGCCGAGCGGGATTGCGATATGGACTCGCCGCTCGACCCGGACGGCTTCGAGTAGTTGTAGCTGCCGCTCGACTTGTCGTACCCGGAGGACGCGCTCGATGCGCTCGCGGGCTTCTGCGTCGACTCCCAGGAGTTCGTGCTGCCGTTGTACTTCTGGGTCTGCCCGGTCGAGGAGTTGTAGTTGTAGACGTTGCCGTTGTGGTCCGCGTAGTAGTTGTCGCCCGACTGGGCGAACTGCGTCGTCTGGCCGCCGGGCCCCGTCACCTGGGCGTGCCCGACCGTGGTCTGCTGGCCGGTGTAGGCGTTGCCGACCGTGGCGCGGCCGCCCGAGGCGCTCACCCCGGTGCTCGGGTTGTACGTCGCCCCCCGGTTCCCGTAGGCATAGCCGCCCGTGTACGCGTTCGAGACCGATGCCGTCTGGCCCGCCGACATGCGCCCGGTGGCGGAGTTGTAGGAGGTGCCGACCTTGCTCGACCAGGCGTTGCCGGTCCAGGCGTTGTAGCCGGCGGAGGTTCGCGAGACGGTGGAGGTCGTCCCGTAGTGATTGTACATGTTGCCACTCGTAGCGGCCCACCCGCCGGGACCCCACGCGGCGGCGCCGCCGTAAGCCCCGTGGTAGGCGGCCCCGTAGTAGGCGCCGCCGTACGGAACGGGTGGGTGGTAGTAGTAGGGCATCGGGCCCCAGTAGGGCGCCGGGGCGTAACACCAGTGTGCGGCGGACCAGCCGATGGCGAAGCCCATCGCGAAGCCCGTCCAAGGTGTGTAGGTCACGTTGGCCGCGTACCCGTAGGTGACGGGTGGGGGGTACCACACGGTCGTGGTCACGTAGGCCGGGTAGACGTACCCCGTGCCGTAGACGACGGTCCCGTCGGGCGTGACGACCACGCCAGTGTAACCGGCCGTGTATCCGACCACCACCACGCCGGGGGACACTGCGTAGACCCTCACGAACGTGACGTAATAGACGGGCGAACTCGGCGGGATCGAGTAGATGACGGCCGGGATGGCCGTGGCCACGGTCCACGGCCCCTGGATAGACGGCGCGGTGAACCAGACGCCCGCCTGGACCGCGTACCACTGCGTCGGCGTCACCATGACGATGGGCTGGGGCGAGTTGAAGACGTACATGAGCGGGGTGCTCGGGATGGGCCTCAGCTGGGGTGCGCCGTTCAGGACGGGTTTGAACGACACCTTGGCGACGTAAACCGTGGCGGTCTGCGGGATCTCCGCCTCGATCGCTGCCTCCTCCGCCTGGGGCGTTCCCGGGACCGAGGCCTTCACGTTCTCCTTGGGGCTCGTGTCCGGGATGAGGGCAAAGTCCAAGGGCAGGTCCTTGCCGGCGACGTAGAACCAGGGCCCAGCCTGTGTCGTGGCCGTGAACCACCGGCCGGTGACGAGCACGTAGTACTGCTGGTTCGTGAGGTCGATGAAGATGTTTCCGGTCGTGTTGGAGACGTAGAGCAGCTGGGTACCCTCGATGGGCTGCCAGTCCATGGGGCCGTTCGTCGTGATGACCTCCGTCGGCTGCGTCGCGACCACGACCAGCGGCGGATCGGCGACGAGCGTGGGCGTCTTGCCGGTCTGGTTCCGCTGGCCCTCCATGAGATCCACGAGCCCCTTCTTCGCGAGCTGCTCAGCCGTCTTGGTGGCTCCCGCCGGAGGGCTTGTGGATACGGTCCAGGGGCCGGTGAGCGACGCCGACGTCATGAATCCATCGAGGACGTGGACGTACAACATGCCGTAGGCGTCCCGCAGGAGGAGGGCGCGCGTGTTGATCGCTCGCTTGAACGAGGTCCCGCTGACCGGTGCCCACACGGGTTCGCCCTGCAGGAGCACGAGCACGGCCGAGCTCTGGGTGAAGACGATCTGCGGAGGCGTGTTCTCGACGGGCACGCGCAGCGCCTTCCGCTCCGCCCCCTCGATGGCGAGCGCGGCCTCGAGGCGTCCGAGGGACATGGTGCCCGGGCCCTTCGAGGCGATCTGCTGGATCTCGGCCTGCCAGGCGGCGGCGTTCTGCGGTGCCGAAGGGAACGTCGCTTTCGCGATGGTGAGCCCCTCGATGTAGACGACACGGCTCGCGCGGTCGACGATGGTGTACGCCGTGATCTCGATGACGCCGAAGACCGGGTCCTTGGAGCCCGCCGGTATCACGCGGACGGCGGCGTGCGCCTCGTAGCTGTAGTCATCCCACTTGTCGAGCTGCGGCTGGTAGATCGTGAACTCCGCCCCGTTCACCGTTGCCGACTTGGGCCAGGGGTCCGGGGTGACGGCTGCGGCGGGAGGCGCGGCCCCGGTCTCGGCCTGAAGGGCCGCGAGGGCTCGCGCAGCCGGAGCGAGGGACGCGGCCCTCGCGAGGCGAGTTGCCCGGTGCCAGCCGCTCGCATCGGCCGGCACGGCGAATGTCGTCGCCGACACGGAGTTCTGGCGGGCCTGGGTGGCCAAGGGTGCTTGGGGGAGCACGAATGCGGCAATCAACGCGAGGCGCGCACGGCCAGTCATCGTGGGTTCCTCCTTGGGGCAGCGGGCTGGACCGGCCCAGTACACCACAGCGCGGGCCGGGTAGGGAGCGCCGCGGGCGAGGTCTGCGCTGGAGGCTTACGACCCGGTGGCGCCGGGTCGGTTGCCGCAGCGCGGGCAGCCCTGGAGTCGCAGCGGCATCTCGAGGTGACAGGTCGCGAGCAGCGAAGCGTCCGCGAACACGCTCGCCGTGGAGCCGTCCGCCGCGACGCGCCCGTCGCGCAGGACTACCGTGCGCGCGCATACGTCCAGGACCAGGTCGAGGTCGTGCGTGGCGATGATCTTCGTGTGCTCGAAGGATCGGAGCAGGCCGATCAGCCTGCGGCGAGCGGCGGGGTCGAGCCCCGCGCTCGGCTCGTCCATCACGAGCACGTCCGGTGACATGGAGAGCACGCTGGCGATGGCGGCGGCGCGCTTCTCGCCTCCCGAGAGGCGGTACGGGGGGCGGCTCCCCAGCGCACCGGCGCCGACGCGCGTGAGCGAATCGCTCACGCGGGCCGCGACCTCCTCCGCCGGCAGGCCCATGTTGATGGGGCCGAAGGCGACGTCGTCGGCGACCGTGGGCATGAACAGCTGGTCGTCGGGGTCCTGGAAGACGAGGCCGAGGCTGCGGCGCACCTGCGGGAGGGTTTCCGGGCTGACCGGCCAGTCCCCGACCCGGATGCGCCCCGACGAGGGGAAGAGAACGCCGGCCAGATGGAGCAGGAGGGTGGACTTGCCGGCGCCGTTTGCCCCCACCAGCCCGACGGACTCGCCGTGGTGGAGCTCGAAGGAAACCCCGCGAAGCGCCGGCGTCCCGTCCGGGTAGGCGAAGTGCACGTCCTCGAGCCGGACGAGATGGTGGCTCATCTGGCGATCCCGGTGAGCGCGATGCCGAGGAGCCGGGGAAGGTCCCAGGCCCGGGACGCCAGGAAGAAGGCACACCACCCGAGGACGAACGTGGCGTCGACCGGGCTCGCCTGCAGGGGGCGCCGGAACCGGACGTCGCCGTCGAAGCCCCTGCACAACATGGCGGTGTGGATGCGTTGAGCCCTGTCCAGCGTGCGCAGCAGGACCTGACCGAGCAGGGTGCCAGCGACGCCGATCCGGGGTCGCGGGCGCGACGGTGACCGGAGCGCATGCGCCCGGAGCACCCGCGCCACCTCCTCCGAGAGCACGAACAGGTAGCGGTACAGGAAGAGGAGCTGAACGACCAGCACCTGCGGGATCCGGAACCAGGCGAGTGCGGCCGCGACCGCGTCGAGCCCCGTCGTCGCGACGAGCAGCAGGGCCGCGCTGACGCTGAGCGCGAAGCGGAGAAGGATCGAGCCGAACGCCACCCACCCGGCCGTGAGGGCCACGGGGCCGAGCGAGACCAGGGGGCGCCTGTCCAGGATGGGGTCGAGGGCGCCGACGAGGACCGCGAAGGGGGCGACGAGCGCCATCCGCCAGAGGATGGGGCGAAGCGGCACGTCGCCGAGGGCGAGGAGCGCGATCGGATACGCCAGGAGCGGGAGCAGCGCGCTCACCTCGAATCGGCCGAAGGACGCAACCGTCAAGAGGAAGGCGGCCGTCGTGACGAGCTTCGCGCGGGGATCGATGCGCCCGGCAGGCGTGCTCGCGCTCGCCAGCTCGTCGAGCCGACCGAGGTGGGACAGCGCCGCCGTCACGCGGTCCGCGCGCATCACTGGGACGACGAGGGGCGGGAGCCGCGCCGGAGGCCGCGGAGCCCGGCCGCGAGCAGGCCGGCGAGGCCGAGCGTCAGGGCGGATCCCGCAAGTCCCGAGAGGGACGCTGCGGCAGATGCCCGTGGCCGCCCCCCTGCCGACCCCGCCAGGCGCTCGCCGTCCGCGGGCACGGCGGCGAGGACCGCCGTGTGCTCCTGGACGCGAGAGAGCAGCTCGTGCAGCGGACCGGCCGGCTCAGGTCGGGCCGCACGGGTGGCGCGTGCGAGCGACCACTCGAGGCCGTCGGGGGCGGACGAGGCGAACAGGGAGAGGAGCCCGGCCGTGACCGCGCTCGCGAAGAGGATCCGCGCTCCCACCCGGCGTGGAGGGACGGATTCCCGCCCGGCCCGCAGGTCGCCCTGCACCAGGTCGGGCCGGGCGTCGCGGAGGAACAGGACCACCGCCGAGGTGACGAGACCCTCCACGAGGCCGATGGCGAGGTGGATCGGCTGCATCAGGGCGAGAAATGCGCCAGCCGACAAGGGGGTCCGCCCGGACAGGAGCGTCTCGGCCACCACGCCGAGCGATCCGAGTTGGAGACCGACGACGGCGGCCAGGACCGTCGCCAGGACCAGGCGGCTCCGGCTCGGGTGGGCATGGGCGAGGGGAGCGAAGACCAGGGGGTATGCGACGAAGCTCGTCGCCAGGCCCAGGTTGACGATGTTGCATCCCAGGGCCAGGAGGCCGCCGTCCGCGAAGAAGAGCGCCTGGATGCTCAGGACCGAGGCCATGACGAGAAACGCGGCCGCGGGACCGAGCAGGATGGCGAGGAGCAGGCCGCCACACAGATGCCCGCTCGAGCCGGTCCCGGGGATGGTGAAGTTCACCATCTGCGCGGCGAACACGAAGGCGCCGAGGACCCCCATCAGGGGGACGCGCCGGTCGTCGGGCCTTCTTCGCAGCGCGCGCGCGGACAGCGTCGACGCGCCGGCGGTCGCCACCCACAGGGAGCCCGCTACCGCGGGGGAGACGAGTGCGTCCGACATGTGCATGGCGACGAGGGGCCTCGTAGCACGGATGCTCTGTGCGTAGCACCATCGAGCCCCCGCGGCAAGGACCATCGACCCACTGTAAGGAGCACTGAAGATGTCCTCCCCATAAGCAGTCGAAGACGTCCGCTCTCACAGGGGTGGCCAGTAGACGGGGTCGATGGAATCGATCGCGTTGCCGGGCGCGCGCATGAATGAACGGCTCCGGGCCGCGCTCCTCGCCCTGCCGCCCCTGGCCGCGGCGTCCGATCCAGCGCCGCCCCCGATGCAGCGGACCTGGGGACATCGAGGTCGTCGGCCACTGAGGGAACCAAACCGGCACGACCGCGTCGGCGAGCGCCGGGAGCTACACAGGCGAGCTCGTCGAGGACCGGCCGCTCCTCCACCCGGTAGACGCTTGGTGCCGTGCGAGCTACCGCTAGACGGTTGTCACGCCGCGGACGGCGGAGATCCATTACGCTTCCCACCGGGAGGGGCGATGCCGAAAACGACGATCGAGAGGGCAAAGGATTTTCTCGCCCAGAGGCGAATCGCGCTCGTGGGCGTCTCGCGAAACCCGAAGCACTTCAGCCGCGTCATCCTCCGGGAACTCCTGGCGCGGGGCTATGACGTGGTTCCCGTGAACCCGCTCGCCGGCGAGGTCGAAGGGCGTCGCTGCGCCGCGCGGGTGCAGGAGATCGAGCCACCCGTCGCGGGCGCCCTCCTGGTGACCCCCGGCATTCGCACCGAGGAGGCCGTGCGAGACTGCGCCGAGGCGGGGATTGCCCGCGTGTGGATTCACCGTGGCGCGGGGGCGGGGGCGATGACCAGCGAGGCGGTGGCCCTCGCGGAGCGAAGCGGCTTGCAGGTCGTCGCGAACCTCTGCCCGTTCATGGTGCTGCCCGCTGCCGCGTGGCCGCACCGCGTCCACGGCTTCGTCCGGCGGCTCTCGCTCTGACCGAGTCCCGGCTCGCGGAGGCAGGTCTCCTGGCCGGCGCGCCTCGGGCGCGTGTCGAAGGAAGTCGGGGAACCGGGAGACTGGGGCGCCTCGCTTCGTCCGGCATCCGGGACTAGCCTACGGGAGGAGGCCCCGCCGCCGTGCCATCTTCCCCAGGCGAGCCTTGAGCCGCTCGAACCGTTTCATGACCGTGGCGGGCTGCACCACGGTGCCGTCGCGGGAGAGGACGTCCGCGATCTGCGCCCACGAGAGTCTCTGATCCATGCGCAGGACGAGCAGCGACTGCTCCTCGGTCGACAGGCCCTTGCGCAGCACGGCCAGGTCTTCCTCCCGCTGCGCCCAGCGAGCGTGGGTTCGCGTGCGAATCGAGTCGGCGAGCGCGGAGGCCGCTCCGGTGGACAGGCGCTGGCGGTCGCGGTTCCAAGGGTTCCGCCGAAGGTCCAGCGCAACGTTCCGGGCGATCCACAGGGCCCAGGTGAGCAGGGCCGAGTCTCCCCGGAACTTGGCGAGTCCCTGCCAGACGCTTTCGGCGAAGAGGGAGAAGGCGTCGGCCGCCTGGTCCTCGTCTCGGAGGACGGAGCGCAGGTAGCGAAGGACCCGGGGGCCGAGGCCTCGAATGACCTCTTCCGACGCCTTCCCGACGTCCCCGCGCTCGAGAAGCTCCTTGACGCTCCGTTCGAGGGACATTCGCCGCCCAGGCTAGCAGATGCGCCTTGCGGCCGGTTCCCGCGGCGTCAAGGCGCAGGCAGCGGCGGCTCGGCCCCTCCCGGGACCTTCGGGCCCGCGGTGCTGGCACTCGTCTCCGTCGAGACCGTGGCCTGGAACAGATGCGATCGGCGAGCACTCTCGGACCCGGCGAGCTTCGCCCGAAGCCTCTTCATGTCGCCGAGCAGGGGGAGGTCGGGGTCGGCGTGGCTCCACCGCCTGAGCTGCAGGTCGAGGACGCTCGCTGCTTCGCGGCGCCGGCCGAGCCGGTCCAGGGAGCGGGCCATGAGGTAGCGCGCCCTCGCGACGAGCCAGGGCGCCTCGTAGGCCGCTGCGCCGACGAGGAGCGGCTTCAGGAACCTCCGGAACGCGTCGACGGTCTCTGCGTCGAGGCCCGCCTCGGCAGCGGCGGCTCCGCGGTAGTACGGCACGAACGACGCGCCGGTCCCGACGTCGAGCTCGCGCAGGTCGGCGAGCGCGCGGTCCAGGTCTCCCTTCCGGTAGGCCGCCACGGCGCGGAGGAACCGTCCGTGGAAGCCGGCCTCCGGGCCCACCTCCGCGAGGAGCGTGTCGAGGCGCGGTCCGTCCCCGATCGCGGCGAGCATCGGCCCGTCGAGGACCGTGAAGAAGTCCCCTTGGTTCGCCATCCTCCTCGCGCCGTCGAGGTCGCCGGCGGCGGCCAGGTACCAGGCCGTCACCTGGCGATTGAAGGCCACGTCGTCGCCGGGGTGCTTCGCTCCGGCGTCGAGAGCCGCGACCCCGTCGCGCAGCCTTCCCGCATACGCGAGGACCTGACCAGCGACCATGTCGTGCCGCAGGGGCTTGTGCTCGGCGAGGGGTGCGAGCGCGGCGAGTGCCTCGTCGATCCGCCCGAGATAGGCGAGGCCGTTCGCGAGGTAGCATGGCGCGAGCGTGTCGGTCGCCCCGGCGCCGCGGATCGTCGTGACTCCTCCCTCGATGTCGCCCACCCCGTAGCGAGCCAGGCCGAGAGCCACCCGCGCCAGGGGCGTGTCGCGCTCGCGTGCGGCCGCCTGCGCCCGCTCCAACGCCTCCGTGCCCCGCCCAGCGAGCCCGAGGGAGCGAACCTCCTCGATGCGGAGCACGTCCCAGTCGGGAGCGAGCCGGAAGGCTTTCCGAAAATAGGGAAGGATCCCCTCTCCCTCTCCGCTCCAGTCCAGGATCTCCGCCGTGACCGTCGCGACGTCGCGATCCTCGGGGTACCGCTCGACGAGCTGCATAGCCTCCCGTCTCGCCGTCGCGAACCGCCCGTCGAAAAAGGCGCCGAGGAGGCTCATGAGCCGCGCCTCCTTGTCCGGGGCGTTGGCGCCGTTGCGCGCGGCCTCGCGGATGGTCGCCCGGGCACTCCTGCGGGTCCGGTCGCCGGAGAGGTATCCGAGCCACGCGACCTCGAGATGGGCGAGGGAGAACCCTGGCTCGATGGCTCCGGCCAGTTCGTACTCGCCGATGGCCTCCTCGATGTTGCCGCGCGCCGCGAGGTCCTTCCCCCGGAAGTAATGCCGATAGGCCTCGAGGTTGCCCGTCACCGCGTTCGCGACCTTCACCTCCTGCGCGCGGGAGCCCTCCAGCGCCTGCCGCACGCCGTCCGCGAGCCGGTCGACGAGCGCCAAGACTTCGCTCTTCGTCGCTGCGGACTCGCGGAGGGCGAAAAGGTGCTCGTCGCGCTCGGGATCGATGGCGCGAAGCTCGGCGACGTAGACCCCCCCGAGCCGCTGAATCGAGGCGAGGAGGACCGCCCGAACGCCGGCGAGACGCCCCGCCGCGCGCACGGCGCCTTCGTCGATTCGCGGCGAGTCACCGCCGCCCGAGTCGCGGAGGAGGTCGAGGACGCGGCTGCGCGTGAGCACCCGCAGGCGGCTCGACTGCTCGAGGGAGGTCATGAGCAGGCCGGAAAGGCCATCGAGGTCCGGGTCGTCGGTGTGGTTCGCAAAGTCCGCCACCGCGACCATCACGTGCTCGTCGCCCATGCGGAGCGCTCCGACGCGGCGGTTCACGACCGCGCCGACGAGCAGGGCGACGATCGCGGCGAGCGCGATCCCGGAGAAGAGGACGCGGCGGCGCGTTCGGTCGCTCGTCCGCTCGCCACGCCGGTCGTCTCCGGGGTGCGCGTCCAGGCCGCGCCCGATGACGAGGAGCGCGTCCGCCACGGCGCGGCCATCCGGGGGGCGCTCGGCCGGACCCCGCGCGAGCATCCGCTCGACAAGCCCTCCGAGTGCCGGCGCCTCCGGGACTCGCGGGCGTCGCGGCGTCCCCGCGCCGGTGCCGTCGAGCGGTGGGGGCAGGCGGCCTTCCAGCATCTCGAAGAGGATCACGCCCAGCGCGTAGACGTCCGCCTGGTGCTCCTCGGGCCTCCCTTCGCGCTGCTCGGGTGCCATGTACCCAGGGGTCCCGCCACGCCGGCGCTTTGAGCCGAATACGTGGGCCATGCCGAAGTCGAGGACCTTCACCTGCCCGTCGGCACAGAGGAAGACGTTTGCCGGCTTGAGGTCCCTGTGCATCACCCCCAGCCCGTGCGCGTGGGCGAGGCCCTTCGCGACCTCGTAGCCAATGTGAAGGACGTCGCGGATCTGGATGCGTTCGCGGCGAAGCCGCTCGGCGAGGGTCTCTCCTCTGAGGAACTCCATGACGAGAAACGGTCCCTGCGGGGTCCGTCCCAGGTCGTGCAGCGTGACGATGTTGGGATGAGAGAGACGGGCAGCGGCTTCGGCCTCGCGTCGCAGGTGCTCCTCGCGGAGCCGCGCCTTGTCCCCGCTCGACACCGCCTTGAATGCGACGCTGCGGCCGAGCTCGGTGTCGCGTGCCTCCCAGACCACCCCGAACGCGCCGCGCCCGACCTCGCGCACCATCTCGAAGCGGCCGGCGACTGCGCCAGGGGTGAGCCATTGCATCCACGCCGCGTCGCCGTCCCCCAGCGGCGCCGCGGCGAGTTCCTCGAGGAGTTCGGTCAGCGCCCCCGGGGCGACGCCGCCGTCGCTCGGTGCCGTGCCGTCCGCGGGGGCGGCCTCGGGGGACGGTCCGGGCGCTGGGAGGGGGTTCAAATGACCTATGCCTCCTGCAGGCGAGGATCCTAGTCGAACCCCCGACCGGTTGCGAGTCGCCCCGGAGTCAACCATCGGTCCAGGTGCGGCGGAGACTCCGGCGCGTCGGGGTGCACGGCCGCCGCGCCGGCCCCGGAGCCTCCGGTCAGACCTGGAGCTGGAGCCGGAATCCGTACACGCCGCTCTGTCCGGTGACGCCGAAGCGGTAGAGCCAAACATGGCCGTAGTTGAAGTCGGCTCGGAGGAACTTGCCGAGGTAGAAGGTCGCCCCGGCCTGCACGTCGCGGAGGACCCCGCCCGACACGCTGCCACCGTCGAGGCTATTCATCCAGTAGCGAATGGCGACCTCGATGGCGCCCCAGTCGCGCTTGGGGACGATGTACCCCGGGACCGCCTTCTCGCGCTCGAACGGCAGGACCTCGCCGGTGACGAGCCAGGCTCCCTTCACGTACCAGCCGAAGAGGCTGGGGTTCCCGGCCTGGGAGGCGCCCACCCAGTTCTCCAGGAACTCGGCCTGGAGCGTGACCGAAGCCAGCACGGCCAGGGCTTCGACGTCGAAGCCCCATGAGCCCCAGGCCGGGAAGGAGCCGGTGTCGGCGAAGTACGGCCCGACATGCGTGGCGGGTCTCGCCTGAAGCTGCAGGGAGCCGCCGGCGGCGCCCAGGTAGCGCCCGCTCGCGCCGACGTGAAGCAGCAGCGCCCCGCCGTTCTCGTCGACGGGAAGCCCGGTCACCCGAACCGCGCCTCCCACCGTGGAGCTGTCGGTGAAGAAGTCGTAATAGAAGCCGGCTTGCCACGTGAGACGATCGCGCAGCGCGCTGTTCCGGAGCGCGATCCCGATCTGGTCGCCGAGGTCGAAGGCTTCGAGAGAGCGCTCCATGAACGTCAACGAGCCACCCGAGGTGAGCGACTCGATCGAGAAGGCCTGCTGCACCTTGCCGACTTCGACGGTGCCCAGCCAGTCGTTGATCGGAATCCCGATCCACGCCTCCGAGACGCCGAATCGCTGCCCTTGCGGGAGGTTGAACCCGCCGTACTCGATGGAGACGTAGTACGACCAGGCGGGCTTGAAGCAGAGGAAGCGCCCCGACAGCATGAAGCGGGCCTCGCGCCACTGGAACTGCGGGTCCGCCTTCCCGACCTGTGAGACGTTCGTCGCGTCCTGAACGAAGAACGTGAAGTCGAACATCTGCCTCGTGTGGAGGTTCATCGTGGCGCAGGTGCCCCGGTACTCGTTCCAGGTCACCCAGCCCTGCTTCTTCAGGGACTCGGAGACGCCGTGCACGGTCTCGTCGAGGAAGTGGACGGTCGCCTGCCATGCATCGCGATCCGGCGGCTTCTCCGTCGCGAGGGTCGTCGCCGGAGCCGTCACGGGCCGCGGGAGGTCCCCTTTGGTCACCGCGGGATCGACCGCGTCCGGGGTACTCTGCGGAACCTGACCTGCGGTGGATGCCGGCCCGCCGGAGGCGTCGGTGGCACCTCCGCACGCCTGCGGTTCGTCGCCGGCCCGCGAGGCCGAGGGCCAGAGGGCGAGCACGGAGGCGGCAGCGACGACCCGCAGCGGAGAGCGGCGGCGCCTCCGACGAGAGCGTGGACCCGGGTGGTCCGAGACGTCGAGTGGATGCTCCACGGTCGACGACCTCTTCCTGGCCGGGAGACCGTGCGGCCTCGGGACGGTGGACCCTGGCTCCCAGTTCCGGCCAATTGTAATCGACCATCCCCCGGAACAGCGTTGCAGTGGGACACCGTGCGCCGCCGGGACGCAGCATGCCCCGGGTGCGCCGTCAATGGCCCTCTCCGCAACGGCCCATGCGCGGTGGGTTTCCTCCGGTCGCTGCGCCCTCCTCCGTGTATCGTCCAGCCGGCGCGGCCCGCCGTGGGAGCGCCACCGGTTGTCCCATCGAAGGGGAGCCAGGGGAGGACGCCATGCTGCAGACGAGGCGGTCGGCGCTACTGTGTTGCCTGATCCTCGCCACCGCGTGCGTGACCGAGAGCACCTACAAGAAGGAGGAGCAGAAGGCGGGTGCGCTGCAGTCCCAGAAGGAGGCCTATGCCCAGCTGAACGCGGCGCTCAAGCAAGAGGTCGCGTCCGACCAGGTGCGGATCGAGCAGTTGAACGATCGCTTGAAGGTCACGCTCGTGGACGAGATCCTCTTCCCGGAAGGGGGGTGGGAGATCGACCGAAAGGGCGCGGAGACTCTCGACAAGACCGTTCCCACCTTGAAGGCGCTCAAGGGACAGCGGATCGAGGTGGAGGGCTTCACGGACGACGTGCCCATCGGTCCGGACCTCCGGAAGCGATTCCCTTCCAACTGGGAGCTGTCCGCCGCCCGGGCGACCGACGTCGTGCGCTACTTGGTCTCGAAAGGCGTTGCCCCCCAGGTTCTGTCGGCAGCAGGCTTCGGCGATACCCGTCCCGTGGCAACGAACGACACCTCCCAGGGGCGCGCCAAGAACAGGCGCATCGAGGTCGTGCTGCGGGCCGATATGCCATGACCCAACCTTTCGATCAGGGCTTGGCCTCGACCAGAGAGGACAGGGCGAGGGCCAGCTGAGGCCCCGTCGCCCCGTCCTCGTGCTTGAAGAAGACGAACGTCTCGTCCCAGGGCTGCTCGAGGATCCGCTCGGCCCACGCCTGCAGCTCCCCTCCCGAGTAGTGGGGACGGCGGAGCCTGAGGTACCCCCATGTTGCCGTCGGGACGAGCGGGACCTCGATCTCCTCCGCCTCGGCCGCGCAGAGCGCGGCGTTGTGCTTGCGCAGCGCCTCGAAGACGTTGTCCTCCAGCCAGGACCGGTGACGGAACTCGAATGCGGCACGCCCGCCTGCCGGCAGGAGCTCGAGGAAGGCCATGAGGCGCGGGAGGTCCTTCTTCAGGAAGGGGGGCAGCTGGAACAGGACCGCTCCGAGCTTCGCGCCGAGCTCGGCCGCGACCCGGTAGAAGTAGGCGAGCGATTCGGCGCTGCCCTGGAGGCGCTGTTCATGGGTGACGCGCTGTGGCGCCTTGAGGGCGAACCGGAAGTCCGCCGGCACCTGCCCACTCCAGGCGACGAGCGTAGACGCCTTGGGAATCCGATAGAAGGTGCTGTCCACCTCCACGGCGCCCAGGCGCTCCCCGTAGAATCGCAGCATCGCCTCGCTGGTGAGGTCCGCCGGATAGAACGTGCCCTTCCATGCACGATAGCTGAACCCGCTCGTGCCGCTGCGGAGCCGCATGGCGCGTAGCATAAGGCCCGGCCGACGCCGACGCCTCCGCTCGCACCGGCCCCAAGCGGGCCGGCTCCCTGGGGGCTTTCTCTCAAGCGAGTCGCCCTCGAGGAATGGAGCCGGAGGCCGCCTCAGCCGGGCGGCGGGGCCGCGTCTTTCTTTGGGTGCTGCGCAGGCGGGTCTCGTCCGAGGCGCTCGCGCAGCGAGTCGTAGATGGGCGCGCTCCCGAGGAGGCTGGCTCCGACGAAGGCGCCACACGCCGCGGCGAGCATGGGCATGATGAGCGAGTTCACTGCCGTCATCTCGACGAGAAGCGCGATGCCGGTCACGGGCGCCCGGACCGTCGCCGTGAAGAACGCTGCAGCCCCCACGATCACGAAGGCGATGGGGTCGGGGACGAGGACCGGCACGATGGCGTGCAGGGCGCGCCCCACGATGACCCCGACCGCCCCGCCCACGAGCAGCAGCGGGGCGAAGAGTCCGCCGGGCGTGCGGGACGCGTACGAGAGAGGGCCGAGCAGGAAGCGGATCGCTCCGTAGAGGACGAGAGCCCCCACGGGTGACGCGGGCCCGAGGAGCAGCCGCTGAACCCCGCCCTCTCCGCCGCCGACGTACAGCGGGTTCAGGCACGCAAGGAGGCCGACCGCGGCTCCGACCGCGGCGGCACGCAATTCCGTGCGGACGCTCGTCACGCGTTCGTCCTGGTCGAGCAGGTAGAGCACGAGACGGTTGTAGAGGGCCCCCAGGCCTCCCAGGGCCAGCCCGAACACCAGGTAGACGAAGAGTCCCAGGCCGAGAGGATGCGCGATTGCGCCGACCGTGAACAGCGGCCGCGAGCCGAGCATGGAGTGCGCGACGGCCGTCGCCGCACCGGTGGCCCCGAGGACGGCGATGGCCGTCCGGCCGTGGAAGCGCTGCATGACCTCTTCGAGGACGAAGACGGCGCCGCCGAGCGGGGCACCGAAGGCGGTCGCGAGCCCTGCAGCCGCGCCGCCTGCGACGAGCACCCGATCGTCGCCGGGGGCGAGGCGAAGCCGGCGGCCCAGGCTCCCGCCGATGGCGGCTCCCATCTGAACGCTCGGCCCCTCTCGGCCGAGCGCGAGCCCCGCCCCGATGGCGGTGAGGCCACCGAGGAACTTCACCGGCAGGACGCGAAGGCCGTCGAGAGCCGCTCCGTCGCGGACGACGCCCTCCACCTGGGGCACGCCGCTGCCGGCCGCATCCGGGGCGAAGCGGACGACGAGCCAGCGGGCGAAGCCTGCGGCCGCGGCTGCGCCGGCGATCGGGAGGAGCCATCCCCACCACCCGAGGCTTTTCGAGAAGGCCAGCGCCGCCTCGCGGAGGACGTTCCCGCGGTTCAGGGCCAGGCGAAACGCGGCGCAGACGACACCGGTGGCCCCGCCGACGGCGAGGGACGTGGCGACCAGGCGGAGGAGGGCCGACGTCCTGCCGCCGATGGACCCGGCGGGGCGCGCGCTCGACGGGGAGGCCTCTCCGTCCGGGACGGGGGGACTCGTGGATGCCACGTCGGCTATCTTACAGAAGCGGGCGTGGGCCGGGGGATGCGTGGCGGATCGGGCGTTGGGATTCCGCGGGCAAGTCCACGGGCAGGGCCGGGCCACCGCCCGGCCGCTGGCTGCGATGGGTCCCTCCCTCCGGGGCGGGGCGGCGGGTGCGAGCCTCGTCGCGGTCTGGCTCGCCTGCGGTCCCGTTGCCGCGGCCGACGAGGGAACGGAGCGATCCGTCCCCTGGAACGTCGGCGTCACGGTCACGGCCTACTTCCAGGGCCGCGACAGCCTCGTCCAGCCGACCGCCGCCGTGGACCACGGCGGCCTGCACCTCGAGGGTCGGTACAACTACGAGGCCTTGCAGACGGGCTCGCTCTGGGTCGGCTGGAACCTGGGCTGGGGCAAGAGCCTACAACTCGCCCTCACGCCGATGCTCGGCGGCGTGTTCGGCAGCGAGAACGGGGTCGCGCCCGGCCTGGAGTTCACCCTGTCCTGGGGGCCGATGCAGCTGTCGTCGCAGGACGAGTTCGTCTTCAACCTGTCCGACTGGGGCGAGAGTGACTTCTACAGCTGGTCCCAGCTCACGGGGTCGCCCGTGGGTTGGCTCCAGACCGGGCTCGCCCTCCAGCGCACCCGCTTGGTCTCGACGTCGCGGGTCGTCCAGTGGGGGCCGCTCGTCGGCGTGCAGATCTGGAAGCTGAACGGGAGCATCTACTGGTTCGACCCCGGGCAGGTGAGCCAGTACTGGGTGGCCTCGGTCGAGGCGGCTTTCTGACGGGGATGCGCCGGCGTGCCGGGGGCGCTCCTCGCGACCTCCGGCCCGGGGCGGGAGGAACGTTCGGATGCGGAGAGACACGGGCAGCGGGGCGATCGGCGGCCGGCCCGAGGACGATCTCCCCGCCCACCCGTGGTTCTCGCGGGCTTTCCACGCGGCGTGCATGAGAGTGCTGCCTTTCGCTTCCGCTCCGTCATGGCGCTTGCGCCCGGCTTCGTCGCCACACGCGTCGTCCCAGCGCTCGACCACCGGTTCGGCTGGTCCCGCGCGAGCCTTCCGGCCGTGATCGCGGGCGAGGCGCTCGTCGCGGTCGGGTTCGGGATCACGTTCCTGGTCTACCGGGAGAACTCCTGCAGCTCCGCGACGATCGAGGTCGCCGAGGCGCAGAAGGTCATCTCCTCGGGGCCGTACGCCCGGGTGCTTCATCCCTTGATGCCGGAGGGCTGCTCCCTTTCTCGGCACGCCCGTCGCGCTCGGGTCGTTCTGCGGACTATTCGCGTCCGCCGCGACGCTCCCGGTCCTTCTGTGGCGGCTGCTGGCCGAGGAGAGGTTTCCGCGAAAGAACCTGCCGGGGTGCATGGTTCGCACGGCAGATCGCCTCCCTCCAGAAGGAGCTCGAGACGAAGGGGCATACCGAGGAGCTCGCCATGCGCCTCGACGAGCTCGTGTGCAACTGGCTCATCAACCACTTCGAGACCGCGGACGCCGACCTCGGCTCGTTTCTCCGAAAGGCCCCCCCACCCCTCGAGGGATGAGGCGAGGGACGGCCCCGGGCGGAGAACACGTCACGCGGCGGCGATTCGCGGCCGCGGGAGCCCCACGAGCTCCGGCATCGCGGCGGACCTGCTTGTCGCGGTGGTGGATCGCGTAGAGAGCGCGAGCGTGCGCGGATGGCTCGCGGGCCCGCGCGGGGGGCCTTCCCCTCGGCGGTGCGCCTGTCAGGATGTTCGATCGCCCGACGAAGTGCGCAGGTCAGGCGCCGAGCGCCGCGCGGATGCGAGCCAGAGCTTCGTCGAGGGTCGTGCGAGAGCAGCCGAAGTTGAGGCGAAGGAAGCCCTCGTACGTGCCCGATGGGCCGAAGTCGCGTCCGGCGGAGAGCCCGACGCCGGCCTGCTCCAGCCAGCGGTGCGGATGAGCGCGACCCGTCGCGCGTGCGTCGATCCATGCAAGGTACGTGGCCTCCCCTCGCGTCGTCCGGAGCGACGGCACGCTTCCGAGCTCCGCCAGGACGCGGTCCCTGTTGGCGCGCAGGTACTCGAGCAGGGCGCGGTGCCACGACGCGCCGTGGCGGAAGGCCGCCTCGCATGCGACCCAGCCGAGGACGTTCACGTGCGGCACGATGCCGCGCATCGCACGGCGAAACGCCATTCGCAGGGCCTCGTCCGGGATGATGGCGAATGCGCAGCCGAGGCCGGGGAGGTTAAACGTCTTGGACGGAGACATGAGCGTGATGCTCCGCTTCGCGGCGGATGCGGAGAGCGTCGCGAACGGTCGGTGGCGCATGTGGGCATCGAGCACGAGCCCACAGTGGATCTCGTCGGAGCACACGACCATCCCGTGGCGCTCGGCCAACGCGTCGATGGCGCGAAGTTCCGACTCATCCCACTCTCGTCCGACGGGATTGTGAGGATGGCATAGGAGGAAGAGCCGTGTCTCCGGCGTGAGCGCCTTCTCGACCTCGGCGAGGTCCCATCGCCAACGGTCGTCGTGCAGCACCAGCGGCGCCGTCACCATCTCCCGCGAGGCGGAGAGGAAGGGGGGATAGACGGGCGTCGCGGTGAACGCGGCCCCACCCACGGTGCGGCAGGCGATGTTGAGCCCCGTGACGAGGCCCGGAAGCCAGACGAGCCACTCGGGATCGATCCCCCACTCGTACTCGCCGCCCAGGTGCTCCACCACCGACTCGACGAGCGAGGGCCACGGCTCGGCGTAGCCGAACACGCCGTGGTCCACCCGGCCGTGCAGCGCTTCCAGGATGGGCGGTGCCGCGGGAAAGTCCATGTCCGCCACCCAGAGGGGCAAGACGTCGCGGCCGGCGTACCGGTTCCACTTGACCGAATCCCCGCGCCGGCGATCCGGGGGATGGTCGAAATCGAAGTCCATGCGCCGAGGAAACGTAACACGCCGGCCCGGCAGCGGCCGCGGGGTCCAGGTCTGCACGCCCTCGATGTCCTACCCTCGACGATCCGTCGGCGGGGCGCGGGCCGGCGCACGCAAGATCCCAGGCGACGACCTGGGGTTCGAGCTAGACTTGGACGGGCCGGCGCGCGGTCGCCCACTGCGGAGTGGGCCTTCGGGACCGCCTCGCCGCGAGGACTCTCGAGGAGAACGGCTTCCGCGACGTGGCCCGCGTCCCCGGCGGCTGGGCCCCATGGAGGCCGCGGGCGGCTGCCGCGTGGAGGGACCTTGAACGATCGATCCTGGGTCATCGCAGGTGTGCTCGCCCTCGCCGCCTACTGGGTCGCCAGGCGCTTCCTCGGGGGATCGCGCGCGCCGTCGAACGTCGTCATGGAGAAGATCAAGTCGGGGGCCCAGGTGCTCGATGTCAGGAGCCCGAACGAGTTTCGGGGTGGAGCCTACCCGGGAGCCGTGAACGTGCCCGTGAACGACCTCGGTCGCCGCTTGAACGAGTTTCCGAAGGACAAGCCGGTGGTTCTCTACTGCGCCGCGGGCGCCCGGAGCGCGATGGCCGCTCGGCTCATGAAGCAGGCGGGGTTCACCGACGTGACGAACGCCGGCGGCCTCGCCGACATGCCGCGGTGACGCCTGCGGGCCGGCGCCCCTCGTCGCTCGGGCTGCTCCCTCAGGGCACGAGCGAAAGGAAGAGGAACGCCGCAAAGACGACGAGCTGCACGGCGCCCTGCATCAGGTTGGTTCGACCGGAGCCGAGGGTGATCGCTCCGACGATGAACGTGAGCCCGAGCAGGACCATCTCCTTCGGGTCGAGGCCGAGGATGACCGGCAGGCCGAAGATCAGGGAGACGGCGACGACCACGGGTACGGTGAGGCCGATGGTCGCGAGCGCCGACCCCAGCGCCAGGTTGATGCTCGTCTGAAGCCGGTCGGCCCGGGCGGCGCGGATGGCCGCGACGGTCTCGGGCAGGAGGACGAGCAGGGCGATCGCGATCCCCACTGCGGCCTGGGGCGCGCCGACCGCGCGGACCGCCGCCTCGATACGGGGCGAGATCTGCTTCGCCAGCCCCACGACCGACACCAGCGCCACGAGCAGTAGCGCCAGGCTCGCCAGGGCCGCTCCGCCGGACGGTGCTGGCACGTGGGCGTCGTTCCCCCCGGCCGGCAGGAAGTAGTCGCGATGCCGGACGGTCTGCAGGAAGACGAACACGCCCCAGGTGGTCAAAGACGCCACCCCTGCGAAGACCATCTGCGAAGGGGAGTAGGCCGCTCCCGGGGCGCTGGTGGTGAAGACCGGCAGCACGAGCACGAGGGTGGCGAGCGTGACCAGGGCCGCGAACGCCGGGCCCGCACCTTCGATTCGAAACGACTGCTCGCGGTAGCGGATCCCGCCCACGACGATGCAGGTGCCGATGACGCCGCTGCTGATGATCATGACGGTCGAATACACGGTGTCCCGGGCAAGCGGCGCCTTCGCAGGGCCGCCGGCGACCATCATGGAAATGATGAGGGCGCATTCGATGACGGTGACGGCGAGAGCCAGGACGAGCGTCCCGAGCGGTTCGCCGACCTTGTGGGCCACCACCTCGGCGTGATGGACGGCCGCCAGAACGGCTCCCACCAGGGCCGCACCGGCGAGCAGCGCGAGCGGCAACGTGTCCGGCAGGAACGACGCGGCCCCGAGAAGGGCAGCGGCGACGAGCGGCACGGCCCAAGTCCAACGGTGCATGTGGCACGACCTCCCGCGAGAGGGTCACCGCGGCGCCGCCACGACCGCGTGGCTCGCCGGTCCTCTCGCCTTGCAGACGGCAGAGGACCGTGCTCGGAGCCCGGCCATCCTCCTCCGACGGCCCCCTCGTGACAATGGCGACGCTCACGACGTCCGGGCACTCTGCGCTGCACTGTAGACGGGATGGCAGTGCCTTCGAGCCCCGGGGTCGTCGCGACACGCGCGCCCGAGGCGCTCGAAGACTGAGCCAACCGAGCATTTCCGCCCCCCTTCGGTTACTTGCCAGCGAACTTCGCCTGGTCGACCGCGAGCGCCTTGTCCGGACTGAGAACCGTGAAGGTCTCGATCAGCTTGGCGATGAGGCCGGTCCATCCCGTCTGGTGGCTCGCGCCGAGCCCTGCGCCGTTGTCTCCATGGAAGTACTCGTAGAACAGGACGTGATCGCGCCAGTGTGGGTCGCTCTGGAACTTCTCGGTTCCCCCGTAGACCGCTCTCCGTCCGCTCCCGTCCCGCAGGAAGATTCGGGTGAGGCGATCGGAGATCTCCTTCGCGACCTCGAAGAGGTTCATCACCCTGCCCGAGCCGGTGGGGCACTCGATTCGGAAGCCGTCGCCATAGTAGGCGTAGAAGTTCAGCAGGGCGCGGATCACGAGGAAGTTGACCGGCAACCAGACCGGCCCTCGCCAGTTGGAATTGCCGCCGAACATGGCTGTGTTCGATTCGGCCGGTACGTAATCGACGCGGTACTCCCGGCCGTCGACGCTGAAGACGTACGGGTTCCGTTCGTGAAACTTGGATAGCGACCTCAGGCCGAAGGGACCGAGGAACTCCTCCTCGTCCAGCATCCTCGAGAGGATCCGCCGGAGACGCTCCGGGTTCACGAGCGCGGCGATCCCCCGCTCGGCGACTCCAAAGTGTCCCGGTCCGGTCGGGTGGATGGATGCCAGCAGCTCGGGCATCTGCTGGAGGCGCAGGTTCCAACGGGCGAGCGTCGACGGGACCAGGTCGCGCTGCCACTTCTCGACCACGGTCGTCGCGCACAGGGGCAAGAGCCCGACCATCGAGCGAACCTTGAGCCGACGGGCGGTCCCGTCAGGGAGTCGCAGGAGGTCGTAGTAGAAGCCGTCCTCCTCGTCCCACATGCCGTCCCCGGAGCGGTTCATGGCCGCGCCGATGTACAGGAAGTGCTCGGCGAACTTCACGGCGAGGTCCTCGTAGGTCGGATCGTGGCTGGCAATCTCGACGGCGATCTCGAACATCGTCTGCGTGAACAGGGACATCCAGGCCGTCCCGTCTGCCTGCTCGAGGTGACCTCCCGTCGGCAGAGGAGCGCTCCGGTCGAAGATGCCGATGTTGTCGAGTCCCAGGAAGCCGCCCTCGAAGACGTTCTTCCCGAACCGGTCCTTGCGGTTCACCCACCAGGTGAAGTTCAGCAACAGCTTCTGGAACGCGGACTTGAGGAAGTGGAGGTCGCCCACGCCCCGCGCGTCACGCTCGCTGCGGTACAGGAACAGCGTCGCGAGCGCGTGCACGGGCGGGTTCACGTCGCTGAAGTTCCACTCGTAGGCCGGGAGTTGACCGCTCGGGTGGAGGTACGCGGCGCGGAGCATCAGCATCATCTGATCCTTCGCGAAGTCGAGGTCCACCATGGCGATGGGAACGCAGTGGAAGGCCAGATCCCAGGCGGCGTACCACGGGTATTCCCACTTGTCGGGCATGGAGATGATGTCGTCGTTCACCATGTGGAACCAGTCGCGGTTCCGGACGTCCTCCCGGCCGTTGTGCAGGGGGTGGGCGTAGTGTTCTCTCAGCCACGCGTCGCCGTCCCAGTAGTAGTACTGCTTGGACCAGAGCATCCCGGCGAGGGCCTGGCGCATCACGTTGGCGGCGTCAGCCGACACGGATTCCGGGATGACCGATGCGTAGAAGTCGTCCGACTCCTTCACCCGGGCCGCGAAGGCGTCCTCGAAGGGCCTTCCGAACGGAGAGGGTCGCGCCGCCTTCTCGCTGCCGTCCCCCTGTCCGACCAGGCGCAGCCGTACCGTCGCCGACTGGCCCGGGCCGAGCTTGAGGCGGTAGTGAGCCGCCGCCTTCGTGCCGCGGCGCTCCGGATTGACCGCCTCCGCGCGTCCCCTCACCACGAAGTCGTTGATGCCGTCCTTCAGGTAGGGGCCGGGATCCGGGTAGTCGAGCTGCAGCCGGGCGTGGTTGGTCTCGTTCTCGGTGAAGAGCACGGGCGGGGCGCCCTCGCAGTGGAGGCGGTAGCTGCCCAAATCGGCGTGGGTCGCCTCGACGGTGCTCGTCGCCTGGGGTCCGTCGACCTGCCGGAGGGCGGGCCTTTCGGTGCGCCGGGTCAACCAGGGTGCCCAGGTGTTGCGGAACCACAACGTCGGCAGAAGGTGGAGCTCGGCCTGCTCCGGCCCGCGGTTGTGGGCGGTGATCTTGACGAGGACATCCTCGGGACGCGCCTTGGCGTACTCGACGAAGACGTCGAAATAGCGGTCGGCATCGAAGACCCCGGTGTCGATCAACTCGTACTCGAACTCGTTCCGGCTCCGGTAGCGGTTCGTGTGCACGAGGTCGGCGTAGGGGAACGCCGCCTGCGGGTACTTGTAGAGGTACTTCATGTACGAGTGGGTCGGCGTCGAGTCGAGGTAGAAGTAGTACTCCTTGACGTCCTCCCCGTGATTCGCCTCGCCGTTGCTCAAGCCGAAGAGGCGCTCCTTGAGGATCGCGTCCTTGCCGTTCCACATCGCGATGGCGAAGCAAAGCCGCTGCTTGTCGTCGGAGAAGCCGGCGAGCCCGTCCTCCCCCCAGCGGTAGGCGCGCGAGCGCGCCTGGTCGTGCGTGAAGAAGTTCCAGGCGTCCCCGTTCGCGCTGTAGTCCTCGCGGACCGTGCCCCACTGCCGTTCACTGAGGTACGGGCCCCACTTCTTCCAGGGGGCCCTTCGCTCGCGGGCTTCCACGAGGCGCTGAGATTCCGCAGGAGTCTTTGAGCCGGGCATGTCATCCTCGCAGGACGTGCGTGCACCCTTGCGGGTCGATGCGATAACGGCGGCAACGCAACATCGCTAGCACATGCCGTGACGCGAGAGTGCATCCCGCTGGTGACGTCCGGGGCTTCGCCTCCTGCAGACCGGTACGTCGGGGATGGTCCGACCGCCGGCAAGTGGAGCGAAAAGCCGCGAGCGGGCCGAGCGGCGGGTCTTGTCGCCCGTTGAAGCGGGGCGGGCGAGGCGCGGGCCGACGGGTCGGCGCGCCACGGCCCGGGCCGAGGAGTGAGGGCCTACGCGATCTTCTGGAACTTCGAGGCGGGCGCTCCGCAGATCGGGCACTTGTCCGGCGGAACCCCGAACTCCACGTCCCCGCAAACCGGGCAGAGGAAGACCTCCATGTTCGAGAGGTCCTTCCCTGCCTTCAGGGCTTCGAGGGCCTGCGAGAAGAGTCTTGCGTGGACCCGCTCTGCCGCGTTGGCAAACCCGAGCAGTGTCTTCGCCTTGTGCCCCTCGGCCGTCGCCTGTTCGACCATGGGCGGGTACATTTCGGTGAACTCGTAGGTCTCGCCGGCCACGGCAGCCTCGAGATTCTTCAGCGTGGTTCCGACTCCTCCCATGTTGGCGAAGTGACCCAGCGCATGAATCGTCTCGGCTTCCGCCGCGGCACGGAAGAGCCTCGCGATCCGCGGTAGCCCCTCCTTGTCGGCTTGACGTGCATACGCAAGGTACTTCCGGTTGGCTTGGCTCTCACCGGCGAACGCCGTTGCAAGATTCTCGCTTGTCGTAGGCATCGTCCCCTCCTTGGGGAGGCTCGATCTTCCCCGGAAACGGCACCCGCACCAACGCGAAACGCGCGCGGCGAAGCGCCAGCCGGGGGAGATGGTTGGCTGTGGCCTTGACGAGCGTCAGACGCAACCCGTCAGGGGGTCCGGTCACCCTCCCGGCGGGACGAGCGGCGCAGGAACGCGTTCGCGCCGGAGATGGCCGTGCGCAGGGCGCATCCGGTGAGATGAAGCTATCGATCGCCCGCCGCCGAGGCGGGCGGTTTGCGGTGAGGCGAGGCACGCCTTGCATGTGGGCGGGCCCTTCACGTGTTGAACGCAGAGGGTGAGTGGAGCGGGTCGAACGTCGTCGGCCGGCGCGCCGCTCGGGCTTGCCGCCGCGCGGCACCGGAGGGAGAGGCGGCGGGAGACAACCCGGGGGGATGGCTGGCCGTTGCGTTGCTCCGCTCGGACTGCAATCACGACGGAGGGCATCTCGTCCGCGCCTCGTACGAGGAAGATCGCCCGATCGCGCTCACGCTCGGATGAGCCCGGCGGCCGCCTCCACGAAGCTCGTGAACCCCGTGCCGTAAAGGGACACGTCGAGGAACTCGGTCACGAAGCGCCGGTCGCGCTGGTGGTAGTCGCGACAGAGGAACGGATGCTCATGCACGCCCAAGGAGAGTTCGTGGACGCGGACGCCGGTGTCGCGATGGAGCCCGCGCAGCGTGTTCAGGACGGCCGGCGCTGGAATCACCTCGTCGTTCCGATTTGACACTGCGAGGAGCCGGGGCGCCAGCTCGCGCAGACGAGCCTCGAGGCGCGGGCGCTCGGATTCGTCGCCGCACAGTGCCCGGAAACAACGACCGAGTTCGTGCTCCCGCAGCCAGTGAGAGAGGCGGGTGTTGGCGAGACGCCCGGTGAAGCGGACGTACAGCTTCATCAGCGACACCTCGCAGGCATGGTCGATGATGAATCGGGACGACATGTTCGTCGCTCGCAGCGCGGCTCCACTCTCGAACATCACCGCGCGGCTCTCCCGAAACAGTCCCCCCTCGTCGAGGAGCATGAGCCCCAGCGCAAGATACCCGCCGATCGAGTACCCCACGAGGTCGATCCTCGCTTCGGGATGCACGTGCGGGTGGTGTCCGGCTCGAACCTCGCGGACGAGGTCCACGACGTCGCCGTAGGACTGAAGTCCTCCCCAGAAGAAGCGCTCGGGGTAGGCGTCCAGCCGCTCGCTGATGACGCAGTTGAAGCCGTGGACGTTCTCGTTGCGTGGCACCGCACGCCGGAGAGCCAGATGCCGTTCGATCTCCCGCCCCCACTGTGGCGAGACGCGGTTGATGTGGAAGGAGAGGGGATAAAGGGCAACAGCCGCCCCAGTGGAACGCCAGAGCTGGTACGCCCATGGAACGTACTTCGTGAAGCTCCGCTCGTTCAGCCCGTGGAGGACGATGACGAGGGCGCGTGCCCGATCCGCGCCCGGGGAGCGGAGCAAGGGGTACCGGAAGTCAACGTTCTCCGGGACGTCGCAGTCGGGGGGCGCATCATCCGTCGGTTCCCCGGCGAACTCGAGGCCGTGCTCGTCGCAGCGGTACGCGGACCGCCCGAGGAGATGCGAGGCGTGGCGCGAGTGGGCCTCGAGGAAGTAGACGTCGGCGCCCAGGTCCGGAAAGGACAGAGGGTCCCCGTTCGCCCAGCCCGAGCGGCGTCGGATGGCCTGAGCGATGGCCCGGTAGCTCGGGTGATGCACGGACGCCTCCTCCCGCCGGGGCGGTGGGTGCATTCCTCCCCGGGCAGCGACCAAACATCATCGGCGGTGCGGTGTCTAGGAGGTTGTGGCTCGTTCGGTCGGGCCGCCGATGCGTTCTTCCAGCCCACCAGGGCGCGCGAAGGGGCCGGAGACGCCCCTCACGGCAGGATGCTGAGGGTCACGGAGATGGACTGCGGGCTGTTCTCGACGTCGGGGTACCCACTCATCGGGAGTCCCCAGACCGAGATCTCGTCGGTGTAGGTACCCGCCGGCAGCCCGCTCGTGTGTATCTGAACCCAGACGATCCACTCGCTCGGATGGAGCGTGTCTCCGGCGAGGCTCACTTCGATCCATCCGGATGCGAGGTGGCTCGCGCCAAGCCCCACAAGCGGGGCAGAACCGTTGTCCGTTACGACGACGGTCTTCGACAGCGACACGTCGGATGTCACCGACGCCGTGAACTCGACGTCGTGAGTGGCAAGCTGGAGGCTCGCGGTGTTCGCAGGCCAGCACGATCCGTTCGCGCAGATGTAGTTCGCGGGGCAGGGCGGGCAGGAACTGCTCGAGCCGCCGCACGAGGACAACAGCACGGCCACACTAGCGGCTGACAGACTCGAACAGGACCACCGCATGGGTGCTCCCCCCGGCGAGACGGCGAGATCGTTGTCATACTAGCAGGAACCCGGACAAGGGGTGCGGGCAGCCGAGCGTGTGATGGGCCTCGCAGCACCGGGGCGGCCGGTGTACGCTCACCACCGTGGAGGCCCCATGACCATACGAGGACTCCTGGTCCTCAGCGCTCCGGCGCTTGCAGCCTGCGGTTCCTCCGCCGGCGCCGTGGGTAGGGTCAGCATTTCCCACGTCTGCTCGATCCCGACGCCGGACGAAAGCGGCGCGTGCGTCACCCCGGTGCAGTGCGCCCCTCTCGCGGGGGCTCCGACGCTGGATTCCGAGCACGCGACCGGGGACTTCACTCTGCTCATCGAGTTCGACAACACAAAGAATCCGGGAGACCTCTCCAACACCTGGCTCGGCTATGACGACGCGCTGGTCGAGGAACTCTACGTTGCCTACACGGGAGTGGACCTTCCGCCATTCACGTTCTTCTTCCCGTACAGGTCTGTCGACGCGCCAGGGGTCGGATCGGCGACCGCCTACGCCATCACCCTGCCTTCCTATTACCTTCCGTATCTCCCGCGGCCGGGGAGGATCGGCATGGCCTTGACGGCTCTCGGGCACTACGAAAGCGGCGTTCCCTTCACCACGGACGAGCTCCAGGTCCCCGTGGAGGTGTGTCTAGGATGCACCCCGGACCCGGCGACGGCGTGCCCGGCCGGACAGAAGCCCGTCGTGTGCCCGGTGTACGGTCAGACGAACGCGATCGCTTGTTACTAGGCGTGCGCCGCCGCTCGGTGCCTGCATCGGGCGGGAGCCCCCGGGTAGGCGCCCCCGCCAGGTCGCGCCCGACCTTCGCCTTGGTGTGACGACCTACGGAACGACGTCCGAGCCACCGGCCACGATTCGTCCAGGTGCACCCTCGAGAGGCGGTGACGCGTGGCAGTAGTTGCATGCTCCGTGGGGCGCCGGTTCGCTCATGCAGCGCGTCACGCCCTGGAACCCGACGCAGATGCTGAGGGGGAAAGCGACCGACTCGGCCGAGTAGAAGTTGCCGACCAGGTTCGAGTGCACGTCGAACGTCCAGCCATTGGCGTCCGTGACGGTCACGATGACGCCCTGGACCCCTTGGTTGGCCGGAGCATCCAGGGCGAGATAGGCGGTCCCCGCGAAGCTCCAGGGCGTGGCGTGGCCACCCTCGCGCGAGGTGCTGGAGGGGACGCCCCCGTGGCAGCCCAGGCAGTTCTGCCCTGGATGCATCGTCGGGCCATCGTCCGGTATGCACCCCCAGGTTGCAATCGCCAGGACGGCCGCCGCGGCCTTCTTCATCGCGGGGCGCCTCGGAACACGATGTCGAGATCGATGCGGCAAGCGTCGTCGATCTTCACGAACAGGAGCGAGGGACGGGCCACTCCGTGGGCGTCGAGGCTCACGTCGAACGAGCCTCTCACGCGAAGCTCGCCTCCCGGTTGGCGGACGAGGGTGAACGGAATCGTCATCCGGCGCTTGATCCCGTGAAAATCGACCTCCGCGTCTGCCGGAATGGCCTTGTCGGGCAGCTCGCGCGTCGGTCCGAGCTGGATCGCAGCCTTGACGGTGACGAACGGATACCGGCCGGCGTCGACAGCTTCGAGCATGTGCGAGTCGCGATTCGCGTCGCCGGAGTGGAACGATGCCACGGGCACCCTTGCCTGCGCGACCGCCGATCCGTCTTCCTTCACGAGCGCCTTCGCCTCGACGTCGCGGGATACCCCTTCCACCTCGTGGAGCTTGTGAATCACGGTGTAGCGGACGACGCTCTGTGCTGGGACCGCTGTGTACAGGGAGCCGGACGGCAGTCCCGCCGACAGCAGGACCGCAAGTAGATATCCGCTCGTCAAGAGGCCCTCCCTAGAAGACCAGCGCGCCCACGCCCGTCGCCACGGCCAGCAAGGTGACGTATCCGACCACGAGATGCGCAGTCGCGATCGACTGCTGGTTCAGATACCCTTCGCGACTCGTCGTCCATATTCCCAAGGCCACCTGGGCGGCCATGCCCGCCGTCGCCGTGAACATGCCGATCTTGTGAAGAGAGATCCGGTCGAAGCCGTCGCGGCGCTCGGGCGCAGCCGGGGCAACGAGGGCGAGTGTGCCGGCGGCGATGAACAGCGCGAAGGTCGAATATGCGAGAACCGCGTGGGTCTGGGCGTACTTGTTCGTATTGGCCCCGCCGAACTTGTCGTCGTAGTTGAGCTGTCCCACGACGGTCGTGGCGAGCTGCAGTGCGAACATTCCCAGCCCGAGGCCCTGGTGCCAATCGAGGAGAGTCCGCCGGAGGCGCATGGACTGGGTGTCCACCGGCTGGGCCGGCTTGGGCTCTCCCAGCAGGTCGAAGTCCATCGACGAGGAAGGCGGCGGCGGCTCGGCCTGGAGCGACGCGCTGCTGGCCAGCCCATCGTCTAGGGCGACGGTCGGAACCGCCGAGGCGAACGTGCACACGGCCACGAGAGCGCCGGCGATCCTCGTGGTGCGCACCCGTGAGCGCCACCGGGCATGGACTCGATCGACCGGTTCAGGCATGCATTCTCCTCCGCCACCGTCGCCGCGCCAACCCTCCCACCATCGCGGTAGGCCCACAAGAAAACTCGGACCTCGCGCATGTCGCAAGGTTCATCGGTCGCCCGCGAGCGGCCTCGGCTGCGAATCGACGTGGGGTGAGCGCCACTCCGGCCTCAGTATCCCGTACACGAAGGAGTCCCGCCAGGCTCCTCGCGCGCGGCGGTGGCCTCTCACGTGTCCCTCGCGCTTCATTCCGACCTTCTCCAAGATCCGTATCGAACCGGTGTTTTCCACGTCGCACTCGGCGCCGATGCGGTGGAGGTTCAGATTCTCGAAGCCGAACCGCATCATCTCGGACGCGGTCTCCGTCGCGTATCCTTGTCCCCAGTGCCGTCTTTCGAACGTGTAGGCCAGGCTCGCGGCCGCGGGGTTGTTGGCTGCGAGCGTGAGGCCGCTCACGCCGATGACCTCGCCACTCGTCCTCAGGGCCGCGGCCAGGAAGAACTCGACTCGAGGGATCGAGGTGCGCCGGGCGACCGAGGCCTCCACTTCCGCCCGCGTCTCCTGCTCGGTATTGGGCCCCCAGTCCAGGTGGCGAACCACCTCCGGGTCGCTGGCGTAGCGGTGAATGGCTCGCCAGTCCGCGAGCCGGATCTCCCGTAGGCGGAGGCGGCTGGTCGCGAGCTCGACATGCCGGCGACCGTGCCTCTCCTCGAGCTCCGCCAACAGGATCCGCCTCGCAAGCGGATCTCTGCAGGCGCGCGCGAGGAAGTCTTGAGTGCCCTCGCCATCCCGCCGCATCAGGGCGTCGAGAATGGCGAGGACCTGTCCGGCGTACCCCAAGCACCGGAGTTCCTCGGTTGCTCGGTACGCGGATTGAACGACGTCACGAAGGAGCAGTGCCATCCGCTCGACGTCGGTGTCGAGGCACGCCAATACCCGAAGCGTGCCGAGAAGGTCCGCTCCAGGGGAGCCGCGGTTCGCCGCATCAGCGGCCAGAGCGACTGTGCTCTCGAGCGTGGGCTGTCCTGGGGGCGGGCCCCCGGCTTCGTGGCCCCTGGTTCGTCCGGTCCGATCAGTCACACGCTCCATTGCAAGGCGGGGCTCCAGGCCCTCAGCCGAAGGTAGACCTTCGCGCCCAGTGCCTGCCGGTGCAGCCTGGCCACGATCGCGAACAGCCCGCGTTGGTTGACGTAGAGGAGCGCCTGCTGGCCGACGCGCCCGTTCAGTACCTCGACCGTCAGGGAAGCTCCATCCTCCTGCACGATCCCGAGAAGAAGGTCGGGGCGCTCGCCGCTCGTCGGAGGCCGCGCCTCCGCCGCACCCTCGCGAAGCCATGCTGGAGCGGTGGCGCCGGGGATTCCACCCATTGCCAAGGGCTAACCCCTACCTGCGGCAATCGATAGTTGAAGAACTGTGAAGCAGGGTGGTGCCCGGGCGCCCCGCGCCTCCTGCGGGGCATGTCGCGTGCGAAGCCTGAGCTTGATCGTTCGCCCGGGCCGGTCTTCAACGCTTCGCGTTCGTCGGCGCAAATTACTCGAACCTTCTCAGCGATATCTGCCCGGTGGGCGGCTCCTTCACAAGGTTTGGCTCTGCGCGAAAGAGGGACCGCGTGTCGATTCGCGATGCTGCCTAAGCGATCGCCCCGCTCGGCCCGCAGGTGGCAGCACCGCCACGGCTCCAGTCGCCCCGCGCTTCCGTCACGCGAGCGAAAGGATGAGCGGACCGGGCACGCTGGCCGGTCCGCTCATCACGGCCGAGGTGTCGAACGCCTATGCGGTTGCTCTCGCCTGCACCAGCGCGAGGAAGGGTTCGGAGACGAAGGTTCGCATCACCCGGAAGTGCCGGGCGCCCTTTCGCCCGTCCGGGCCAGCTTTCCGGCCGTCCGGCACGGTGAGGGAGGCGGTCCGGATTCCCAGGCGCACCGACTTCAAGGCCTCAAGCTGGGCAGGCGACAGAACTTGCTTGACCTGCTTCCAGCACGCCGCTAGGTCCTGTCGGAGCGTTCCCGCGGAGCTTCCCCGGGCCGCTTGGACGGCCTGCGCCGTCGAGTCGGAGACGGTCCCGGTCGCCTTCAGATCCGAGACCGCCTGCGTCAAACCGGTCACGAGAGCAGGCTGCGACGCAGACCGCTGGGCCGTCATGGCCTGAAGGGCACCTTGGGCAGCCTGCAACGCGGGAAGCAGCGCCTGGGCCTGCTGCTGGGTCAGGTTCAGGGCATGGTCGAGCTGCAGGGCAGCGATCTGCTGCCGCAGCGCATGCACGGGATTCGTCGGTGCGGCGAGCGCGCTCGCGGGGGCCAGGACACAGACGATCCAGAGAGCTCGTGAACGAAGCATGGCACTTCCTCCTGTCGGCCGCGGGAACCCTCGCTGCCGCGATGATTTGCCGATCAGACACCGGAGGACCGCGGCCGTTAAAGTCGACCCTGGCGGATGGTCGCGCCGGACGACGTCGTCGCGGGCTTTGCGCCGCGCATAGGAGCTGGCGACTGACGGGGGTGGCGAGGCGCGCTTCTCCTCGGCTCCGCTACGACGTCGAAACCTGTTGCAGCGCACCCTGGATGACCCGCGCCAGGTCGAGCGGAGCCTGTTGCGTCGCATCGCCACCGACCGATTGCTCACCGGCCCCGATCGAACCGCACGCCTGCTGGGCGCCGTAGCTCTGTACGCCGTGGTGGCGGTGATGGTGATGGCGTGGCCCAGGCACCGAGCTCGACGAGCCCGCTTGTTGGAGCGAGGGCATGCTTCCCGTCTGCGCAGCCTGCTGGAACTGGTCGGCGAGCTGGTTCAGGAACTGGGCTGGCGGACCGCTCACGTTGCTCGCATCGGTCTGGAGCGTGCTCGCGACGCCCGCCATGACCTTCTTGAACTCGTCCGGACTGCTCTGCTGAAGCTGCTGCAGGGCATTCAGGACACTTGCGAAGCTCGAGATGCTCGTCGTCGTGCCAACGCCCACGACGCCCGCTGAATCCGACGAGGCCTGCGTCTCGAGGGCCTGAAGGAGGCCAACTGCCGAGGCATCGCCACTGCCGCTCACGTTGCTCAGGTTCATGACGTCGATACCTTTCTTCCCGTGGAACTGCGCCCCAACGTCCCGGCCGAAGTGCCTGTCTAGCAACGTTCGGGCCAGAGCAGCGGGCCGCGCCTCGAGGACTTGCGATCCGGGAGCCGTTGCAGCGGGGTTGTTGCGACCTAGCACCCGGCAATCTCGACCTAGCCACGTGCCGGTGGGGCCACTTCACCTTCTTCACGCAAGCGGACAGCGCAGCCGTCATCCAGGAGAGCGAGTGCGAACGGAGCGCGCGGCGCCAACCGGAAAGGGCTGCCCCCAAGCGGGACGCCGTGCCGCCGCCCGGCCGGGGAACGCACCTCGAAGCCCCTTTGGATGGCGTGGAGGCGCCGAGGTCCTTCGGAGTCGGTGCTGGGACTGGAACCCGCTCACGCCAAACCGAGAGGCGCGGGAATCGTGAAGTCTACCTAAACGGGTCATGCGCCTTATGCCGGTTTTCGCCTGGGTCGACTGCGCCTACATTCGAGACCACGCGTCGAGGTTCGCGAAGAGCCTGCCTGTTCAGCTTGGAGGGATGGACCATGTACAACGCGAAGGCCTACTCCGTCGCCAATGCGACGTCCCCGTTCGTCCGCACGACCATCCCCCGTCGGGACCCGACGCCGCAGGACGTCCAGATCGAGGTCCTGTACTGCGGAATCTGCCACTCCGACCTCCACCAGGCCCGCAACGAGTGGAGCGCGATGCCCACCGTGTATCCGTGCGTGCCCGGCCACGAGATCGTGGGCCGGGTGACGAAGGTCGGATCGGCGGTGACAAAGTTCAAGGCGGGCGATCTCGCCGGTGTCGGCTGCCTCGTCGACTCCGACGGCACGTGCCCGGAGTGCAAGGCGCACTACGAGCAGTTCTGCCCTGGCGCCGTCTTCACCTACAACTCACCCGACAAACACACGGGCAAGGTCACCTACGGAGGGTATTCGGACAGCATTGTCGTGAACGAGCGGTTCGTCCTGCGCATCCCCTCGAACCTTGGCCTCGCGGGCGCAGCCCCGCTACTGTGCGCCGGCATCACGACGTGGTCGCCGCTTCGCCGGCAGGGGGTCACCAAGGGCAAGAAGGTTGGCGTGGTGGGGCTCGGCGGCCTGGGCCACATGGGGGTGAAGTTCGCTCGGGCTCTCGGCGCGCACGTCGTCGTCTTCACGACGAGCGCTTCCAAGGTGGAGGCCGCGCTTCGCCTCGGCGCCCACGAGGTGGTGATCTCCAAGAACGCGAAGGAGATGGGGAAGCACGCCGCCAGCTTCGACATGATCCTCGACACCGTCTCCGCCCCGCACGACCTGCATCCCTACCTCGCGAGTCTGAAACGCGACGGCAACATGACGCTGGTCGGCGCGCCGGATCAGCCGCAACCAGTGGCGGCGTTCGCCCTCATCTTCGGGAACAAGAGCCTCTCCGGATCGCTAATCGGCGGCATCCAGCCAACCCAGGAGATGCTGGACTTCTGCGGAGAGCACCGCATCACGGCCGACGTGGAGGTCATCCCGATTCAGAAGGTCAACGAGGCCTACGAGCGGCTGCTCAAGTCGGATGTGAAGTACCGGTTCTCCATCGACATGGCGTCGCTCAAGTCCTCCTAACGCGGGAGGCACGCGTGCAGAAGAGGAGCCTCGGTCGCAGTGGCCTGGAGGTGTCGGCCCTCGGACTGGGCTGCATGGGGCTGAGCTTCGGCCTCGGCCCGCCGACCGACCGGCGGCAGGCCATCTCGCTCATCCGCCTCGCGGTCGACCGGGGGGTCACCTTCTTCGACACTGCCGAGTGCTACGGGCCCTTCGTCAACGAAGACCTCGTGGGCGAGGCGCTGGCTCCGTTCCGGGAGCAGGTGGTCATCGCCACCAAGTTCGGCTTCAAGGGCGGAGACTCGAGGGCCGGGCTGGACAGCCGGCCCGAGCGCATCCGCGCCGTGGCCGACGCCTCGCTGAAGCGGCTCCGGACGGACCGGATCGACCTCTTCTACCAGCACCGGGTGGATCCCGATGTTCCGATCGAGGAAGTGGCGGGAACGGTCCAGGGGCTGATCCGGGCGGGCAAGGTGAAGTACTTCGGCCTCTCGGAGGCCGCTGCGCAGACGATCCGCCGCGCCAACGCGGTCCAACCCGTGGCCGCCCTACAGAGCGAGTACTCGCTCTGGTGGCGGAAGCCAGAGGAGGAGATCCTCCCCACCCTCGAAGAGCTCGGCATCGGCTTCGTCCCCTTCAGCCCGCTCGGGAAGGGCTTCCTGACCGGAGCCATCGACGAGGGGACGTCCTTCGCGCAGGGCGACTTTCGCGGCGTCGTCCCTCGGTTCGCGCCAGAGGCTCGCAAGGCGAACCGGACGCTCGTCGACGCGCTCGGCCAACTGGCGGCGAAGCGGCGGGCCACACCCGCTCAGCTCGCGCTCGCCTGGCTGCTCGCCCAGAAGCCGTGGATCGTGCCCATCCCCGGGACCACCAAGCCGCACCGGCTGGACGAGAATCTCGGCGCGGCCGGGCTCGACCTGACGCCAGACGACATCCGCGAGATCACCGTCGCGGCGTCGAAGGTCGCGATCCAGGGCGCGCGCTACCCAGAAGCCCTGGAGCGGTTGGTCGGCCGCTGACGCTCGCGCTCGACCGGAGCCCGCCATGCCCCCTCGTGCGAAGCAAGGTTCGGACCCTTCCAGGGCGCGTCCCAAAGTCATCTGCCACATGGCGCCGTCGGTCGACGGCCGGATCGTCGTGCGCGGCTGGCCTCGGCAGCGCGCCCTGGTCGAGGAGTACGAGCGCACCGCCGCCGCGTTCCACGCCGACGCCTGGATTGTCGGTCGCGTCTCCATGGAGCCCTACGCCGGGAGGGCAAGGGTACCTGGGAGGTCGGGTGCGCAGGTCCCGCGAACGGATTTCGTCGCGTGCGACGACGCCCCATCCTACGCGATCGCGGTAGACCCGAGCGGCAAGCTGCGGTGGGAGGCCGGCTCGGTCGACGAGGCGCACGTCATCACGGTTCTCACGCAGAAGGTGCCGGACCGCTATCTGGCCTTTCTGCGCGCCCAAGGCGTGTCATACCTTTTCGGCGGCAAGAGGCGGATCGACGTGCAGGTGGTACTCCGGAAGCTCCGTGCCCGTTTCGGAATCCGCACGCTGCTCCTCGAGGGCGGCGGAAGGATCAACGGGTCTTTTCTCGCAGCCGGGGTCGTCGACGAACTCAGCCTTCTCATCGCGCCGGTTGCCGATGGAGCGGTGGGGACGCCGACGCTCTTCGACGCGACCCGAGGACCGGGGCTGTCTCGGCCCTTGAAGCTGCTGTCCGCCGAGCGCCGCCGTGGAGATCTTCTGTGGGTCCGGTACCGGGTTCGACCAGTCCACGGGTGAGGCGGGTCAGGGGCGGGTTCGCGGCGGCGGCGAGGGACCTCGGCGTCTCCGCCTCGGCCCTGAGCCAGTCCGTTCGGCAGCTCGAAGCGCGCCTGGGCGTCAGCCTGCTGACGCGGACGTGCAGTGGACCAGGCGCTCGAGTCCCTGAAAACGGTGTCCGCTCGACCGGACGAGGTCACCGGTCGTCCGGCTGTCCGTGCCGAGCATCGCGGTGCCGCTCGTGGTCGCCCGACTGCTTCCACGCGTCCCGGAGCGTCACCCGAGGGTCGAGGTACAGGTCGAGAATCGCTTCGTGAACATCGTCGCCGAGGGGCTTGATGCGGCGATCCGCCTGTCGGAGGCGATCGAACGCGACATGGTGCAGATCCGGATTACGGGGCCAGGGCGCTTTGTCGTCGCCGCGTCCGTTTGTCCATCCCAGGCCCGAGAGCGCGGAGGCAGTGCAGCACGCTCGAGCGCACGCGGCCGCCGAGCTCATGGGTCGGGAAGTGGCCGTTGCCATCAAGCAAATCCTAGAACGACCGGGCGGCGCCGGAACCCGGGACCGATCGCGCAGCCCACGGCGGCCGCGTCGAAGGACAGCCTGGCGGGAAGGATTGGGCTCGCGAGACTCGATACGCACGGCGCGCCGCGCAGCCGACCTGTCGCGAAGCGGTCGGAAAGAGGCTAAGCGCCGGGCGAGGGGCTCCGGCCCTGCGAACTCCATGTCCCGAGCAGTGCACCGCCCACGATGAGGGCCATGGCGAGGACCGATACGCCGCCGAGTCGGCCGCCGGCGAACACCGAGAGAAGCAACGTCGAGAGAAGCGGTGTGAGGTATGCCAGCGTGCCGATCACGCGCGGGTCGCCGTCGGAGAGCGCCTGGTCCCACAAGTAGAAGGCCGCTCCCATGGGCCCGAACCCGATGACGAGGAGTGACGGCACGTCGGAGGCGTGCAGGGCGTACGGCGGTTCCAGAACCAGGTGACAGACGAGTGCGAGCGTCCCGGAGACCAGGCAAAAGGTCGAGACGCTGGCCGTGCGAAACCCACCCAGGCGGCGCGAGACGAGTGAGAAGGTGGACCAGATGACGGCGGCAAGCAGCGCCAGGGCATAGCCCGGAGCAGTGACCATCTCGAAGCCCACACGCCCTCCCGTCACAAGCAGGGCAGCGCCGCTGAAGCCGAGGAGGGCCCCGGCCAGGTGCCTGATGTGGAGCGTCGTCCCCGGCAGGAACACAGGCGACAACACGACGATGAAGAGCGGCCACAAGTAATTGAGAAGGTTCGCCTCGACGGGCGGCGCGAGCCGCAGCGCGAGGAACAGGCAGAGGTGGTATGCGAAGAGACCGTAGACGCCGACCGCGAGAGCCTTGAGCCGGACCCCCCGCCACGAGACACGGCGCAGTCCGAGGACCGACCCGAGCAACAGCGCCAGTCCCACGAGCAGGAAGGGGGGTACCCGCCGTAGCCGGACTGCCAGAGTCGCAAGGGTGCTCCAAAGCGCAATGGCAGCGAGCGCGCTGCGAGTGCCGCGGAGAGTCATCGTCTCAGACCGCCCGCACTCTACCTCAGCCTTCCGCCATGCCGTTCCAACGCTCCCGGAGCCCTGCGGCGGGGTGACGTGACGGACGGCGAGGCGTCTGTCGGGTGACGGAGTGGCACACAGGGTCGACAGGGAGGGCCGAATGCTCCGGCGAGGCGAACCTCGAATGCTCTGCGCGCGGGGGCGGCGTCGAGGGCGCCACCGGGGCGCGTCCGGGCCGAGGCGGCGAGGGTCGCGCCGAAGGGGCGCAGAGGATGTGCCTTCGATCTCAGGTCCTCTCGATGCCGGCGCTCTCGACTCCGACCACCCAGCCCTCGGCGAACCAACTCGCGATGGCGCCCGACGCGGCAGCGGATGGATCTTCGCGATCCGCGAAGGTTGCACAGACGCGCCCGAGCGACTCGCCATGCCTCGCCATTTCGAGCGCGAGGGCCTCGTCCGCCTGGAGCGGGCAGTGATGGACCTGGAAACCGCTCCGCCACACGGCCGCGGGCGACCGCCCCGCCTTCGGCGGGGCAGGGTGGTTCCCGTCCGCCGACGCCTCCCAGAACGAGGTCACAGCGTGTTCGAGCACGAGGACCTGCATCGCCGGGGACAGCACGAGCCGGGCACGGTCAGCGGACTCGAGCGGAATGGCCGCCAACGCGCCGGCCGCGACGCTCCTCGGCGCCGGTGCGAAGAAGATCTCGTTACGTGCCCACTCGAGCTCCGCCAAGTCGCGGAGCCACGGCCTCTCGGGATCTGGGTTCTGCCGCAGGAAGTTCGGGAGCAACCTCCCGACCTGGCCGACGTCGTGGTGCTCCGATGGATGGCGACGGAGGTAGCGCTCGGCCAGGCTGGCAAACGACTCGTCGCCCAGATGCCTCGCGAGGTTGGGGAACGTCTCCTGCAGTGCCCGGACGAGCCGACACAGGTACATGTTTGCGTAGATCTCGAGGCTCTCGCGAGCGCTAAGGACCGGTGTGTCCGCGACGCAGCCTTCGATCCGAACCCGGGCGAGCTCCGCGCCGGAGGTGATGGCCTCGTGGACTCGGGCCTGCGTCTCCGTGAGCGTCACGACGCGAGGCTCCGGAGCACGGAGCCGAGCTCTTCCATCTCGACGTCCTCCGCGTGACGGCTCTCCGCGACGAGTTCCACGAGCGGCGGAATGCGGTCGTCCCACTCGACGAGGGTGGGGACCCGGCCGAACCTTCGCAGCGCCTCGCGGTAGAGCTCCCAGACCGGGGGTGGGACGGGAGCGTCGTGCGTGTCGAGCAGGTAGTTGCCCTTGTCGCTGTGGCCCGCGAGGTGGAACTGCCCGACGCGGTCCGGAGGGATCCCGTTCAAGTACTCGATCGGGTCGAAGCCGAGGTTGTTGGCCGACACGTACACATTATTCACGTCGAGCAGGATGCCGCAGTCAGCACGCAGGGAGAGCGCGGCGAGGAACTCCCACTCGGTCATCGTCGAGTCGCGGTAGGCCATGTAGGAAGAGGGGTTCTCGAGCAGGATCTGGCGACCCAGGCGGTCCTGCAGGGACGCGACGCGGGAGGACACATGGGCAAGCGTCTCCTCCGTGTACGGCAGCGGCAGGAGATCGTGAACGTACCGTCCTCGCCAGGTACCCCAACACAGGTGGTCGGTCACCATGGCCGGTTCGATCCGCGCCACGAGCCGGTCCAGGTCGTCGAGGTAGCGCGCCGAGAGGGGATCCGTCGAGCCGATGGAGAGGGACACGCCGTGCAGCACGACCGGCGTGTCCCTCCGGACCTTCTCGAGCAGCGCGATGGGGCGGCCTCCCTCGGCCATGAAGTTCTCGGTCACGACCTCCACCCAGTCCGCCGGCGAGGGCTCGGAATCGAACTGGGGGAAGTGCTTCGTCCGGAGGCCGATGCCATGACCGAGGTCCAGGCGCTGGAAGGCCATTTCCGACTCCTACATCTTCGAGGCAACGACGGTGCCGCCCTTGTCCGTGCACTCCTTGGTGCTCTTCGTCTCGACCCAGCCCTTGCCCTTGCAGGAGTTCTGGGCCTTGCAGGCGTTGTCGGCTCCCGCACAGCTCCCCTGACCCTTGCAAGAGTTGATGCCGGCGCAGTGCACGCCGCCGTCCTTCGGCTTCTCGTCGGCGCGGGCGGTCCCGGCGGCGAACATGGAACAGACGGCGACGGCAATGGCGCTACCCTTCACGGCGTTGCGGATCATCGCTCTTCCTTTCGTGGGTGCTGCGGTGGGTGCTGCGCTCACTTCGCCTTGGCGAAGAGGGACAGATCGATGGTCCCGGTCTGTGCGACGACGGGCGCGAGCTGCTGTACCCGGGCCAGCCAGCCGTCGGTGTACTTGGGGCCGATCCTGTAGGCGTCGCGGTCGAAGCTGGCGATGGCGGCCCGGATGCGGACGGTCTTCCGCTCGCCGTAGGCCCCGGGAGGGAAGACGAGGACGGTGCCGCTCACCTTCTCCGGCTGGCCGTCTGCGCGCGTCTTGCCGCAGATGGTGAAGGGAATGGAGGCGGTGAAGGACGCAGGCCTGCCAGCCTGGAGCTGTCCCACCTTCACGTTCGCGAAGGTCGCCTCGAGCTTGCAGGTGGCAGGGTCCGTCTTCTTGTTCGTGGACCACTCGCGGAAGTGCCCGCTCTTCGTGTCGTCGTTGTCGACGCGGATGCTCGCCAGCGGAACCGAGCAGCTCCCCGATGCCATGCCGCTGTTCTCGTCGTAGGTGAGCTGGCAGCCCACCGCGGAGGAGACGGCGTTGATGCGCTCGCCGAGCTTCGCGTCGAAGACCGCCGAGAACGTGTTGTTCCCGGCGTTGGGGTTCACCTCGAAGGCCTCGGCGTGGGCGAAGCCAGGGGAGGCGACGGCGAGGAGGAGGGCGACGCGGGCGGCATGGGGTCGGTCCATGCCGCTGTTGACTAGGATCAATTCCCCGCATTACACACGGAAGGCGAACGCCCCTTCTGTGGCCCTGCCGTCCCAGGGATCTGGCCATGAAGGGCGCCGGGCTTTCACATGCCAGAAGGCAAGAGAACACCCGGCCGCGAGCCGGTCGGCGGCGAGGAGGACGCGAGGTTCCTCGCTCGCCTTCGAGCGCGCGACAGGGCTGCGTTCGCCGCCCTCGTCTCGCGTCACTCGGGCCCGCTCCTCCGCCTCGCGACGACGTTCGTCCGGGACCGCGCGGTCGCGGAAGAAGTCGTGCAGGAGACCTGGCTCGGTGCGCTCACGGGCCTCTCCTCCTTCGAGGGCCGCTCATCGGTGCGAACGTGGCTGTTTCAGATTCTCGTGAACAAGGCGAGGACGCGATCCGTGCGGGAAGGGCGGACGGTGCCGTTTTCCGCCCTCGCGCAAAGGGAGGAGTCCGAGGGCGGGACGCGGGAGGCGGGTCGGTTCGACGGGGCGGGAGCCTGGCTCGAGCCGCCGGCCGGCTGGACCGAGGAGGACCCGGAGCGCCTGGCGATCGGGGCGGAGACGCAGGCGGCCATCGAGGCCGCCATCCGCGACCTTCCAGAGGGGCAGCGTGCCGTCATCACGCTGCGGGACGTCGAGGGGCTCGAGGCGGACGAAATCTGTAATGTCTTGGGGATCACGGTGACGAATCAAAGGGTGCTCCTGCACCGCGCCCGGGCGAAGGTCCGGCAGGCGCTCGAGGACCGACTGGGCGGCCGGGCGTGATGCTGACCTGCAAGCAGATCACCGAGATGGCAACCGACCGGGCGGACGGCGCACTCGATGCCGTTGCTCGCCTGGCCTTCGACGAGCACCTTCGCGCCTGCGACGGGTGCCGGGCCTATGTGCGGCAGCTCGAGGTCACCCGTGAGGCCCTCCGACGACTGCCGGAAACCGAAGTCTCTCCTGCATTCAGCGACGCCCTTCTCGCGACGTTCGACGCATGGACGGCCACCCAGGGGGGCAGGTTCTCGCCGTGGCCCGCCGTCGGGGTACTCGGCATGCTGGTCCTGCTCGTCGCGTTCGCCAGGCAGCGGTCTCAGGCACCCGAGGACTGGGTGATCGCCGCCGCGCTCGCTGGAGCCGCCCTGGCGGTTGCCTCCCTGGCCGGAAGGCTCGCGATGGGGATCGTGGTCGCGGCCGTTGCCGCGGCCTTGGTCGGGGCGCTTGCCGGGGGGAGCGCCGGAGCCCTCGATTTCGCGGCTGGCGTCGAATGCTTCGCCCTCGAGCTGGTTTCAGCGGTGGTGGTGGCCGGGGTGGCATGGCTGGGGGTGCGGGGCCGGTCGCGAGTCGGCGCGCGAACCGCACTGGCGATGGGCGGCTTGGCCGGCGCCCTGGCGGCCGACGCCGCGCTCCAGATGACCTGCAAGGCTCACGGTGCGTTGCTCCACCTCGTGGTCTTTCATCTTGGCGGCGTCCTTCTCGTGGCAGTCGGAGCGGCAGCGGTCGTGAGGTCGGCACGCCTGGCTGCTCGGCCCTGAGCCGGGTGGGGTGGGTGGTCCAGCCGCCCGTCCGCATGCGCGCCACCGGGCCGGTCGCTCTCGCTCAGGCCGTTCCGATCTCGCGCAGGCGGCGCTGGAGCGCGAGCTTGTCGAGCTTCTCGAGGGGCAAGCTGACGAAAAGCTCGATTCGGCGTCTCAGCGTGGTGATCGCATTTCGGAAGGCCTGTCGCTTCTTTTCATCCGAGCCCTCGACCAGAGCGGGATCCTCGACACCCCAGTGGGCGGTCATCGGCTGGCCTGGCCAGATCGGGCACGTCTCCTTGGCTGCGTTGTCGCAAACGGTGAAGACGAAGTGAAACCGCGGCGCACCAGCAAGCGCGAACTCGTCCCAGCTCTTGCTCCGCAGGTCCTCTACGGGGAGTTTCAGCCGCTGGAGCTGCTCAATGGCGAAGGGATTGACAGTGCCGGCGGGATGGCTGCCGGCAGAGAACGCATGGAAGCGGGGGCGGCCGAGCCGGTTCATTACCGCCTCCGCCATGATGCTGCGCGCGGAGTTGCCAGTGCACAAGAACAGGACGTTGTAGACGGCGTTGCCCATCGAGTCACCCCCACCGGAGGCGAACGGGTACGGCTCGGCTCACGGGGATGCCCTCCGAGCCGAGGCATCCACGCCGACCGCGCAGTTTGCGACCCGGCGAAGCTCGGCTCCCTCGCCTGGGAAGTAGCGACTGCGCATTCGAAGTGCGACGTTCACGAGCCCGATCAAGACGGGTACCTCAACGAGGGGGCCGATGACCGCCGCGAACGCGGCCCCACTCGACATCCCAAACGTGGCGACGGCCACCGCGATCGCGAGCTCGAAGTTGTTCGAGGCTGCGGTGAACGAGAGCGTCGCAGTCTGCCCGTAGGTCGCCCCGGCCTTCCGGCTCATGAAGAATGAGACGAAGAACATCAACACGAAATAGAGGAGCAGGGGGATCGCGACGCGGACGACGTCGAGGGGGAGCTGCACGATCGTCTCGCCCTTCAAGGAGAACATCACGACGATCGTGAAGAGCAGGGCGGCCAGGGTGACGGGCGAGATGCGCGGGATGAAGACCCGCCGGTACCATGCCTCGCCCTTCCAGGCCCTGAGGCCGAAGCGGCTGGCCATGCCGGCCAGGAAGGGAACACCCAAGTACACGAACACGCTCTTCGCAATCTCGCCGATGGTGACGTGAACCTCGGCCCCCCGGAGCCCGATCCAGCCCGGCACGACCGTGATGAAGAGCCACGCATAGAGGGAGAAGAAGAGGACCTGAAAGATCGAGTTGAAGGCGACGAGACCGGCGCAGTACTCGGTGTCGCCCCTCGCGAGGTCGTTCCAGACGATGACCATGGCAATGCAGCGCGCTAGCCCGATGAGGATGAGGCCGACCATGTACTCGGGCCTGTCTCGGAGGAAGGCCGCGGCGAGCACGAACATGACGATGGGCCCGACGAGCCAGTTCTGGGCCAGGGAGAGGGCAAGCACGCGCCCGTTCCTGAAGATCCGTGGCAGTTCCTCGTAGCGGACCTTCGCGAGCGGTGGGTACATCATCAGGATGAGGCCGACGGCGATCGGAACGGACGTCGTCCCGACCGCCATCTTGTTCAGGAGGGGGACAACACCCGGCAAAGCGACCCCCAGGCCGACCCCCGCCCCCATAGCGAGGAAGATCCAGACCGTCAGGTAGCGGTCGAGGAACGACAGGCGGCGCGCCAGGTCGGGCTCAGAGGTGGGCGCGACGGCAGGAAGGGACATGGCGGACCTCTACAGGCTGCCGACGAGCGCCTTGAAGCGCCGCAAGACGGCCGGCTCGACGCAGTAACAGGTTCGGGGCCCGTCGATCTCCCCGCGGATGAGTCCCGCGTCCTTGAGCACCTTCAGGTGCTGGGACACCGTGGACTGCGCCAGAGGAAGTTCGTCGACGATGTCGCCGCAGATGCAGGCGTCTTGCCGGACGAGAAGGCGAAGGATCTGAACCCGAGCAGGGTGGCCCAACGCCTTCGCCAGGGCAGCGAGCTCCTCGTCCGCTTCGGCCCCTTCGACGGGGCGGGTGTCGGGTAACTCGTAACTACGAGCCGGCGGCCCACAGGACCGCGCGCTCCCCAGGCCGGGTGGCATATCGTAGTTCTACGATTAATCATCCGTCGCCGCAACCGAATCTAAAGGACTCCATGCCAAATGCGTTCGAAACTCAACGAACGCCGGTTCCCCGCCGCCCGTTCGGGGCCCGGTCGAAGGTATGCTCTTGCGAACTGGCACGGAGATCGGCAGGCCGGTCGTCAGCTGCGTTTGGCGGCTCTCGTCGCTGATCGCGCGGGTGGCGGCGCTCGGATTCGGTGGAGGGCCGGGTGCCCGCGGCCGGAGCGTTCCGCAACGTCCCGTTATGAAACAAAAATGAGGTTCCGGGCTCTGAAAAGAAGCCTGTTTACGCATGCGCTGGACGGCACGGTTCCTGCTCTTTGGGAGCGTATGCACGAAAACAAGCCGAAGCTGGACCGCCACTCGACCGTCGCACGCATCGTCACCGACCATCCCGCGACCGCGCGGATATTCCAGAGGCGCGGCATCGACTACTGTTGTCACGGCAACGTGAGTGTCCCGCAGGCGTGTGCGGTCGCACGAGTCGATCCCGACGAGGTGTTCGCGGAGCTCGACCTGGCGCTCGCCGCGCAGGGGGCTTCCGCAGACCCCGATCCCCGAACGCTCTCGGACGCCGCGCTCATCACGCTCGTGGTCGAGCGTCATCACGGATACCTCCGTCGCGCGCTGCCCTACATCGCTCCGATCATGGCGAAGGTCGCGAAGGTGCACGGGCCACGCCAGGGCGGCCTGGGGCGCCTCGAGGAGGTGGTCCGGACGCTCGCGGAAAGCCTCGTGCCGCACCTGGACCAGGAGGAGGCGGTGCTGTTCCCGCTGCTCCTCTCTCGCACGCCCGACCCCGCCAAGGTGAGGCAGGAGCTTGCCCAGATGCACGAAGAGCACTTGGCCGTCGGGGATCTGCTCGCGCAGGTTCGCAAGCTCACCGACCGTTTCACGACGCCGGGATGGGGGTGCAACACCTACCGGGTCCTCATGGCGGAGCTGGAGGCCTTGGAGGGGGACATCCTGAGGCACGTGCACCTCGAGAACCACGTGCTCGCGCCACGCTTCGGGTTGGCGTTCACCCAGGCGGCGTGACGGAAGAACCCCTCACGGAGAAAGAGACAGTGAGCGAGCTCATCGACAACGAGACCCAGCGACGCAAGGGCCTTCTCAAGCATCTCATCCTGCAGCTCCACGACGGGGTCGCGCCGGCGCAGGTGCAGCGCCAGCTGGTCCGGATGCTCGGGCAGGTGCCGTACGGGCTGGTGGTCGAGACGGAGCAGGAGCTCATGGCCGAAGGGCTTCCCCAGGAGGAGGTCATGCGCCTGTGTCACTTGCACGGGGCCGCCCTCCAAGGAGCGATGGACCTCTCCACCGTGCCGGTCGCGCCCGAGGGCCACCCCGCCCAAAATTTCGCCCTCGAGAACGCCGCGCTGGCGGCCGAGGCGGAGGGGCTCGAAAGCGCGGCCGCCGAGCTGGAGCGTCTCGAGGCGGGCGAGTCGCCCGCCGAGCTACTGCTCTCCATCCGCTCCCGGCTAAACGCGCTCACCGATGTGGAGAAGCACTACCTGCGCAAGGAGCATCTCCTCTTCCCGTACCTCGAGAAGCACGGGGTGACGGGCCCGCCGAAGGTGATGTGGGGCAAGCACGACGAGACCCGCGCACTCCTCCGGGGAGCCCTCGAGGCGCTGGCGGCCGCGCCGATGAGCCGCGACGAGGCGCTGGCCGTGATCCACCTGACGGTGCTGCCCGCCGCTCGAGGGATTCGCGACATGATCGAGCGTGAGGAGAACATCCTCCTTCCGATGGCGCTCGACACCCTCGACGACGCGGAGTGGTGGGAGATATCGCGGCAGAGCCCGGAGATCGGATTCTGTCTTGTCGACCCCCGCGACGGATGGCGCCCGACGTCGGTGCCGGAGGCCGAGAAGAGCGCGAACGAGCCCGGCGCCTCCATCCGCTTGCCGACCGGGAGACTCTCGCCCGCGGAACTCGAGGCCATCCTCAACGCGCTGCCGCTCGACGCGACCTTCGTCGACGCGGAGGATCGCGTTCGCTACTTCACTCACGGGGCCGAGCGGGTCTTCGCAAGGAGCCGGGCGGTCCTGGGCCGCAAGGTCCAGCATTGCCACCCCCCCTCCAGTGTCGACACCGTCGAGCGGATCCTCGACGGCTTCCGCTCCGGGCGGCAGAGCCGAGCGGCCTTCTGGATCGACATGCGCGGTCGCTTCATACACATCGAATACGTGGCTCTGCGCGACGCGGAAGGTCGCTACCTGGGATGCCTGGAGGTGACCCAGGACCTGACCGGCAAACGCGCGCTCGCGGGCGAGCAACGGCTGCTGTCCTGGGGACAGGAGTGCGCCGATGCCTGAGCTCCCGGCGGTGGGCATCACTCCGGATTCGCGGCTCGCCGACGTCCTCGAACGGTGGCCGGGGATGGAGGAGGTGCTGGTGGAGGTCTCGCCACACTTCCGGGCACTGAGGAACCCCGTTCTTCGGCGGACGGTTGCCAAGGTGGCGACGATAAGGCAGGCGGCCACCGTGAGCGGCGTGCCCCTTGGCGCACTCATCGCGCGACTTCGCGCGAGCGCAGGGCTCGAGCCCCTTGCTGTCGAAGACGGTCCCCCGTCACAGGGCGAGCGTCCCGCCTGGGCGAACAAGGGGGCCGTCACGCGATCCCTGGATGTGCGCGCCGCCGTCGAGGCCGGGGAGCACCCCGTCGCTCGAGTGATGGGAGACCTCTCCCTGCTGGCGGGCGGGCAGGTTTACGAACTGGTCACGGCATTCGTGCCGGCTCCGCTCGTGGACATGACGCGCCAAAGGGGGTTCCGCGCCTTCAGTGCCGTGGAACCCGACGGAACGGTCACGACGTACTTCCGGAGGACCGAGTCGGACCTGCCCGCCACTTCCTGACGGCGACCCGTTCCCCGAGGAAGGGACGATAACGGCAGGCCCCGGATAGTTCCTGCGGCTCCCGAGGGCTCTGGGCGGTAGAGGAGCCAGGACGCCCGCCTCGCAGCGGGCGGCCGCCCGCTTCCCGTGTTAACGTTTCACCATGAAACGAACGGGAACGAACCCATGACGCAGCCGTCGTGCGTCGAGCCCTTCGAGCGGGGAGCTCTTTGCAGCGTCTGCCGTCTGAACCGGGACGCCCCCGGGCTCGGCCGATGCTCCCGGCTCGTCGCCGAAAGCAATGCGATGCGCACGCTCCTCACCCGCGCGGCGCCAATCGCAGCGAGCAACGAGTCGGTGATCATCCTCGGCGAGAGCGGGTCTGGCAAGGAGGTGCTCGCACGGGCCATCCACAGCAACAGCCCGCGAAAGGCCGGCCCTTTCGTGGCGGTCAACGTGGCGGCGCTCCCGGCCGAGCTACTGGAGTCAGAGCTCTTCGGGCACGCCAAGGGCGCCTTCACGGGCGCATCGACGAACAAGCGGGGCCTCTTCGAGGTGGCCGGTTCCGGGACCCTGTTGCTCGACGAGATCGCCGAAATGCCCCTCGGGCTCCAGGCGAAGCTGCTGCGCGCGCTGCAGGACGGCGAGATCCGGCGTGTCGGCGAGACACGTCCTTTCACGGTAGACGTCCGAGTCCTCTGCGCCACGAACCAGGACCTTCGGGCGTGTGTTTCGCAGCGCCGCTTCAGGGAGGACCTCTACTACCGCCTGCGCGTCTTCACGCTCGAAGTCCCGTCCCTCCGGCAACGCATCGAGGACATCATGCCGCTCGCGACGATGTTCCTGCGGCAGCAGGAACGTGGGCCGACGCGGTTCACGGGCAGTGCCGAGAAGGCGCTCAAGGCGCACAGGTGGCCCGGCAACGTTCGCGAGCTCGTCAACGCCGTCAAGCACGGTGCTGTCCTGGCGGAGGGGGAAGCCGTCGACGTGGAGCACCTGCCGGAGGAGGTCGTCCATCCGTCTCGCGTCTTCCGGGGCGTCGCGGAACCGTTGCGAACGCTGGAAGAGGTGGAGCGCGATCACATCCTGCGCGTCCTCGAGGAGTGCGGTGGCCGGCAGGTCGAGGCGGCGCGCATCCTGGGTATCGGGCGAACCACCCTCTGGCGGCACCTCCGGTCACTCGGCATCAGCGAGACCGCGTAGGAACGGCCGCCGGGGGGGCGCTCCGTCAGGATCGCGCCACGGCCGGGCCCTGGTCGAGCTCCTCTGCGGCGGCCGGAGCCGCCGCGCGGGTGAGGCGGCGCACAACCGCGTGCATCCACACCAGGCAGAACACGGACAAGGCGAACAGGAAGGCGAAGGTGGTCGTCGGGAGATGCGTCGACTGGGCCATCGCCCCGAAGAGGATCGGCATGATGAAACCGCCCAGACCCCCGATGACGCCCACGAGGCCGCCGACCGACCCAACCTGGTCGGGGAAGTAGTGCGGGATGTGCTTGAACACCGCGGCCTTTCCGATGCCCATTGCGATCCCCAAGACGAAGACCAGCGCTGTGAACACGTACGGGTTCATGCGCAGGCGGAGGCGCAGCGTGTCGCCCGCCGTCGCGTACCTCGCCGGAACCTGGAAGCTGAGCTGCAGGTCCGGGAACATTAGAAGGAACGAGGCGAGGACGCAAACGCCCAGCACCCAGTACATGACAGTGCGCGCGCCGAACCTGTCCGAGAGCCATCCTCCGGGGGCGCGAATGATGCCCGAGGGGAAGACGAAGACGGCGGTGAGGAGCGCCGCCTCCTGGAGAGAGAGGCCGAAGACGTCGATGTAGTACTTGGGCAGCCAGAGCGAAAGCGCGACGTACCCTCCGAACACGAGGAAATAGTAGAGGCTGAACCGCCAGACGCGCATGTGCCTGAGCGGGGAGAGCATTTCGCCGAGCGAATCGGTCTTGTGGTGGGAGTGGTCCGTGTACGTGAAGGACCAGTAGATGACGGCCGTGACCACCACGGCGATCGCATAAACAAACGGGACGAAGCGCCAACCTCCGGGGAGGAACCCCGCGCGCCCCGCCGGGACCACTGCCATGAGGGGAGGGGCGAGGAGCTTGGTGAGGGAGGCCCCGGTGTTCCCGGCGCCGAAGATCCCGAGCGCCGTTCCCTGCAGGCGCTGCGGGAACCACGCGGAGGTGTACGCGATGCCCACCGCGAACGACGTGCCCGCCATGCCGATGAAGAGACCCAGCACGAGGTATTGCCAGTAACGGGTGGCCACGCAGAGGAGCAGGAGCGGTATCGCACTCGACGCCAGAAGCGCTGTGAAGAGGGGCCGTCCCCCGTACCAGTCCGTCGCCATGCCCATGGGAAGGCGGAGCAGGGAGCCGGTGAGCACCGGGAGCGCGACCAGCAAGGCGAACTCCGTCTCGGTGAGGACGATCTCCCTGCGGATGGCGATACCGACGATAGCGAAGATCACCCACACGGCGAACATCACCGTGAAGCCGAAGGTGTTCATCGCAAGGACGCTGTTCCTCTTCCAGGTCTCCGAGCGCTCCATGTGCCCTTTCGAGTCAGCAGGGCTGCTCGGCGGTCCGCCGCGCATAGAACCACCAGGTCAAGGCGATGCAGGTGACGTACACGGCGACGAAGCCGATGAGTGCCGCGGCCGGAGAGCCGGTCGCCTTCATCGACGTTCCGAAGGCGCGGGGGATGAAGAAGGCGCCGTAGGCCGCCACGGCCGACGTGAAGCCGATGACGGCGGCAGATTCCTTTGCCGCGTCCCTGCGCGATCGGTTGAGGGCCTCCTGCCCGTGGCCGGCCGCGAGCCGCTCGTGAAGTGTGAGAAACATCACTGGCACCATGCGGAACGTCGAGCCATTCCCGATGCCCGAGGTGAGGAAGAGCAGCAGGAACATCGCCAGGAAACCTGCGAAGCTGCCCGTGCCGGGGCCGTGGGGTACGAAGGCCAGGACGCCGAGCGCGAAGACCGCCATGGCGAAGAAGTTCCACAGCGTGACCCGGGCCCCGCCGAGCTTGTCGGCGAGCCAGCCGCCGACCGGACGGACCAGCGCGCCGACGAGCGGGCCGAGGAACGCGTACTTGACGGGGTTCACGCCCGGGAAAAGCGCCTTGATGAGCAACGGCAGGCCGGCCGAGAACCCGATGAACGAGCCGAAGGTTCCGGTGTAGAGCCAGCACATGATCCAGTTGTGCTTGCGCCTGAAGATGATCGCTTGGTCCCGAAACGACGCCTTCGCGCTCGCGATGTTGTTCATCCCGAGCCAGGCTGCGACCGCGCACGCGGCGATGAACGGTACCCACACGAACCCGGCGTTCTGGAGCCAGAGCGGCGCGCCGCTCGCGAGCCGCTGCGGCCGGCCGGCCAGCCCGCCGAATACCCCCGAGGTGATGACGAGCGGGACGGCGAACTGCATCACGGAGACTCCGAGGTTGCCGAGCCCGGCGTTCAGGCCCAACGCCACGCCCTTCTTCTCCTTGGGAAAGAAGAAGCTGATGTTCGCCATGCTGGACGCGAAGTTTCCACCGCCGAATCCGCACAGGAGCGCCAGGACGAGCATGGTGCGGTAGGAGGTGTTCGGGTCTTGCACCGCGAAGCCGATTCCGATCGCAGGGACGAGCAGCGACGCGGTCGCGATCACGGTCCAGATGCGTCCCCCGAACACGGGGACCAGGAACGAGTAGAAGATCCGAAGAGTCGCGCCCGAGAGGCCTGGGAGCGCGGCCAGCCAGAAGAGTTGGTCGGTCGTGTAGGCGAAGCCCACCTCGGGGAGCCGCACGACGACCACGCTCCAAACCATCCAGACGGAGAACGAGAGAAGGAGGGCCGGGATGGAGATCCACAGGTTCCGCGCCGCGACACGCTTGCCTTCGGTCTCCCAAAAGCTCCTGTCCTCCGGTTCCCAGCGGAAGAGTGTTCGCCCCGGGCGAGCGGCGGTTGCGGTAGTCGTCGTCATCGCGAAACCTCGTTTTGCGTCGATCGGGAACGGCGCCAGATGACGACCTGCGGCAGCCGCCACAGGTATTCGATCGGGGCCACGAAGATGTGAGCGAGGCGCGTGTACGGGACGAGCCCCACGAGCACCAGTGCATTCAGGGCGTGCACCTTGACCGGCCAGGGAAGGTTCGCCATGAGGTCTACCCTGGGTGAGAGGCGCACGAGCGACGCCAACCACGGGCTGGCCGTGTACACGAACCATGCGAGGCCCCAGCGGGCGGTCAGGGCCACCCAAAGGCCGGTCGCGACTTGGAGGGCGAGCAGCGCGGTCACGGTCCAGTCAAGCCAGGTGTTCTTGCCCCGGAGAGAAAGGCGCCGAATACCGAGGACGACGAGACCCCACAGCGCGGTGATCCCTAGGGCGAACCCCGTCACCTCGACAGCCACCAGTCTTACGGGCGAAGACAGGGCGCTCCCGACCGCGGAAGGAAAGAAGATGACCGCGAGGTGCGCGGCCAGGACGAGAAGGATCGCGTAGTGCCAGGAGACCGAGCCCCAGAACTGGAGGCGCCCCTCCAGGAGTTGGGATGACGAGGTCGTGACGGTGTCCCGGAACCGGCCGAACCGCCGCACCGCGCCCACGGCGCTGACCGCCGCGACGACGTAGGGAAAGGCGCCGAAGAGGATGGCGTCCATCAGCGGACCTCCTCGCGCAGCGCTTCCAGGACGGAGCGATACGCGTTCGTCGGGTCCTCGAGGGCTGCGAGCATCTTGTCGAGACTGGGGAGGAGGCCATCCTCAAGAAGGGCGTCTCGAGCCTCGCCCGTGGGCGTGGCGGCCAGGTAGCGGAGGACCACCGAGAGGTGATCCGGGAGCTCGTTCTCGCCGGTGGGATCCACGAAGCCGCCGTCCCGGTAGATGCCTGCCAGCCGGACCAGGAACTCCCCGCGCCGAGGGCTGTCGCCGCAGAGGTGGTGCCCGACGTAAGGGGCGCAGGTCGGCTGGAGGTCGAACGTCGCCGAGTAGGCCTCCTCCACATCGTACGGCTTCGCGCGCTCGGCCCAGGTCACGAAAGCGTCCAGGTGCCGCGCTGCTCGTTCACCCACGAGTCGCTGGCAGCGGCGCGCCACGGGAACCGGGTCCGCGGCCGGGTAGCTGAGAAGGTCGGCGAAGGCGCGGAGGGCATGCGCCCTTCCTTCGGCACGCGTCATCGGTCACCTCCCCGGGGGCGGGCGCAGCCACGCGAATCCAGCGGCGTTCTGCTGCTGGGGCTCCACGGTGGGCTCGCACTGGAGCTCGCGCGCCATGGGCGGGACGACGATTCGTTCCTCGATGGAGGCGAGCGAAGTGAGACGGTAGATGTCGTCTGCGTCAGCGGCGTGCAGCGATGCCTCTGCCAAGGCCCCCTCCGCAGCGGCGGGCGGGAGGTCCCCGACACGGGTCGCTCGGCGGTGGAGCCGGACCGCCATGAGCTTTCGATACGCGGCGGCCACGACCTCCTCGTTGCCGGCCCCGAAGAGGGAGGCGAGGTAGCGCATCGGGATGCGGGCCTTCTCGAGCGATGTGAAGAAGTCGTCACCCTGGGCGGTTCCCTTGGCGATCGCCGGCAGAAGCGGCGGCACGTAGAACAGCATCGGCAGGGTCCGGTACTCGGGGTGGAGCGGCAGCGCGATCTCCCACTCCTTCACGAATCGATAGACGGGCGAGCGGAGGGCGGCGGCGAGGACCCCGTCGGGAATGCCGGCATTGCGGGCCGCCTCCACCACTCGGGAATCCCGGGGATCGAGGAGCATCTCGCGCTGCGCGGCGACGAGATCCGCGTCTTTCTTCGCGGCGGTTTCCGCGATCCGGTCGGCGTCGTAGAGGAGCACGCCGAGGTACCGGATCCGGCCCACGCAGGTGTGGAAGCAGGCCGGCGCCTCCCCGGCCTCGAGGCGCGGGTAGCAGAGGATGCATTTCTCGGACTTGCCGGTGGACCAGTTGAAGTAGACCTTCTTGTAGGGGCAGGCGGACACGCACATGCGCCAGCCGCGGCAGCGGTCCTGGTTCACGAGGACGATTCCGTCCTCGCCCCGCTTGTAGATCGCGCCCGACGGACAGGCCGCGACGCAGGCTGCGTTCAGGCAGTGGTTGCAGATGCGCGGCAGATAGAAGAACACCATTCGCGCGACGTCCTGGAGCTCGGCTCTCTCCTCGGTCGAGAGGCCCGCCAGGTTCGGGTCCTGGGCCGCGTAGACGTTCGACCCGGAGAGGTCGTCGTCCCAGTTCGGCCCGGACCGGATCTCCATCGGCTTTCCGTCGATGAGGGAGATCGGACGAGCCGTCGGCTGGTCGCTCCCGGCCGCCGCGCTGAACAGTTCGTCGTATCGGTACGTGAACGGCTCGTAGTAGTCGTCGAGAATGGGAAGCAGCGGATTCGAGAAGATCCTGGAGAGGCTCGCGAGCCGCCCCCCCTGGCGGAGCTTCACGGTCTCGCCATCCTTCTTCCACCCACCCTGGTACTGCTCCTGGTCCTCCCACTGGACCGGGTAGCCAGTGCCGGGCTTCGTCTCGACGTTGTTCCACCACGCGTATTCCATGCCGCGGCGGTCGGTCCATTGGCTCTTGCAGGCGACGCTGCAGGTGTGGCAGCCGATGCACTTGTCGAGGTGAAAGACGGTCGCGATCTGGGCACGCACGTTCATGCGAGTTCCCTCCCCGCTACCACTGCGGCTCGCCGTCGAGCTTGCGAACGCGGATGAAGGTGTCCCGGTTGTTGCCGGTGGGCCCCCAGTAATTGAGGGCGAAGGTGAACTGACCGTATCCGCCGAGCATCAGCGTTGGCTTGAGCCGGACCCTTGTGAGGCTGTTGTGAACCCCAGCCCGCCGATTGCCGCGCTCCGGACTCTTCGGCGTTCCGATGGTGCGCTCCGGCGCGTGGTAGAGGAGGCAGATCCCAGCCGGGATGCGCGCACTGACGACGCAGCGGGTCACGACCACTCCGTGGTCGTTGAAGGCCTCGACCCAGTCGTTGTCCTGGAGCCCGATGCGCGAGGCGTCTCCATCGTTCACCCACAGCGGGTGACAGCCGCGGGAGAGGGACAACATGCGGAGGTTGTCGCCGAAGGTGGAGTGGATGCCCCACTTGCCGTGAGGGGTGAGGTAGTTGAGCTGAAGGGTGGGCCGGCCATCTCCGCCAGATCGGAGGTCGTCCACCACCTCGGCGCCCGGCTTCGGCTTGTACGTGGGCAGCGCCTCCCCGTAGGCGATGAAGCCCGGGTGGTCGAGGTAGAAGTGCTGTCTTCCCGTGAGGGTGCGCCACGGGACGAGCCGCTCCACGTTGAGGCAGTACGCGGAGTAGGTCCGCCCTCCGCCGGTGATGCCCGTCCAGCAGGGCGAATCGATGAGGCGCCGCGGCTGCCGGGCGAGGTCGGCGAAGGTGACGCGGGCGTTGCGGCTCCCGGCCACAAGGTCGGTGAGTGGCAGGCCGACCTTCTTTTCCTCCGCAGCGAACGCCCTATGGGCCGATTCGCCATTCGTCTCCGGAGCGAGGTGCAGGATCACCTCGGCGGCGTCCCGGGCTTGCTCGAGTGACGGGTAGCGCTTCCCGCCCCACTCGACGGACGGTCGGTCCCGGACGAGCTCGTCGTAGAGATCCTCGACTGGCCAGTTGATCCCGTGCGCGGAGAGTCCCTGGGAGCGCACGAGGGGACCGAACGAGACGAACTTGCGATGGAGGTCAGGGTAGCTCCGCTCGACGACCGCCAGGGCGGGCATCGTCTTGCCGGGCACGGGCTCGCACTCGCCCTTCGCCCAGTCGCGGATCTCGCGCTGAGCCATCTCGGCGGGCGTGTCGTGCATGAGCGGGCGGGTGACGATCTCGCGGACAGGATCCGGGAGGTGCGTCTTCGCGAGTTCGCTCACCTTCTCGGCGATCGACTTGAAGATGTCCCAATCGCTCCTCGACTCCCAGCAGGGCGGCACCGCCGCCTGGAGGGGGTGGATGAACGAGTGCATGTCGGTGGTGTTGAGGTCGTCCTTCTCGTACCAGGTGGCCGCGGGAAGGATGACGTCCGAGTAGAGCGCGGAGGTGTCCATCCGGAAGTTCAGGTCGACGACGAGGTCGAGCTTGCCCTTCGGCGCAGGGTCCCTCCAGGCGACCTCGTTCACGTCGCCCTTCGCCGTCTCCGGGGCGATGGCGTTCGAGTGCGTGCCGAGGTAGTGGCGCAGGAAGTACTCGTGACCCTTGGCGCTCGAGCTCAGCGCGTTGCCGCGCCAGATGAACCAGAGTCTCGGCCAGTTCTCGGGGGCGTCGGGATCCTCGACCGAGAAGCGGAGCCTCTTCTCCTTGAGTTCGTTCACCACCCAGGCGATCACGTCCGCGTCGGTGGAGGCACCCGCGGCCTGAGCATCCTTCACGACCTGCTCCGGCGGGCGGTCGAACTGCGGGAAGAACGGCAGCCAGCCGAGGCGGACGGCCCGCGCCTGGTGATCCAGGGTGTGGCGGGCGGCGAAGGCGCTCGGCTCCGGCAGAGGGTTCAGCCTCTCGTCCTCGACGGCCCGCTCGTAGCGCCACTGATCGGAGTGGACGTAGTGGAAGCTGGGCGCGTTCTGGAGCCTGGGGGGCCCGCCCCAGTCGAGAGACATCGCAAGCGCCGACCAAGGTGCCACGGGCGCGAGCTTCTCCTGGCCGACGTAGTGGTTGAGGCCCCCACCGTTCTTTCCCACGCAGCCGCAGAGGATGAGCCCCGAGATCGCGGCGCGGTAGTGCTGGTCCCCGTGGTACCACTGGTTCACGCCGGCGCCGATGATGATGGAGCACTTGCCTCCGGTCTTTTCCGCGGTCGTAGCCCATTCCCGGGCGAAGCGAACGACCTCGGCCCGGGGGACGCCGGTGAACCGCTCCTGCCAGGCCGGGGTGTAGGCCGCGTCCTCGTCGTCGTAGCCCGCCGGGTACGTCCCTCCCAGGCCGCGTGCGACCCCATGCTGCGCGAACATGAGGTCGTACACGGTCGCGACCGTCACGGGCCCACGAACCGTCTCAACCCGACGCACCGGGACGTCCCGCAAGGCCACCCGGGCAGCTCCGTACTCCTGGAATGCCACTCGGGCGACCTCGTTCCCGCCGAGCAACGTGAGCTGGGCGTCCACGTCCTTCCCGTCCAACCCGTCCTTCATCTCCAGGTTCCACTGGCCCTTCTCGTGCTGCCAGCGGAAGCCCAGAGTGCCGCGCGGCATGCGCGGCGCGTTCGCAGTGCCGTCCCAGACGACGAACTTGAAGTCCCCGTTCTCGACGTCCTTGGTGCGCGAGATCTGGCTCGCCGGAAGGAGCCGGCCAGGTCGGAGACCGTTCGCGCCCTGCTCTAGCTCGACGAGGAACGGCGCGTCGCTGTAGCGACGGACGTAGTCGAGGAAGTAGGGCGCTTCCCGCTCGTAGTGAGACTCGCGGAGGATGACGTGGTCGACCGCGAGCCAGAACGCCGCGTCTTGCCCGGCGTGGATGGGGATCCACTGGTCGGCGTACTTGGACGTCATGCTGAAGTCGGGCGAGAGGACGACGAACTTCGCGCCATCGTGGCGCGCCTCAGCGACGAAGTGCACGTCCGGAGTGCGCGTCATCCCCAGGTTCGAGCCCATGGAGACGATGAATTTCGAGTGGTACCAGTCCGCACTCTCGGCGACGTCGGTCTGCTCGCCCCAGATCTCGGGTGAAGCGTTCGGCAGATCGCAGTACCAGTCGTAGAAAGATAGGTTCACACCGCCGAGGAGCTGGAGGAAGCGGGACCCGGCCGCGAAGCTGAGCATCGACATGGCAGGAATGGGCGAGAAGCCGATGATCCGGTCCGATCCGTGTCGCTTGATCGTGTGCACGGTGGAAGCCGCCACGAGCTCGAGGACCTCGTGCCAGGACGTTCGGCGGAGGCCGCCCTTGCCCCGGGCCTCCTGGTACCGCTGGCGTCTCGCCGGGTCATCGACGATCGAGGCCCAGGCCGTCACCGGGTCCGCATGCGCCTTCCGCGCCTCGCGCCACAGATCGAGCAGGATCCCGCGAGCGTAGGGGTACTTCACGCGGAGCGGACTGTAGAGATACCAGGAAGTCGAGATCCCTCGCTGGCACCCTCGCGGTTCGTGGGCAGGAACGTCGCAGGAGATGCGCGGGTAGTCTGTGGCCTGCGTTTCGAGCGCCACTACCCCGTTCTTCACGTGGATGTTCCAGGAGCAGCCGCCCGTACAGTTCACGCCATGCGTGCTCCGTACGAGCTTGTCGTGTTGGAACCGGTTCCGATACAGGTCCTCCCATCGGCGCGCCTTGGGGCCGAAGAGGTCTTTCACCCAGCTCATTGCGAGCCTCCCTGCATCTGCGCGGCGCGGGAAAGTAGGCGCGCGCGAGTGGGCCCCTTTCGCTGCCGCCATGCGACTGCGAGTACGAGGAAGAGAACGACTGCCACCGCGGCGCCCCAAACGGCGAAGCGCCACGCCCCGTTCGGAGGCCCGCGTTGCGCCGCGGGAACGAGGAACGCGGCGAGGTCGGCCCGCTCTGATGGCGTGAGCGTGCGACCGTCGTAGATCGGCGCCATTGTCGGGAAGGGGAGTGTCTCGAGAAGTCCGTCGAGCGTCGCTGTGTCCATGGACGAGAGCGTCGTGGCCAGCTCCGGGCCGAGAGACGCCGTGAAAGCGAGCCCCTCGCCTCCGATGGCGTGGCAAGCGCCGCAGGGCGCTCCGCCGTTCTGAAAGCGACGCGTCCCGATGAAGAGGTCCCGACCCGAGGCCGCCGACCCGGCTGCAGGCGGCGCGCCAGCTTCAGCCGTGGCGGCGCTGGGGCCCCCGACGAAGAGAGCCAAGAGCGCTACGCGGGAGATGCGCATGTGGACCTCGTCGTCCGGCCTGGAGCCGTGTGGCGCGCTGGCCCACCCGCCCAGACCGGTGCAAGCGACCGCGTGTGCGGCATGAGAAGCCTCATCCCCCTGCGGAGACCCGGCGCTGAGGCGACGCCACGTGGCGCGACACGAGCTCGGCGGCGAGCGACCTGAGGTCCTCCGCTCCCGCCGCGACCTGCTTCCGCTCGAACGCGGCGCATTCTTGCTCGACGCGCTCCATGACCTGCGCGGGTACACGATGCTGGGCCATGGGGTAGAGAATCGAGTCCTCCTTCATGATGTGGCTTCGCAGGAGGCCGGTGTATCCGAGGGCGGCGTCTACGATCTCGACGCGGTCGGCCTCGCTCCAGGGCGCGATCTGCTCGGCCTTCGCTCTCAGGACGGCGAGGCGGGCGCGCCCCGCCTCGTGGTCCATGAGCATGACGGCGATGGGACCGGCCTCCCGAGGGAAGCCGGACTCCACCATCGCCTCGAAGAGGATGTCCTCCTCCTTCCCGTGATGGCGTGCGTCCGCGAACTCTCGGATGAAGCGGACGAAGCGTCCGAGCTCCGGTTTGTCCTCGGCGCCGCACGAAGTCTCCGCCGCGAAGGCATCGAGCGCGTCGAGGGTGCGAAGGATGATCTGATGCTCCTCCATGAGCAGGGCGATGGCGTCCATGGTGCGCTCCTTTCCGCTAGGTCTTCTTTCCTGAAGGCTTGGCCTTCATCTCGACGGTGGCGTTCGTGCGCTCTTCGTTAGCGAGATCCCGGATCTCGGAAAGGTCGCGCTGCATCTCGCTCCCCCCGTACCAAAGCGAGTAGTCGAGGTTCATGTGGCGGGCCCCCTGGACCACAGGAGCTTCCCATCCGCCACGACGCTCGGCGGCCGCGTCTCGTGGCACGCAACGCACTTGTCCGGCACCGCCCCGGCTCGCTGAAGTCGCGGAGTCGCGAGCTGGAGAGCCGGAGGCAGGGTGTCCATCCACGTGGAGGGGTCCTTTGATAAAGTGAATGGGGATATACTTATCCGGTATGATAAGATTCGTCCAGCGTGATCTTCGTCTCCGGATCGAGTAGGCTGATGCCATGATGTTTTCCGCTTCCACGACCCACGCCTTGCGCGCCGTTGCCTGGCTCGCCGCCCATGGCGATGGAAGGACCGTCATGGGGCGCGAGCTCGCCCAGAAGCTGAAGCTGCCCCCCGACTACCTCACCAAGGTGCTCGGGACCCTTGCGCGGAACGGGGTGCTGAACGCCAGCCGCGGCGTAAAGGGCGGATATCGGCTCGCGAAGCCGCCCGAGCGGATCCGACTCGCCGAGGTGATCAAACCATTCGAAGGGAAGAGAACCCGCCCGGGGTGTCTGCTACGACCGGAGCGGCGGTGCCGGGATTCCGGGGCTTGCTCGGCCCACGCTACGTGGGCCGACGTCAAGCGCGTGTACCTCCGGTTTCTCGAGGAGAGCACTGTCGCCGACATCCGGGGCGGTGCCTAGCGCTGGGCGTGGTGATGGATCTTCCGGTGGGAGGGCCCGCCTGAAGCGGCGGGATTCCCTAGCGGCGAGGACCACGCGCCATCGCCTTCGCCGTTCCGCCCTACGCTCCCCCGCGGGAGTCCGCGGACCGCTGACGTTGGGACTTCTCGGGCTGGGAACTCCGGTGCCCTTGGCGTCGCCGCGTGCGGACGGCTCCAGGTGGCCCCCGGCATCCAGGCGCCATGATGGTCGTTGGTGGCGGCTTCGCGCTCGTCGATGGCGTGCCTCTCACGAGGGTCGTTCCCGCGCCCTCGGAGTTCCGCTAGCGCGGGTTCACGGCGTCGGAAGTGGGGCGCCCGACCACAATCGCATCATTGCGCCGGTATCGTGAGAACCGGGGCGCCACCCTTGGCGCCGACATCGATAAGACTGACGGCGAAAAGCATGAAGGAGAGGATCCGCTTTGACAAAGGGTCCCGGTCGTCGATCCAGAACCAATACTCACGGTAGGGCACCGATACGAATGCGTCCTTCGGCTCCTCGCTGCCACTCGTGATGCGGACCAATGGCGGTCCGTCCGGACCCTGTTCTGGCGCTCTGTTGGCGCTGACCCGCTGTTGCGCGACCTGCATCTCCGGCACGGCGACGGACGAAGAGAGGTCGACCAGGACCTGGAGCATCGAGCGGGTGATTATCCCGGTCTCCTCCTTCGCCAAGGAGCCGTAGACGACGCGGAAATCGGTGGTCTGCGGGTCGAGGTGGAGAAGCCGCCGGACCGTGGTGGAATCCCCGTCGGTCCGGGGGTACCCGTCCTGCGAAACGTAAGAACCATCGCCTCCATCTTGTCCTTGTCCGCTTGTCGCACCCGCAGGGCGATGTCGCCGCTCACCGGGATGCGCCGCAGCGCCTCGAGCAGCACGTCGAAGTCCGGGTCCGCGGGTCGATGCTGGATCTCGCCGCCTGTCTCGCCATCCGTTCACCCGTTGGACGAGGAGCCGGAACAGCAGGTCGACAGGAGAGAGTCCAACGACCGTCGCGGGCGCCATGGGTGCGAGCATCTGGCGCGAACTGTTCTCCCACGAGTGGCGAGTAGGTGCCCTCTGTGCGTCAAGGAGCAGCTCCCCTCGGGAACTGGCAGGCCCAGCCATTCGGATCGAGCTCGGCGCAACGGGCGGCTGTCTCTGCGTCCCCGATTCGTCCGTCTTGCGCTAGAAAGGAGGCTCGGGCCTCGAAGAACGTCAGGCCAAGTGAAGACGGCAACATTCCGGGGAGACTGGGCGAACTTCGACAGGAAGGGGGATGGCCGGGCCCAGACGGTCCGCCACGCCTCACAGTCAGGAGAAGGATCCGACATGGCCGGGAGCAAGACGAAGCAGGGGGTGGTTGTGATCTTCCACGCGGAGACGATGGGGCGTGGCGACGAGGCACTGGGAGCGAAACTCACTGGGAACTTCCTCCGCACGCTCGCGACCCTGGACGAAAAGCCCGACGCGCTCGTCTTCTACAACGCAGCCGTCAAGCTGCTCGCGCCGGCGTCGCCCCACCTGGACGCGCTCGGCGCGCTGCACGCCACCGGCGTCGACCTCCTCGCCTGCGTGACGTGCCTTGAGTTCTACTCCCTGACGGAAAGGCTGGCGCTGGGCCAGGTGAGCAACATGCGAGAGATCGTCCAGCGGGCCATGACCGCGTCGAAGGTGATCACGGTCTGATGCCCATTCATGCGCGGTAACCCGGCCGTCGAAGTACCCCTCGTCCACGCTCTCGATGTACGGGCCTTCTGGCTTTCGAGGCAGACGCCGATGCGCCCGCCATCGCAAGGTTTTGGGAAAAGCATCCCGACAGGTGCTCGAGACAGCGGGGGAGCGAGCGGCCGGTAGTCGCCGGAGAGGGCCACCCTGGTGTACTCGGCCGAGAGACCTTCTCGCTCCATTGCGGCGGACCTCCGCGATCGGGTGAGGCGCCGCACGCGATCACTGGACCGTACTGCAGGACCGTAGCAACCCGTCCGTTCGCCCCGGATCCGCCGAGCGATTCGCGAAGGCCTCAGTCGTCTGCGTGGGGTCAGGGCGCGGTGGTGAATTGCCGGGGCGGACCCTCTGCCACGCGGTAGGAGGCGGCCGATGCGAAGAAGCCGCCCGGCCCCGCGGCGTCGTCGACGGTCGAGAAAGCAGAGCTGCCTCGAATCCACCACGTGTATGCGGCGTTCGAGGGAAGCGCGAACCCCGTGGGAATCGTCAGCGACTGGGCCGTGGCGAAGACGTCGTAGCCCGGGCTTCCAGATGGCCCGCGGAACGAGGCCACGTACACGGGGCTATCCGGCATCGCGAACCAGGTGAACGTGGTTCCCGGGCCCACCTCCGTTGCGCCTTCGGCCGGCGAGTTCTGCATCGGGAGACCACCGTACTGGATCGCCACGCCGCTCGCGTCGGCAGCGAGCCCATGCCGGTGCACTTCCTGGTAGGCGCCACCGACGTAGCCCTGGAAGGACACCACGTCGATCTTGCCCGACGGCAGGACTGGCGTTGGGATGCTGAACGTCGACTGAAAGCCTGGCGACGGGTACGGGGAGGGATCGCTCGGCGGCGGAAGGACCCGGATCCGTGCACCGTCGGGAAGAACCGTGAACATGGCGATCACGGCAACGTTGGAGTTCACCGAGTTGTCGATCGTGCCGCTGACCGAACGCGCCTGGATCGCGGCGAGTGCGATGTCCTGCCCGCTTACCGTCGAACCGCTCGTGAGCGTGACACCCGTCCGGTTGCCGTAGCCGTCGTAGCTCACGGGGCGCCCATTGGCGTCCACGGTCCACTGGAGAGCGTGAAGGGTGCCCGCTTCCGACGATGCGCCGCTCCAGGAAATGTCCATGAAGAAGGTTGACGAGCCCGCCAGGACGGGGCAGCTGCCGTTCGCTTCCGCAGACGCGAAGCTGACGCCGGCCTCGTGCCCGGCAGGCTGCGGGAAGCCTGCGCCGCCGGACAGGGTGCCAGCGAGGTACGCGCTCAGAGGGAAGGCAGGCGCGGTGTCGAAGATCACGAGCGTCGGGTCCATGCGGCGCATCCCCGGGTAGACGCTGGTCAACAGCCCGCTCGGCGCCGTCGCGGTGATGTCGTAAGGAGGGGCGACGCTGGTCAAGGAAAAGGCTCCAGCGGCGTCCGTGGTGGCGGTGGAGGAACCGACGCGCACGACGGCCGCGGCGACCGGGGTACCGTTGGGCGCGATCACCTTGCCTCCGAGCGCCATGGAAGCGGGGTCGATGGCGATGGATACCGTCACCGGGGCCACGTTCGGGACCGACGCGGTCAGCGTCGCCGTGGTCTCGGTCGCCACCGTGGCCGGTGGAGTGTAGAGCACCGGAACGCCTTGGTTCCGGTCGATGCTTCCCGGCCCGGAAAGACTCCAGCTGACATTCTCGGTGCAGTTGGTGACCGTGGCGCCGAAGCTGACCGCAGCGCCTCCGGCAGTCACCCTCGCTGAGGTCGGAACGACGTTTAGCACGGAGCCAGCAGGGCACCCGCCGCCGCCGCCACCTCCTCCTCCGCAACTGGCAATCGGGACCAGCAACAGGACCGAGGCGAAGCCCGCAGCGCTGCACGCGACCCTTATGCTGGTCGTCATTTCCTCTGTCTCCTCGGGCAGCGACGTGGACGCCCTGCCCGGCTTCTCTGGCGTGTCCAAATTTGAATCTGGAGCCACCTCCCCGGGGTGCCAGACCCCGATAGAGTCCCGGTACCCGCCAAGGTGCCTCGGACGCATCCCGATTCCAGCGCGAGGCACCCGCGACGCCCGCAGGGGGCGTCAGGTGTAGCCGCTGTCTATCCGCTACCGCGGACCTTCCAAGGGCCGTGTTGGACGCAGGATCTTCGTCCTGGACTTGACGCATACGTAGAGTCCATCTTCGATGCGCCAGTGCCGATCGCGGGGCGCATCGTCGAACCGGCCCAGGAGGAACGGAGTTACTGCCAGAAGGTGAAAAATGCGAACACCCGCGGAGACGCGACAATCCGCGAGTGAACGGCACGATCTAGGTGATGACATCGCGTCGGCGGCTACAGCGGTGCTTGTTCATCCCAAGCGGCTGACATGCGACGAACTGAAGGGGGCGCTTCCTCGGCGTGGCCAGCAGGTGGCATCGGATACAAGACCGAGGCCACGATGATTCTGCCCGAATGTATCAACGCTAAGTTGTAGCTGTGGCCAGCGAGCGGGCACCGATCAGGTCCCGGATCCTGGCGAAGTCCCCTATCGACCACAACGGGGACCAAAAGCGATCACCAATAGTGAACTAGCGGCCCCGATTCAGCCCTTACTCTGTCATCTGGACTACCCGCGCATTGAGCGGCTGCACGGGTCGGGCGTTGTGCGGGTACTTCTTGGCAAAGACCGCCACATCGTTCTTGGACACCTGCGCCGGGGTCTTGAGCACGAACCAGGTCACCTCCTCCGTGCACGGGGGCGTGGTGAGTGACCCGCTGAAGGTGTAGTAGCCGCGCTTGACCGGAAGGAGCTTGGCGACGTCCACCGTCACGCCTGCCGGGGCCATCTCCTTGCCCTCCTCCGCGGGAAGATGCTTCCACAGCGCCTCAATGAAGGGGTTCGCCCTGCCGTTGGCCAGGAGCACCGCCACGACCGCTAGCTTTCCCTCCGCGCTCTTGTGCACCAGATGAGCGACCAGGGGATACGATCTCCCGTTCACCTTCTCTTCGGCAGGGTGGTGGAAATGGAACTGCTGGAGTTCGTACTTCTTGTCACCTACCGTGATTACACTGCCGGGCGCGTAGATAACCTGCACGGTGTGACCGTTGTCGATGATCTTCAGAGGCGAAGGTTGGTAGGCGAACTGGATCGGGGGAAGAGCCGCGGCCTTGGCACCCCGGATGTCGATGGGTGACTGGTGCTTCCCGAGCCTGCAGGTCTCAAATGCGGGCTCGAGGTTTGCCCAGTTGGCTGGGCCATGCACGCCTTCGTAGGTCCAGTGCGGCGGGGGCGCCTGCTGTGCGACCGCCGGAACCGCAGAGGCGAGCGCAGCCAGGGAGACGATCGCTCGAAGCGAGATGCGGCGGGACATGAGAGACCTCCTTCAGGAGCCTGGCGAGCCTACAACAGGGCGCGTCGGCGAGGCAGGTCAATCACGCCCGCACATCGCGCCAGCCACCGATCCGCTTCCTTCGGGTGCGGAGGCCACCGGGGGCCACCGGATCCGGACGCCCCACTCGTTACGGGCCGACCTGTCATGGCCGCGGGGCGGGGGGCAGGAGCGCGTTGTGTGCCCCTATCCGGGCGAGGAAGCGCGAATCGCGTGCCGTTTCCGCAGCTTCCGCGCAACTTCTGCGATGACCGTTAGCTTTCCGGCTGCGATGGCCGCCGATGCAATCGGGTTGTCGGCGAAGGTGGCGAATCCGCAGTCAGGATTGAGCAGCACGCGGTGCGGGCCAAAGAGCGCCACGGCTCGCTCGGCACGAGCGAGCACTTCTTCGGCGCTCTCGATGTTCGGGACCTTCTGGTTCACCACGCCGACGCCGATGCGTTTGCTCGCGGGGATCTCGCGGAGCACCTCCATCTCCCCGGCGCGCGGCGTCGCAAGTTCCAGGAAGAGCGTCCCGACTGGTGCGCGAGACAGCAGCGGAAGGAGTGGCCGGTAGTCGCCGGCGAGGGCGACCTGCTCGTCGGGCGTCCAGTTCCCGCGGCAGATGTGTAGCGCGAGCCGCTCCGCCGGCAGCCCTGCAGTGACTCCGGCGAGAAGACTCTCCGCGAGTGCAAGTTCGGTCTCGGGCGCCCCCCGGGCGTCGAGCGCCCCACACATGAAGGTCCGGTTTCCGGTGACGCTTCCGCCGAAAACGACCTCGGAGAGCACCGGCTCGTCGATCTGTACCAGCGCCGCTCCGGCGGCGAGCAGAAAGTGAATCTCCTCGCGCAGCACTCGCACCACGTCTCGAGAAAGCGCCTGACGATCGACGTAGGCGCGGTCTGACACGCACTCCATCCACATCATTCGAGTCAGAAGATATGGACCCGGGAGTGCTACCTTCACGGGCAGCTGCGTGCATTTCCGCAGAAACGCGAGCTCATGCGCGGCGAGCGGCCGGGAGCGAGACAGCGGCCCGAACACCGCTGGATGGCGCACCCTCGTCGCAGGGACGTCGAGCGCCCGGAGCTCGCGCTCGAACTCGGTTGGGTCCGATACGTATGCAAGGAGATCGGTGATGGGGACGAGCTGGCAATTGTCGAGCCTCGCCCCGACGAAGCTTGCGTAATTGTCTCGCCGCTGCTCGCCATCGGTCACGACGTCCACGCCAGCCTCGACTTGGTCCGTCAGCGCCAGCCGGACCGCGTCGTCGGCGGTCTCCTGAAACTCGGTCTCAGAGAGTCGCCCTTCGAGGTGGGCGTGGAGCGCGTCGAGCATCCAGCGCGGGCGCGGCCAGCTCCCGATGCCCATGACGGCGAGAGGCGAGATGGCCGGAGCGGGTGCCGGGGCGGGAAGGAAGGCCGGGATCTGGACGGGAACGACGCGCTGGCCAGCCTCTTCGTGGCCCGCGGGGGGCGGCGACCGGATGGGCGAGGCCGAGTTCGCAGGTGGCTGGAACCTGCCCTTCGAGACGAGGAAGCTGAAGCCGGTAGGGCTTCGAAGTTCCGAGACCAGCTCGTTTCCCGTCATGCGACACCAGGCTGGCAGATCCTCGCACACGGACGATTCCGACGAACGGATCTCCAGGAGCTCGCCTTCGCGAAGCGGGTCGATGTGGCTGCGGATGAGCAAGAGCAGGCCGCTGCCGCAATCGAGTTCCCCGCCGTCGAAACTCGCCTGAGGCGTATAGGGGTGACTGGTCTCGGATCCCAAGGCGGTTTTCCTAATAGGAGATACAGGGGGCTCCGGATGCCAAGAATTCGACTAGCTTGGCCCCGCCGACAATGGTCGCTCCATCGATGAGGGCCTTCTCGTCGAGCGCCCGCTTCTTGAAGCACGGCGAGCAGACGTAGATTTTTCCGCCTGCCCCGACGAAATTGGTTACGAGTTCCTTGAGCGGTGCGAAGCCCGGCTCATCGATCTCCTCGGCGTACCCCTTCACCGCGATGCGGACGGCCTCGGTAGAGAGGAACACGAGTGTCTCCTGGGCTGATGCCACGGAAGCGTTGGCGACCACGAACCCGACGGTTGCCTTGTCGGTGTCGTTCTTCGCGTGGGTAATCGAAACGCAGAACTTGCCGGCCATGTCAGGACTCCTTCCTTCGAATGAGATAGCGAGGATGGTCTGCCGCGATGAGCGAGTGCCCGGTCAGGCGACACCATGCCGGAATGTCGTGAGGGGCGCCGAGGTCGGTCGCGACGAGGAGGAACGTCTTCCCCGGCGCAAGCGCCGCGAGTCGCCGTGCAAGGTGGAACACCAGCTCCCCGCAGCCCACGTCACCTGCATCCCACGAATCATCAGCCAGGATCGCTTGATCCAATTGGCCCTCGCCGTGGCTTCGCTCTCCGTGCTCGGTGCACGGCAGCCGTCTTGTTGAAGCCGGTCGGCGCGCTACGGCAAAGGCAGCGGGGAAGATGGCCCCGCCGTGCTGCGGCATCGCCGGCCAACTCGGTCAGTCCGGGAGGCGCACGGCCCCCCCGCCTCACGGCTTCAGTGGTCGAGCGGGCTGCGGGACTCGATCGAAAGCAGGACCATCACCCCCTTTCGCCGTCAATCCACCAAGCTTGGCCCGAGGAGCCGCGGCCGGCCATGACCCGTTAGGGTTGGGCCGCTGAGCCCGGAGTTCGCTGGGTCAGACCGTTCCAGCCGCCGCGTCGCCGACGGCGATATGCCAAAGTCGGCCTGCGCCCCGGGAACAAGGCTGCAGGTCAGCGTGGCAGCGATGCCAGCGTGGCGCCGAGGTCCGCGATGAGGTCCGCAGGGTCCTCGATGCCGATGGAGAGCCGAATGACGCTGTCGGTGATACCAGCGCGCTTTCGCGCCTCTGGCGTCATGGACGCGTGGGTCATGGAGGCGGGGTGGGCGACCAAGCTCTCGACTCCCCCCAAGCTCTCGGCGAGCGTGAACCAGCGGAGCGTCTTCAGGACGTGATCTACACGATCCGGGCGGCCGTCCAGGAGCTCGAAGCTGAGCATCCCCCCGAAGCCTCGTTGCTGCGAACGAGCGAGCGCGTGCTGCGGGTGGCTCGTGAGCCCCGGGTAGTGAACCTTGGCCACGGCCGGATGGGCGACGAGGAACTCGGCCACCGCACGGGCGCCGGCCTCGTGCGCCCTCATGCGGAGGAGAAGAGTTTTCAGGCCGCGGAGGACGAGGAAGCAGTCGTGCGGGCTCTGGGAAGTCCCGAGCAGGTTGTTCATGCTCTGGATGCGCTGAAGCATAGCTACCTGGCCGGGGGCGGCGACCACCGCGCCACCCACCACGTCGCTGTGGCCGTTCAGGTACTTCGTGGTGGAGTGCACGACGAGGTTGGCTCCGAGCTCGAACGGTCGCTGCAGCGCCGGGGAGAGGAAGGTGTTGTCCACCACCGACAGGGCACCGTGTGCGCGGGCCAGCTCGGAGACCGCTCGGATGTCCGTCAGACGGAGGAGCGGGTTCGACGGGGTCTCGATCCACACCATGCGGGTGTTGGCGCGGAAGGCGGTTCGCACGGCCTCGAGGTCCGCGAGGTCGAGATAGGTGACCTCCAGGCCGTAGGCCGTCTTGGCGTGCTCGAGCGCGCGGAACGTACCGCCGTAGCAGTCGACGGTGCAGAGTAGGTGGCTGCCATGAGGGAGCAGGTTGAGCGCAACGACGACGGCGCTCATCCCGGTGCTCGTGCACGTCGCGCCCTGGCCTCCCTCGAGCAGGGCGATGGCCTCCTCGAGCGCGGTCCGGGTCGGGTTGCCGCTGCGCGTGTAGTCGTAGCCAGCGTTCGTGCAGACGTCCCGGAACGCGAACGTGGACGTCTGGTAGATGGGAGGCATCACCGCGCCGTAGGCCGGGTCGGGCTGCACTCCGGCGTGGACGCACTGGGTCCCAAGGCCGGCGGCCGGCACGAGCGCCGCGCGGTTCACCCAGCCGGCGCGCGCCGGAGAGCCAGGCGGGAGGATGGTGAAGTGGTAGGCCGGGTTGCCTGGAACGTTCGGGTCCAAATGGACTTCTTGGGACATGGGGCTCCCACGGTGAGGCTCAAGGGGTTCTCGACGTAACCAGGGTCAGATTGGTAGCCGCACCGGGCCGCGAAGGCAATGCTCGGTCTCGGTGGCAGGCGAAACGCCGACCGCCAGCGTCGGCGCCCGCGTTGCGCCTGCGCGAGGCGCCCCACCGGCTTCAGGCCGTCAGGAGCCTAAGGACCGACCCGTCGGGTGCGACCTCGAGAGCCAGGGGCACGACCGCGACACCGTACTTGCGGGCCAGCTCGGGCCGGCGCGACACGTCGACCAGGACAGGGTCCTTCTGCTCGCGCCTCAGGCGCTCGGCGAGGTCCTGGCAATCGCCGCAAAGCGGGTGCGTAAATTGCACTACGGCGCCACGGCCGGGCGGCACCGAGAGCTCGGCGAGGTCCACCTTGTGCAGGCGCATCGTGCGGACGCCACGCAGCCGGGCGCCGATCGTGTAGAGGACGCAGCCGACGCACAGGCCGGTTGTTGCGGCGAGGATAGCGAGGGCGGCGACGATGCCTCCGAGTGCCAGCCCAACGCTGCGAAGCCCTACCGCGCTCGCCAGCGTCGCGGTCCACAGGAAGACGGCCCCGACCTGGTTCGCGAATCGTGGCGGGCGGCTGTCCTCGAGTCGCCCCTGGCCGATCCGGGGCTGGACCACCTCGAAGTAGAAGACGCATGGGAGACACCAGCGACGCCCGAAGAGGAGGCCCAGCGTCAGCTGAAGCGCCAGCAGTGCGAACAAGCCCCACCAGCCGGTGGCGACGCCGAGGAGAGCGAGGACCCCCACCGTTGCTTGGTTGAATCGCGGCGCCCGCGAGTCGATGACGGCGAGGTCCCGGTAAGGGTCGGCCGTGCGGGCCGAGGCAGCCGTCCGGCCCGGGTCGCCCGTCACGCCGCGATTCCCTCGAAGAGAATGCTTGAGAGGTAGCGCTCTCCGGCGTCCGGAAGCACCGCCACGATGAGCTTGCCCTTGGACTCCGGCTGGCCGGCGACTTTCACCGCGGCTGCCACTGCGGCGCCACAGGAGATCCCTCCGGTGATGCCTTCCTCGCGATGGAGGCGCCGAGCAAACTCCACCGACTCCTCGTTCGAGACGGTCACGACGTCGTCAACGAGGGAGAGGTCGAGGACATCGGGCTTGAACCCGGCGCCAATCCCCTGGATCTTGTGCGGTCCCGGCTTCGGAGGCTGGCCGGCGCGAATGGCCGTGAGGACGGGGGAATGGACGGGCTCGACGGCAACCGAGCGGATAGCCTTCTTCTTCGCGTTCTTGATGTATCGCGACACGCCGGTGATAGTGCCTCCGGTGCCGATGCCGGACACCAAGATGTCCACCTGGCCGTCGGTGTCGTTCCAGATCTCCGGCCCGGTGGTTTGGAAGTGGATGTCCGGGTTCGCGGGGTTCTTGAACTGCTGCGGCAGGAAGTACTTCGCTGGGTCGCTCGCGGCGATCTCTTCGGCCTTGGCGATGGCCCCGGGCATGCCCTTCGCGCCCTCGGTGAGCACGAGGTCCGCGCCGAAGGCCCTGAGCATGCGGCGGCGCTCGAGGGACATCGTCTCCGGCATGGTCAGGGTGATGGGATAGCCGCGGGCCGCCGCGACGAAGGCGAGAGCGATGCCGGTGTTTCCGCTCGTCGGTTCGATGATGGTCCGGTCTCGGGAGCCCGGCCTCAGGATGCCGTCGCGCTCCGCCGCCCAGATCATGGCCGCCCCGATTCGGCACTTGACGGAGTAGGCAGGGTTCCGGCCCTCGATCTTGGCGACGACCGTCGTGCCGAGACCCTGGGCGATGCGGTTCAGGCGAACGAGCGGGGTGTTGCCGATGCTGCGGCTGTTGTCCTCGTAGATCCGTGCCATGAGTCCTCTGCTTTCGGACGTGGTTCGGCGGGCGGATGGTCAGATCCCGCCGCCCTCGCTCACTAGCTGCAGGCCCGCGCTCCCCCAGCCGAGGGTGCCGCCCTCGATGCTGTACAGGCGCTGTAACCCGATCGCCTCGGCCGCCTTCGCGGCGGTGAGGCTTCGGATGCCCTTGGCGCACACGAAGACCACGCCGTCGCGAGGCAGCGCGCTCTTCGCATCCGCGGTGATTTCCGCGAGGGGCAACGGGCGCGCGCGAGGAATGTGCCCGGCGGCCCAGTCCCGCGGATCGCGAACATCTACGACATCGAGGTCCTCCCGAGAGAGGAGAGCCTCGGCCTCGAGGGGCGTCACGGTTCGAATCATGGCGTCTGTTATAGCGGATATGGCGCCACTAATGCAAGTCCACCCTTCCGGGGACGGCATGTCCCGCTTCGCGCGCACCTGGAGACGGCTTAGGGAGCGCGCCGTCCGCGCACCTGTGCAACCAGCGTCCGTATTGACAGAGTCGGCGACGCTATGCAGGATGTTCGCCCGTGACGTGCGGGCGACACGATGGGAGCGCGCGCCTCGCGGCAGCGGCCCCATGCATCTGTTCCAGGCCGGCAGCGCTCGCCCGGTAATCGGCGAGTTGCAGCCGGCGCTTGCCCCGACCCCATCCCCTTTGTCCACCTATGCGTACGGGGCGCGCGCGCGTCCCAGGTCCCGAGGTCCACGATGGCGCCCGTCCCCGACTCCACGCTCCAGCTCATCGGCCGCACCCCGCTCGTCCGACTGACCGGCTTCGACACCGGGCCTTGCGAGGTGTTTCTGAAGCTTGAGAGCCAGAACCCAGGAGGATCGATCAAGGACCGGATCGGCCGCTCGATGGTGGAGGCGGCAGAGCGAGCCGGGCATCTCGGACCGCACCAGCCGCGGCTCATCGAGGCGACGGCGGGCAACACCGGGCTCGGCCTAGCCCTCGTCGCGGCCCAGCGCGGATATCACCTCACGCTCGTCCTTCCCGACAAGATGAGCCAGGAAAAGGTGCTGCACCTCAAGGCCCTCGGTGCGGTTGTCGTCCGGACCCGCTCCGACGTGGAGAAGGGGCATCCCGACTATTACCAAGACCTGGCTGAGAGCATCGCGTGCGAGGAAGGCTCGTTCTACGTGAACCAGTTCGGCAATCCGGCGAACCCGCTCGCGCACGAAACGACCACGGGGCCCGAGATCGCGGAACAGACGGAGGGGCGGCTGGACGCGATGATCTGCGGCGTCGGCTCCGGGGGGACGATCACCGGCCTGTCGCGCTACTTCGCCAGGGCGATCCCGTCCTGCGAGATGGTGCTCGCCGACCCCCAGGGGTCCGTCCTCGCCGACTACGTCCGGACTGGGCAGCTCGGCAAGGCGGGCAGCTGGCTCGTCGAGGGGATCGGCGAGGACTTCGTCCCGCCCATCTGCGACCTGTCGCGGGTGCGCGCCGCATACACCATCCCCGACCGCGAGAGCCTCGACGCCTCGAGGGCGCTGCTGCGGCGCTCTGGGATCCTCGCGGGCTCGTCGTCGGGGACCCTGCTCGCTGCGGCGCTCCGATACAGCCGCGAGCAGGACCGCCCGAAACGGGTTTGCACGCTGGTCTGCGACAGCGGCAACAAGTACCTCTCACGCATGTTCAGTGACGACTGGATGGCGGACCAGGGGCTTGTCGATCGGGTGCGGGCCGGCGACCTGAGGGACCTCGTCGCTAGGCGCCACGCCGACCGGGCGGTCGTGACCGTTCGCCCGAGCGACAACCTGCTCGTCGCGTACTCCAGGATGAGGGTCCACGACGTGTCGCAGTTGCCTGTTCTGGAGGGAGATCGCCTGGTCGGCATCGTTGCCGAGTCCGACCTGCTTCACGCCGCAGTCGACGGCGCCGCCCGGCTACAGGCCCAGGTGCGCGACGTCATGGTGACTCGCCTGCATACCGTCACGCCGTCGGCGTCGATCGAGGAGGTCGTGGCGATGATCGACGACGGTCTCGTCCCGATCGTGGTCGAGGGCGAGACGTTTGTTGGACTCGTGACCCCCATCGACCTCGTCAACCACATCCGGAGGGAAATGGCGTCCTGAACCGGCCCCTCGCGGCGACCGGGCGCCAGATGCCGGAATCGTGATTCGTGCGAGTCCGACCCGAGTCAGGCGGCTCGGATGCTGAGGCGCTCAAGCGGCGCCGTGGCCGTGCCCTGGAGGAACATGAGCCCGAGTTCGTTCCGGTGACGCACCAGCGCGTCCGCGGTACGAAGACCCGTGCGAACCCCTCCGAGGACGACGTGGCTCACTCCGAAGTTCCGCAGCACGAGGCACTGGAAGACCGCCTCCCGCGCGCCGGCGTGGCGAGCCCCGAGGGGAAGCCTTGCGACCACGACCGGGAGGCGAGGCGGGATGGCGACGTTGCCAGCGAGGGACTGGGCGAGCAGGGCGTCGACCGAGGTCTCGAGCGCGCTCGCTGCCTCCGGGAGGCCCGCGCCGAATCCCGCCCCGACCCGGTAGAACCCGTGTGCGGCGAGGCGCAGCCGCACCTCGCGAGCGGTCTCTGTGAGCCACCCCCGGGGACGGAGGCAAACGACCTCGCCGCCGATGGCGCCCGCCGGCCGGGCGAGCAGTGCATTAGCGCCCGGGTGGCGAGCATCGTCGGTGCCATACACGAGCCGCGCCTCCTCGCGCAGGTCCCGGACGAACGTGTCTCGGACGGTGAGCGCGCCGAGCAGGCTCCCGTCGCCCGCGCGCAGCGCCACCTCCGTTCCGGGGCACAGCATGCCGAGGCGCTCGATCGGGACCGCCAGCGTGAGCGGTAGCGGCATGAGCAAGCCGTTGGAGAGCCGCCACTCGTCGAGGACGCGGCGATAGTCGGCGTAGCCCATGAAGCCTCGCAGCGGGCTCGCGCCGCCCGAAGCCAGGAGCTCGAGGTCGAGCCGCTCTCCAGGGTCGACGACGACGCTGGGAAGCGAGGGAGCCCGGGCAACGAGCGCGTCAGCCTCGATGCTCGAAGCGAAGCGCTCGGAAAGGTCGCCGCCGTGAGGTCTCAGGAGCGAGTTAGGAGCGGCAGCGTCGTTGACGTCCGTCATAACGGATGATAGTCTGATAACACGGATTCGGGGCCAGGCCAAGCACGTGGCGCGAGGAACGGGGGACCGCATGAGGGTGCTCATTGCAGATGAGACCGGGGCCGTCGCTGCGCGTGGCCTCGTCTTCCTGACACTCTGGGGCAACGAGGTGGAGACGGCGGACGACGGCCTTGAGGCGCTTCGGCGGGTGCGGCAGTGGAGGCCCGATCTGGTCGTCGCGGCCGCCGTCCTGCCCCGCATGGACGGCGTCTCGCTCGCTGCGGCAATCCGGGCACGCACAGAGACGAACCACGTGGCAGTGATCGTCGCGGGTGGGGAGGGCACCGACGCCCGAGAGCGGGCGGAAGCGATCGGCGCTTATGCGTGGGTCCCTTTGCCGCTTGACGTTCCCGAGCTCCAGCGCGTGGTGGTGCGACTCGCGGCTGCGAGTCAGCGCCGGACCGTGGCCAACACCCGCCGCCGCGGCCGAGCGGGGAACCAGGCAGCCTAGCGTTCATCCCACGAATTGGGCGGAGCCCAACCATGCAAAAGGTCCGCGACGCGACATCAAGCCTGAAGCCCACCTTTTCGCGCGTGCTCGACGAGCTCGCCTCCGCAGGGGTTCAGGCCAGCGGGCCTCGCTGGAATGGCAAGGCCGCCCTGCCTTCGCGCGACGCCGTCATCGAGAGCGTGGAGCGCATCCGGCGGGTCTTCTTCCCCGGGTACTTCGGGGACGCAGACCTGCACGACGACGCGCTCCACTTCTACGTCGGCGCCACGCTCGCCGACGCCCTGCGCGCGCTCGAGGAGCAGATCCGGCGCGCCATCGCCTACGTGGAGCGCCACGACCTCGCCACGTGCGACCACTGTCGGGAGGCTGCCGAGCGATCGGCGCGCGCCTTCCTCGAGCGACTGCCCGAGGTGCGGAGGCTGCTCGCGTCCGACATCGAGGCGGCGTTCGAGGGCGACCCCGCGCTCAAGATCAAGGAGGAGGCGATCTTCAGCTACCCTGGCATCTTCGCGCTCACCGAGCAGAGGCTTTCCCACGAGCTTTACGTCCTCGGAGTGCCGCTCATCCCGCGGATCATCTCGGAGCATGCGCACAGCGAGACCGGGATCGACATCCACCCCGGAGCGACCATCGGGGAGGGCTTCTTCATCGACCACGGAACTGGGGTCGTGATCGGGGAGACGAGCCGCATCGGGAAGCGGGTTCGCATCTACCAGGGAGTGACCCTCGGAGCGAAGAGCTTCCCGCTCGACGAGAAGGGCATTCCCATCAAGGGCATCGATCGCCACCCCGTCGTCGAGGACGATGTCGTCATCTACGCCGGCGCGACCATTCTCGGGCGCGTCACCATAGGCCAGGGCTCTTCCATCGGTGGCAATGTGTGGCTCACCCACGGCGTCCCCCCGAGGAGCCGCGTCACCCAGGCCGAGGTGCGGGAGACGCGCTTCGAGCACGGGGGCGGCATCTAGTTCACGCGCCGGGTACTGCTCGGCACGGTGAGCGCGCCGCAAAGGACCCTGCCGCGAGGGCGCTCCCGCTTCCGCCGCCGCGCATGGAGGGCAGCCCCCGCCGACTTGGGTCGCGCGCGCCGCCTGGCACATCGTCCCTTCCAAGATTGTGGAGGAAAGTGACCCCATTACCCGAGTGGTCGCGCCGGGCCTTCCGACGTGCGCTTAGCCTCTCACCCGAAGGGCGTATCGCGCCTCGACTTCCCGCGTAGGCACAACGACACAAGGAGCGACCCGATGCCTGACCCTGTCGACACTCCCCACACCCTTGGCGAACGAGCCGCACGGCAACTCGCGAACACGACGAAGTCGGTGCCCCAGTGGACGGCGATCACCCCCCGATGGCTCGTGACGTTCCTCCCTTGGGTGCCGGTAGAGGCGGCTACGTACCGCGTGACGCGCGTGAAGGACGGGACCACCGAGAGCGCGGACGTGGAGTGCAGTCCAGACGAGAAGAAGGACCTGCCCGAGAGCTTCGTCGACTACGGTGTGCCGGCCCGCGAGTACACGCTGAACGCCGTCACCACGGTCCTCGACGTCCAGACGCGCGTCTCGGATCTCTTCAGCCACCCGCACGATCAGATCCGCGAGCAGCTCCGGCTCACGATCGAGAAGGTGAAGGAGAAGCAGGAGGCGGAACTCCTCCACAACAAGGACTACGGGCTGCTGAATAGCGTTGCGCCTTCGCAAAGGCTGAAGACGCTCAAGGGCCCCCCGACGCCCGACGACCTCGACGAGCTCATCAGCAAGGTGTGGAAGGAGCCCGCCTTCTTCCTGGCCCACCCGCGCGCGATCGCCGCGTTCGGGCGGGAATGCACGCGCCGCGGCGTCCCACCGCCGACGGTGACGCTCTTCGGGAACCCGTTCGTCACGTGGCGAGGGATCCCCCTCGTCCCCTGTGACAAGATATATGTGAAGGCCGAGGGCAAGAAGGGCGGTGGCAAGACGAGCATCCTGCTGCTCCGGACGGGCGAGAAGAAGCAGGGTGTCGTCGGCCTGTTCCAGCCAGGCATTCCGGGGGAGGTGACGCCGAGCCTGTCGGTCCGGTTCATGGGCATCAACCGGAAGGCGATCGCGTCTTACCTCATCTCGCTGTACTGCTCGGCCGCGGTCCTCACGGAAGACGCCCTCGCGGCGCTCGACGACGTCGAGGTGGGCTACTACCATGAGTACGCCTGAACCCGGGAAAGAGGGTTCGGCACTGGGCGCTCCCACGACGAGCGCGGCACCTCCGGACCCCTGGGGCGCGATGGCGGCCCTCGTCGCAGGTGTGCCGGACCCGCTCGCGCTGGCGCGGCTCGCGAACGAGCTCTTCTCGGCTGCCGCGCAGCCCGCCGGCGGGCCGCTCCCTCCAGGCCTCCCGGAGGCTGCGCCGTCGGTGTCGTCATTTGAGCCCTCCCTGGCGCCCATGCCGGCGGCAGGATGGCCACCTCCGGCGTCCGCCGTCCCGGCGCCCGGAGGCGCGCCACGCGTGCCTTCGATCCCGCCGCAGGCGCCGCCGTTCGGGCCGACGATGGCCTCGCCCTCTCTCGTTCCGTCCGAGACTGAGTTGCGGCTCCTGCCGGTCGGGCGAGCGGGAGCTGCGGCCGTTCCATCGGTTGGGTCCGGGGCCTTCGCCCCTACCTCTGCTCCGGAGCCCCCGATTCCTCCTGTCAAGATACCGGCCGCGACGGTCCAGGCCCTTCCGGCCGCGCCCGTGGCGAAGGATCCGACGGCTGCGCCCGACCTCCCAGGGACGCGGTCCCCGAACGTCATGCCGGCGCCGGACCAGCTCGCCCTCGTTCCCCGGTTGCACCCGGGCGTGATGGCGGCGGTGCCGGCATTTCCGGCGTTCGCGCCGCCGCCATCGGAGGCGTGGGAGACACCGAAAGGGGATGCTACCAGAAGCCCGTCGTCCACGACCGCGATCGCGGGCTCGGCGGCGCCGCGCGGTCCGGCTGGGATTTCGGCGGATCCACGACCACCTAGCGGGCAAACGCCCGGGGGCGCGGTTCCGGGTGAGGTCTTCTACTTCCTCGACGAGGCAGCTGCCGCCACGACCTCGGCGTCCTCGCCGCTGCGGCTGGAGTCCCTCGAGCTCCCGCCCGAGTCGGTGTCCTACGACCCGAACCGGGTGCCGAGTCTCTCGCTGGCCGCGCGCCCGTTCGATCCGCGGGCTGTTCGCCGCGACTTCCCGATCCTCCAGGAGCAGGTCCACGGCAAGCCGCTCATATGGCTCGACAACGCGGCCACGACCCAGAAGCCGAACGCGGTCATCGACCGCGTCTCCGACTTCTATCGCCGTGAGAACTCCAACATTCATCGCGCCGCTCACGCGCTCGCGGCGAAGGCCACCGATGCCTATGAGGCGGCCAGGGAGAAGGTGCGGCGCTTCCTCAACGCCGGCGCGACTCGGGAGATCGTCTTCGTCAGGGGGACCACGGAGGGCGTCAACCTCGTCTCCCAGGCATTCGGAAGACGGTACGTGAACGAGGGTGACGAGGTCGTCATCACGCACCTCGAGCACCACGCCAACATCGTTCCCTGGCAGATGCTCTGCTCCGAGAGGAAAGCGCGGCTGCGGGTGGCCCCGGTCGACGACCGGGGGCAGGTGATACTGGAGGAGTACGAGAAGCTGCTCGGCCCCCGCACCCGGTTGGTCGCGGTCTCCCAGGTCTCGAACGCTCTCGGGACCGTGGTCCCCGTGAAAGTCATCACCGAGGCCGCGCACCGCCACGGCGCGCGAGTCCTCGTGGACGGCGCCCAGGCCGTCTCGCACATGTCCGTCGACGTGCAGGGGATCGGCTGCGACTTCTACGTGTTCTCCGGGCACAAGGTCTTCGGGCCCACCGGGATCGGGGCCGTCTATGCGCGCTCGGATGCCCTCGACGCCATGCCGCCGTGGCAGGGCGGTGGCAACATGATCGCCGACGTCACCTTCGAGCGGACGATCTACCAGCCGGCGCCGTTCAAGTTCGAGGCCGGAACGGGCAACATCGCGGACGCGGTGGGGTTGGGTGCGGCGCTCGACTACGTGCTCTCGATCGGTCGGGAGAACATCGCCCGCTACGAGCACGAACTGCTCGAGTACACCACCCGTGGACTTCTGGGCGTGCCGGGCCTGCGGATCATCGGGACCGCGGCCGAGAAGGCCGGGGTCATCTCGTTCGTCCTGGACGGGTTCCGGACCGAGGACGTAGGTGCAGCCCTCGATCGCGAGGGCATCGCCGTGCGCTCGGGTCACCACTGCGCCCAGCCGATCCTGAGACGCTTTGGCCTCGAGAGCACGGTGCGGCCGTCCCTCGCGCCTTACAATACGTGCGAGGACATCGACGCCCTGGTTGGCGCGCTCCTTCGACTCCAGGCGGGGAGAGGACACCGGGGAACCTGAGACGGACCCGACCCATGGAATTTCGAGACGGCCTCGCCGCTACGATCGGAAACACGCCCCTCATCCGCCTCCGCCGCGTCTCGGAGCAGACCGGTTGCGAGATCCTCGGGAAGGCCGAGTTCCTGAACCCGGGCGGGTCGGTGAAGGACCGGGCGGCGCTGGCCATTATCCTGGACGCCGAGCAGCGGGGGCTGCTCCGGCCGGGCGGTGTCGTCGTCGAGGGCACGGCGGGCAACACGGGAATCGGCCTGGCCCTCGTCGGCAACGCCCGGGGGTATCGCACGGTCATCGTGATTCCGGAAACGCAGTCGCAAGAGAAGAAGGACATGCTGCGGTTGTGCGGCGCCCGCCTGTACGAGGTGCCGGCCGTGCCCTACCGGGAGCCGAACAACTACGTGAAGGTGGCGGGGAGGCTGGCAGAGGAGTTGGCGCGGACGGAACCGGCCGGAGCGGTCTGGGCCCAGCAGTTCGACAACGTCGCGAACCGGCGCGGCCACGAGGAGACCACCGGGCCGGAGATCTGGCGGCAGACGTCCGGCAACGTGGACGCCTTCATCTGCGCGGTGGGGACCGGCGGGACCCTCGCGGGCGTGGCGGCTGCCCTTCGGGAGCGAAAGCCGTCCGTGAAGATCGGGATCGCGGATCCTCCCGGCGCCGCGCTGTACGCATACTTCACGACCGGGGAGCTCAAGGCAGAGGGGTCCTCGATTACCGAGGGCATCGGGCAAGCACGGATCACGCGGAACCTGGAAGGGCTGGCCGTGGACTTCGCCTGCCAGGTTGCGGACGCGGAGACCGTACAGATGGTCTTTGACCTGTGCGAGCACGAGGGGCTCGTCCTAGGCAGCTCGAGCGGTATCAACGTGGCAGGCGCGGTGAGGATGGCCCGCGAGCTGGGCCCGGGGCACACCGTCGTCACGGTTCTCTGCGACTCCGGATCGCGCTACGCCTCCAGGCTCTTCAACGCAGAGTTCCTGCGCTCCAAGGGCCTGCCGGCCCCGCGATGGCTCGGGGGGGCGCTGCCGCCGATGCCCGCGGGCGCACTGCAGGCCTGATCGGCAGCGGCGGACGGGGACAGCGGCTGCGGGCGTAGCGTCGCCTGGATGACGTCGGCAAGTTCTTCTCGAGCCTTCGCGACGAGGGACTGCGCCGCCGGGCTGTCATCCGTCATATTGACACACGCTCCGTTATGGCGGATACTTGTTTGCGAGGTAGGGGGAAGGGTGGAGGGGCGCCGGAGCCTGGGCCTTCGGCGCCCCTCCCATCCGGCTACCCGCGACGGAGGGTGCGAGCGTGCGCATCGCGATCATCGGGGGCGTGGAGCGCACGGAGCCCCTCTTGGCACGCCTCGCAAAGGCGGCGGGTCACGAGGTCCTCTTTCACAGAGGGGCCGTTGGAGCCCGTGGCGTGCGATCGCTCGAGCGGGTCATCGACCAGGCCGACTTGGTCATCGTCGTGACCGACGTGAACAGCCACGGTGCGGTCCGGCTCGCAAGGAGGTTCCTGCGGGAGCGCGGGCGCGTTCCCGTTCTCCTGCGCCGCTGCGGGACGGCACGCCTCGCGGAGATGCTCGACGCCATCGGCACACGCCGGGGGCAGCCGCGGTTCCACGCCGCGTAGGCCTCGCCGGCGACTGGCCCGATGCTGGAGCGGCGCCAACAACCAATCTCAGAGTACGCCCCATTGCCGCACGTACTCGAGCCGGACCTGAAACTCGTCCCCCCGGAAGCCGAGGGACGCAAGGTGATGCTTCACCTCGCGCGCACCGACCGTCGTCGACTCGGCGACGACGCGCGTGCTCTCCAATCGGAAGGTGAATCCCCGGGCGCGGAGCGCCACCATCATGGCCGCGACGCGGGCGGTCCTGTCCCGAAGCCGATCGCCCGCGAGGAGGACGCCTTCGGGCGTCGGGCTCCCCTTCGCCCCGAGCTCGGCGAAGAGAGGGTCCGGCTCGACCAGTTTCATGCTGACGCGCGTGAGGTGGTCGACCATCGTCGAGCGCTAGCCCAGCGCAAGCCAGTAGCCGGCGAAGAGGTGGTTCGAGAGCCAATACCCGAGTGGCACGTTGAGGATCACGCCGACCGCAAAGGCGGCAAGCGGCTTCCACCCGAAGCGCGCGAGCTCGCGGAACCGGGTCGTGAAGCCGATGCTAAGAAACGCCCAGGTGAAGGCCCACCCTCGCAGGGTCTTGATGGGCCCGATGGCTTCCTTGGTGAACGCACCGGCGCCCGGAGCGCCGAGGTGGGTGACGACGACGGTGACCAGGATGGAGGCCACGAAGAACCCGACGATGAACTTCGGGAAGCGCCGCCAGATCTCGCCCGCGCCGACCCGCTCGCCCTGGGGGGCGCCCTTCCTTTCCCACACCGTGACGGATAGGAAGGCGACGAGCAATGCCCAGATCCCGACGAACATGTCGCGGCCCACGATCTTCATGAGCGTGAAGGTCTTGATGGCGCGTTCGTCTCCGACGGCCGCCGCCGCGGCGTAGCCGGCCGCATCCGCGAACTCGGAGGTGCCGATCCAAGCGCCGGTCGGCCCGGCTGCCATTCCGAGGTGCCTCGCCCAGACGGGGAGGATGAAGATCATGGCGACGGCCCAGACGATAACTAGCGAGATGGCCACGGACACGTGCTCCTTCTCAGCGCGGCAGGCGCCGCCGATGGCGATCGCCGCCGAGACGCCACAAATCGACCCGCCGGCGCCGAGGCACGAGGCGAAGCGGGGATCGAGGCCGAAGAGCCGGGTCGCGGCCAAGTAGATGGAGGTGAAAGTCACGACCGCCACGATCGTGGCCTGGAGGATCGCCAAGGGTCCCGCCTGGAGGATGATCGTGAACGGCAGTGTCGCGCCCATCAGCACGATCCCCGTTTTCACGTAGAACTCGGTCCGGAGCGCCGACTGGAACCATGCGGGCAAGGCGGTGACGTTTCCGATGAGCATCCCCACGATCAGTGCCAGGAGGGGCGTCTCGAGCTGCCAATCCTTCAAGTGCTGATTCGAGCCGAGAACCGTCACCACGAAGGAGAACACGAAGAGCACGGCGAAGCCGGCCGCGTACTTGACCGTGTCCCATCTCATGACAGCCGCGGCTACCGTGAAGACGGCGAGGAAGACGCCGAAGAGCGAGACCGCGGCGAGAGGGCTCTTGCGGAGCGCCGCGCCGACCTTCGCGAGATCGCTCGACCATACCGGGATCGTGAGTGCGGTCGAGGTCGCGAAGCGCGCCGAGCCAGTGAGAAAGGCGGCCGTCACTAGTACGACGAGGGTCAGGGCGATGAAGATCGCCCAGGTATCCTCCCGCCGGTGCCAGGGGGGAGCCACTTGTGTCGCGCTCGTCATGCTGTTGCTCCTTTCGATGGCCAGGTCACGCGGAACAGGCCCCATGACCCGCGGGTTGCTCGGGAGGGTCCATCGGGCCAGCGCCGGGCGGCGGGTGCGCTTCCCTTGCGGAACGTGTTCAGGCAGCGCATTCGCCGTCCAAGGTCGTCGCGCGGAAGTCGTGGTCCTCGCCCAGATCGATGAAGTCCTCGGCGAGAGCGGTCGTGGCGTCGATCGCCTCGAGGGGCGCCAGGGCCTTCTGGACGAGGCCGAGGTCGACGCGGCCGAAGAAGTCCGTCGCGCGCTCCCCAGGCTTCCGTGCGTTCTCGTAGAGGCCGAGCAGCCGATCCAGGGCCTCCGGGACACGTCGGGCTGGAATCTTTGCCGCGAGTCGCCCGAAGCGCGCGTCGGGCCCTGAAGAGTTGCCACCTACCAGGACGAAGTACTGGGGGAGCGCCCGGTCGCCGATCCTGCGCACGCCGCCCTGCAGCCCGATCCCGGCGACGTGGTGGCGGCTGCACCCGTTGGGGCAGCCGCTCACCCGGATGGCCAGGTCCGGGGCCAGGCTCAGCGCGTGCGGGGTCGCGCGCACGTGGTTCTCGACGAGCCGCCCAAGGCCGCGCGACTGGGTGACCGCGAGGCGGCAGCTCTCGGTCCCGGGGCAGCTCAGGACGTCGAGCACGGTCTCTGCCCCATGCGCCCCGAGGGCTGCGGCGGCCAGGCGCTCATGAAGCGCGGACAGCTCCGTCTCGCGCACCCACCTCAGAACGAGGTCCTGCCCGGACGTGAACCGCACGCTTCCATCTCCGAACGCGCGCGCGAGGCCCGAAAGGACGCGAAGCTGCTCCGACGTGACATCGCCCAAGGGAAGGGTGACGAGGGCACTCACGAAATGCAGCTGCCGCTGAGCTCTCACGTTCGTGTCCCGCCAGGCTGCGAGAGCCCCTTCCGTCGCGGCCTGCGGACGGACGGCAGGAACGAGCCCGGGGCCGCGCAAAGGTTGGGCGAGCACCCGCTCGCGGATCGCCCCGGGGGTCTCGGGGGCCGGCCGCGGCCCCGACGGGGCGAGCTCCGCAGGTGGCCGGTCGGCATCGAACGGGAGAGGGATTCCACCCGCCGCCCGGATGGCCTCGGTCTCGGCGGCGACCTCCGACGTGAAGCGTTCCCATCCGATCGCCCGGATGAGGAATTTCAGGCGGTTGCGCTCCCGGTGCTGGCGGTCGCCGAGCCGGTGGAACACGCGAACGAGTGCCTCGGCGACGCCGAGGATGTCGCCGGCGGGAAGGAACGCAAAGAGTTCCCCCGCCGAGGTGACGCGGGTGGCGGTGCCGCCGCCGACGGCCAGCCGGAACCCCCGCCGCCCGTCGCGCACCAGAGCGCGGAAGCCCAGGTCGTGGATAGCCGTCTCGGCGTGGTCCTGTGGGCACCCCTCGAAGGCGATCTTGAACTTGCGCGGCAGCGACGAAGAAAGGGGGTGACGGAGGAAGTGGCGGGTGGTCGCCTCCGCGTAGGGCGTGACGTCGAACGCTTCCTCGACGGATACACCGGCGAAAGGGCACGCGGTGACGTTGCGCACGGCGTTCCCGCAAGCCTCGCGGGTGGTGATTCCGGCCTCCGCGAGGCGTCGCAGCGCCGCGGCGGTGTCGGCGAGGCGGACGAAGTGAACCTGCAGGTTCTGCCGCGTCGTCACGTGTCCGAAGCCTCTGCCGTACTTCTCGGCCACCTCTGCCAGCGCCTCGAGCTGCGCCGAGGTGAGGGCGCCCTCCGGGACCTTCACCCGGAGCATGGAGAGGTCGCCTTCCTGGCGCTGGCCGTAGGTGCCGTGAATGAGTCGGAAGGCCCGCCACGCGTCGGGTCCGATCTCGCCCCGCTCGAACCGGCCAAGGGTCTCGACGAAGGCCTCGAGGTCTGTCGGATCTGCGAAGGACGGACGGCTGCGGTGCGCGCTGGCGATCTCGGCGGATGGCATGGCTTTCCTCAAGCTCCGGCGGAGCGCAGCGGCGAGGTCAGGGGCTCGAGCGAGCGGCCGATGGAGTCCGCGAGCGAAGCGACGCGCCCGACGACGAGCGTCCCGGGCGCCGACGCGAGCTCCGGCAGGGCGACCGCTTCGAGTCCGTCTAGCGTACCCAACCAGGTGAAGGCGTCCGGCGTCGAGGCCGAGAGGATCACCGCGGCTGGCGTCGAGCCGTGCCACCCGCGTGCCCGTAGACGCCGTGCGATGGCGGTGCGCGAGGAGAGCCCCATCAGGACGACGAGGGTGAGGGCTTCGGGCCGCAGCCCGTCGATGATGGGTCCCCAGACGGCTTCCTCGTGGCCGGTGATCACCGCGAAGCCGGACGCGATGCCGCGGTGGGTCACGGGGATCCCTGCGAGGGCGGGCGCGGCAAGCGCCGAACTCACGCCGGGCACGACCTCGTACGGCACGCCGGCGGCAGAGAGCGCGAGAGCCTCCTCGCCGCCGCGCCCGAACACGAACGGGTCTCCGGCCTTGAGGCGGACGACGCGCTTCCCGGCCCTCGCGGCGGCGACGAGCATCCGGCTGATGGCCTCCTGCTTCACGCTCGGCCGGCCGGCGCGCTTCCCGACGAAGAAGCAGTGCGCGCCCTTTGCGAGGCGCAGCACCTCCCCGGAGACAAGCGCGTCGTAGAGGACCAGGTCGGCCTCGGCGAGACGCTGCACGGCCTTCCGGGTGAGCAAGTCCGGGTCTCCCGGTCCCGCGCCGACAATCGAGACGATTCCGGTCATAGGGGTGTGCCCTCCTTGGCGTGCAGCGCGAGGAGGGCCGAGAGAAGAAGGCCTCGCCTGCGGGCGAGGGGCACGGAGCCTGCCTTGTGCTCGGCACGCAGTCGCTCAGCCTCCACGACCCAGCCCTCCGCGTCTGCCGGCAGGAGGGCATCGACGGCCTCCCGAAGAAGGCCGGCGAGCGCCGGCGCACGGCCCCCCGTGGAGAAGGCCGCGACCACCCCGCCGCGCCGGAGTACGCCGCCGGTGAAGGCCGTGCAGCATTCCGCGTCGTCCACAGCGTTCAGGAACACGTGTGCCGCCTCGGCGGCAGCGCCTACGGCGCGGTTCACGTCGCGCGGCGCCGCGGCGATCACGAGCCAGGAGCCGGCCACGTCGGCGGCCCGAAACGGACGGGCGATGACGGTGGCACGACTCGCCCGGATGTCGCTGCAAACGTCCGGCGCGACGACAGTGACGCGGGCGCCCACGTCGAGGAGCTGACGGACCCGGTTTGCGGCAACGGGGCCGCCGCCCACGACGAGGACGTTTCTGCCCTTGAGGTCGAGGAAGAGAGGGAGGAGCGGTCCGTTCATCGCTTGTCCCGTGTGGACGGGTCGGCCGTTCTCGGCGAGCCGCGCTTCCGCGGGCCAGCGAGCGGGGCTCCTCGGCCCCGGCCAAGACGCGTTCTTGGAAGGGAGTGGGACACTCCCGTGGTCCTGGGGCGCCGGCGCCTTCATCCGATGGTGTCGGCGTAGGACATGACGAGGAACATGACGGCCGGGACGGGCCCAGGATTCGAGTAGGTGTGTGGGAGGTCCGCTTGAAAGAAGATGCTGTCTCCGGGCTCGAGCACCGTACGGTCTCCCCCTACCTCCAGCTCCACGCGCCCTGCGCTGACGACGAGGTTCTCCGTCGTGCCTGCCGCGTGAGGATCCGCGTGTTCAACGCCTCGCGCCGCGAGGCGGAGTTCGTAGAACTCCACCCGGCGCGGTTCGTCGAAGGGGAACAGGGCTCGGGACGTGAAGGTGCCGTCGTGGCTTGCGAGGACCTTGGCAGCGTCGCGGCGCGTGACCCTCGCTCCCCGGCCCTGCTTTGCCGTCATCAGCGCCGAGAAGGGGAGGCCGAGGGCGCGGGCGATGCGCCAGAGCACGTTGATGGTGGGTGCGCTCCGGCCCAGTTCCACCTGGGAGAGCATCGCCCGGGACACGCCGCTCGCCTGGGCGAGCCTTTCCAGAGAAAGTCCCCGATGGACTCTCAGCCGGCGGAGGTTCGCGCCCACGATCGGCGCAAGGTTCGAGGCCTCGGCGTCTGCGTAGGGGCGACCGTCCGCCCGGGGCAGGCCATGGCGCTCGTCGCCCGCCGAGATGTCGCCCCGGGGAAAGCGTTGGCGCGTCACGGCGGTCCCTCCATCGCTGGACACCAGCAGTGACCTCGATTCCACCCTGCCAGCGTCAGTCCGCAGTCGTCCTGCATGCCGGTTGCGCCCTCGACGAGAGAGAAGCGGGCAATATCTTATACAACAGATACTATGTCAATATAGCAGATGCGATTGGTGGCGGCCGCGGGTCAACGCGCGCACGGCCGTGGTCGCGCCGTTCGATGACCGGGCTGACGCACGCGCCTTGGGAATCGAGTGGATCGATTCCCAGCAAGGATGGCCTCGCCTGCACATCGACGGAACGCCAAGTCGCAGGTGCCAACCACGTCGGGCATCCTCGAGGAAAGGCGGGGTCGCCGCCGCAGCGCCTCGAATTCCTATCCGCTTTAGCGGACATCCTTCAAGAACCCCGCCCGGGAGGCGCGAGCAGCCGTGCCTCCCGCCCTGGTTAAGTCCATCTTCGGGCGCTCCCGTCGGCGAGATCCTGTCCTACAAACAGGATGGGCGACGGGAGCGTGAAGGGTCGCTGTGGTTCGCGCGGGACATCGACGCTGGCCGTGGAGGCACGCGCCGGCCGCGCCTAGCGATGGAGCGGAGGATAAAGACTGGCACGGCGAGCGGCGTTGGCACCTGGGGACGGGCGCGCTACATGCCGAAGCGGTGATGCGCCGGATCAGAGACACATACCCGGCAAGGAGGGTGCGGCGATGAAACGGTACGAGTAGGCTACGCTCGAATCGCGAAATCCTCCTCTCGCCCGGAGAAGCCGATGCAGGATGACCTGCGATACTCTGACGCCGATCTCCGACGTATCTTCGGCGAAAGCCGAACGATCGCCATGGTCGGCGCGAGCCCGAAGTGGGTCCGTCCCAGCCACTTCGTGTTCCGCTACCTCCAGCAGAAGGGCTATCGGGTGATCCCGGTGAATCCACAGAACGTCGCGGAAAGAATCCTGGGCGAGACGGTGTACGCGCGCCTCGCCGACATCCCCGTGAAGGTCGACATCGTGGATGTCTTCCGCAACTCGGAGGCAGCGGGCCCCATCACCGACGAGGCCATCGCGATTGGTGCGCGGGTCGTGTGGATGCAACTCACCGTGCGTAACGACGTGGCGGCGGCACGCGCCCGAGCCGCCGGTCTCGAAGTCGTGATGAACCGCTGCCTCAAGATCGAGTACGGTCGGCTCTTCGGCGAGCTCGGATGGTGCGGGGTCAACACCGGGGTGATCTCGTCCAAGCGCCTGCGGGTGCACCGATGAGCGAAAAGCCCACCTTTGGGTTCGAGACCCGCGCCATCCACGCCGGGGCGCGGGCTGACCCCGTCACGGGATCGCGCAACGTTCCGATTCACCAGACGACCTCGTACGTCTTCGAGGACGCGGATCAGGCGGCGTCGCTTTTCAACCTCGCAACGTTCGGCTTCATCTATAGCCGCATCACCAACCCGACCGTGGCGGTCCTGGAGGAGAGGGTCGCGAGCCTCGAGCAGGGCCGGGCGGCCGTGGCCGCGGCATCCGGCCATGCCGCGCAGTTCCTCGCCTTCTTCACGTTGCTGGAGCCCGGGGACGAGTTCATCGCCTCACGGAACCTGTACGGCGGCTCGATCACCCAGTTCACGCACAGTTTCCCACGCATCGGCTGGAGGGGCTCGCTCGTCGATCCGAGCAGCCCGGAGCACTTCCGCCGCGCGCTGACCCCGAAGACGAAGGCGATCTTTGTCGAGAGCCTAGCGAACCCCGGGGGAGTCGTCGTGGACCTGGAGGCGGTGGCGGCGGTCGCCCACGACGCCGGGATCCCGCTCATCGTGGACAACACCCTGGCGTCGCCATATCTGTGCCAGCCCACGGCGTGGGGAGCGGACCTCGTCGTGCACTCGGTTCGACTGGGCGAAGAGCGGGAAGTTCCCGTCGCTCACGAGCCCCGAGCCCGCGTATCACGGACTGAACTTCTACGAGACGTTCGGGGACTTCGGGTTCACGATGAAGGCGCGAGCCGTTGCCCTGCGCGATTTCGGGCCGGCCATGGCGCCGATGAATGCCTTTTTGACGATCACGGGTATCGAGACGCTGCATGTGCGCATGGAGCGCCACGTCCAGAACGCGCTCGAGGTGTCGCGGTTTCTGGAATCCCATCCAAAGGTTGCCTGGGTCTCGTATGCCGGGTTGGAGTCGAGCCCGTGGCGCCCGCTGGCAAAGAAGTACCTTCCGCGCGGCGCGGGATCGGTCTTCACGTTCGGCGTGAAGGGAGGCTACGAGGCAGGCCGGAAGCTCGTCGAAGCCTGCGAACTGTTCTCGCACCTCGCAAACGTGGGCGACACGCGGTCGCTCGTGATCCACCCGGCCTCGACTACCCACAGGCAGCTCACCGACGAGCAGCGTGCGGCAGCAGGTGCCGGGCCGGACGTCGTCCGGCTTTCCGTGGGGCTCGAGACCGCTGCCGATCTGATCCGGGACCTGGACCAGGCCTTGGCGGCCGGCCGCTGATCGCGGCGCCTGGGGGACGGGCCCGTCGCGGGGCCGCCGTTGGGGGCGGAGGAGATCCGGTCGGAGCGTTCGCCGACCGGCCGCAACGTCTCGACCTCGCGCAGCGAGCTCCTGCGCGGATGTTCGGTAGGCGCGTCGTCGGGCACGGACCGGGGGCAGCCGAAGTTGGGGCGGAGGAGACCCCCGTAGGGGGCGTCCGGTCCCGACGTGGCGAGACTATTCCCAGCGGCCGGACGGCAGGATGACTTCGCGGAACGCCCGGTCGTGTTCCGCAGAGAACGCCTCGTCGAACTCGAGCGCCCTCCCGGCCGTCACCCGTGACTTGAAGAACCGAAGTGCGCTTGCTGGAGCGGCCATCACACGCACCGCGAGGTCTATCGCTGCGTGGAGCAGGTCGTCCGCGGCCACCACGGCAGACACGAGATGGACGAGTTGTGCGTCGAGTGCCGTCAGGCGCCTGCGTGTCAGGCAGAGATCCCGAGCGACTCCATCGCCCACGATCCAGCGCAACGGCGTAAAGAGGGGCGGGGCTCCGTGCGCGAGTTCGGGGCGGGCGAACCACGCGTTCTCCGATGCGAGCCGCAGGTCGCAGAGCGTTGCCAGGTCAAGGCCACCGCCAAGAGCCAGACCGTTCACTGCTGCAATCGTTGGCTTCGGGAAGTGCCAAACCGTGCGGTGGTAGGCCGAGGACGACTCCAGGAGATCGGCGTGGCAAGCAGGATCCCTGAACTCCTCGAGGTCGTAGCCGGCGCTGAAGGAGCGCCCCTCGCCGGTCAGGACGACGGCGCCCACGGCGGGGTCATCGCTCCAGACGTCCAGGCACTCGGATAGCTCGCGTCGCATCTCGATAGAGATCGCGTTCAGCTTGGACGGACGGTTCAATCGGATGAAACCGACCCCTGGCGACCGGATGTCGGCGAGGATGGATTGGAATGGCATGGCGAAGCTCCCTCTGAAACGCGCGGCCCACCCCTATCGCATCGGCGCGAGGGCCGAGTCCCCGAACCTGCAAGGCGATCCTGGCGAATTTGCAAGGCGTCGCAAGGGCCGGGCGGTGAGGTGGTTCCGGACTGAGCGCTGGCACAGCGTCCGGGCCGCGCGCAAGGCATCGGTCGGTTAGTGAGGCGTAGAAGGTGCGGTGCGGCTCACCGCTCAGTCACTCCCAGTCGCCCTCCGACGGTGGCCGGCGGAGCGATTCGATCTCGACGGTCTGGTTCAGCTTGGCAGATCCACGAAGGCAGGCCAAGAAGCCGCGGACGTCTGCATAGCCGCGGGTCGTGACTTGGACGCTGTAGATGCGGAGCCCGAGGATGCTCGCATGGGCACGGTAGCTGACGACGTGACTTGCCCCGAGGGCGGCGAGGACGGCTTCCAGCGGAGTCGGCGCGGAGTTGGCGCCCACGAAGTCGGGAAGCTCATCGTGCCGGAGAGTGAACCCTCGGCACACGGAGGTCGTCGAGAGCGCGTTGGGGTCCGCGACAGTGGTGGCCTCGAGCGTCCTCACAGCAGCGGGGCCATCCCGTTCAACCTGAGTTGGAGCAGCCAGGTGGTCGTCAAGGTCGGCGCGCAGTTCGACGCAGCCGCTCGACTCGTCGCGCGCATTCGAGAACGTCGCGTTCCCGGCGATCGCGGAGAGCCACATCACTTTGGGATTCGGGTTCAACCTATCCGAGAAGTTCACGATCGAGCTCGGGGGTGTAAGGTCACGATCTCAGGATCGAATCCGAACCCGCCGCAGGGGACCCCGGGATACCCCGGGCCGTACGGGCAGGGGATCGCCACATACACCGCCTCGATGTCGCAGTTCAGCCTCGACGCCGGGATCGCCTGGAAGTTCTAGGCTCGATGAAGGGCTGGTTCCCCTGCCTAGATTCTCGAGGCGGCAACCTCCTGGAAGGCTGGGCAAAGGGCGGAGGAGTGGCTCGCCCTGGCCCTCACGCCACGGGCGCGTCCGTGCCGCTACATGTGTGCGGGAGGCACACTGAGTCCGCTAGCATAGACTGACTTCGTTAGCATAGCAGGATGCGCCCTCCCGACTGGAACGACCTGCGGTTCGTCCTCGCCCTGGTGCGCGGCGGCTCCCTGGAGCGGGCAGCGGAAGCTCTGGACGTCGACGCGTCGACCGTAAGCCGCCGGGTACACGCGCTCGAACGAGCGCTCGATGCTCGAGTCTTCGACCGGACGACAGGTGGTCATCAGCTCACGGAGATGGGGCGCGGGCTGGCCGCCACGGCGGAACGAGTGGAGGCCGAGATCGCTGGGATGGTGCGCAGGGTTTGGCAGGCAGACCGCAGGCTCGTCGGTACCATCCGCATCGCGACGAGCGACGCGGTCGGACGCTACCTCCTGGTACCCACCCTTGCTCAATTCCAGCGGGTTCACTCGCAGGTTCGGATTCAAGTCGTGGCTGATGTCCGTCCGGTCGACCTCATTCGGCGAGAGGCCGACGTGGCTTTGAGGTTCGCGCGTCCCCGCCAGGCACTCCTCGTCTCACGCCGTGTCGCGTCGATAGGGCACGGGCTCTACGGATCCGCCGAGTACCTGGGCCGGCGGCCCTTTCACGATGTCGCGGACCTGTCGAATCATGCGCTGCTCGGATACGACAAGGGCTTGGGAACCCTTCCCGAGGCCCGCTGGCTTGACGAGCGCGCACCCGCGGGCTCGTTCGCCCTTCGCGCCAACCGCGTCACCCTCCTTGTCGAGGCCGTGGCGCAGGGAATGGGGCTTGCGGTGCTCCCGTGCTACGCGGCAGCGTACGACGGGCGGCTGGTGGAGCTCATCGGACCCGCAGACGTCCTCGAAAGGGACCTCTGGCTCGTACTGCACCGCGATTCACGCAGGAACGCGCGCACCCGGGCGCTCGCCGACATGCTGGCGGCCCAACTGCCCCGCCTGGCGAGGGGCTCGCCCGATCCGCGGGGGACAGCCCCGGCAGGGCGTTTCTCGCCTTCGCTGCGCTGAAGCCGGGGCACGACCCTTCTTCCCGTTCGCCCGGGTGTCCGCCCCCGTGCCGCCCACCGTGTGCATTCCGTACGCAATCGCGGTACTTCCCACGTTCAGACTCTCCGCGATCTTCGTCGTCTTCGTGGGTGCCTACTGGCCCGTGTTTCTCAACACGGCGGCGGGCGCCCAGGCGCTCGACGGGCGCCACCGAGACAGCGCCCGGGTCCTCGAGGTCCGGGGAGTCGAATACCTGTGGCGCATCGTCCTCCCGGCCGCCCTTCCGCACGTCTTCTCCGGAATGGCGGTTGCGCTCGCGCTCTCGTTCATCCTGCTCACCGTTGCGGAGCTGTTTGGCGCGAACGCCGGCTTGGGGCGCTTCGTGCAGTACTACGCCGACTACGCCGACTACCCAAGGATGGTGGCCGGAATCCTCTACACGGGTCTCGTCACCTTCGTGTCCATGGAACTGCTCGAACGCCTCCGGCGCCGGCTTCTCTTCTGGGTGCGGTGACCGTCCCGAGGAGCGCCCATGTCGACACGAAACGGCGAAGCGTACAAGCAAAGCCTCCGCAAGCTCCGGCCCAACGTACACAGTGGGGCGAGCTCATCGAAGACGTCACGACCCATCCCGCCACGCGCCTACACGTCCAGTCCGTGGCCGCGAGCTATGACACAACGAGGTCACCTTCGGCCTCGGCGCCGGCGCGATGCTTCTCGGTAAGACCCATCCGTCCGGGCTCTTCGTGCCCGACCCCCTTCTGGCGCACGTGAACAAGGTCCAGGTGGGCCGGTTGCCCTACGAGACAAAGGTGCTCGCCCAGGACATCTCTGGCGGCATCGCGGAGACCGGGTGTCTTCCCTCGTTCCGGGACTTCAAGTCGCCCGAGTACGGTGGCGAGCTCCTGGGCTGCCGCGGCGGGCGCCGCGGACGGAGAGACCAGGGCGCGGCTTGCGCGGCTCGTGGAATGGCTCACCATCGGAGGTGGCGTTCCGGGCTGCATGCAAGGCGGTGGATCGCCCGATGGGGCGAAACTCGTCGTCCGGTCTCTGATTCGAGGGGAGGACGCGGTCTCCGACGCGCGGCGGATTGCCGGGGTCTCGCGAGAGCTACCCGACTCGAGATGAGGCATTCGCGAGTACCCCGATTGAACGAAAGGAGAGACATGGCTCACGACGACGCCGTCGCCCCAGAGTGCCCATCGTGTCCCGAGGTACAGCGGAAGAGAGGGGGTACCCGCTCCTGGAGCGCGGACCCAGCGGCGGCTCGCCTTTGCTGGCCGACGAGTACGCACGCAGAGTGGTCGCGAGGACGCTCTCCAAGTGCGACGGCGAGGTTGGGGATGCGCGGCTTCCGCGCGTGGCCGCGCGCGTCGAGGGGCTATGCTTCGGGAAACGCGAGGACGGTTTGGCCCATGCCCGCTGGACCCGCGTAGAGGACACCATCGCTTTCAGCCGTTCTTTACGGGCAGAACTTCCATTTCCACGTCTCGGCAAACGGCCCAGTACCCCCGAATAGCCCGGCATGCGGCTCCCGAGCGGCGCAAGCCCTTGCTCAGGAGCACCCCTTCTGAGGGTCTTCCGGTACCCGTGAGAGACGCGGCTGCCGCGACTTCCTCAGCCTGATGCAAGGCAAGTCGTGGCGCGCTCGCATGGTCAGCACTATCTGCCTCGTATGGCAAGAGTCACGGGAATCGGCGGCGTATTCTTCAAGACGAGATCCGAAGACCGGGCGGTGGCGGCGTGGTACGCCGAGAACCTGGGAATAGCCCTAAATCCCTCATTCGGGGGCGCAATCCTCAGGTGGCCGGAGGATCAGGCGGAGGACAAGGGACTGACCGTCTGGCACATCGCCGAAAAGGACTCGGAGTGGTTCAGCCCCAGCCGGTCGTCCTTCATGATCAACTACCGCGTCGACGACATGGCGGGCATGCTCGCCCGACTCAGGAAAAACGGCGTCGAGATCATCCAGGGTCCCGAGTCTCACGAAAACGGCAAGTTCGCGTGGATCATGGACCCTGACGGCAACAAGGTCGAGCTCTGGGAGCCGAAGATCTGGGACGAGCGCAACAAGCTGCTGCCGTAGAACGTCGCCGCCTCACGTCCTGCGCCAAGGGCTCTACAGCTCGCTCGCGATACAGAACCTCCCGATACTGGCCAGCAAGCAGCTCGGCTACTGGACGTCCCTGGCGCTCCAAAACGCTTGGGATCGGTTCCACCGAGGGGCAACCACCGCTGACGACCCCGGCAGTTCCATGTGGATGGGTGGTGACCCGCAGGGATTCGCCGTGCAGGTTGGCACCGAAGAACCGACCTCCTGGCACCAGGGTGGCACCAGGCTGAAGGGCCTTCGCGACCTCTGGCTCGCTGAGGTCGCGACCGTCCTGGCCTTAGCTTGCTCGCGGGGCAACCCCGCTCGGGCCTCACGTTGAGACTCACCGGGCCACTTCCCGGTTCCCACCTGGGCTCCCCGCGAGCCCTCGAGGAGGTGCAATGCTCGGCAGGCAGAGATCGTGGCCAGGAGAGAAACCGGACTGAGTCGACTGGCAATGGCCCAATCGCCAGCGGCATGCGCATTGGCGGATCCTATTCGCACGCTCTTGACACCTAAATGCTGGTGATTAGTCTTCCCCTGCCGGGCCAATAAGCGGTGTTAAATCAATCACTTGGCCTAAGGGGGCGTTCCATGCTCGTAAGACGAGTCTGGCCTTCGAGGCCGGCGTTCGATAGCCCATTCGCCGACCTCGATCAACTGCGGCGCGAAATGCTGCGGCTTATCGACGCCGCCTCGGCGGAAACGGCTGGGGTCGACGGGACCGGGGTATTCCCGCCCCTCAACATCACGCAGGACGACAATAACTTCTACCTGCGTGCCGAAGTCCCTGGCGTAAGAGCGAACGAGCTCTCCGTGTCGGCGGTGAAGAACCGAGTGCTGCTCGCAGGGAGGCGGGAGATTCAGCGAGAACACGAGCACGCAAGTTATCACCGCAAAGAGCGAGCGGAGGGATCCTTCAACCGCACGGTGTCGCTTCCCATGGAGGTGGACTCCACCCGCGTGGACGCGCGGTATGCGGACGGCATCCTCACGGTCACCTTGCCCAAGGCTGAGGAGGCGAAGCCACGGCAGATCACGGTGAGAACATGAACAGGAATGAGCACAAGGAGGAGGCCGCCATGGCAAGAGAAACCGTCACGGAGATGGAGAAGTCCGAAAGACCCGGGGCCCCAGCTGTGCCGGAGCAGACGCGCCCCGGTCCCGTCTACACTCCAGCCGTAGATATCTTCGAGAGTGACAAGTCGATCACCGTTCTCGCAGACATGCCGGGAGTGAAGGCCCACGACCTCCAAATCGATTTGCGAGAGAGCGTGCTCAGCCTGACTGGCCGGGTTACTTCCCCGGAAAGCCCGAATGAGTGGGATGTGCTGCGGGAGTTCCAATCGGGCCTGTTCTTTAGGCAATTCACGCTGTCGGAGGCCATCGACCAGGCGAAGATCGACGCCCAGTTGACCGATGGCGTCCTGAGACTTGAGCTCCCGAAGGTCGAGAAGGCTCGGCCGCGGCAGATCACGGTCAAGACAAGTTGAAATTGGTTCGCGATCTTCCTTGTCGAATGTTGCTGCCCGTGACACGGAGTCCGCTCCAGGCGCTGAACTCCGAAGCGGTGTTCACTCCGGAGGAGGCGGTCCAGGGCTGCGTCGTCCCGATTGGAGTACCCGTTTCCAACCGTTGCCCGCGGTGCCGCGGTTCTACGCGCGGCCACGACTGGCTGTTCACTTGGTCAGATTGCCAGCAGCAAGGGGTTGTCGGATGGAGAATCATGTCCGCGTTCCCATCCCTCCGGTGCCGGCGTAGGGATCGAGCATCGACATGCCGCTCCAGGGGCTGGGCATAGACAACGTCCACCTTCGCTTGTACGTCCTCGTGAAGGCGGCTGGGACGCGAAGGGGGCTCATCAACACGTGGCGGGAACGCTGTGGGTGCGGCCACCGCGGTAAGGTGGATCGCCCTTTCCACTGTCGCGACCGCGCAACGGCGGGTGCCAGGTCATTACAGATTGACTTCGATCCAAACACCGGTGATCCGGAGGCCGACAGCCTGTGTGCCGTATGCGCTCGGGTAGCCGTCGACCCGCCATGGGTGCTTGGCTTATGAGCAAGGGACGGAAGGGAAAGTGGGTGAACGAGGGCGAGACGTCGCTGGAGCTCAGCCATTTGCGGCGCGACACGCGGACAGCTCTCGAGCTCGCCGTCACCGCATTGGCACCGCTTGATGTAATCGACCGGCTCGCCGCGGCAGCTGGACTGTTCGAAGCGATCCGTGAGCTGCCTCCGGATAGCCCGCCTGTTGCGGCCCTGGTCCCGAGGCTTATGAAGCGAGCCAATAGTGCACTGCAAGAATGGCAACGCTGGTACAGGGTGCACCTCGCAAAGGTCAAGGCGTGAACCCTGGCTGGATGGTCCACAGAAAAGCACTTGACGTGCTCGAGGAACGACGCCCGAGGCAGCTTCCAGCTCGAGGACGAGTCGGGATAGGGAAGCGCCTGACCACCGCCCGCGGGAAACGACTTGAGGGTCAGCAGTGTGCGCTTCGTGTCTACGAGTTCGCGGGTGGGCGGCGGCGAGTAGGGAGTGCTGCTCCAAGGGCCGCCCCCCGAGCCGGAGCCCGTCCGGGAGGCAGAGAGCGAGAAGCCGATTTCGTGGCGCGACTCCCTCTCATATTCCGTCCCAGCAAGCAGGCGGAGATGGTGATTCGGATCTCCCCAAGAGGTGTCCCCCTCATCGCAGTGGTATGAGCGGTGGGAACGGCGACTCGGGCGACCTTCAACCACCGGCGTCGCAGCTGACCTCCACCGGCATTCGGCTTAGCTTTGAATAGGTGCGACCCATTTGCCGGAGCGGCCACCATTCGTACAGATAGATCTCCATGGGGCGCCACATCGCGACCCAACCACCAATCGTCACACTTTCACGCAGTACGTCCGCCCACTTGCCCTGGGCGGAGGCGAGGAGGGTCGTGGTGGTAGCGAGGCAGGCCCCAAGGAACAACAAACCGATAAGCAGGCTGATGCGGCCGAGCTTCATCAGTCGCCTGAACTCCAGCTCATTGAGATTGCGACGGTAGGCGAAGTAGTTGTGCACTGCTTCTCGGACCACGGCCGTGGGCTCCTCGGCTGGCCGCTGTTCCAGATAGACCCGCAGTGTGAGCGGTGCTCGGCGTGGAAACTCCTGCGCCCAGCTCACGATGAATTCCTCCGCATCCGCGTCGAGGTCTTTCTCGACAAACGGTGACGGGTCCATCGAATTAAACAGTTGGTTGATGCTGCGCAGCTTTAGCTTGATGGTGGCGTTGTTCGACTCGCTCGGAATTCCGACAGCCAAGGGGCGATTCATCAACTCCCTCCTGACGGCGTCACCGTGGGTGCGGGCTCACGTTCCCGAACGCGCGAGTCGCTGCTGCAGCTCCCCCTCGAGCGTTGCGCCTTCGTGCAACCGGTTCGTACCCGAGAGTGACGGCTTGACTATCGCCGGGGCTGAGCCGCGGCCGCCGTGCCCACGGGCGGCAAGAGCACCGCGATGATGCCCGATAGAAACACGCCGTCGAAGGTTCCCGCGCCGCCGATCGATGCGACGGGCGCGCCCATCCCCGCGATCTTGTCGAGATTGAGAAGGTCGGCGCCGATGAGCGTGCCTAGGCTCCCCGCGATGTACGCGAGGGGCGGTGGGTTACGCCATGCCAAGACCATGGCAACCGAAGCTGCCGCTAGAGCCGGAAGAAAGATCGGCACGCCGATTCCAATTCCGCGAATCGGCTGGGCGAAGTGTTGCGTGATGGCGGCGACGAAGGCGATCGCGATGAGGCCGCGAACGTAGAGCCGATTCTTCACGAGCAAATACAGCGAGAGCGCCGCCGGGATGAGCGCCCCCCCGACGTTGATGGCAAGGATTGTCTGATGCCCGTCACTAGCCGTGGGCACGACGTAGGGGACGCCGTAAGAGGTCACGACGGACTGGGATATCACGGGTCCCGAGTTGAGGGTGGCGATCGGGATGTTGACGTAGCTTCCCAGCAGCGAAAGGAAGAGAATGCCGAAAACGTACTTGGAGTCGATACCCATGCGCCCGTATGCGTAGGCGATGGCGCGAAACTGGACGGACGCAGCTACGACAAGGAAGAGGAGGCCGAGTAGCAGAAGGAAAGGCAGAGCGAGGGGAAAATAGTACATGCTGGACTGTCCCACTTCGTGCCTCCTTCCCGGCGCCCGTCGGCGATCTGGGATGTGCGCCCCGTAGAACGTCGGCGATCGTTCGGACGGCGATGCGATGCACCATCTGCAACGGCGGTCAGCAAACGCGTACAACCCGCCTACCAGCCTCGGATCGATTCGTGAAATGACAAGTTGGGTACGGTCCAACCGGGTGGCGCGGTCGTCTTCCCGCACGTGCTTCGGGCTGCTGGGTGTAGCTCGTCAGGACCCAGACGTGACGAGGGTGCCCCAGTTCGTGACTGCTGCCCCCTTTTCTTGGCAAACCGATGAGGTATACGTGACAGGAGCACACGTCGATGAAGATCCAGAGAGTCGCCAGCCCGAGTTGCAGGCCGCCTTTCCCCGTCTACTCCGATCTGGTCGATGCGCTCACCGGGGCGCACCAAGAGGGGACGACCAAACGAGAACCCACGGTTGCGCACGTCCTCGGGACCTGTGCGGGATATTCGTACGGAGACACGGAGACGGTCGCGACGATGATGGCCCGGCTCGGGCTGGACGCGCAGGCGTGCGTCTCCGTCTCGCAGACGGTCGACGCGATGTTCATCTTCTCGACCGCGTATCTCATCCAGAGCCGCTGCGGGCGGGTCGTGATCCTCAGCTATCGCGGGACCGAGCCCACCAGTCTAGGAAACTGGCTGGGAGACGCCGACGTCGGTTCCGAGGCGAGCCTCCTGTCTGCCGGTGACGGGGTCCCGCCAGTGAGAGTCCATGCCGGATTCCACCTCAACGTCCGCGCCACCTGGTTTGGCGTCATCGACGAGTTGACACACGCACTTTCGGGGAAGTCACTGCTCGACCCGGAGCGGGACGTCGAAAATCCGCTCGATTCGCTCTACGTCACCGGGCACAGCCTCGGGGGTGCGATGGCTGTCGTCTTTGCGCTTGCGGTCGCCGGGGACGACAAGTACCGGGCCATTGCCGAAAGGCTTAGGGCCATATACACGTTCGGGCAGCCGATGGCAGTGTGCGCGCCCGTCCCGCCTTGGGTGGACCGGGTCGGACAAAAACTGCTTCGCCACGTCCGAGCGAGGGACCCGGTCCCGTCGCTTCCTCCCGTGCAATGGGGCCCGTTCGCTCACATCGGGCAGGAATTTCGCTTCCAAGACGGCGAGTGGCGCCGGCCCGAATCGCCCACGGGGCCGCTTGTGAGGAAGAGGGACGTCGCTCGCGCGGTGCTGGCCCTCGTTGCTCCCGAGAAACAACGCCAATCGTTTCGATACTCGGCCGCTGAGCACCGGCCGCACCACTACATCGCTGAGCTACGGCCCAGAGACCGGGTGAGCGAGCTCGGCGACTGAAGAAGAGCGCTCGTCTGCGCGAGTGCGCGCGAATCGACGACCGGGGCAAGCTGCCAGGCCGGCTACGCTGACGTGACCGCCCAGCCAGGGAGCGTTGCCAGCAGAGCCCGCCCCACGACCGTGAGTGTCACGCTGCCCGGGCGATCCTGCAAGCCCTCGCCCGAGATACACCCCGCCAGGCGAAGTGGCTCCAGGCTGGGAGTCATCGTCGGAGGGGGGTGAGCATCCGGGCCTCCTCGACTGGTTCTCTCCAACTTCCGGAGTTCCCGCACGTCGCGTGGCTCGAGTTGAGTAACTGCGCGGCACACCCGCGAGCGGGTTTCCGAATCCAGGTCGGGTTGGAGGAGCCCTGCGAGTGCGTGGGCCAACATCGCTCTGCGCTCTTCGGTGGTGGCCGTGACGGCCTCGGGGAATAGGCGCATCACCACTGCCGCGATCTCGTGGTCGTCGAGCTTGCTCGCGAGCCTGCCCTCTGAGCGAGCGCCTGCGTTCGTCCGCTCCGGCCCGTACTGCTGAAACGCCTCCTCGATCGCTGCCACGGTGTGATCGAGCATCTCCAGGCTCGCGCGCTCGATTCGCGCGGAGTCGGTCGGAAAGCGGGCCCGGAGCCGCTCACGGGCCTTGTCGAGAACCAAAGCCACGACCAACTCGGGCCCCGGTAGCATGCGATAAGAATAGCACGCCCCGCGGTCGTCGCCCGAGGGTCCGCGGGTGGCGGGGAGCGGTAATATTCAGGCAATGAGGTTTCACAGGCTGCGCCCCCCAAACGGAGCGTGACGTCGATCATCCGTCATCGGGTCCTCTGCCGCGCGATCTAGCCGTGCGCGCTGTAGCCGGTGCTCCTGAAGCTCCGCCGCGACTCTCGGCCGTCGCGCACACCGGGGATACCCTACCGGGGGCTTTCTCGTCCAAGCGGATCGGCGCAGGGATCCGCCAAGACCCGCGCACTCGACCGAAGGTCGCCGTCCGGGAGGTCGATATGAACACGAAGCAGACCGGCTTCAACCTGGGATACGTGCTCCTCGCCGCCCTGGGGGTGATGCTGATCCAGGAAGTTTGGATGCGGCAGCGTGCCGTCGCAACAATCCCGTACAGCGAGTTCGAGAAACTCCTTGGCGAAAACAAGATCGCGAGCGTCGTGGTTGGGCACGATCAGCTGACGGGCGAGTTCAAAGAGGCGATGGCCGGAAAGAAGGAGTTTGTCGCCGTCCGCGTCGACCCCGACATTGCGAACGAACTCGGCCAGCACGGGGTCGAGTATCGCGGCCAAGTCCAGTCGAACCTGCTGCAGCAGATCGTGTCGTGGGTGGTGCCGATTGCCATCTTCGCCGGCCTGTGGGCCTTCGTCGGCCGCCGCATGGCAAAGCAGTTCGGTGAGCAGGGTGGGGGCCTACTGTCCGTCGGCAAATCGACGGCGAAGGTGTACGTCGAGACCGACACCAAGGTGACCTTCGCCGACGTGGCAGGCGTGGACGAAGCCAAAGCCGAGTTGCAGGAGGTTGTCTCCTTTCTCAAGAACCCGAAGCAGTACGGCCGGCTCGGGGCGCGAATGCCGAAAGGCGTTCTCCTCGTCGGGCCGCCCGGGACGGGCAAGACGCTCCTCGCGCGGGCGGTCGCGGGAGAGGCAGGCGTCCCCTTCTTCTCGATCTCCGGCTCGGAGTTCGTCGAGATGTTCGTCGGTGTCGGTGCCGCCCGCGTGCGAGATCTGTTCGAGCAAGCCCGCAAGAAGGCGCCGTGCATCATCTTCATCGACGAGCTCGACGCCTTGGGGCGAGCCCGCGGTGCCATACCCGGCCTGGGCGCGCACGACGAGAAGGAGCAGACCCTAAACCAGCTCCTCGTGGAGCTCGACGGTTTCGACCCGGCCTCCGGAATCGTGCTCTTGGCAGCCACGAACCGGCCGGAGATCCTGGACCCAGCGCTCCTCCGCGCCGGCCGCTTCGACCGCCAGGTGCTCGTGGACCGGCCCGACCGGGTTGGGCGCGTGCAGATCCTTGTCGTTCACACGCGCAAGGTGACGCTGGCTGCCGACGTGAAACTGGAAGAGGTCGCGGCGTTGACGCCCGGGTTCACGGGCGCGGACCTGGCGAACCTCGTCAACGAGGCCGCGCTGGTTGCGACCCGGCGCGGCGCCAACGACATCGCCATGAACGATTTCAACGTCGCCATTGAGCGGATCGTCGCCGGCCTCGAGAAGAAGAACAGGCTCCTTAACCCGCGCGAGCGCCAGATCGTCGCACACCACGAGATGGGGCACGCTCTCGTCGCCGCTGCCCTTCCTGGCACCGACCCCGTTCACAAGATCTCCATCATCCCGCGTGGAATCGGCGCGCTCGGTTATACGATTCAACGCCCTACTGAGGATCGCTACCTCATGACCCGGGACGAATTGGACAACAAAATGGCGGTACTCTTGGGCGGACGAGCGGCCGAACACCTCGTCTTTGGTCATCTCTCGACCGGCGCCGCCGACGATCTCGCAAAGGCCACCGACATCGCGCGGAACATGATGACCCGCTATGGCATGGGGAAGGAGCTCGGCCCCATGACCTACGAGCGAGAGCCGACGGCCTTCCTCGGCCAGGCCTACGGGTCCGAGCGGCTTTACGGCGAGGCAACGGCGCGGGAAATCGACCTGGCCGTGCGTGGCGCCGTCGAGGCGCAGTTTGAGCGCGCCCGCGGGATCCTGGCCGCCAATCGAGCGCTGGTCGAGAGTGCCGCGGCGACCCTTCTCGAAAAGGAGAGTCTCGCGGGCGCCGAGCTAGAGGGCGTACTCGCGAAGGTGAGCAAGGAGACGGCGCCGCAAGGCTGAGACGGCCCCGGCTCGTAGGGCGGCTGGTGCACCGGGTGCCGGTCCCCGGGAGAGTGCCTCGACGGGATAGAAAGCTCCGTGTTCCGAATTGCCCACATCTCCGATCTGCATGTGCTCTCGCGGCACGCCACCAAGTGGCGGCAGGTTCTGTTCAACAAGCGCGTGACCGGATATGCGAACCTGCTCCTACACCGCGGCCGCGTGTATCGCCGCGAGTACCTGGGGGCAGTGCTCTCGGACGCCGCAGCCTGGGCCGACCATGTCGTCGTGACGGGCGACATCACCAACCTCTCGCTCGAAGAGGAGTTTGAGGAGGCTCGAGCGCTTCTCGAAGGTGTTGGCCGCACGGTCGAGGTTACGGTTGTGCCGGGAAACCACGACGTCTACCTGGCGTCCGTCCATGTGGCGAGGCGGTTCCGGCACTACTTCGGCGCCTTCCTGCGGAGTGACCTGCCCGCGCTCGCGCGCGATCTACCTGCGGGACCATTCCCCTGCGTGAAGCTGCGCGGCCCCGCGGCGATCGTCGCCCTCTCGAGCGCTGTGCCGCGGCCTCCGTTCGTCGCGAGCGGTCGCGTCGGCGACGCCCAGCTCGCCGCTCTGCGGGAGGTCCTGGCGCATCCCGAAGTGGCGCGGCGCACGCCGGTCATCCTCGTCCATCACCCTCCGGTGGACGACCGGCTCTGCCTCGCGCAACTCCGCGATGGCCTGGTGGACGCCGATCGGTTGCGCTCCGTGCTCGCGTCCCTGGATCATGGGCTGGTCTTGTTCGGGCACCTCCACGTTCGCCTGCGCCGGTCGCTCCGAACCGCGGCGGGAGCTCTGGATGCAATCGCTGCTAGCGGCGCCGCGCTCGATCACCCGGATCCGAACGTGCGAGCCGGCTTCAACGCTTATGAGATCGGGGACCGCGGCGGCCTCGACACGGCAGAGGCGCAGGTGGTCATCCCCGGGGGCGGCGGGCTCGAGCGGCTGGCGGTCCCTGAGGAGGGTGCATGACGTACCGACGGGTGTTGCTCATTGCGGAATACGGCAGCGACCTGCTGGCGCCGTTCACCGCGGCGCGAGCGCTCGCGCCGACCCCCGATCGACTTGTCGTGGGCGTGCATCCCCCACCGCCGTTCGCGCCGCGGCCTGGCGCAGCGTCCGGACTGGAACCGGAGGCGGCTCCATGGCTCGATGCGGTGCGAGCGGCAGCGGCGCATGTGGCGCCGATAGCCGACGTCGCGTTCTTGCCGGACCTCCACACCGAGAGTGTCGAGGCGCTCCTTGCATCCTCCAGCGCCGACATTGTCGTGGCGGGCCCGCGCCCCCCTGCGATGATCGCCACCCTTGGAGAGTTGCGACGGCGTCGCCCGGTCGCGGTGCTTTGGGTTCCCCCCTCGACGGTGGCGCACCACGAGCGGCCGCTCGCCGAAGTGCTCTGCGTAGCGCTCGGCGTCCGGGCGCTGGGAGCCATGGCGGCGTTCCTGCGGGACCATGGCGACCCGGCGCTGAGGGTGACCGTACTCTCCCTCGCTCACCTGTCGCGCGACGAGCTTACCGCCGGCCTCGACGTGGCCGCCGTCCGAGCGCTGGTGACGCTCGCTCCGCGGCTCGGCACGACTCCTTGGCGGGCACTGGAAGAGGCGTTGCGAGAGCACTCGATCGATCTAGTGGTTCTAGCCCGCCTCCCTGTGCCGCTCATCCGAAGCGCGCGCTGGCCTGTGCCAGTCCTCGTGCTGCCGCCGACCGCGATGCCGTCGCGCCCGGTCCGGCGGCCACTCGACGTTGCGGATCCGGTCGCGTTAGGTGGCGTCTTGCGGGTGCAGATTAGCGTCGCCTTCGGCGTCGGCCGAAATCCACCCGTCGCAGACCAAGAAGTCGCCTTCGTTTCGTCTGGACGTGTCGTCGCGACCGCAACGACGCGCGACGGCGAAGTGGAACTGCCGTCTGGGATCGCGTCCGGCGCACTGGGCGTGTTCCGGGTCGAGCAGCGGCCAGCCGCGGACCCAGTGGCCGCGGTCGAGAGGCAGGTCGCCGTGGTTCGCCCCGGAAGGCGGCCCCTCGTTCTCGTGGACGCGGAGCTCTCAAGCACAGGGCTCTCGGCGCTCGCAGCGGCGAGCGGCATGGACTTCCTCGCCGTTCGTCTTCGTCGGACCCGGAGCTGTCACTTCTTCCGTGCACGCTTGCGAAACGCCGGGCTCGAGCCGCGCGTCGTGGATGCGAGCGCGATACTCGATGAGGGGGATGCTGCCGACGTGGGCGAAGCGCTCGATGCGGTCCGGCTCGCTCGCGTCGCTGTGCGGCTCAGTGCCGAAGGATTTCCCGTCGTTGCCATCGTCCCGATCGGGGCACGCGCGCCTGCCGCGAGCGGCTTTGCGGTCGTGCGGCCCGAAGATGTCGCCGGGCGCGCATGGAAGCCGCCAAGCGCAGGGCGGCGTCTGGCATCACTCGCGGAGCGGCTCGACGTCATGACGGGCGCTAGGCGCATCGACGGTAACCGGATCGAGGTCGAGCTCGACAACGCCAAGGCGCGCAAGTGGCTGCTCGACGCGATCGCTCTCGCGCGCCATACGCTGCACCTGCAGACCTACATGGCGGACGACGACGACATGGGCCGCGAGGTCGAGGCGGCACTGGGCGGCACGGCGGCCCGCGGCGTTACCGTGCGCGTGCTCGCTGACTCCTTACATGGGCGGCACGGCTCCCTCGGCCTCCAAAATGCTCTCCTCGGCCGCCTCTCTGCAATCCCGGGGGTGGAGCTTCGCGTGGCGCAGCCCATCGCCGGACTGCCGTCGCTCGAGGACCTCAAGCGGCGGGATCATCGAAAGCTAGTCGTTGCGGACGGACGACTGGCGCTGCTCGGCGGTCGCAACATCGCCCACGAGTACTACCGGGCGTTCGACGAGGTGGAGATCTCGCCCGCCACACCATGGCGCCAGGTACCGTGGCTCGACGCCGGAGCTCGGGTTGAAGGGCCGGCGGTCGCCGCACTGGAGGGCTCTTTTCGCGAGGCGTGGACTGCGGCGGGCGGAGCGTCGTTCGGCGTTCCCGAACCCCCGCCAGCCGGGTCGACGCCGATCCGCGCGGTGGTGCACCGCGGTCTCGCGGACGCGGCAACGCTCGAAGCCTACCTTGCGATCGTCGACACCGCCCGGTCGATCGTTGTCCTAGTGACCGGCTTCCCCCTCGTCCTCGAGATCCAGCACGCGCTCGTCCGCGCCTTGCGCAGAGGCGTCCGAGTGCGCGCACTGTTCGGTAACGTCGCGCCGACTCACGCCGGCGAGCCCTTCGAAGGCGACTGGGAGGCCGCCCGAAGCGCGGCGACCTGGCTCGTGCACTCCCGGATGGACGCACTGGTGGCGGAGGGTGCGGAGGCATACCAGCTCGCAGTCCGCGGCGAGCCGGGGTGGGCTCCCGACCTCGGCGTCGTGTACCCGCACGTGCATGCGAAGGCCATGAGCGCGGACGGACGGGTTTGCGCCGTCGGCAGCGCCAATATGGACCTGACTGGGAGCTACTGGGAGAGCGAGTTGCTGGTAGTCGTCGAGGACGAGCGCGTCGCGGCGACGTTTGATGATCGGGTTGACGGGCTCGTGGCCCGCTCGGTGCGCGTAGACCGTGACGATCCCGGATGGCAGCGGCTTGCACGGCGGCGCGAGTGGTTGCACCACTGGCCAGGCGTGCTTTCTCCGTAGGTTGCGAAGCGCGAACGTGGGACGCGGCCTGCGCTTGCGCCCGCAAGGCCAGCGATCCGACTGTCAGCCTGTGGTTCGCTGAGCGACTGCACGACAACGTCAGCAGCGACGGCCGGGATCGAAAGCGGGCTCCGACGGGGCGGAAGATGATCCCAGGTTCGCGTGCCTGCCTTGGGTTCCCCCATCACCCTGGACGCGTGGAGCAGTCGTCGATGAGTACGGCTACGCCCGCATCAGTCCGAAAGGTGCGGGGAATCGAAGGCCGGAACGGTCCGCGGCCTTCTCAACTGCCTCCTCGACGCAGCGACGCATCTCACCGCGCGTGTCGAATAGTCGCCGTCGGTACCGCGACGGCGGCTCTGCGGTCCGGCGCCAGAATGCCCGATGAAGAGGCGTCGCATCTGTGAAGTGAAGAACGTCGACGCGGCAGACGTCACGCAGTCGAACAGGTCATGGGCGCCCGTGGGCAGGGGTCTCGGCCAGGCGACCGTGGCCATTTCGCAGAGGCGCCGCACGCTTTGAAGGGTCAGCCTGGTCTCGTTCGAGGTCAAAGCATGGCTAGAGAGCCCCCCTTCCCACAAGACCGGATTCACGTCCATCCCGCGCTGCTGGACGGCGAACCGCGGGCCTTGCCGTCAGCATGGACATGGAATCGTGTGTCGCTGCCGTGGCGCCCGAAGTCACGATTTTTGTCGTGTGGGGCAATCGACGGTCGGCCGGCCGAAGCCTAAGGTGCCGCTCGGTTGGAAGTCGGTGCAACACATCACGCGCCCGGAAGTGGAAGCCATGTACAGGTTGCTCGCCGCGATACTCGAGAACGGGACGCGAGCCCATCAGGGACAGCATCCGCCAAAGGGGCTGGACCAAGAGGGTGCGATATCCGTCTATGCGACAGCGGTCATCGCAAAGAAATCCAAAAGGGTCCTGAGGGTCAATGAGGAAAAAGGGGAAAGATGGACCAGCCGACTCACGAGGCAAGCAGGGAAATCCGATGGAAAGGGGAAACGCAATGGAAAGAATGCTCGTGGTTGTATTTGACAGCGAAAAGAAGGCCTACGAAGGGGAGCGCGCACTTCAGCAGCTGGACAAGGAGGGAAGCATCGCCGTCTATGCCGCCGCGGTCCTCGCGAAGGGCGCCGACGGAAAGATCTCCGTCAAGCACGGTGACGAAGGGGGTCCGTGGGGCACGCTGACGGGTACCGCGGTGGGAAGCCTGATCGGGCTTCTCGGCGGCCCGGTCGGCTTCGCCATCGGGGCGGCTAGCGGCGCCCTTCTCGGTGCCATACCAGACCTGGAGAACGCTCGCGTCGGGGACGACTTCCTCGACGATGTCGCGAAGGCCCTTACCCCAGGAAAGGTGGCCGTCGTTGCCGAGATCGACGAGGAATGGACCGCACCCGTCGACGCGCGTATGGAAGCTCTCGGCGGCGAGATCCTCCGTCGCAGTCTCTCGGAAGTCGTGGAGAAGCAGCACGAGAGGGACATCGCGGCCATGGAGGCCGACCTCGCGCAGTTGAAGGCCGAGCATGCGGCCGCCAAGGCCGAGCGCAAGGCGAAGCTCCAGGCCAGGATCGATGCCCTGAACGCGCGTCTGAAGGAGCAGGGAGACAAGGCGAAGGCCCAGCGCCAGGCGGTCCAGCGGGAGATGGCTGACAGGGTCGACACGCTCAAGAAGAAGGTCGTGGCGGCGACTCGGGAGGCCAAGGCTATGCAGGAAAAGCGCCTGGCGGCCCTCGAGGAGCAATACCGAGATTTCCTCTAAGTCTTACAAGGAGACCGACAATGTCCAACACGCCAAATGCCTTGAAAGAAGTCACGGGCCTGTCCATCGGCTCTGCCGTACTCATGATCCTGCTCGGAATGCTTGCGATCGCACTGCCCGTGGCCATGGGTCTGGGCGTGGCGCTCGTGGTGGCCTGGATCATCATCTTCGGAGGCATCAGCCATCTCGTCTACGCGTTTGCGGCGGAAGGAGCCGGCCAGGTCGTCTGGCGCCTTCTGGTCGGCGTGGTCTACATCGTGGGCGGCATCTACCTGGCGTTCCATCCGGGGCTGAACCTGGCGACGCTCACGCTTCTGCTCGGCGCGATCTTCATCGTGGAAGGCGTGATGAGGGCGGTGCTCTTCTTCCAGCTGCGCACGCTCCCGCGTGCCGGATGGATCCTCTTCGACTCGCTGATGACGCTCCTACTCGGGGTCCTGATCGTCGGAGGTTGGCCCACGAGCTCGGCCTGGGCGATCGGGACGATCTTGGGCGTCAACCTCCTCATGAGCGGCTTCACTCGGCTCATGCTGTCAGTGGCTGCTCGAAGGGCTATCAAAGCGGCGGCCCATGGCTGAGGTGATCCTTCGGTTCCGAAACCCGGCGCCGGTGCGAACGGGTCCGCACGAGACCCAAGACCCGACAAGAAAGGACAAATCATGAAGATCAGAGTTGCGGTTGCGTTGTTTGGAGCAGTTGCCCTGACGTCCGCTGCCTATGCCCAGCAAGGTGGTCAGCCGAAGACGCCACCCGTCGCGGGCAGGGTCGTCCTCGGTGTGACGGTGGAAGAGACGCAGGTGGTCGCGCTCGGCTACCGGGCATCCAAGGTCATCGGGGCGACCGTCTACAACGACAAGGCCCAGAAGATCGGGAAGGTAAAGGACCTCATCATCAAGACGGACGGCACGTTGTCCTACGCGATTCTCGACGTCGGTGGATTCCTCGGGGTTGGAGCGCACCATGTCGCGATTCCGGTGAGCCAGTTCACATCCGTCAAGCCGAAGATCATCCTTCCGGGCGCCACGAAGGAAGCTCTCGAGCAACTTCCGGAGTTTTATCTGGAATAGGCCGCGCAAACGGTGACCCGGCTGACGGGCATGGGAGGGCACTCACGTACGCTGGGCGGCGCATCCAGATGCGTCGCCCGCGACGTATGTGATTGCTAGATCCGGAGATGATCAGGAAAGCGCTCGCAGAGTCCGTTTCAGGTCTAACCTGACGGCAGCCTTCGTTCGCATGACCGCGTTTGCAGGGACGTTCCCCGGTCGCGCAACCATCAAACCTTTGCGGCCCGGTCGCCGTTCCCCCACGGGGCATTGTTGCGGATGCGAGCGCACGGTTTGGGGACGGCCACAGCGCTCGAATTGGGCGCGGTTGAGGGAGGCGTCGCGAGCGCGGTCATGTTCGGCGCGGGCCGCAGGAAGCTTTCGCACAAGTCCGCTTCGTTGAACTCCAGCGAGCGGACTGAGCCCAGGACCAGCCCTTCAAAGAAGACACCCACGTCCGTGGCCTGCTTCGGACCGAACTGGGACTGGAGGCGCCCCACCATAGCCAACCCCGTCGTGATCGGGCGCCGGATCAGAGGCGCTTCCGCCCCGTCAACGGCATGTGAGATGCTATCTGTTTTGGCGGCAGGAGTGCACAGTTAACTCGGTTTCCCTTATGTCGAGCGCCCGAGTCTCCTACACGCACGGCAGCGACGGGACCCTCGACGTGGTCGTGAGCGGAGAGTGGCATCTTCGGGACGGCGTTCCGCCACTCGCGGAGCTCGAGGACGAGCTCCGCCGGTCTCCGCCAACGCGTGCTGCTTTGTCCGCGCGCGACCTTGCGGCATGGGACTCTTCCCTCGTCACCTTCCTTGTCGAGTTCGAGGACCGTTGCCTTGAGTACGGGGTGAAGTTCGAGGACAGCGGCCTTCCGAGTGGGCTCACGAGGCTCTTGGGTTTGGCTCGGGGCGCCCGGGCGAGCGCGCCGCCCACGGACGATGGCCGCGGTGACCACGTTCTGGCCACCGTGGGTCACTGGGCCACGTCCACCTCGTCTCGGTTGGCCGACATGGTGGGCTTTCTCGGAGAGACGGCGATCGCGGTCCGCGACCTCGTGACAGGCCGTGCTCACTACCGTGGGGCTGATGTCGCACTGGCGCTTCAGCAGACCGGTGGGGCCGCGCTGCCGCTGGTCGCGGTCATCAATTTCCTCGTCGGAGCCGTCCTCGCCTTCCTGGGTGCGGTGCAGCTTGAAAGGTTCGGGGCGGCAATCTACGTGGCGAGCCTGGTCGGAGTCGGGACGGTTCGCGAAACTGGAGCCCTAATGACCGGGATCGTCATGGCCGGTCGCACGGGCGCGTCCTTCGCGGCAGAACTCGGCACGATGACCGTGAACTCGGAGATCGACGCGCTCGAGTCCATGAACCTCGCTCCCATCCAGTTTCTCGTCGCCCCCCGCGTCGTCGCCACTATCGCCATGATGCCGCTGCTCGTCGTGTATGCGGACCTCTTTGGGATCATGGGAGGATTCGTGGTCGCTGTGACCACCCTTGGCATCACTCCCGCCCTCTACCTCCAAGAAACACAGCGGTCGCTTGCGTTCCAGGACGCGGCCGTGGGCCTTCTCAAGGGGCTCGCTTTCGGGGCGGTCGTTGCCCTATGCGGCTGCTATTTCGGGATGCGCACGGGGCGCACGGCGTCGTCGGTCGGAACCTCGACTACCGCGGCTGTGGTGTCGGGCATTCTTCTCGTCATCGTAGCCGACGCCGCTCTGACCCTTTTCTTCTACGCGGTGCGCCTATGAACGGCGCGACGACCAGTACGGACGCCTCCCAGGGGGGCGAACGGCTCGTCGACGTCGATCACCTGACCATGGCCTATGGCGATTACGTGGTGCAACGGGAGCTCACCTTCTCAGTCGTGCGTAGCCAGATCTTCGTCGTGATGGGCGACAGCGGTAGCGGCAAGTCCACACTGCTGAGGCACATGATCGGGCTCGAGGCTCCTCGGGCTGGTGATGTGTTTTATCGAGGGCAGGCTTACTGGAACTCGCCTGCTGATGTCCGGGAGCGGTTGCGCGCCAAGTTCGGCGTTCTGTTCCAGGGGGGAGCGCTCCTCAGCTCCTTGACCCTCGGCGAGAACGTCGGCCTTCCCCTCGTCGAACACCTTCGCCTCGATCCGCGTCAGGCCCGGGAAGTGGCGGCCACCAAGCTCGCCCTCGTTGGCCTCGCTGGTTGCGAGGATCACTACCCAGACGAAGTGAGCGGAGGAATGAAAAACCGTGCGGGCCTGGCACGCTCTCTCGCTCTCGACCCAGAGATCGTCTTCCTCGATGAGCCCTCAGCCGGTCTGGACCCGCTTAGCGCGCGGCGGCTCGACGACCTCGTGCTCGAACTGCGCGACAGCCTGGGTACCACGTTCATCGTCGTGACCCATGAGCTACCGAGCATCTTCGCGATCGCTGACGATTCCATCTTCCTCGACGGGGGGCGCCACGTCATGGCAGCCCAGGGCAATCCCAGGGAGCTTCTCGCTTCGAGCCCCGATCCGAAGGTACGCGCGTTTCTCGCGCGGGGGCGTCTGCCATGAACCGTGCCAGCCCGCGGCTCGTCGGGGGCTTCATCCTCGGGGGGGTCGCCCTTCTTCTCCTCGGGATAGCCTGGCTCGCCTCCGGCCGACTCTTCGAAAAGCATTTCACGTTCGTCGTGTTCTTTCCCGAGCCTGTCCGAGGGCTCGAAGTCGGGTCTGCCGTGACCTTCAGCGGAGTCCCGATCGGTCAGGTGCGGGTCATCCAGGTCTTCATGCTGACGAACACCCTCGAACTCGCGGACCGCAAGCCGGGAAGCACCACCGAGGTTACGATCGAGGTGGCACGCCGATTCCTTCGCGTTCCGCCGAATGCCAAGAGCGACTTTGAGGACCTCGACGAGTGGGCGACGGCGAAGCTGCTCGCCGCGAAGGGCTTGCGCGCGCAGCTCATGTCCGGGAGCCTGGTGACCGGCCAGCTCTACATCGATCTCGACTTCCATCCCGAGATCCCTGAGCGCCTGTCCGAGATCCCGGCGCGCTACCCGCAGCTGCCGTCGGCCCCAAACGACCTCGCGCTCCTTCGAGGCAAGGTCGAGAGCCTCGTCGACAAGCTTGCGGGCCTGCCTCTCGACCGCGTCGTGACCGACCTCGCCGAGGCGCTCGAATCCATCCGCGATCTCGCGCGCAGCCCCGAAGTCCGGGGTACTCTCAGCTCGGCGCGCCGCGCCGCGGACGCCATGCAAGGCACGCTAGCGGACGTCGACAGGCTCGTCGTGGAGCTTCGAGCCAAGGTGAAGGAGGTCGAACCCGGTGCCGTGCAAGCGGAGCTGTCGCAAGTGCTAGCGAAGATGGAGCGCAGCTTGGATGCGATCCGGGCCGCTTCAACGGGCGCCGCGGGCGTTGAGGAGCAACTCGATCAAACGCTTAGGGAGATTGGCCGCGCCGCAGCAAGCGTGCGAGTCCTCGTCGACTTCCTCGAAAGGCACCCCGAGTCGCTGCTCCAAGGCAAGGCCCCTTCGAAGGGCAAGGAGGCGCGATGAGGACCGCCCGATTCGGGATGGCGTCCATGGCCCTGGTCGGCTGCGTAAGCCTGGGCCAGAGCCCACCCTCTCACTTCTTTGTCCTATCGGCGACGGCTCGAGGCTCGGCCACGCCTTCGAAGGGGGCAGAGCGCAAGGAAGTCCTCGAGGTGCTTCCGCCACGCGTGCCCGACTACCTCGACCGCCCACAGATGGTGATCCGGCGTTCATCGAACGAGCTTGAGGTCGATGAGTTCAATCGATGGGGCGAGATCCCGTCCGCCGCGGTCGGCCGCGTGGTTGAGGAGAACCTGAGTGCTCTGCTCCCGTCCTGGGCCGTTCTCCCCAGCCCGGCAAATCCCTCGATGGCGACGAGGGCCCGCCTCTTCCTCGACGTCGAGGAACTCGGATGGGACGGAAACGGGGAGGCGCGCCTCAAGGTTTCCTGGAGCCTGCTTGCGGACGGCGCACCCGAGATGCAGGCCAATTCGAACCTGCGCCGCCAGGCGCGGTCTTCGAGCCCTGAGGCGGGCGCCGAGGCTCTGAGCGAGCTGCTCGCCGATCTAAGCCGGGAGATTGCCGCCGCCGTGGCGAAGGCTCCTCTAGGGCACGCGCACTAAAACTCGCGAACAGCCCGTCGCCGACGGCACACGCGGGCCTCGTGCCCGACGGTGCCGCGTTCGCGATTGGGTCAAACGCGAGTTGAGCCGAACAGCCCCCTTCGGTAGTGCGAAGGCGGCTCGCCGGTCCAGCGCCTGAAGGCCCGATGAAATGCCGTAGAGTCCGTGAAGTGAAGCAGGTACGCAATCTCGGCTATGCTGATGCCGGCGTCGGCCATGTATTTCAATGCAAGGGTACGTCGTACGTCGTCGACGATCGCCGAATGACTGGTTCCCTCTGCTGCGAGTCGACGTTGAAGAGTGCGCTCGGGCACCCGCACCGCTTCGGCTGTCGTGGAGAGTGTGGGCAGTTCGTTCGCCATTTGCTGTGCAACAGTCGAGCTCACGCGTGCAAGAAGACTGCCTCGCGCAGGAAGGTTGCGCAACAGCGAATCCGCATAGCGACAAAGAACATCGAGTAGTCGCGAATCTGCGTGAACGTGCGGCAGCTTCAGCACGGAGTCAGCAAATCGCAGCTCCGCCTCCTTCCTTCCAAACACTACCGGGCAGCCGAACAGCCGAAGGAGCTCCCCATCGTCGCGCGGGCGCTCGTGCGGAAGGGCGACTGACTCCGGCTTCCATTCGCTGCCAGTCGACTGACGGCTGCGGACGAGAAGGAGACTCAACGAGAATTCGTCGTATTGGGGCGCGCTTAACGGCACACGGCGAACCATGCGCCCGTAACCCGGCTCGACGACCAGGCGCAAACTCGAATCGTCGTGGAGGAGTGGGATGTATCGCGTCAGCCGTGAGAAGCCCTCGCTGACCGTCGGCGCAGCGGACATCACGTGGTCCAACACGTCGAACGCACCCGTCGGGAGGGTCTCGGCCACGTGGATGCCGAAAGATCGGTCACCGGCCATCTGGGCGGCCGCTTCCCAGAGGAACCGCACGCTATGAAAGGGGAGCCGGTTCTCTATCGAATCCAGCGCCTCTGAAGAGATGTTCGCTTGCTGCAAAGCAGGCCCGACGTCTATGCCGCGCCGCTCTAGAGCCGCGAGCGCTGGTCTCGCCGTCAGCACTGACATCGTACCTGCTGCCGTCACCGTGGCGCCCAAAGTCACAGTTTCTGTCGTGCGCGGCAATCGACGCTTGCCGAGCGCCGCCCTATGGTTCCGTCCAACGGCGGCCAATTGTAACGGGGTCAGGCCTGGACGCGGAAGCCATGGACAAGCTCTTGGTTGCGGTATTTGCCAAAGAACGTCAAGCCCGTCAGGGGCTACGAGCCCTCCAGGCGCTAGACCAAATGGGTGCCATCTCTCTCTATGCGACAGCTCTAGTCGCAAAGGACTCCAGACGGGTCGTCAGCGTCAGGCGCGCACCCGACGAAGGCCCCCTCGGGACGGCGGTGCGTACCTTCACTGGCAGCCTCCTAGGTCTTCTTGGTGGCCCGGTGGGGCTAGTCGTCGCGACCAGCGTCGGGACGGTCAGTGGCGTTCTCGTAGATATGGCCAGGGTCGGAGTGAACGAGGAATTCCTGGCCGAGGTCTGCCATCAGCTACGCCCTGGAACGGTCGCGCTGATTGCCGAGGCGAGCGAGGAACAGGTCACTCCGGTCGACGCAAGTATCGCGACGCTCGGTGGGCGTGTCATCCGCAGAGCTCGCGTAAGAGTGATTGATGCCCAAGTTGCATGGGAAGTTTCGTCGCTCCAGGCCGAGCTCGCGAGCCTGAAGGCGGAATTTGCTCTGGCTGCCGCGGGAGACCGGGCCAGGCTGGAAGCGCACATGACGAGGACAAAGGCGACGCTGCGCGCGGCCCAAGAGCGAGCGAAGGCGGTGCTCGAGATGACGGCGAAAGAGGCCGATGCCAAGGTCGCCGCAGTGCGGGCCAAGGTCGCGGGGGCGCGTCCGGATACTCGAGCTCGGCTCGAGGCGCGCATTGCCGACATCCGCTCAGACTTTCGTCGGCGAGCCGAAAGATTTCGGCGAGCCTCGGCACGGAACAAGGGGGAATTGGAAGCGCAGCCGTGAAGCGCCTGGTTGGCCCCATTTCGCGGGCGCCTCAGGGAAACACATTCTGCACAACCGGTCGTTAGCGTGGGGCAAGCAAGGCTTATTCCAGATCAATTTGGTGTTCAACCGAAGGGAGAAAAGTCATGGAAAGAATGCTCGTCGTCGTATTTGACAATGAGAAGAAGGCTTATGAGGGTTCGCGCGCACTTCGGCAACTGGACAAGGATGGCAGCATCGCAGTCTATGCCGCTGCGGTGCTTGCAAAGGGCGCCGATGGGAAGTCTGCCGTGAAGCAGGGCGACGAGGCTGGCCCTTGGGGAACGCTCACCGGCACGGCTCTCGGGAGCTTGGTCGGGATTCTTGGCGGCCCTATCGGCTTTGCCGTGGGGGCGGCTGGCGGTGCCCTGATAGGTGCCATTCCCGATTTGGAGAACGCCCGAGTCGGTGACGACTTCCTCGCCGACGTAGCGAATGCGCTCACCCCGGGGAAAGTGGCCCTCGTTGCCGAGATCGATGAGGAATGGACTACCCCGGTCGACACTCAAATGGAAGCGCTCGGCGGCGAGGTTCTCCGCCGAAGTCTTTCGGATGTCGTGGATGCGCAGCACGAGAAGGACATAGCCACAGTGAAGGCGGACCTCGCTCAACTGAAGGCGGAGCACGCGGCGGCCAAGGCCGAGCGCAAGGTGAAGCTGCAAGCTCGGATCGACGCGCTGAATGCCCGGCTGCAGGAAAAGCTCGAGAAGGAGAGGGCGCGCCGCGACGCGATCCGCCGCCAGGTAGGAGAAAGGGTGGCCTCGCTGAAGAAGAAGGCCGCGGCGGCGTCTCAGGACATCAAGGCAACGCAAGATCGCCGCTGGGCGGCATTGGAAAAGCATTACCAGAGCTATCTCTAGGCCGTACTTCCACAAGGAGACAGACAATGCTCGAGTCATCCACGGAAGTGTTGAAAAGGGCCACGGGGCTTTCCATCGGTACGGCGGCGCTGATGATCTTGCTGGGCATGTTGGCGATTGTGCTACCCGGAGCCATGGGAATTGGCGTAGCGATGGTTGTCGCGTGGATCATCATCTTCGGAGGCGTCAGCCACATCGTCTATGCATTTGCGGCCGAGCGAGCCGGCCAGGTCGCCTGGCGCCTGCTCATTGGCGTGGTTTACGTCCTTGGCGGTGTCTACCTGGCACTCAACCCAGGGTTAAGCCTCGTGACACTCACGCTCATGCTAGGTGCGATCTTCATTGTGGAGGGCGTGATGAGGGGAGTGCTCTTCTTCCAGCTGCGCACCCTGCCGCGCGCGGGCTAGATCCTGTTCGACTCACTGTTGACGCTCCTCCTCGCGGTGCTGATCATCGCAGGTTGGCCCACGAGCTCGGTCTGGGCGATCGGGACGATTGTCGGCGTCAACCTCCTGGTGAGCGGCTTCAGCCGGTTCGTGCTCTCGGTGGCCGCCCGAAAGGCCATTCAGGCGGAGGCCCACACGTAACGTGGGCCTCCGGTGCCGAACGCCGGGCCGGTGCGACCGGATCCGCACCAGGACCACGAGCTGACGAGAAAGGACGAATCATGAACACCAAGTGTCTCGCCGCGTTGTGTGGAGCAATTGCCGTAACGTCGGCGGCCAATGCTCAGCAGGGTGGCCAGGCGCAAACGCCGCCCGTAGCCGGCAGGGTCGTCCTCGGTGTGACGGTGGAAGAAACCCAGGCGATCGCGCTGGGCTATCGAGCATCGAAGCTCATAGGGGCCCCGGTCTACAACGACAAGGGCCAGAAGATCGGGAAGGTGAAGGACCTGATCATCAAGACCGACGGCACTTTGTCCTTCGCGATCCTCGACGTCGGAGGATTCCTCGGAGTTGGAGCGCACCACGTCGCGATTCGCGTGAGCCAGTTCACATCCGTGAAGCCGAAGATCGTCCTGCCGAGCGCCACGAAAGAAGCTCTTGAGCACCTACCGGAGTTCTACTTGGAGTAGATCCGATCGGATGCCGTTCGAGTCTTGTCCAACGATGCCCGATGGCCGGTCGGCAGCGCGAGTTGGCGCGTTGCCGACCTCGTGCGCAAGGGCTCGACCGCATGCGTCCGTTACCAGTCGCGAAACGAGGAAGAAGTGATGACCAAGATGGTGTGGATGGCCCAGGCGCTGGTCTGCGCTGTGATGCTGGCTACCGGGTTAGCGAAGATCGTGGTGCCGAAGGCAAGGATGGCGAACTTCGGTGCGACGTTCGGTGTCCCGTTGGGCTTCACGATCTCCCCCTACCTACGCGGCGTCGGCATCTACTACGACAGCACGTCGCTCTCGGGACGCCAGCTGTTTGGGCCCTACTGGATCCCCGCTCTCCGCGTGCAGAACGTTCAGCCGGTCGGCAAAGCCTATGACGTCGTGCTGGCCCTGGATCTCAACAACCTCTTCGACAGCCAGTACGCCATGCCCTGGGGATTCAAGAACCCCGGGTTCAACCTCTTCGCGACCGTCGGGGTGCGGCTCAAGTGATGGTGGCGGTACTACTTCTCGCGCTCGTGGTCACCGGCGATGCCGCGCCCCCACCCGCGACCCGCGTTGGCGTGGAGGTATTCGCCGTCGCCCTGACCGGTGGCACTGGCGAGACCCTGGCCTACGCCCGGGGCGTGGGCGAGCTCGTGAGAGGCGCGAACCCGGACGATCGCGCCAGGGAGATCGCCGCCTCGCTCGCCGGAGCGGTCGCGCTCATCCATTCGACGAGCTGGCGGTGGGAACCCGATGGACGCATCGTCCTCACCTAGGTCGCCTGGGCCAAGGAAGGCGCGCTGGGAGCCGGGGCCCGCCCGCTTCCGCCGCTTGCGCCTCCGGGACCGACCGACCCCCTCCACCCCCGTCCGGCGACGATCCGCGAACTCGACCCCTTGGCACACGGACTGCGGCACCTCGCCTTCCTGCTCCGCACGAGTGGGAATGGCGCCCTGGCAACCGCGATCGGCCCTCGGTCGGCGGCAGCGCTCGCGAAGCTCGAACCGGCCGTGGCGGGCGAACTGGCCCCGCCGTAGCAATCCGTACTCGCTACAAGCGCCACCCTTACGCGCCTGAACCGCCTCCACAGCGCCTCCACGGATTGGGTCGAGTGGACTCGTGTGGACGGGCGTTGACGAGACGTTGTCGGGAAACCCTTGCAGGACAGGCTATGTGGTGGAGCGCGTCCGGTACGGGGACCTGTTCCAGTTGGGGAGGGCTTTCAAGTCAATAGGGCGTGAGCGCGGCCCCGCCAGCCGAACCCTGCCGGAGGCGGAGGAGGGGAAGGCAAGCGGGGCCGCGCGTGCTCGGTGGCCTGGCAAAGCAGGCCATCAGCTCGGGCCTACTGCTTGGTCGTCACCTGGGACTGAGGGTGGCCCATCATCGTACCGTCCTTCCCGTACCCGGCCGTGGCCGTGCCGGTCATGCAGGTGGACCCCATCATGCCGCCGGCGGTGCAATCCGCGTAGGCCAGCTTGTCGATTTGAGCCTGCACAAGCGCCGTTGTTGGATCGGCTGTGTCGACGAAGATCATCGCGTAGGCGTTGCCCACGCCGCCCTGGCTCGGGTTCTTCGCACCGGTACTCAGCCCGTAGTACTCGGTGCCTCCGGGGGCAAACCCTGACGGATCGAACGTGTTCGTCGTGTTCAGGAAAAAGGCTGTCACCAGCAGGCCGGCCTGCCCGCCGAGCGTGACCGGCGTCGCTGACAGCTGGTGAGTCAGGGACACGGTTGTCATCGGAGTGCTCATGCTCATGGCCTCCGTGAGCGACCCAGTCAGGTTGGACACGGCCTTGTTCGTCGCGTCGTAGGTGAAGGCCCCCGTGAAGATCGTGTTGTTGGGCTGGGTCATCGGCTCGTAGAAGGTCTCGACGACGGAATAGAAAGAGAGCGCACCGGTCGTCGCGGCTGCAGAGCCGCCATGGGCGTTACTTGCAGTCACGCTGTAGGTGTACGCGGTCTTCGGGGCAAGCCCGCTCACCGTGATGGGGGAGGACGTGCCGGTTGCCGTGATCCCCCCCGGGTTTGCGGTCACGGTGTAGCCCGTGATGGCGCTGCTGCCGCTGGATGCCGGAGGGTTGAAGCTCACTACCGCGGTACCGGCCGTGGTGCCCGCCGCGACGCTGACTTCCGTGGGAGCGCCGGGCGCGGTGTCGCTGCTGCTGCCGCAGGCAAACAGCGAGATGCTGGCGAACATCGTCAACAGTCTCCTGAAGCTCTTCATGAAGGTTCTCCTGAATGTCGATCTGATGAAAGAAGGGTCCATTTGGGAACAACACGAACTCCGCCTCGCCCGAGACAAGGCCCTTGCGCCACGCAGCCGCTACCCTTGCGGCGCCGCGCACGGACCTACCTGTACACGAGTGACGGCTGGCGAAAAGCAGCTACAGGCTTCGCGGAGGCGGTGTCGCGGGCTCTCTCTGCTCCGCGCACTCGCTCTCGGGAATCGGCGGACGAATGTCTCTCGGGCGCCAGAACAGCGGAAGCGCGTGGTCGCCGGCTGGACAGAAGACGTCGATTCCTGCCAGGGGCGTCGAAGGCTGATCTCTCCTCGAACAGGTTCCCTCCAGGCACGGTGCCGCGCCGGATCGCGTTCCTCCCGAGAGCGCCTTCTGGGCCGCGGCCCTATGGCAGGGGGGAGCGGTCGGGTCGGAAGCCTGGGCTTGGAGCGCCGCCCTGCGGCAGAGAGCGCACTCGCACTCCTCCCCCGCGTGATGGTGTCGGCAGTGGCACCGGTGAAGCTCGACGGGCGCCTGAAGCGCCACCACGCGCGGCACGCCGGAGAGGAAGAGCCCGAGAAGTGCAGCGGCAATCCGCGCGACGCTCATCGTTCGCACGCATCGCAACACGACTGAACGGTAGAAGCGCGCCGCAGGGTTGTCAACGCGCTTGTAGAGTTGAGACACGCGCTCGCGAGCGGCGAGAAAGGCCAACGAATTGGCCCGACTCCGGCACCGGCAGGGGCCAGCGAACATACCCGGAAGGGATTGAGCAGGCCTCGCGAGCGTGACGGTTGGCAACAGCTTGTCCCTCGTCAATCACCAAACAAGGGACGCACAGGGCAGGTGGCGCTCCCGACGAGGCCCGTCCGCGAGCAACGCGCTTCACCGACCGTTTTGTTGGAGGGCCGCCTCCGCTCGCTACTGCCTCGTCGTGGCCTGGGACACCGGATACCCGCTCATCGTTCCGACCGTTCCATACCCGGCGACGGTCGTGCCCGTCATGCAGGACGCCCCCATAATGCCGCCTCGCGTGCAGTCCGCGTACGCCAGCTTGTCGATCTGGGCCTGCTCAAGGGCCGCGCTCGGGTCAGCCGCATTCACGAAGATTCTCACGTAGGCGTTTCCCGGGTTGGTGCCGGGATAGCCGTAATAGAGCCCCCTTCCCGTGCCCGGCGACCAGCCGTCCGTGCCCCCGTAGACGGGGTTCATCGAGAGGGTATCGGTCGTATCGAGGAGGAACGTGGTCACGAGGAACCCGCTCGCTCCACCCAGCGTGACCGGCATGGTCGAGAGCTGATGGTTGAGAGTGAGCCAGGTCATCGTGTCGTTGGGATAGGGCGTCGGGCCACCGGTCATGGCCTCGCTCAGTCTTCCACGCAGGTTCGAGACGGTGCCGGTCGTGGAGTCGAGCGTGAACGAAGCGACGAAGATCGAGTCATTCGGCTGGGTATCCGGCTCGTGGAAGGTCGCGACCACGTCGTAACTGGTGACGATATCCACCGCGGGGGAGGGCAGGCCCGTGCCGATGCCATTCGTGGCGGTGACGGAGAACGCGTATCCCGCGCAAGACGACGGACAGGTGACGATGATCATCGGGGCCGCGCCCGCGGCGCTGACGCCAGGAGGAGTGGACGAGACCGAGTAGCCCGTGATCGGGCGGCCGCCGGCGCTGATCCCGCCGATGCGTATATTAGCCAGATTGGCGGCGTCCCCTGCGGTGGCGGAGACCCCGGACGGCGTGCCCGGCAAGGTCGGGCTGGGTGGCACCGAAACGCTCAGGGTCTGTGTCGCTTGAAGAGTGCCGGAGCTCGCCACGACCGTACAGTCGCCGGTGGCCAGCGTCGTGACGAGCCCGGTCAGGCTGTCGACTGAACAGACGGATGGTGTCGAGCTCGCGTAGCGGACCGGCCGCCCGAAGCTGTCGACCGCCCTGACCGTGCCTAGATCGTAGAGGCTTAGGGCCGGAGCCGGGGAGAAGGTGAGAGCCTCGAAAAAAGTGAAATCGATGCTCTGGGTCACCTGTGGCGCGGGAGCGTAGGTGGAGTTGCCGGATTGATTCGCCGCAACCGTGCAGGAGCCGGAAGTCGTCGCCGTCACGGCTCCGCTGTCGCTGTCGACGAGGCATACCGAAGGGGTCGTACTGCTGTAGCTGACCGGCAGGCCCGAGCTCGCTGTCGCGGACACGGTCGCGGAGGCCTGGTTGGGCGGTGGCGAGGGCGCGGTGGCGAAGGTGATCGTCTGCGGGCGTGCCTGGATGGCGGGGCCCTCGTCGCAACCGTGCAGCGCGGCGATCGCCAGGGCAGCAAAGGCGAGGCGGGCGAGCTTCGTGCCAGGGTGCGTGCGCATCGTCGGGTCTCGCCAGGTCAGAAGTGGAGATTCAGGGCGACGTTGAACGAGCGCGCTGGGCCGGGGACGGCGACACCCCAGGGAATGCCGGACGTGGTCATCGAGGGCCCCTGTCCCACGTAGGCGCCTCCCAGGGGGTTGGAGTACAAGCGGTTGAGGAGATTGTCTATGCTGCCGTCGACCTGGATGAACTTCCATGTGTAGCCCGTGCGCAGGTTCACGAGGAAGTAGCCGGAGGTCGGGATCTCGTTGCGGACCTGCGAGACGTGAGTCTTGCTCGCGACGGCCTGGGCCTCCGCGGTGGTCTTCCAGGTCCCCAGCTGGTAGGCGAGCGCCAGCGTGCCGTTGAGGGGCATGATGTTGTAGAGACCATCGTGCGTGGAGAGGTTCTCTCCCCGGACGTAGCCAAGCGCCGCGTTGCCGGTGAGGCTCCCCCAGGAGGCTTCGACGAAGAGCACGCGGCCCGACAAGTCCAGCCCGTAGAGCTGGGCCATCTGGTTCACGAACTGGAGCAGGACGAAGCTGTCCGTCGCCGTCACGTTCTCGGGGCTGCACTGGCCGAAGTTGCAGCGCCTCGCGTCGATGTAGTCGTGGACGTACGCATAGTACGCGGTAGCCTTCACGCCCCACGACGTCCGAGCTGCGTCGTGCCAGTCGCCGGTGACGCTGAACGTATGCGCGACCTCGGGCCGGAGGGTGACGAGGCCGATGTAGCCGTTCCCGTCCCCGACCAGGTTGTTCATCAGCGCCGCCATCGCGTTCGTGGACCAGGGATACCTCTGGTAGAGGTTCGGCGAGCGCGACTTGCGCGCATAGCCGCCCTCGTAGGTCTGCGTGGGAGTCGGCGTGTGCCGCGCCACGGCTGCGAAATCCCAGTTGTAGTCGATCTGCTCGCGCTGCAAGGCGTTGAACGCGGCCGCGTCGTCGGCCCAGGTGGGAAGGGCGTTGTAACCCTGGACCGGCCCCGCGTTCGTCATGACCGTGTCGCTGCGAACGCCCACCTGGGTGAGCCAGGCACGCGTCCAGCGCGCTTCCCACTCGGCGAACGCGTCGGCCCGAAGCCGCTGGCCGAAGTCGACGTTCCAGAACGTGTTCGGGCCCATCAAGCCACCCACGGGCGGCCAGAAGTCGTACAGGGTGTAGTAGAGGAACTCGGCACCCACTCGCAGCAGGTGACTGTCCGATAGGGTCACGTTCGCCTTGAGAAGCCCCGCCCGCGTCTTGGCTGCCGTGTCCATGGGCATGCCAGTGCCGTAGGAGTAGCGGTCCGGTCCCATGTTCATCTCGTGCCGGGTATTCTGGTAGCTCAAGCGTGCCTCGAGCTCACCCCAGGCGAACGTCCCGGTGTAGCGAAGCGTGAACAGCCAGTTGTCGTTGCTCGTCATGTCCATCCGCTGATTCGGAAACCCCTCGAATCCGACCGTCTGCTGGCTGGCCTCCAGCTGGAGGAGCTGCCCCTGTGTCTGGAACGCGAGGCCGAGTGACCGCCTGACCGTGGCGCTGTAGGCCGAGGAGGCGACCACGTCGCCAGGGATGGGCGCGCCTCCTTCGCTGCCAGGAGCAACGGGTTTGAAGGGTCCGGCGGCGAGGAAGTTCTCCGACCAGGCTTCGGACTGCCGGAAGGTCAGGTTCACCCACTCCCCGGCGACGGTTGCGCCAATGTTGTAGCCCACAGCGTTCCCGTTGCTGCGATAGAACGATCCGAGGAGTGCAGTAGCGAGGAAGGGCTTCTCCGGCGTCGCGAACTCGGGAGGCGCGGACTTCACCTGGATCGATCCCCCGATGCTGTCGCCGCCGACGCTCACCGGAGTGATGCCGGAGAACACCGTGACGCTCTCGACCCTGGTTGGGTCGGCATACGAGAGCGGCGAGTTCATGTGGTTGGGACAGGCTGGCATCAGGTCGGTGCCGTCCACCTGGATACGCAGCCGGTCGTCGGAGAGGCCATGGATGGCCGGCAGGCTGGAGATGCCGCCGGCGCCGTTGAGGCTCACGCCCGGGACGCCCCGAAGGAGGTCGGCGGCGTCTCCCGTCGTGGCCTTCCGGCTCACGAGGTCGGCCTTGTCGGGTGCGGATGCCCCGAGGGTCGAGTCCGATACGTTGAGCTTGGGCTTGATCACCACTTCCTCGAGCGTGACCTCTCCCCGTGGCGCCTCCTCTTGCGCTGAGGCGTTCAGGGGCATGACGAGGGCGAGAGCGCACGTGAAGGCGCATCTGGGCGCCGTCCCCCAGGGTCGGCGTCCCTGCTCGTGCTGATGCCCCTTGCGCCTCACCAGTCTCTCCCAGCCGCACCCGTGGGCGAGCGTGCCAGCCGTTCATGAGTCCGAGCCTTCACGGCCACGTCGAGGGCTCGTCGCGGTCGAACGCCTTCGGTCGGGCAACTCGTGCCCCAGCGCACAGACGAGCCGTGCGCGGAGGAGAAGCGTTGGTGGCGACACGCCCACCCTCACTCGCAACGCCGTGGTGCAGCGCGACGGCGACTGCGTCGCACCTGGGAGGAGCGAATTCGCGGGGCCGTAAGGAATGGCCATCGGCGCTCTCCACCCCGGGGCTTTGCCGTCGGGCGCGCAAAGAACGGCGACGCGCGCGAGGCGCCCGTCGCGCGTCAAGAAGCGCGAGGGGGCGGCGTGGGCGGAGCTCTCAAGATCTCGAGCGGTGCGCAGGAATCGGTCGAAGCTGCAGAACCCGCTGGTCGGGGGCGCTGCGCTGCGTCGACTTCCGGAAGGACGAACGGCCCGACGCCGGCGGCCACGGCAGATCGCTCGCCTGGGGACCCGCACCTGCCTCGCACGCATCGCCCCGGGAACGATCTTTCGTCGGATTCGCGCTCGAGGCGAGCGCGAAGGGCAGCCCTGTGGCATGGCGGCTGTCGATCGGCCTCGTCGAGCCGCGCCTTGAGCGCGGCGCGCCTGCACACGGCACATGTGCAGACTTGATCGGGTCCGTGGTGGCACTGGCAGCGATGCTTCTCCGCTGGCGGCTGGAGTGGCCCGAACTGGAGGGCGCCAGACAACGACAGGCCAACGACCGCCGCCCCGAGGCGGCTCGCAAGGCGCGTGCGGAGTCCCTGCAGCACGGCCACAGGCTAACACTCTGGTTGGAGGTCGGAGACATCACCGAGAGGGGCGCGAGGCGAAGTTGATCGCCGGCAAGGTGGAGTGGGTCCCTCGGCCAGCTCCCCTTCGCCCAGGACCGTGGGCTGCGCCAAGCTGCGCCATTTGGACCGATGCAAGACTGTCGGCGGGGATTGGGACTACCGGCTGACGGGTGACCGGTACGAAGGAGCTCAAGAAACCCGCTTTCTCCGGCGCAAAATCCGCCTCCGAGAAGAAGTCCTTCGGTGGCCGGAGCCGTCCCCTTCCCGCAGCCCCTCCTATGGAGGCTGTCCCCGCAGACGCGCGCGTCTGAACCCGGGAAAGGTGCCCCAAGCCCAAGGTGAATAAGGACGCGATCTGGGGGCCGGCCCTTGGACACTTGGCCCAGGCCTCGACGCCGAGGCGAAGCCAGTGGCCCAGGACCCCGGCTGAACCCCGGGGTTTAACACGGGGCTGAACCGTGCGGTTCAGGTCAAAGTTTGGACCACGTGGTCCAAGAACAGGGCGAGCAGCCATTCGTATCGTGAGGCCCTCGCGATACGACGCGCGATAAGCCTGGCATCGCGACTCGTCTCAGACGCGTCTCGCGCTTGCCTCGTGTATCGATTCATAACCTCGCGACATTCAATAAGGCCCCGCCGCCCGGTCCGAGTGAATTGACTTACGGTAACGCGCCACCATCTGCTCGACCCCTCTCCCCCTACGAAGGGGAAGAGGGGTCGAGCAGATGTTGACGCTCATGATCGAGAGGAAGACGGACCAGGCGACGGGGCCAAGGGCAGGGTACGGGTGACCGGTGAGGCACTCAAACGAACGGTCGGGTTGTCGGATGATGATGTTGAGAGCGGAAAGGCGGCGGGCCGTGGCAGTCGACCGTGACCGTGTCCCGGCGCGAAAAGGTCGGCGATCGGTCCGGTGACGGCGAGGAGGGGCAGGGAGGACGGGGATCGGTACTCGAAGGGGTGCTGCGGCCTGCCACGTAACGCAGGCGATCGACGATCCCGTTGCCTGGAGTAAGGTGGCGCGGTGTCATGCGCTCGACCTCCCGACCGACGGACGAGCAAGGCGGAGACTCCATCGACGTGGTCGCAGCAGAGGTGACCGAGCTGCTCCGGCAGCCGCTCCCGGCGAAGGTCATCGGCGAGAGCGTCAAAGGTAGTCTCGGTCGAACGGTACGGGAACGACCGTCGCGGCCTCGTCGCGCTGGTCCGCCGCCGTGGCCGGAGCCACCTCGTGTCACTTGCCAACGTGGACGCAGAGGCTGGGTCGCCGCTCGCGGGTCTGGTTGATCGCTACCGGGCGCTTCTCGGGCTCGAGGCGGCGCCTCCCAAGGACGATGAGATCGCGCCGGGGTCGGAGCTGGAACTCGTGGTGCTCGCCGTCAAGGACTCCGCCGCCTCCTGCCGGGTCCTCGAGGGCGGCCAGCGGGTGACGCTGCGGGCTTCCGGGATCTGGGACCTGGTGCCTGGAGAGATCGCGACCGTCCGCGTGAAGAAGCTCTGGCTGCACGCCGGGACTACGTACGTATCCGGGGAGCCCCTGTCTTCGCGGCTCGACGTTGCGCGCCTCGGGCTCACGCCCCTCAAGCTCGAGAGACGGCACGACTTTGACCCGGCGGAGGAGGAATGGGGGGAGGAGGACGAGCCCCGCCCCCAATGGCTGGAAACCATCATCGCCCGAGGTGT